>Ga0075030_100000284_pt1 | contig 43025 bp, 32 predicted proteins | sample LitLauG_LLR_2012_FD_71393 | JGI IMG/M metagenome (GOLD analysis project Ga0075030, IMG submission 71393) | Freshwater sediment microbial communities from Pennsylvania, USA - Little Laurel Run_MetaG_LLR_2012 | ecosystem: Environmental > Aquatic > Freshwater > Creek > Sediment | place: USA... | reverse complement strand
CCGCAGTTTCAGTCGGCGCTGCACGGGATGACGAATACTTTCGCGGGTGGCGGCGCCGGGCCCGGCGCCGCCACCCGCGAAAGTATTCGTCATCCCGTGCAGCGCCGACTGAAACTGCGGATTGGCTGCGCTCAGGTTCTCCACTAGCCGTACCTGGTGGAACTGGGCGCGGCGAGCCAGGCCGGTGGTGACAAAAGAAATCCCGACGCTGCCGCCAATATTTCTGGCGAGGTTCATCAAGCCGGACGCGGCATTGTTCTTGTCGCGAGGCAAAGACGAATACGCGGCGGTGTTAATAGGCACGAACAGGAAAGCGAGTCCCATCGCCTGGTAAACGCGCGCCATCGTCACGGTATGGAAATCGACGTCCAGGTCGAATCTGGTCATATGGAAGAGCGACAACGAGAGCACGATCAAACCGAACATCATCAGATATCGCGGACTGTAACGGGAAAGCAGAAATCCCACCAGCGGCATGATCACCATGATGGTGAAACCGCCAGGCATCAGCGCTAACCCCGATCTGGCGGCAGTGTAACCGAGCAGGGTTTGCATGAATTGCGGCAACAGCAGCGTGCTGCCGAGCAGGGCAAATCCGAGCATGAACATCAGAAAATTCGCGGCGGCGAACGTTGGCTTGCTAAACAGGTGCAGGTCGATGATGGGGTCCTTGTGGTTCCACTCCCAGAACACGACAAAGATCAGAGACGCGGCCGAGATCACGGTCAGCCATAGGATGAAGGGCGACTCGAACCAGTCGTCGCGCTGTCCTTTGTCGAGGATGATCTGCAGCGTACCCAGGCCGAGCGCGACGAAACCTAGTCCGGTGTAGTCGATCCTGGTCTCGCTCAGCTTGCGGCGCTTGAAGTATGGGGGATCCTGGATGAGCCGCGAGGTCAGCATCAGGGAGAGAATGCCGACGGGGATATTGATGAAGAAGATCCAGCGCCAGGTAAAATTGTCGGTGATCCAACCGCCGAGCGTGGGACCGATGGCCGGCGCCATGACCACTGCAATCCCGTAAACAGCGAATGCCATGCCGCGCTTGGCGGGAGGGAAAGTATCGGCGAGGATGGCCTGTTCGCTTGGCTGCAAGCCGCCGCCGCCCGCGCCCTGAAGAATGCGGAAGACGATCAGCATGGGGAGATTGAGGGCAAATCCGCACAGGGCCGAACTGATCGTAAACAGCGCGACGCAGCCCATGTAAAAGCGCTTGCGGCCGACGATCGAAGATAGCCAGCCACTGAGCGGCAGCACGATAGCGTTCGAAACCAGATACGACGTAAGCACCCAAGTGCTCTCGTCCTGACCCGCGGAAAGACTGCCGGCAATGTGGGGCAGGGCCACGTTGGCGATGCTGGTATCGAGCACCTCCATGAACGTGGCCAGCGTCACCGTGATGGCAATGATCCAGGGATTGACCGCCGGACGCCATTCGGCAGCTTCATTCATCGTGATGGCAGCGGCACCCATCTATTGATTAATCCAGACCTTCGGCACGACCGACATTCCAGGGCGGAGTTCATGCTCCTTGATTTCGCCCTTTTCGAACACGATCTTCACCGGGATGCGCTGCACCACTTTGACGTAGTTGCCGGTGGCGTTTTCTGGCGGCAGCAGGCTGAAGCGGGCGCCGCTGGCGCCGGCGACGGAATCGACATGCGCCTTGTAGGTCTTGCCGTTGGCATCGACCGCAATCTCCGCCGCTAAGCCAGCCTTCATCTTCTTAAGCTGCGTCTCCTTGAAATTCGCCGTGACCCACAAGTTCTCCTCATCGAGCGGGATGACCTTCATCATCTCCTGGCCGGGCTGCACGTTTTGACCGACTTCGACGGTGCGGTTGCTGACCGCTCCGCTGACCGGCGCAATCACTTTGGTGTACAAGAGGTTCAGTTCGGCCTGATCTAACTCGGCTTTCTTGCGATCGACATTGGCCCATGCGGAAAGGGCGCGTGCGCGGATGACGCGCATCGTCTGAGGCGCGGTATTGGCGTTGCGCAGATCGGCGCCGGCCTGGGCCAGTTTGTCCTCTGCCTGCTTGATCTGCGCCGCGAAAGCGTCGGCGCTGGCGCGCGCGGCTTGCAACGTCGCTGCGGCGGCCTGTGCGCTGGCGACAGCCTGATCGTACTGCTGCTGCGAAATCTCCTGCTTGTCGATCAGTTGTTTGTAGCGGACAAGATCGTTCTGCGCCTTGGTGTTGTTGGCGTCCGCTTCCACGATCTGCGATTTGGCCGCTTCAAACTGCTGACGAGCGGCGGCGATTCCAGATTGCGCACTGGATACACCAGCCTGTGCGCCACTCACCTGGCTTGAGGTGTTGACGTCCGTTATTGGGACGTTAATGCCGGCGGCGTCAGCCTGCGCCTTGGCGTCGGCATATTCCGCACGCGCCTGCGCGACCGCGACTTCGTAATCGGCGGGGTCAATTTCCACCAGCGCCGTTCCCTGTTCCACGTATTGGTTGTCTTGCACGTTGAGCTTGAGCACGTGGCCGCTGACGCGGGCGCTGACCGAGTTCACGTGGCCGTCAATCTGCGCGTCGTCGGTGGATTCGTAGCTGGTGAAGTAGCGCCACAAAAAGAAACTGGCGGCCACGAGCGCGACGCCGCCGAGGATGAGTCCCAACCTGGTGCGGGGATTCCCCAGGAACGCCGCGCGCCGCTGATAGCGGGCTTCGCTGTCGAGCGGGGGCGGGGTCTGTGGAGATTGGGCCTGCGGCGCGCGCGCTTCCGGCTGCGGTTTGGGTTCGGCAACAACGCTGCTGGTTGGGTCCATAGTCTACTTCCCTTTCAAGTATTCGCGAACGCCCTCTTCGGCGCGCCCCAGGGCGCGGGCAAAGGAAACTTTGGCCAGGTTGTGCAAGTAGAGGCTGGAGATCAAACTCTCGTGCGCCGACGCCAGCGCTTCCTGCGCCTGCACTACTTCGAGATTGTCGGTGACCCCGGCGGAGAAACGGTCCTGAGATTGGGTGAGCGCCTGTTCGGCAAGATTCACCGAACTCTGGGCGACTTCCACCTGATCGGCGGATGACTTCAGGTCGAGCAGGGCGTTGCGAATATCCTGATCGATCCGGGCGCGTACGTCCGCCATCTGCGCCTGCGCCTGCCGGAGGCTGGCTTCGGCCTTCAGAACATCGCCATGCACCTTGCCGCCCTGGAAGATGGGAATGTTCAAGGTGCCGAAGAAATGGTAGGTAGGCAGCACATCTCCAGGGGAGATGCCGATTTCGCCATAATCCACCGCCAGATCGAGGGTGGGGAAATAGCCGGCGGTGGCCGCGTTGCGCTCCAGTTGCGCCGCGACCAGGCTGTCCCGCGCCGCTTTGTAATCGGAACGGAAAGAATACGCGCGCTGCAATGTGGTTTCCAGATCGGGGATGGGAAAAGGCTCATAAGGAGATTTGTCGGCCAGTTCGAATTCTTGCCCGGACGCCAGTCCAACCACCCGCGCCAGTGAAATTTTCTGTTTGGCGAAATCGTTTGCGGCCGCGATCAGTTGCTGCTGGCGGGTCTGGTATTCGACTTGGGCCCGGAGCGTATCGATGGCCGGAGCGACGCCCGCCTGCTGCTGCGCAACCGCCTTGTTGTACAGCGCCTTCGCCGTCTCGACTTGTGCCTGCGCGGTTTCCACGCGCGCCGCCCCGGCAATTGCCTGCAGGTAGGCGTTGCCGGTCGCCAGCACGACCAGATCGCGCGCGTCCTGCAAATTGAACCGGGCCACGCTTTCACCGACCACGGAAGAGCGGTATTTCTGGATGGACTTCCAATCGAAGATCCGCTGCGTGGCCGAAGCGCGTACATCGAAATACGAGAACGGCCCGACGGCGCGCGGGAACGCTGAGTTACGAAGGCCGAGCGCCTCCAGGCTCTGTTTCTGCACAGCCTCCTGCACATCGCCGCTGACGTTCGGCAGCAGGTCGCTGAGCTTCTGCCATTTCTCTCCCCGGGCTTCGATGGTGTTGTACTCCGATAAAAGGCCGGCCAGGTTCTGGCGCAGCGCCCGCTCGATGGCGTCGCTAAAGGTCAGTTGCAGGACCCCGGGACTGGGCTTGGCCTCCGGCACACTGCCGAACACCGGATTTTGGGCCGAGGTTTCAACCTGTGAGGCAACGCCAGCCGAGTTCGTGGTCGCGCCCGAAGTTGAAGTTTGGGCGCAAAGCGCCGCTCGCAAAATGAGGCCGGTCACAATCAACCAAACGATCCGCAAAAGGAAGGTACGAATTTGCCGGATGGGGCGGTCTGCGGAGGCCATGGAGCCTGGGCTCTCTCCTGACGAGACGAAAATCATAAGCTTTTTGGACTCTTTTTGGAGGAGGTGCGATGCAAATTGTTGAATCGCCTCACGATGGAGCACGGATTAATACCTTCCCACAGTGGCACCCCTCATCCGTGACATGACGTTGGTCACTTGCGTAACCCACCCCTAAAGTTCAATCTAAACGGAGTCAAGTACGTCCCTGTGGCGGAAAACTGCGCGGGGGGACTTCTGCGTATGAACGAAGACACGAAAGTGCCGCCCAAAGGATCGGACTGGACGCGCCTGCTCACCGATCCCGACTTGGTCATGCACCTGGGGCGGCTGCTTCAGACCTACCGCGACGTTCCTTCCGAACAACGCGAGGCGGCGCTGCTGGAGGCGATGTTGGAAATTAAAAACGCTGCTGCCAAAGCGCGCGAAACAAGCAAGAAAACGCCCGTCGCCGCACCGCCGACGCCACCCGCAGAGCTGCACGCTCCCGAGCCTGTCGAGGCCACGCCTCCGTTTGAACCGGACCTGTTCACCCCACAATCGGACTCGGAGCGGCGGCGTTATCACCGCCTAAAATGCTATGTGGCGGTGGAAATTCGTATTGAAGGCGAAGAGAAGCCGGTCTGGGGCAATCTGGCCAATGTGAGCCGCGGAGGTTGCCTGGTCGAGACCGCGAGTTCCGTGCCCGCTGGCAAGGCGCTGGAGATCGGGCTGTGGGTGGCAAATGGAAAGATTTGGGTGAAGGGGGTCATCATCAGCGGAGTGGCGACCCGCAGCGCTCCCTCGTTTGGCGTCCGGGTGAAATTCTCGCAGGAGGAACTATCGGAAAAGGAGCACCTGCGGGAATTTCTGAAGTTCGTCGAGAGCACCGCGCGCAAGTCGCACAGCGGCCAGGCTTATGTGGCACAATTAAAGCGCTAGGCTGATTCTCGAACCTGGCCTTCCCAGCAACTTTTCCTGCGATCCGGGTTCATTCCTAGTGAGACCAACCCAGTGAGGCCAAATCAGATGGAAATGCCTTGGCGCCGTCGTCCTTTGCTGGTGGCAGCGGCCTTGCTTGTGGCGGGCGGACTTACCACTCAGTTTGCGCTGGGCCGGAAGAAAGACAAGCCGGCCGCCGAGACGCAAATGGACGCGCAGAAGCGCACCGTCCATGCTTTGAACCGGCTCACGTTTGGTCCGCGGCCGGGCGACGTAGAGCGCGTCGCGCAGATGGGCGTTGACAAATGGATCGAACTCGAACTCCATCCCGAAAAAATTGACGACTCGGCGCTCGATGCCAGGCTGGCTCCGTTCCGTACGCTGCGCATGGGGACGAAAGAGATTGTGGAGAATTTTCCGCCCGAACAGGTGATCAAACAGATCGCTGACGGAAAGGCCGCGCTGCCGCGCGATCCCACGCAACGCGCAGTTTACGAAGCACAACTCCAGCGTTACGAAGACAAGCAGGAACGCAAGGAAGACGCCACCAAGGGCAACGCACAGAATACAAGCAGCGCATCCGCCGCTTCCGACAGTGCGGGCAAAGACGAAGGCGGCGCGGCCGGCGATCCCGCGCAGATGCGGCGCCGCCAGGAACGCCGCGCTGCGAACCTCAAAACGCAGGAACTGCTCGACCTGCCTGCCGACGAACGCATGAGAGAGATCCTGCAAATGTCGCCCGAAGACCGGGGGGCTCTAGCTGCCACCAACAAAGGCCCCAGGGCCGACTTGTTGACGGAGGGAATGAGCGCGCAGCAGAAAGAAACGGTGATGGCGCTCAATAATCCCGGGCAGGTGGTGGTCAGCGAGTTGATGCAGGCCAAGCTGCTGCGCGCGATCTATAGCGAACGGCAACTCGACGAGGTGATGACCGACTTCTGGTTCAACCACTTCAATGTGTTCATCAACAAAGGCGCCGACCGCTTCCTGCTGACCAGCTATGAACGAGACGCGATCCGGCCGCATGTGCTGGGAAAATTCGAAGACCTGCTGGTGGCGACGGCGAAGAGCCCGGCAATGCTCTTCTACCTCGACAACTGGTTGAGCGTTGGGCCGGATTCTGAAATCGCGCTCGGCATCGCACAACATCAGCGCAACCGGCGCGGCTATGGCCCCGGGCCGGGGAATCGCCCGAACAATGGCCCGGGAAATCGTCCGCGGGGCAAGGGCAGGCTGGCCAGCGGTCTGAACGAAAACTACGGACGCGAGCTGATGGAGTTGCACACGCTCAGCGTTAATGGCGGATACTCGCAGAAAGATGTCACCGAAGTGGCGAAGGTTTTCACTGGGTGGACGCTCGACCAGCCGAGGAAAGGCGGCGACTTCCGCTTCGAGCCGCGGATGCATGAGCCCGGAGACAAGATTGTCCTCGGTCACCGCATCAAGGAAAACGGCGAAAAGGAAGGACTCGAAGTGCTGCGCCTGCTGGCGCACGATCCGAAGACGGCGCACTTCATTTCGCAGAAGCTGGCGATGCGCTTTGTTTCCGATGATCCTCCGGCGGCGCTGGTCGACCGCATGACCCAGGCTTTTCTAAGAAAGGATGGTGACATTCGCGAGGTCTTGCGAACCATGTTCAAGTCGCCCGAGTTCTGGTCGCCGGAAGCCTACCGCGCGAAAGTGAAAACGCCGCTCGAGTTCGTGGTCTCCGCCGCGCGCGCCAGCGGCGCCGAGGTGGAGGACGCCCGCGCCCTCGTCGGCACGCTCAACAACATGGGTATGATGCCGTATGGCATGATGCCGCCGACCGGTTACTCGATGAAAGCCGGCACGTGGGTGAACTCCTCGGCCCTGTTGTCGCGCATGAATTTCGCGTTGGGACTGGCGGCCGGGAAGATACGGGGAGTCAAGGTGGATTCTACGAGTCTAGTAGCGGGAACTGCCGCGGCCGGACTGGACGCTGCTGGCGCAGGCAAGGAAGCGCCCGCCGACGCGCAGTTGGTGCTGGCGACTCTGGAAAATTCGTTGCTATCTGGCGACATTTCCAAACAAACGCACGATACCATCAGCAAGCAACTGGAAGACCCGAAGATCAGCCAGCGGCGACTGGATGATCCCAAGCGTCCGCCGAATGTGGCGGCGATTACGGGGTTGATTCTGGGGTCGCCGGAGTTTCAGAGAAGATAGCTGCGAGCTACGAGCCGCGAGCTTCGAGCACGCGGTTCGCTCGCAGCCCGTAGCTCGCAGCTCGAAGCCGAGGTTCTACATGTCCATCACTCGACGTATTTTTCTTCGCAATGGCGCGCTAGCGGTAGTCGGCACGACCGCGCTGCCGAGCTTTCTGACGCGCGCGGCTTTTGGCGCTGCAGATCCGGGCATTCGTAATAAGCGGCTGGTCGTGATCTTCCAGCGCGGCGCGGCGGACGGACTCAACATCGTTGTGCCCCATGGCGAGCCGAGCTACTACGCCATGCGACCGACTATCAACATTCCCAGAAAATCCGTGGTCGACCTCGACGGCTTTTTCGGACTCCATCCGGCGATGGCGTCGTTTGAGCCGCTCTGGAAACAGAAGCATCTCGCGATCGTGCATGCCGCCGGATCGCCCGATCCGACGCGTTCGCATTTTGATGCGCAGGACTTCATGGAGTCCGGCACGCCGGGCGTGAAGATTACCGACGATGGCTGGCTGAATCGCGCGTTGCAAGAACTTCCTGTCGCATCTGCGGGCAGTTCTGCGAACGACAAATCGGCCTTCCGCGCGATTGCGCTGGGGCCGTCGCTGCCGCGTATTCTCTCCGGCAAAGAGCCGGCGGTCGCGGTCAATAACCTCAACGACTTTTCCGTCGGCGGAAAGAATCCGAACGCCACGCCGATGTCGAACACCTTCGAAGCCATGTACGACCGTTCGGTGGACACGGTGTTGCACGGCACCGGACAGGAAACCTTCGACGCGGTGAAGTCGCTGAAGGCCGCCGATCCCGCGCACTACACGCCGGCGGCCAATGCGAACTATCCGCGCGGACGCTTCGGCGACAGCCTGAAACAGCTGGCGCAACTGATCAAAGCAAACCTGGGCGTGAAGGTGGCGTTCGCCGACATTGGCGGCTGGGACCACCACGTCAACGAAGGCAGCACTCAGGGACAAATCGCGAACGTGCTCGGCGAATTCTCGCAAGCGATTGCCGCCTTCTGGACCGACCTCGGCGACCTTGGTGAAGACACAGTCGTAGTAACCATGTCCGAATTCGGCCGGACAGCACGCGAAAACGGCAACCGCGGCACCGACCACGGCCACGCCAACGTGATGTTCGTCCTCGGCGGGCCGGTGAGAGGCGGCAAAGTCTATGGCCGCTGGCCGGGGCTGGACCAGTCGCAGTTATACGAAGGGCGCGACTTGGCCGTGACTACGGACTTCAGGCTGGTGCTTAGCGAAGTCGTGTCGCGGTATCTGGGGAATAAGGACTTGAAGACGGTGTTTCCGGGATTCGAAGGGCAACCGGGGCAGTTCGTGAAATTCCTGGGATAGAAGGACTCGCGTAGGGACAGCCACCTCGGCTGTCCAGCTGGGTGAAAGCCCGGCAGTCGGAGCGAAATCGCGGTCGTCAGCTTAAGTCTGCGAAATTGGCATTCGTTTCCGCAATGCCCCGACAAAAGCGGCATCAGCATTAACCGAAACCATTTCCAACGGAGACACTCCCCGCGCCCAAGCAAGATAGAACGTCGTCAGCAACAACAGAATCGTAATGGCAAAATTGGGCCATGCATTGAGCGCCCATTGTCCGCGCCAGCTCAGTTCGCAAGCGCGAGAGAACGGCATCAAATAGGGAATAGGCCATTGATAGCCTTCCGGCCCCCGGCTTCCCAGCAAGTCTTCGAATAGGTGAGCGTGAAAGCTTAGGAAAGCCAATCCCGCGGTCTTCCAGCGTTGAGTCGCTAGCGGAAAAGACGCAGCCGCCACCACAACCGCAAACGGCAGGCTATGCAACGAGTGATGGTAAGTTGAAAACCACGCGAGTGGATGCTGTGAGTTGCGCGTCAGATATTCCGCGACGATCCCAAGGCCGTCAATATCGGGAACGACACAGGCAAGAGTAACCAGAGCACGTTCTCTGCGGCTCAACGACACCGAGTTGGCGAAAACCCATCCCGTAAAAAAGTGTGTAACCGGGCTCATCGACTCACACTTCTACCAGCACATCCCCGCCCTCGATCTTCACCGGATACACCGCAATCTTCGCCCCTGGCGGACCCGCCTCGCCCGTCTTCGGGTCCCACTCCCAGCCATGCCACGGGCAAACGACTTTCCCTCCTGAGATGACGCCCTGGCCGAGCGGGCCTCCGCGATGCAGACAGATGTTATCCATGGCGCTGATTTCTCCGTTCACGTTGGCGACGCAGATGGTCTTGCCACCGCAGGGGAATTCTTTGGCTTCGTTGGCGGCGGGGAGGTCGGATTCAGCGGCGATCTTGATGAACATAACCCTCGGATTTAGCACAGCGGCAAACTGCAGTCCCTCGCTCCTTTTGGATGGCAAGATGACAAGGAGTATACAGTGGAGCTGACTGACGACCGGCCACCGAGAACTGACAACTGATCGCTGACGGCCCGGGCCCTTCGCTTCGCGCGGGGTGACAAGGCTCAGAGGACCGGTTTAGAGTGACGAGATGGCTGCCACTCCGCCCGTGGTGTTGACCATCGCCGGGTTTGACCCCTCATCGGGCGCCGGCATCACCGCCGACATTAAGACCATCGCCGCCCATGAGTGCTATGGCGTTGCCTGCATAACCGCCTTGACCGTCCAATCGACGCGGGGGGTGCGGCGGGCCGAGGGTGTGGATCCCCGGATCGTCGCCGAGACCTTGCGGGAACTGGCTGCCGACGTGGCCATCGAAGCGGTCCACATTGGGATGCTGGGCAATGCGCAGGTGGCCGAGGTGGTTGCGGATTTTCTGGCCGAAACGCGTCTGGCCCATGTGGTGCTGGACCCTATTCTGAAGTCGAGTTCCGGGGCGGATTTATTGGACGACGCCGGCACCCGGTTCTTGCTCGAGAGGCTGCTTCCCCTGGCCGAGGTGGTTACGCCGAACCTTGCTGAAGCTGGCGTGTTGACGGGGATGGCGGTGACGAATCTCGACCAGATGCGCCAGGCGGCTGCCGGTCTGCATGCTTTAAGGGCGTCGAATGTGGTGGTTACCGGAGGCGACCTGGATAAAGGCGAGAAGGCGATCGACCTGCTGAGCTTTGCTACCGGCCGGGGCATCGAAGAGGAGGTTTTTAAGGCAGACCGCCGGCGCTCGAATTCCACGCACGGAACCGGGTGTGCGTTCTCCACCGCGCTGGCCTGCCATCTGGCGCATGGGCGGGGACTGCCCGAGGCGGTTCTTCTCTCCAAGGCGTATGTCTGGGCGGCGATTGCGAAGGCTCATCCGCTGGGGCACGGCGCGGGGCCGCTGCATCACCTGTTCCGCATGACCGAGCAGCGCAGGGCAAGCACCGTCGTCTCCGTTGCGGAGGCTGCCCATTCGAGAAACTAATCTCCTGTAGAGACGCGGCTCGCCGTCTCCCGCCGTAGCGCTTGACGGCGCGGACAAGAACGGGGCAAGCCTGCCTCTCCACGGGAATGTGTTTGAGGGGAGTTATTTCTTCAGCAGACACCCGGCAACAAAGGCGGCAACCGAGCCGAGCAGCCACTCGATGCGCCATAGTTGGATGGCCTGCCAGTCCAGTGCGGTCCGTGGGCTGAAGACGACGCTGACGGCCAGCGCTCCCACGAGGCAGAATACGCCTAGCAGTAAGGCCACGACCGCCGGGGTGGTAAGGCCGAGCCGCTCAGCCAGCGAGGCGAGTTCCGCCCGGCCGGGGATTTCGAGCGTGCGCGCAGCCTGCAGGTCGGGACGCTTGGCACCGCAGGCATGGCAGTAGAGGGAGCTGACGATAAACTCGGTTCCGCAATGGCGACAGGCGGTGCTTCTTTCCAGGCTGCTGGCAGCCTTGGGTGCGGCCGCGGGTGGCCGCCAAAAGTCGTGCTGCGCCTGATCGGCTGCTTCTGCCATAAATAGCCCTTCCCCGAACTCTTCGGATCGCAAGCGAATCACCAAAGCAAGTTATTGCAAAGACACACGCTTACGCGCTGGCCTGGGGGAGGGCGGCCACTGCGGGCGGCAAGAATTACGCTGTCCACGCCCGATTTTCACATTGTGCACGATTGGCCATGGCTGCGGACGTACCTGGCTTGGTTCCGGCCAGACGTCAGCTCTGCGCTTGGAGTTCCCAGTTCCCGGTTCCCAGTTCTCAGTCCAAAGCAAATTGGGCTCTCCACTGTGAACTTGAGAACCGGGAACTGAGAACTGTTAAACTGAGCACACGTGCTCCTCTCCCTGTTCCGCCATCGCCTTGCCCGGACTGCCATTCTGTTGCTGGCCGTTGCTAAGGCCTGCCTGGCCGCGGACCCGGCGGCCTCGACCGCCCCTCATGCCGCGGATCTCCGTCCCTCCGATCCACTGAACCAGGCCGCTTTCGACCACTACTACAACCTCGACTACGATGCGGCAATTCAGGATTTCGAGAAGATACTGGCGCGCCATCCGGACGATCCGTTTGCCGTGAATCACCTGCTCTCGGCAATTCAGGTGCGGGAGTTGTATCGCATGGGCGCGATGAACACGGGAGAATACTCGAACGACAGTTTTATCGGACAAGCGCATCGTCCCGCCGATCCCGCGCAGAAGGAGCGCATCAAGCAACTGGTGCGGCAAGCTGAGGAGCTGGAGAATGCCGAACTGGCGCGCAATGCGAACAATGCAGATATGCTCTATGCCCGCGGCGTCACCCGCGGACAGTTCGCGCTTTATACCGCGCTCATCGAGCGCGCCTGGTTTTCCGCTCTGCGCAATGCCGTGGGCGCGCGCCGCGATCACGAACGCGTGCTCGAGTTGGATCCCAGCTATACCGACGCCAAGCTGGTGGTGGGAGCCCACAACTATGTGATGGGAAACCTGTCGTTGGCGGTGAAGATGGCCGTCGCGCTGGTAGGACTGAGCGGCGACAAAGACAAGGGACTGCGGTATCTGAACGACGCCTACCGCGCTAATGGGGAAACCAGCGTGGATGCCGGAATTGTGCTCATGGTTTTTCTGCGCCGCGAGCACCGCTATGGCGAGGCTTTGGAGATCACCCGCGCGATCGCTCCGCGGTTTCCGCGCAACTATCTGCTGCCCTTGGAGGAAGCCAACCTGCTGCGGGTGTCGGGCAAGAACGGCGAAGCTGAGGAGCAATACCGGCGGGTCTGGCAGAACGGGCGCGGGGGCAAATACGGCAATCTGCACTACGAAATCGCGGCGCTGGGACTGGGCGATCTGCTGCGCAGCGAGAAGAAATATCAGGATGCCGCCACGGCGTATGAGTTGGTGAGCGAGGTCACGGGCCCCGATCCAGAGTTGCTGCAGAAAGCGAATCTGGGGGCCGGCGAGATGTATGACCAGCTCCAGAAGCGCGACCTCGCGGTGAAGAAATATGAGGCGGTGGTGGCGGTGAATTCAGGCAATGCGGAAGCCGAGAAGGCGCGCAAGAGAATCAAAGACGCTTACCGGGAGTAAGGAAGTCATTGAATCATTGAGGCATTCCATTTGAGACATTCAGGTCAGAGACTCAGGTGCGCGAGTCCTGTGGGAACATTTCACCAGCAATCGTCGTATCCTTAACCAGGAGGCACCATGTACTGCAACGCTTGCGGCAAAACCATCTCTGAGGACGGGCGCTTTTGCTCGCACTGCGGCAACGTGGTGGGGATTCCGCCGACACCGAAGAAGCTGATGCGCTCCCGCTCCGACCGAAAGATCGGAGGCGTATGTGCCGGGCTCGCCCAGTACCTCGATCTTGACGTCTCGCTCGTCCGCATACTCTGGTTTTTCATCGCGCTCGCGTGCGGAATCTTCCCGGGCGTCATCGCCTACATTCTGGGATGGATCATCATGCCGCAGGAGCCGTTGCTATTGCCCGTGGCAACGTCGCAACAGCCGGTCACCAGCTAGATATAGAGACGGGGCTTGCCCCGTCTCACGCTGCCAGTCGGAGAACTGGCGCTGCGAGCGAGGACGCGGCGAGCCTCGTCTTTACGGGAAAATCTAACCTCGCTGTGTTCTAATCTCCTCCCATGTATCCTCGCATGGAACGCCTCCGCAGCGACGACGCCGACATTGTCTATGAAATTCGCGGGAACGGCCCGCCGGTAGTTCTTCTTCATCCTTTTCCCTGTCATCGCGAGTTCTGGTATCCCGTGGCAGCCGCGCTCGAATCGCGCTACCGGCTGATCCTTCCCGATCTGCGCGGGCATGGCGATTCCGAAATCGGCGAAGGCCCCGCTCTCATGGCGAAGCATGCGAGCGATATTGCCCGCGTCCTCGATGCCGCTGGCATTGGCAAAGCTGCGTTCATCGGATGTTCTATCGGCGGATACATCCTGTTCGAATTCTGGCGCCGCTTTCGCGAGCGGGTGACCTCGCTCGCGCTTTGTGACACACGCCCTCAGGCCGATACCGCGGAGGGCCGGACAAATCGGTTGAAGGCCGCGGACGCCGTCCTCGAGCATGGGACCGAACCATTCATCGAGACCATGATTCCGAAGCTGATGGGACGCACGACGGTGAGCACGCGTCCTGATCTAGTCGAAGGAGCGCGCGCCATGATGCGCAAAATGTCGGCCGAGGATATCAGCCAGGTGCAGCGCGGTATGGCGGAGCGTCCCGACTCGGTTGGGGACCTGGAGACGATCAACGTCCCCACGCTGATCGCCATCGGAGAAGAAGATGTGCTCTCAACCGTCGCCGACGGCGAACTAATGCGGCAGAATATCGCGGGCAGCCGGCTGACGGTGATCCCGAAAGCGGGGCACTACGCGCCGTGGGAGCAACGGAAGGCTGTCGGAGAAACCCTGCGTCAGTTTCTGGAGAATTTGGCGAGGAATTAGCACAGAAGCTGCACGAGACATTCATGTAAAATGATCGCTCACTCTTGGGATGTGAACAAGAATAGGAAAACTCGGACTGCGTTAACCGCCCTACCACTCGTCATCGTGGTAGTAATCGGCGTCATGCGGGTGCACCGTGAATTTCCAGCGGAGTGGTCGTCTGTTATCCCACAACAGGCGAACTCTGAATCCAAACAAATCGACTTGCAGAGAGCGCTCAAGAACGCCTCTGACGAGGAGGGGCCCAAATCTGGCATTCAGCTTCCACTTGCGCGATTCGTTCAAACGGGTGGGTCAGTCACTACCGTCTACTTAGTACAGGGGCAGTTTTACGCAGAAGCCATCGAGCCGCATAACGTTTGGCGACAACTTGGACGCAACGTCCTTCTCGTTTCATCCGTCGATCAGGACCGCTCAGACATAGGTCCTTCGAGCGGTCCCATAGCTCACGGGTGTTCCGTTTCTCTGTCGGACATTCAGCTGCAGTTGGGTCAAGCCAGCATTATCCCATGCAGTGGGTCCTATGAATCGGGAGGACACGTCAAGTGGGTTGGGGTGGTTACTCCTGTTATTTGGGCTGCAGAATCTAGCGAGGTCCATCCCTGTTGGCGGCGGTATGGAATCACCAGCGATGCGGGATATCAGGCATGCATTAGCAATGCCGTGACGGACAGCTTGCAAGATCTTTTTACTCAAATGCGCAATAACCGGTTCCGAGATGTCGATGCCGTTGTTATTCCCGCAATCGGGACTGGAGTTGGTGGACTCAGCAAAGCGAGCTTCTACCAAACACTGTTGGCAAGCATCCTCGTGGATGAGCTAAAGAGGGGTCATCGGCTTCCGCAAACGATCGTGCTTCAAGTACCTCGAGGGGACACTCCAAACACGTGGCCCGAGACAGAATCGGCGATATCGACAGCGCTCGCGAAATCTGTTGCCGTATGGGCTTTCCAAACTGAACATAAGAACAGCGATTCCGAATGGCTGTCCCTGATAGGGGTTGCAATCGGTGGGTCGCTCGTTCTAACCTTGGATTTACTTGACATTTCCGTTCCGCTACTCGCTGACAGCGTCGAAGTTTTTACGAAAGGGAATGGCCCCCTTATTCTACTCATGTGGACCTCAACCGCTGTCGGCCTCGTATCGATGTTCAAGTCGCTAATTTCTCTGTTCCCTGCAGAGTTGAATCTTTTCGTACAAATTGGAGCCGGCTTCCTAGCGGCCTTGTTCTGCGGCTCATTGTTGAGAGCAAACCGCACAGTAGAAGATACTCTCAAGCAATCACGAAAAACTTCTACCATCGAAGAGGGAGGAGGAGAGGTTTGAGAACCCTACTCATTCAAGCACTTCTTAGTGTCAGCTTTTGCTGCGCTGGAATAACTCGCAGCCCGGCGCAGATACAGGATCCGGTCACCTTCAAGGTTAAGGATTATGGTTGCGATCTCACCACTCCTGGCCGGCCTCTGGGTCATTTAAGCCCAGACAACCCGCTGACTGCTTCATTTGCAAGGGGACGAGAGTATCTCATCGAATGTACGAGTCTCGACATAGGTGTAAAGCTCTATGCAAGGCACTTTCTGTACTCACCGGCGGGTTTTAATGGCGCGCTGCCATCCGAGTTCGATGTGGTACCAGTTGCAGTCTTGCCGAATCTCGTCAAAGCGGCGGCCGCAAATCGCATTGTAGTGACGGCAGTCACTAATGCCCAGAATCTCGAATGTAAAGAGGAAAAGGCAGATCCCAAAGAACCGTGGCGGGATACCAGTACACAGGTTGTCCCGCCGAACCGGATTACGGTTCCAAATGGAACAGTGCCTACTGTTTTGGCAGACCGCCCGATGCACTGCGGGGACACAAATCTGATCCTCATCGACTATGGTGGGAGGAAAGCTTGGTTCCGTAATCGAGATTTCATTTTCACGTTCAAAGGCAAGCCAATCGGAGTCTTCCCCCCGAGCCGAGACTATCCTTGTTGCTGGATCGAATAGCACTCAACGCGAAGGCTCTATTTACGCCCTAGGCGCGGGATCGGCACCGCTAAACGCCCTGTGGGAAGCCGGCGGTCATCTCAGTTAAGTTAGCCCTTGTGGAAAGCAGCCCGCCTTTCAATCACCAAGCACTTCGATCTCCGCCGAGTCGAGTCGATCGAGCGGCCGGCTGCTGATGCGAGCCAGCCACAGACTCAGCAGCGCAACTCCTCCCAGCAGGACGACGCAGCCCGGCCACCCTTCCCAATGCCAGAACACGCCGGTCAGCGTGGCGCCCACGCTTCCTGCCAGGTAGTAGAACGCCACGTAGAGTCCGGCGGCCGAGGAGCGGGCGCGTCCGGCGATTGCGCCAGTCTGCACCGTGGCTGCAGCCTGCGCCACGAAAACTCCCGAAGAAAAGATGGCCAGCCCGACAATGACGATGGGCAGCGATTGCACTAGGGTCAGAAGCAGTCCCGCAATCATCATGCTGCAGTAGAGGACCGTGGTGGCGCGAAAGCCGAAGCGATCGAGGAAGCGGCCTGACTGGGGTGTGATAACAACGCCGAGCAGATACACCAGGAAGATGCTGCCCAGCTGCGCCGAGTTCAGATGGTAAGGCGCGGCGGCGAGGAAAAAGTTTGCGTACGTGAAGCATCCCACCAGCGTAAAGAGCGCGGTCCCGCCCATGCCGAAGTTGGCCAAGAGGCGCGGATTGCGCAGATGTTCCTTAGCCTGCTCCACAACCTGCTGCAGGTGCTCGGCCCGCACAAAATTTTTCGCCAGCGGCAGCCAGGCGCGGACCACAACCGCGCCTATCAAATCGAGGGCGGCGACTACCAGGAAGGCAGAACGCCAATTCCAGTGCGCCGCGATGACGCCGGAGATAAAGCGCCCAAGAAATCCGCCGATCACCGTCCCCGTCACATACGAGGACATGGCGCGGCCCACGCCGCGTCCGGCCCATTCCTCATTGACGTAGGCGAGCATGACGGCGATCACGCCCGGCACAAAAATGCCCTGGGCAAAGCGCCAGAAGATGAGCGCGGGCAGGCTGGTGGAAGTTGCCGCCAGAGCGGTAGGGACGGCCAGCAGGAACAGCGACGGCACGATCACTTTCTTGCGCCCGCGGCGCTCGGCAATCATCCCAATGATGGGCGCGGTGAGCGCGGTGGCAAAGATCGTCGCGCTTACAGTGAAGCTGACTTCCAATTCGGAGGCATGGAAAGTCTCTCGCAAGAGCGGCAGTAAGGGCTGGGTGCTGTAGACGTTGAGAAACGTGCACATGCCGGCCAGCATGGTGGCGACCGTCGTCTTGTCGAGTTTTTCCAAGAGAAACTGAAGCCTGACTGCTGATATTTTGATGATATGCGAAGATCTGCGGGTGCTGCGATCTTGCGGCATCTGCGGATCACAGCTTTGAGCACGGTCTCTCTGCTAGAATCTCCGCGTCATGATGGAAGCTACTCTCGTTCCCGAAAAAACCGTGGTCAATGCCAAGGGAGACGGACCTGCGCTCGACGTAAGTCGCTCCGAGGGCCGGATCTTTCTGCTGACGCTCGCCATCACCAACATCATCGAGCAGGAATCGCTCGACGTCAGTATTTATGGATCGGCAGACGGCACGGCCTGGGATGCCAAGCCAGTCACGGCTTTTCCGCAGAAGTTCTATCGCGAGGAAGTGCCGCTGCTGCTCAATCTGACGGCGCGGCCGGAGATCAAGTTCGTACGCGCGCATTGGGAAGTGGCGCGCTGGGGACGTGGGACAGAAACACCCATGTTCGAATTCAACGTGACGCTGCGGGAAGTCCCGCAGGAAATCCTGGCTGAAGCCGCCGGGCGCGTGCGGGTGCAGTAGGGTCCTTCTATCGTTTGGTCATCCTGAGCGACGCGAAGGACCTGCTGTTCGCCGCGAGAAGCAGGTCCTTCGCGTCGCTCAGGATGACCAACTCATAGATTGTCGTTTCTATTCCGCTCAGCTCGCCTCAGAAATCTCCGCTATATTAAATTCATGCCCGAGGGTTCGAGTGCCATAGTCCGTCCTGCGCGGACGGTGCGCGGCGTTGTTCGGATTCCCGGAGACAAATCCATCTCGCACCGCTACGCCATGCTGGCGGCGATTGCCGAGGGCACGAGCCGGTTCCAGAATTTTTCCGCGGCGCGCGATTGCGCCAGCACGCTCGACTGCATGGCCAAGCTGGGCTGCGAGTCGAGACGATCGGACGGTGGTGCGATCGAAGTGCAAGGCGTGGGGCCGCGGCTGAATGCTCCGACGCAAATGTTGAACTGCGGAAATTCCGGCTCAACCATGCGCATGTTGAGCGGAATCCTTGCCGGACAAGCATTTACCAGCGAGCTTTGCGGGGATGAATCGCTTTCGCGTCGGCCCATGGCGCGCATAATGACGCCGCTCACGCAAATGGGCGCGCGAATTGAAGCTGCGGGAGGCGGGCGTCCTCCTCTGAAGATTCACGGCGGACCACTCAAAGCCATCCACTACAAACCGGAAGTGGCGAGCGCGCAGGTGAAATCGTGTGTGCTGTTTGCGGGACTGTTTGCCGACGGGGAGACGGTGGTGGAGGAGCCCATCCGCACCCGCGATCATGGCGAAATCGCGCTGCGGGCCTTTGGGGCGGAAGTTGAACGAAAAGGGAACGCGTCGCGCATCGTCGGCGGACAGCGGCTGCGCGCGATTGAAGCGCATGTGCCCGGCGATCTTTCGAGCGCCGCGTTCTTTCTTTGCGCTGCAGCGCTGTTCCCAGGTTCGCAAATCACGTTGCCGGGAATTCTGATGAATCCGACGCGGGCGCGGCTGCTCGACATTCTGATCCAGATGGGCCTGAAGGTTTCGGTCACGCATCTGGAAGAACATCAGGGCGAGCTGATTGGCACGATTGAGGCGCGCGGAGCGGCGTGGAAGGGATCCGTACTCGCCGGCGCCGACACGGCCGCGCTGATTGACGAGATCCCGGTGCTGGCGGCGGTTGCGCCGTACACCGAAGGCGGCCTGGAAGTTCGCGATGCCAAAGAACTGCGCGTGAAGGAGTCAGACCGCATCGCCGCCGTCGCCACCAATCTGCGCAAGATGGGAGCCGAGGTCGAAGAGCGTCCCGATGGGATGAAGATTGCCGGTGGGCAGCATCTGCACGGCGCAGAACTGGATTCGTTCGGCGATCACCGCATTGCCATGGCCTTCGCCGTGGCTGCGCTGCGGGCGGAAGGCGAGACGATGATTCACGGGGCCGATGCGGCGGGAGTGTCGTATCCGGCGTTCTTTGACGCGTTACGCAGCGCGACCGGCGAGTAGTGTGGGCCAGCCAGTTTGCCGCGCAAATCTCCATTGTGCAGTCACTGCCATCAGTGATATCATTGGTTGCATGGCCGCCATCACTATTCGACAGCTCGATGAGAACATCAAAAGCCGCTTACGGATCCGAGCTGCCCATCACGGGCGTTCGATGGAGGAAGAAGCCCGGGAGATTTTGCGGGCGGCTCTGGGCGCTGCGCCTTCTTTGCAGGGAAACCTGGCGGAGAGGATTCGGCAACGGTTTGCCCCGTTTGGCGGAGTGGAACTGAAATTGCCGCCACGGGATCCGATCCGTAAACCTCCCGATTTTAGCCAAGATCGATCCGGCAAATGATCATCCTGGATACGAACGTCCTCTCGGAATTGATGAGGCCCAAGCCGTCCGCGAGTGTGCTCGCCTGGATCGCAAAGCAGTCAGAGGCGGAAATCTTTACGACCTCGATAACTGAAGCCGAGATTTTCTATGGGATCGAAGTGTTGCCCAAGGGCAAGCGCCGCGAGCATCTGATAATGGCGGCCGAAGTAGTGTTTACTGAAGACTTCTCGGGCCGAGTTTATGGTTTCGACAGCGCAGCGGCGCGGGCTTTTTCCAAGATCGCGTCAAGTCGGCGCACCAGCGGCAGGCCCATCAGCCATCCGGACGCGCAAATCGCGGCCATTGCGAAAACGAGGCGCGCCAAAGTAGCAACTCGTGACGTCAAGGGTTTCGAGCAATGTGGGGTCGATGTTGTTGACCCGTGGAACGAATAGCGAGTACAACGGATAGCGAAATTGATGATGCTCGACAAATCTCAATCTCCCGAAGATCGCCTGCAGCACGAATTCAACCGCTGGGCTGACGACGGCGAGGGCGCGAAGATGGAGCGCCATCACCTCGACATCACCGAAAAAACCATGCGCCGCATGGACCTGCGTCCGGGCGAACGCATTCTCGATCTCGGCTGCGGATCGGGATGGGCGACACGCCTGCTCGCGCGCGTGGTGGGCGAAGGGCCACAAGGTTTCGGTCAGGTTGTCGGAGTCGACATTTCCGACGAGATGGTGCGGCAGGCGCGGGCTGCATCCAGAGACTTCGACAACGTAATGTTCGTCGTCGGATCAGCCGCGAAGATTCCCTGGGAAGAAAACTTCTTTGACAAGGTGCTATCGGTGGAATCGTTTTATTACTACCCCGATCAGGAGCGCGCGCTGGCCGAGCTGTTTCGGGTGATGGCGCCGCATGGACGCCTGTTCATATTAATTAACCTCTATAAGGACAATCCGTATTCGCTGCAGTGGGTGCCGAAGCTGAAAGTGCCGGTGCATGTTCGTTCGGCGGCGGAGTATGTTGAACTCCTGAAGAAGCATGCTTTCGAAGACGTCGATTACACGCAGATTCCCGACGACACTCCCACGCCGGAAAATTATCAGACGACTTCGTTCCACAGTCTCGACGACCTGAAGGCCTTCAAGCGCGTCGGCGCGTTGCTGCTGATGGCTTCGAAGCCCGATGTGCGCAATCCGGCGCCTGGGTACACGATCTACTGACCTTTGAGTTGTGAGTAAGGCGCAACCACTAGCACCAAGGAAGGCTGCGGGAAAAAGATGTACGCGGCAGTGGTCCGCAGCGGCTAACACCGAAAAACCATTTTGCGGAACTCACGGCGCGGCTGAACAGTTTGCTGAAAAACTCAGTTTTCGGCGCGCAGCCCCTAAAGGGGCATCTGAATTCAAAGTTTACGGTATCGCTAAAGCGATACCCTGATACGAATCCGAGTTTTTCGGCAAACTGTGAAGCCGCGCCCCTTCAAAGCAAAGTTCAAAGCAAGTCAAGAACGTTTCGGCGGGCCGCTAGATCTCATCATCGTCGTTCTTATCATCGTCGCCGTTGCGCCCGCGCTCGCGCTCCAGGTTCTGCGCCGGGCTCAGCGGACGATTGTCACTGGCATGGCGAATCTCAATCGTTCCGTTCACATTGGAGAGTTTCACCAGCGTCCCGCCGCCGCCCAACTGGCCGTGCAAGGTCTGACCGACAAACTGGTGGCGAGTCACCGGCAAGCCAAACTCATCGGAGATGTGTCCCGAGACCGTGCTGGCTTTGACTTCCGCCTTCACATCCGAGGGAAGGGTCACTCGCAGCCTGCCGTTTACCGACGACAGTTTCAGCTCCGACGAAGGCAACTGATCGACGCTGGCATCGAGCTCTCCATTCACCGTGTTCAGGTGGGCCGCGCCCTGTAGATTGCGCGCCTGAATCCGTCCATTCACACAAGACGCGTGGATTTCTCCTGCCACATCCTGCACGTCGAGCCGCCCATTGACCAGTTTGATCTGGTCGAGTCGCGCCTGCCGCGGCACGGTGATGGTGTATTCCACGCTGGCGGGATTGTTATGGTCGTCGTCGTTAAAGGTGTGGTCGTGACCGGGATACTCCGTGCGAATGGAAATCTCGCTTTGTTCGGCGTTGATCTCGATCCTCGCTTCGTCGAGGCGCTCCTTCGTCCAGGCGCTCTTCACCGCGTCCACCTTGACTTCATCGCGGTCCCAGCCACTGATGTGGACCGGGCCGTTGAGATTGTCGACTTGAACGCGGCCCTGCGCGGAAAACGGGTAGACCTTGTGAAACTCCTCGGTGAGTTTGCCTTGCCGGTCCGAGGCCAGGGCGGCGCTCGAGATCAGGAAAACCGCCAATATTGCCGCTGCCACCACCGCGGCATGTGAGCTTGCCAGTTTCCTACTCAATATTCCCTGTTTCTGGACGTGTTCCTGCGTCATAAACGCCTCCGTGTGCGGGTTAGACGCGACAGCAGGGGTTTGGTTAGTGGGGTCGATTGACACTAGCCCAGCAGCTGCCTCGACTGCGGCCCATTGTCAGGTGTGACCTGGATCACGCCCCGATACCGGACTGCGGGAGTATCCTTGTAAAGATCGGGTAGCGAGCATCGAGTAAGAAAGAACGGACAAACAACGAGGCCCCATGAGCTGGCTGCAGAACAAGTTCGAAAAGAATTTCATGATCTCGACGGTGGACTACGTCTTCAACTGGGCGCGCAAGTCGGCGCTCTGGCCGATGACGTTTGGGCTGGCGTGCTGCGCCATCGAGATGATCGCGTCATCCACCGCGCGCTTCGATATCGCGCGCTTCGGGTCGGAAGTATTTCGGCCCAGCCCAAGGCAGTCGGATCTGATGATCGTTTCCGGCACGGTCACGTTGAAGATGGCGCCGGTGGTGAAGCGAATTTACGACCAGATGCCGGAGCCGAAGTGGGTGATCTCGATGGGCGCATGCTCGTCGGTTGGCGGCCCGTTCAATACCTATGCCGTGTTGCAGGGCGTGGACCGCATCGTGCCCGTGGATGTGTATGTGATCGGATGCCCCCCGCGTCCGGAGAATTTGTTCTACGCGCTACTCAAGCTGCAGGACAAGATCGACACGATGACGCTCGCCAAGCGTCCCACCGAAGTGCGCCTCGAAGAGCACATGATGGAGAACTTCAAGCGCCAGGTGATGGTGGCGCAGACGATGCAGCCTAAGTAACCGCGATTGCCGGGTTTTGAGCGAAGCTCCAGCCCGCTGCGGTCTTTCCCCCGTTCGGTATCTTGCTGAGTGTCCGGGCAAACCTCCTTGACGCCCTCCCCTCGAGAGGATAATTGCTACCGCGCGAGCTCCACCGACCCGTGCATCCGTGAAGTGACGGCACCGCGCAGGACTCGTCGCCCGGCCGAGAATGGGAGAGACGAGCGGCCAAAATGGTTCCCAGGCGGACCCAATGTCAAGATCGAAAGAGTCTTGCACAGCGTTTGGGCACTAATCCGAAGAGGTAATTGACGCGCTCCCAGAGAAAATAAGACAATCATCCCCATTCAAGTTCGACCGACCCGTATCCCCATCCACTCCCCTAGACAAACGGGCAGGCGAATTGCAGGTTCAACCGCTCTTGAGCGCGCCTCACCCCAAGGTTTGAGAACTCAGTACCCGGTCCTGAGTTTTCAGAAGAACCGAGGAAGCCATCAGTTCTCCGCTGAGAACTGAGAACCCGGAACTTCATAAACAAGGAGAGGGCCCATGCATCCATCAGAGACAACCAAAAAGACAAAAAGCGGTTTGAACATTTCCGATGTCGCCACGACATTCCTCTCGACGAAACTGACACCGGGTGCCCCACAGATTCGCGCTTTTTGCGAAGGTGTGGGAGTAGGCGCGATCCGCGGCGCTTTGACAATGGCTGTGCTTTCTGCGCTATTGCTGATTGCCGCTCGCCCAGCACAGGCCCAAACTGAGACCGTGCTCTACAACTTCACCGGCGGCAGCGATGGCGGCGATCCGCAGTCGAGCCTCACCCCTGGTGATGGCAACTTTTATGGGGTAACCGCTGACGGCGGCGCTTTTGGAGCTGGAACTGTATTTGAGCTTTCGCCGAACGGTGGCGGGGGCTGGAACGAAGCTGTGCTCTACAGCTTCACTGGAGGGGCGGACGGGTTGTATCCAGAATCCTATTTGATCTTCGACGGCGCGGGGAACCTTTACGGAACAACGGCGTCGGGCGGCGTGTATGGATGGGGCACCGTTTTCGAACTCAGTCCCGCCGGTGCAAGCTGGACGGAAACCGTCCTGCATAGCTTTTCTGGCGAGGATGGTGATTGCGGCCAGCCGACGGCCGGCCTGATCATGGACAAGACCGGCGATCTGTTCGGTGAATCCAGCGATTGCATGGGCGGAAAAGGCCTTCACGGAACCGTCTTCCAGCTGACCCCGTCGCCCAGCGGCTGGACGGAGCAAACGATTTACTCTGGCTTGTATATCTCAAGTACGCCCGGATTGACCATGGATGCTGCCGGAAACATATTCGGCACCTCACGGCCGATGGTGTTCGAGCTGTCCCCGAATGGCTCCGGCGGTTGGAACTCGACTAGGATCTTTCGTGGCGCTCACCGGGCAGTGGGCGCTCCTGTGCTCGACCAGGCCGGCCATGTTTACGGCGCCACCACCCTTGGGGGAGCCAACGGTCTGGGAAGGGTTTACAGGCTGACCCTCGGCAAGAAGGGATGGACCAGGAAGACCCTCTACTCCTTTAAGGGCGGCGCAGATGGCAGCTATCCTTACGCGGGGGTGGTCCTCGATGCGGCCGGGAACATTTACGGCACTACCGGTTACGGGGGCCAATCCGGCTATGGAACTGTTTTTGAGTTGGTGGCCCCGGTCGGCAAAGGCAGCTACCAGGAACGGGTACTTTGGAGCTTCAACGGCACGGACGGACTCAATCCGACTGGCAGCCTGATTCTGGACGGCGCAGGGAGCCTTTACGGTGTGACCCGAGTGGGCGGATCGGCCTGGCGGCAGGGCGTATTTAGCGGATATGGCGTGGTGTTTGAAGTCACCCCTTAGCATGCTCGCCAGAAACTAAAAAGGCTCAATGAAGGAACTAGGGAGGGGGGACCATGCATTCACCAGAAGCCGGATTCGAAAGCCGTTTGAACGCATCGGGCGGCAGTCCGAGCCGTCTCTCGGCGACACCGGGAGTGGGCGCCCCGCACATTCGCGCCTTTCGCGAATGTGTGGGTGCGTGCGCTATCCGCCGCGCTTTGACACTAGCTGTGGTCTCCGTGCTGCTGCTGTTGCTTGCCTCCCGCCCAGCGCAGGCCCAAACATTGGCTGTGCTCCACAACTTCGCAGGTGGCAGCGATGGCAGCGATCCCGAGTCCAGCCTCACCCCTGACGGCAAGGGCAACTTCTATGGAACAACCTACGCAGGGGGCCTTGGATTTGGAACTGTATTTGAGCTTTCCCCGAACCGCAACGGAGGCTGGAACGAGACCGTGCTCTACAGTTTCACCTCCGCGGACGGAGCGAATCCGGTTGACGCTTACGTAATCTTCGACAGCGCCGGAAACCTTTATGGAACGACCTACTATGGCGGCACATCGCAATCAGGTGTCGTGTTCGAACTTAGTCCGAAGGGAACAGGCTGGGCAGAAACCGTCCTGCACAACTTTGGGGTCAACGCCGGCGACGGTCTGTATCCGGTGAACGGACTGATCATGGATGCGGCAGGCAATCTCTACGGCACAACTGAAATCGGCTATGGCAGCGGCGGCACTGTGTTCGAACTGAGCCCGTCCGAGAGCGGTTGGACGGAGCAAGTGATTTACAATGGCGGCGTCAATGCCCCGGATTACTTCGCCGGGTTGGCCATGGACGCTGCCGGAAACATCTTCGGTGTCAACGAGCAGACCGTGTTCGAACTATCGCCCAATGGCAGCGGCGGTTGGATCCCGACTGTGATCCACACTTTTCCTCGTCAAGATGGGGTCGGCGAAGGCCAAGATGGCACTCCGGTGCTGGACCAAGCCGGGAACCTTTATGGTACGACCTACTATGGCGGCGTCAGCCAGCAGGGGACCGTTTACAAACTGAGTCCTGGAAAGAATGGGAAATGGTCATACAAGATTCTCCACGCCTTTAAGGGCCCACTCTATGGAGACGGCAGCTATCCTTGCGCTGGGATTGTGTTCGATAAGGCGGGGGACCTTTACGGCACTACGTCCAACGGTGGCAAGTCCCGGTATGGAACTGTTTTCGAGCTAATCGCGCCGGTTCACCCTGGAGCAGCTTACAAAGAGAAGGTCCTCTGGAGTTTCAACAACACGGACGGACTCGAGCCCAATGCCGGCCTGATTCTGGACAGCGCGGGGAACCTTTATGGCACGACCAGCGCTGGCGGATCGAGCGGATACGGCGTGGTGTTCGAAGTGACTCCGTAGCGCTCGTCTTAAGTGAAACGATAGCTCAACATAGCTATTTAGGGAGTGGACCATGCATTCGGCAACAACGGACTGCGGCTTGAAAGGCAGTTTGAACTCTTCCAACATCGCGCCCACGATGCTCTCGGCGACACTAGCAGCGGGTGCCCCACACATTCGCGCCTTTTGCGAATGTGTGGGTGTATGCGCTATCCGCGGCGCTCTGACGCTGGCGACGCTCTGCGCGCTGCTGCTGGTTTCCGCTCGCCCGGCACAGGCCCAGACTGAGACCGTGCTCCACAACTTCACCGGCGGCATCGATGGCGATATTCCCAATGCCGGCCTTACCCCTGACTCCAAAGGCAATTTCTATGGGGTCACTCCCAACGGCGGGTTGTACGGATATGGGACCGTATTTGAGTTTTCGCCGGACGGCCGCGGAGGCTGGAACGAGACCGTGCTCTACAGCTTCGCCGGGGGCGCTGAGGGCGGCCTTCCATGGTTCTCCGGCGTGGTTCTCGACAGCGCTGGAAGCATCTACGGAACTTTGTTCTATGGCGGCTCGAATGCATGCGAGAACGGCTGCGGCGTCGTGTTTGAACTGAGTCTCGTGGACGGAGCCTGGACGGAAACCGTTCTCTACACATTTCCCGGAGGCGCGGGCGGCGAATCTCCAATAAACAACCTGATCATCGACAAGGCGGGCAATCTTTACGGCACGGCTTCCACGTTCGGTATCGGCGCCGGCGGATTCGTATATGAGCTGAGCCCGTCCGGTGGCGCCTGGACCGAGAGAACCATCTACGACACCAGCATTAGCGGCGGTTTGACCATGGATTCTGCCGGAAACATCTTCGGCGTCACCAGCGTCATGGGCGCTGTATTCGAATTGTCGCCGACTGGCAGCGGCGGCTGGAATCCTACTGTGATCCACACCTCTTCCAAAAGCGCCAAAAGCTATTATCAGATGGGCACCCCGATGCTCGACGCTGCCGGAAACATTTACGGCACGTCAGGGTATGCCGGTGTCAACAAGGACGGTACCGTTTACAAGCTGAGCCTGGCAAAGTCCGGAAAATGGACGGGCAAGCAACTCCACGTCTTCGCGGGTGGCCCAGATGATGGCAAAACTCCCTACGGGGCGGTTGTGCTCGATGCCGCAGGAAACGTCTACGGCACCACGGCCTACGGTGGCCAGTCCGGCTTGGGGACCGTTTTTGAACTGGTGGCCCCGGTTGGCAAGGGCAATTACACCGAAAAGGTCCTATGCAATTTCGCCGGCCCGAATGGAAATCGGCCTGAAGCCAGCCTGGCTATGGACAGCACAGGCAACCTCTACGGTACGGCCCAGTACGGTGGACTATACGGAAACGGCGTAATCTTCGAAGTGACTCCCTAGGATCCTCACCCCTGAGAACACTCAGCAATATAAGGAGACGGCCATGCATCCATCAGAGACGAACAGCCGAACAAAAGCCCGTTTGAAATTTTCTAATATGAGGCCGATATTTCACTCGACGACACTAGCAGCGGGTGCCCCACACATTCGCGCCTTTTGCAAATGTGTGGGTGTATGCGCTATCCGCGGCGCTCTGACGCTAGCGGTGCTCTGCGCGCTGCTGCTGATTTCCGCTCGCCCAGCACAGGCCCAGACCGAAACCGTGCTCTACAACTTCATCGGCTACCCCTACGATGGCGGCTATCCCAATGCCAGCCTCACCCCCGACGGTAAGGGGAACTTCTATGGGACGACGCCAAACGGGGGGTTGTACGGATATGGAACCGTGTTCGAACTCTACCCGAACGGCCATGGAGGCTGGAACGAGAGCGTGCTCTACAGCTTCCCCTATGGGGCGGACGGGGGCTTCCCATGGTTCTCCGGCGTGATTCTCGACAGTGCCGGAAACCTTTATGGGACCTCATACGATGGCGGCTCGAATGGATGCGAAATCGGCTGCGGTGACGTGTTTGAACTGAGTCCCATGGGTGGTGGAGGCTGGACGGAAACCGTCCTCTACACATTTCCCGGAGGCGCGGGCGGCCAATTACCCTTGAACAGCCTGATCATGGACTCGGCGGGCAATCTCTACGGCACGGCTTACACCGGCGGCATCGGCGCCGGGGGAATCGTCTTTGAGCTGAGCCCGTCGGGTGGCGGGTGGACGGAAAAAACTATCTACGAAACCAGTATCAGCGGCGGGTTGACCATGGATCCCGCGGGAAACATCTTCGGCGTCACCAGCGTCATGGGCGCAGTATTCGAGCTGTCACCGGACGGCAAAGGCGGCTGGAATTCGACCGTGATCTACGCCACCTCCAAGAGCCCCAAAAGCAATTATCTGATGAGCACTCCCGTGCTCGACGCAGCCGGAAACATTTACGGCACGTCAGGGTATTCCGGCGTCAAGAAGTACGGAACGGTCTACAAGCTGAGCCGCGGAAGGACGGGAAAGTGGACAGGGAAGGTTCTCCACGCCTTTGCGGGCAGTCCGGCCGATGGCAGCAATCCTTACGGGGGAGTTGTGCTCGATGCAGCGGGGCACATTTACGGCACTACGGCTTACGGTGGCTCGTCGGGCGATGGCGTCGTTTTCGAGCTGGTTGGCAAGGGCAACTACACCGAAAAGGTTCTATGGAATTTCACTGGCGCGAACGGAAATCGGCCTGAAGCCAGCCTGACTCTGGACGCCAAGGGCAATCTCTACGGCACGACCTTGGACGGCGGATCGGGCAGCGCTGGCGTGATCTTTGAAGTGACCCCGTAGAAGTGACCCCGTAGGATACTCGCCCGTACGCCAGACGAAGGCTCAACAAAGCCTATAAGGAGGGACCATGCATTCAGCAGCGACGAGCACCAGCGCAAAAGGCACACTGCACTTCTCCCGCCTCGGGCTGACATTCTGCTCGACCCAGATGGCGGTCGCAGCGATCCGCGGCGCTCTCGTACTGGCTGGGCTTTCCGCGATGTCGCTGTTTGGCGCCCGTCTGGCGCAGGCCCAAACGGAGACGGTGATCTACAACTTTTGCCCGGATGGCCAAGGCTATTCCTGTCCGAGCGGAGCCGTTCCCGAAGGCGGCCTCGCTCGTCGTCATGGCAAGCTCTATGGCACTACTCACAATGGCGGGGCGGCTGGAGCGGGGACCGTATTTGAGCTTTCGCCGAATGGCCGCGGAGGCTGGAACGAGAGTTTGCTCCACAGCTTCACCGGCGGGGCGGACGGGGAAAGTCCATTCGGCAACGTTATATTCGACCGCCAAGGTAACCTCTATGGAACGGCGGCCTACGGCGGTGCAAATAAATACGGCGTTGTGTTCGAACTTAGTCCTGTGGGTTCAAGCTGGACGGAAACCGTACTGTACAACTTTACGAATGGGGTGGACGGTGCCTACCCGGTAGGTGGCCTGGTCATGGACCCGGCAGGCAATCTGTATGGCACGACGGTCAACGGAGGCTTCGGGGCGTTCGTGTTCGAACTCACGCCGTCTGGTGGCAACTGGACGGAGCGCGTGATCTACGGCCCCGTCGATTACGGTTACACCGGTTTGACTAGAGACACCGCCGGAAACATATTTGGCGTCTCCACTGAAACCAAAGGTCAGAATAACGTTTATATAAACAAAGCCTTCGAGCTGTCACCGAACGGCGAGGGTGGTTGGAAGTCCAAAGTGATCTATGCCTTTAGACATGACGTCTTTGCAAATGGAACTCCCGTGCTCGATAAGGCCGGGAACCTGTACGGTACCACTTTCAATGACGGCGCCAATGGCCTTGGAACGGTCTACAAGCTCAGCCCTGGAAGGAAGGGGTGGAGGAAGAAAACTCTTTATTCCTTTCGGGGCTACCTCCAAAATGACGGCGCCAACCCAGGCGGTGGGATTGTGTTCGACGCCGCCGGGAACATTTACGGCGCCACGGCCAACGGCGGCGCGAACGGCGATGGCGGCTATGGAACCGTTTACGAGCTAGTGCCCCCAGTTGGCCCTGGTCACTACCAGGAGAAGGTCCTCTGGAGTTTCAACGGCACAGATGGTTCCGAGCCCGGCGACCGCCTGATTCTGGACAACACAGGCAAACTCTATGGCACCACCTCATCTGGCGGCGGCTCGGGTTGCAGCAGCCCGGTTGGATGCGGCTTGGTGTTCGAAGTGACCCCATAGGTCGCCCGCTGACAAACTGAGAGAGAGCCTTCAACAGAGGCGCATCGTCCTCTCGGTAGCAGCTTCGATTGCGCGGGAAAGCGTCTTGCGGTGATCACTCAGTAAACCAATGCTGCTGTAAGCTACTGATTGTAAACATTTTATCTAAGTTGTGACGTAAGTCTAACATTCCAGAACAGGTTGCAGGAATTCTGCGGGTGCGGGATTTTGTATAGTAACCGATAAGTCATCATCTCCTGTTGACTGATTTCAATGACATACGAACGTAATCCCATATTTTCATGGGGCTAAGTCATTGATTATTTACCATTTAGTCAATGATTCAGCTGGTTTTTTCCATTGACACGCGCCTCCCACCCCGGTAGCATTTTCAGATCGTTTGACCAAAGGAGCATACGACCTTAAGAAATCGACTTTCCACGATGAGAGGTAACTGAATGCGACGACGTTTAGCCGAAAGCCTGGCGGTGGTTTTATCAATCGCCAGTCTGGGGGCCGGAGCCGCATCCGGGCCAAGCAGCCTGGAAGCCGCCAAGGTCACACCGCCGCCGGTCACTGTGAGTCAGACCGGCAAGTCCACAACTCGAAAGATCAACAGCCCGAAGTCTGCGGTAACTAAAGTCAGGGCCTACCAAGTCGGGACCGCTTCCTGGTACGGAGTCCAGTTCCAGGGCAAACCGACCGCCAGCGGAGAGCCCTTCGACATGCGCGATTTCACCGCCGCCCACCCGAAGCTGCCGCTAGGCACGCTCGTCAAGGTCACCAACCTGAAAAACGGCAAAGCCGTGGTGGTTCGGATCAATGACCGGGGTCCCGTAGTGGACGGCCGGATCATCGACGTTTCCTACAACGCCGCGCGCGCTCTGGGCTTCAACCAGCGCGGTTTGCAGACGGTCCGCCTGGATCTTTACCAGCCCGCAAGTTCCCGGACAGTGAACATGGCGCTGCTGCAACCCGTAGCCAAGCTGAACTAAACCCGATACACTCGGCAACGAGAGTTCCTAAGCAGTCCTGAAATATGGACCCGCGCCAGCGTCTCATCGTTGCCTTGGATGTATCAACGGCGGCGGCCGCCCGGAAGATCGTGGCGGCCGTCGGCGACTCCGCCATTACCTACAAAGTGGGCATGCAGCTTTATACCCACGAAGGCCCTGCCATCGTCCGCGAACTGGTCGATGCTGGACACCGGGTCTTTCTCGACCTGAAGTATCACGACATCCCAAACACTACTGCCGCCGCCGTACGCGAGGCGGCGCAGCTAGGCGTAAGCATGCTGACCGTGCACGCCTCCGGAGGCGGCAAGATGCTGCAAGCCGCCGTCGAGGCCGCGCGGGCCGCCAAACCCGACGTACTCGTCCTGGCGGTCACCGTGCTCACCAGCCTGGACGACGTCGACCTGGGCAAGATTGGCCTGCGCGGAGGAGTGCTCGATCAAGTCCTGAGGCTGGCCGCCCTGGCGCTTTCGAATGGATGCAAGGGGGTGGTCGCTTCGGCGCACGAGGCCGCCGCGCTGCGCGAGGAGTTTGGCCGCGATTTCGCCATTGCGACTCCCGGAGTGCGCCCTGCGGGCAGCGGACACGACGATCAGGCCCGCGTCGTCACACCTGCTGAAGCGATTGCCGCTGGAGCCTCGCACATCGTAGTGGGCCGCCCAATCACGGAAGCTGCCAGCCCCGCGGCTGAAGTGCGGGCGATTTTAGGGCAGATCGGGTAAAGGCAGTTCTCAGTTCCCCGGTTCTCAGTTCTCAGAAAAAAGGCGAAAAAGAGGATGGTGGGCTGTCTTGAAGCAGAACAGGTGACACCGCACCTCGTCTGTTGTTGTGGTTGGTTCTGACTGAGAACTGAGAACCGGGAACTGAGAACTGATTCCTACAGTTTTTCGAAGAATTCGCAGCCCGAACACGAAATATAGATTCCGCCGGGCACGCCGCGCTCGCGGTCCTTCATGCGCTTGACGATGCGGGTTTCTTTGCCGCACTTCGGACATGCGGTCGATTTCGTGGTATCCATGACCTTTTTCCGGTCGGCTGTCTTTGCAATTTTCGCCATGCAACCTCTCCTGACAGGAATGTGCCGCTGGCCCGAAGGCCGCAGTTCTACCTGGATATTTGGGAGTATCGTCCTCGGGTAGTACCAGAACGCCGGGCCTGTATCGAATCAGCCGGGCAGGATCGACACGCGCGCAAGCGGTGTACCGTACTCGCCTCTTGAATCTTACACGAAATTGCAGGTGACATAGGGACGTGACGGCTGACCTGGCGATTTGCCGGCCAGAGAACGCTCCCAGCAAACAAAAAACAGCCCCGCATATCTGCGGGGCTGCTTATAAAGCACTCTACGTCAACAACCTTACTTGCCGGTGCCGGTCAGATTCGACACCTGCGGGCTGTTGCTGGCCGTGTCCGATACCTGGACCGTCCCCGTCCTCGTCCCCGTCTGGGTCGGAGTGAACGTCACGTTTATGGTGCAGCTGGCGTTGGATGTCAACTGTACCTGGCAAGTCGTCGAGGAAACGGCAAAGTCCCCCGTCGTCGAGATCACGATGTTATGAATCACTGTGTTCAGGTTGTTTCTGAGCGTAAACACCTTCGCCGGGCTCGTCGTCCCGACTTTCTGGGACGCGTACTTCGCACTGGCAGGTGTTAACGTGACCGGAGCTTTGCCGGTGCCCGACAAGGACACCGTCTGCGGACTGTTCGAAGCGTTGTCATTGACCGAAAGCGTCCCCGTCCGCGCCCCAGTCTGGGTCGGACTAAAGGTAACCTTGATCAGGCAACTGTTGCCCGCGGCCAAAGTGGAGCCGCAGGTGTTCGTTTGCGAGAAATCACCGCTGGTCACGATGCTGCCGATGTTCAGCGTCACGCTCCCGCCGTTGGTGAGTGTGGCCGTCTTCGAAGCGCTCGACTGCCCCACTACAACCGTGCCAAATAAGAGAGAGCTTGGCGTCAGAGTGATACCGGAAGCAATCGGGTTCACGGTGAGGCTCACGCTCGTCGTGTGCGTCAGGGAGCCAGACGTGCCGGTAATGGTCACGTTGACTGTCCCCAAGGCGGCCGTGCCGCTGGCCGTCAGGGTCAGCACGCTGGTCGAAGTGGTCGGATTCGTGCCAAACATCGCCGACACGCCGCTCGGCAAGCCGGAGGCGGACAACGTAACGCTGCCGGTGAACCCGTTCAGATCGTTCACCGTGATGGTGCTCATGCCGCTACTACCCTGGGTGATGGTTACAGCGCTCGGATTCGCGCTGAGATAGAAGTCCGGGCTGGTGCTCCCGCAACCCGGGAACTTGAAATTCGCGATGCGGGTCGCCCAGTCGAAGGAGCCGGTGGTCTTTATGTACTCTTGCGTATACCAGAAGGTACAGTCGTCCACGGGATCCACTTGCATGGCGCTGTAATCGCCCCAGCGATTGGACGTGGATTCCTGTACGCCGGTGCCGGTCACGACATTGATCTCCGCTTCCATCGTGCCCGCCGCGTCGGTCGGGGTGCGGCCGGCGATACGGACAGTGGTATCCAGACCTTGAGAGGAGTTCACTACGCTGAAGCCGATGGCCTGGTCACCCGCCGAGTCCATGGCTGTGCTTCCCATCCAGCGATTGCTGGAATCAGGCGAGAACGTTCCCTGTTGCGCAACCGTGGGAGTGCCGTTGGGATCCTGGATCTCATACCAGCGTATCCCGGAAGGATTCCCCACTGAGTGGTTAAAGCCGACCGATTCATGCGAGCCGAAGTTGCGGTAGAAAAGCCGGTACATCGGCCGGTCGGAGAGCGTATCCAGCTGCTCGCCGGGGCTGGGTTGAGCGACCGTAGAAGGCGCCGGCGTAAACGCCGCCACCGAGATGTTGGTCGGCCCAGTAAAGGTGGAATTCGAAGGAGTGTTGAAATCGACGTGATATTTGAACAGCTGTATAACTCCGCTGGAACCGTAGGTCATGAAGAAACTCGGCTCGCCAGAGGGGGGCGCAATGGTTCCATCCAGGTCCGACGGCAGAAGTGGATTGAGCGAACTGGATTGCTGGAAGCACTGTATGGGGCGGGCGGCGGCTCCGGTCAACATGTTGGTGCGATCGACCGCGCACGCGTCCGGCCCAATAAATGAGGCTCCGTTCAGGAAGATGTTGAAGGACTCGTAATAGCCATCCGGCCAGACGCCAAGTTTCGGATAATCGGGAAAATCCGAGTTGCCGAAGCTGAAAGCGTAGCGATTGTAAGCGCCGGTCGCATCGTCGGTCTGCGAAACCGCAACGCAGTCCATGTACGGGGTGCTGGATACGACGAATTGCTGGAACACCCAGCGGTCGGCCAGCTTATCGAAGGCGACGGTGCCATCACCGTTGTTGGTGGTTTCGCAGGTTCCGCCAAAGCCGCTAAACAAAGTGTTCGTGGCCGTTGGCCCGGTGATCACCGAACCCGTGGATTTGTTGTAAACCGTAAAAACCGTATTCACCAGCTGCACGTACTGTGTGGTCCCAACCGCCCCATTGGTGTCTGGTGGGGCACAATCGCAGACCGAGTCGAAGTCATTCCCTTCGAAGTTGAGTCCTATGGTTGCGGCCAGTGGCCCGAACCTGCCGGTTTGCAGCACTGGGTCTTTCACGCTGGCAGGATAATCGCGAGGTGGAAGCGGGAGCTCCGGCCGGACCCAGGGGCGCGTGGGCGGGTTGGGTTGCGGATAGAATCGGATCATGTCCTTCAGGGACATTGAGGTGTCATGATGGTCTTGCCAGTACTCTTTGCTCGGACCCGTTTGGACCCGCGCCGAGTTTTGTGCTGACAATGCGTGCGTAAGGAAAACGCACATACAGAACCCAAGGCAAAGCAGAAACAAGGAAACTGCCCGTCGATTTATAAGCGCCGCTACTGCTGCATGTCGTTTCGTCGTCACTTTTTCCTCCCTGTTGATTTTTCTTTTCTTCTTTCCCTGCCACTTCGGATGGAACCTAAACGCCTTCAAATTCCAACGTCAAAACATCGTCGGCTTCCAGCATCCTTGTCGTAGGTGCCGCCGCCTTCTCCACCTCTTTTCTTTCTCGTCTTTGTCTTTGTCCTGGGCACTCGTCAAAAATAGAAAGTGCGACCAGCAACAAAAAGAAATAAGTAAAGGATCTGGCGGCGGGGCCGGAACTTCCTTACATCAAGCATTCGCTGGACTCAACCTTTTCTGTCGATTCGCCGCCGCCAAAGAAGCGCAGCGGTAGCGCGGACACTCGCATGAATCACTAACCGTTACTGTTCTGGGTTCCCCCCGTGGAAGTGGGCGGAGTTAGGGGAAACACTACTAGTGCTCGTAGGTTATACCTCGACTTTCAGCAAAAGGCAAAGTAAAAGCCTCTTCCATCCACGCTTTTCGAGCTTGCGCAGCCCCATGGATGAAACTGGTTGCAGTGTTTGTGCGTTTCTTTTCCGCTCTAGCGAGATGGCGTCTTGCGAAACGTCCCGTCCCCGCAAGAACCTGCCGCCAGAGGACCAAAAAACTGTCCGGCATCTCTGCGGGTGTAGTGCACTAACGACTTTACTTGCCGGTACCCGTCAGATTCGACACCTGCGGGCTATTGCTGGCGCTGTCCGATACCTGCACCGTGCCCGTCCTCGTTCCCGTCTGGGTGGGAGTGAAGGTCACGCTGATGCTGCAGTTGCCATTGGCCACCACGCTCGACCCGCAGGACGTCCCGGACACAGCGAAGTCGCCCGTGGTGGAAATCAAAACGCCAGTAAGCGCTACGCTTTGGTGGTTGGTTAGCGTAAACGTCTTCGGTGCACTCGTCGTGCCGACTGTCCTCGTCGCGTAAGTCGCTGTCGGGGGGGTCAACGACGCTGGGGCTTCACCCGTGCCGGAGAGCGGCACCGTCTGCGGGCTGTTCGGAGCGTCGTCGTAGATCGAAAGCGTTCCCGTCCGCGTCCCAATCTGGGTCGGAGTAAAAACAACTTTGATCTTGCAGCTTTGTCCCACAGCCAAGGTGCTGCCGCACGGGTTCGTGCTGGTCGTTTGCGCGAAATCGCCACTGACCACGACGTTGCTGATGTTCAGCGTTGCGCTTCCGCTGTTGGTCAGTATGACCGTCTTCCCGGCACTCGTCCCTCCCACCAAGACCTTGCCAAAGGTGAGAGAGGTCGGCGACAGGCTGACCGCCGGAGCGAGATTGCTCACCGTGAGGTTCACGGTCGTCGTATGCATCAAGCTCCCCGACATGCCCTGAATGGTTACGGGAACCGTTCCTGTCGCAGCGGTAGCGCTGGCCGTCAGGGTCAGCGTGCTGGTCGAAGTTGTAGGATTCGTGCTGAAGCCCGCCGTCACGCCGTTGGGCAGACCGGAGGCGCTCAAGGTGACACTGCCGTTGAAGCCGTAAAACGCGCTCACCGCGATATTGCTCGTGCCGTTGCCGCCCTGGCTGACGGTGACGCTACTGGGATTCGCGAAGACGCTGAAGTCTGGGGTTCCAATACTGCAACCGGAGAAGATGAAGGACCCGATGTTCGTGTTCCAGTTGAAGCTGCCACTGACTTTCTCGTACTGGTCCACGTACCAGAAAGTGCAGTCGTCGCTGGGGTCGACTTGCATGGCGGTGTAATCACCCCAGCGAGCCAGACCGCTGGTCTGCGATCCCGTGCCTTCCAGCAGGCTGGCTTCCGACTCCATGGTGCCCAAAGGGTCGCTAGGCACCCGGCCGGTAAAGCTGATGCCGGGATTGATGGAGCTGCTCGATACGCTGTATCCAAGGCCGATGTCCGCGCTCTGGTCCTCGGCCATGCTGCCCATCCAGCGATAGCTGCTATCCGGAGCGAAGGTTCCCTGCTGATTCAGGGTTACGCTGCCGGCCGGATCATAAAGCTCGTACCAGCGGACCGCCACCTGGCTCCCATTGGCGACAGCGTGGTTGACCACCGCCCGATCATGATCGGGGAAGCGCCGGATGGCAAAGCGATACATCATCCGGTCGCCCAGCGTATCCAGGGTCTGAGACGTTCCAGACTGCGGGACGCAGCCGCTGCAGGCCAGGGTGTCGTCCGCGACGCTGATGGTCGTCGCCGGGGAAAGCGTGGCCGTGGACGTCGCGAAGTTCAGCGTCAGCGTACGGAGGTACAGCTGGCCGGGGCTGTTGTTCTGCCAGGTGATGTACAGTCCTGGCGTGCCATCCACGGGAGGAGTGGAGCCATCGATGTCGGATGGCAAATAACTGCCTTCGTTACTGGGAGTCATCTTGCAAAGTTGGGCCGCAGATGAGTTCCCAGCCAGCATCTTGGTGCGGTCGAACCCGCACAGGTCCGCGCCGATGAAGGACTGACCATTTTGAAAAATGTTGTAGGTAGCCAGGTACGCGCTGTTACTGGCCGTCGCCCAGACGCCAAGCTTCGGGTAGTCGTTAAGATTGGGGCCAAAAGAATAGCTGTAAAGATAGTAGGCGCCGGTCGGATCGTTGGTTTGGGAGACGGCAACACATTCCGCGTAATTGCTCTTGGCGCCGATGTCGCTGATGAGCCATCGGTCGGCTTGGCGGTCGTACAGAACAATGGGATCGCCGACTGTCCCCGTACACAATCCGCCGAGTGGAGTGAACAAGCTCTGGATGTCGGTAGGGCCCGCGAGCAATGTGCCGCTCTTGTTATAGACCGCGAATTGCACGTTGACGGTCTCCACGATGTGATTGGGACCGACCGCCATGTTGGAATCCGAAGGCGCATAGCCGGGCGACGGGAGGCCATCGAAATCAATGCCGGGCGTGGCCGCAACCATCGGCCTGACTTCCTTCTGCAGCACTGGATCTTCCTGGAGCCAGGGGCCGGTTTGGGTTTTGAACCGCAACGGACTCGGGCGCGGCTCCGGCATTTCCTGGGTGGCGAACATCGACATATGGATCGGGAGATGCAACACTCGTTCGGAGACCGCGAAGCCCGAGGGGTAGGTCACGATTGTTTTGTTCTTGTCTTCCCCGGCAAAGGCCAGAGTCGCCAACGCCAAGCCGCAAAATAATAAGATGGCCGTTCGGCCCGCAGTTCCTGTTCGAACCATTGACTTCTCCTGGTTTAATCGGCTTGGGGATTGAGTCTGAATGGTGGACTCCGGCCATTGTTTCCTCGCAAGTGGGGGCCGGAACTTCCTGACATCAAGCATCCGCTAAATCGAACCTTTCTCCATCGATTCAACAGCCTTCGTGCTTGCCGCCGTCCGGTGAGCGCAGGGATGATTCAAGAACCCCCTCGGAGCGTGGGCGGGACTTCTGGGGGGAAGGGAGTGGCGCTGATAGTTTATACCTCGCTTTTCAGGAAAAGGCAAAGCCAAAACTCCCCATCTCTGCTTATCGAGCGTGCAGCAGCCGTATAGATGAAGCGGGTTGCAGTGTGTGTGCGTTTATTTTCCGTTCCGCCCGAGATGACATTCTGCGGACCGCCGCCGAACAAAAAAACAGCCCCGCATCTCTGCGGGGCTGGTGCAGTAAAACAGACGATCTTCCTTGGACGATCTTACTTGCGCGAACCTACTTGCCTGTGCCCGTCAGATTCGACACCTGCGGGCTGTTGTTGGCGCTGTCCGCCGCTTGCACCGTCCCCGTCCTGGTCCCCTTCTGGGTCGGGGTAAACGTCACGTTGATGGTGCAGCTACCCATTGCGGACACGGTTGACCCGCATGTTGTCGAGGACACAGCGAAGTCGCCAGTCGTCGAGATCAAGACTCCCGTCAGCGTTACGCTTTGGTTGTTCTTAAGGGTAAACGTTTTCGGGGGACTCGTTGTTCCCACCGTGCGGGACGTGTAGGTCGCCGTCGCAGGGGTCAACGTCGCTGGGGCAACACCGGTGCCTTTGAGCGGCACCATCTGTGGACTGTTCGGAGCATTGTCGGTGATCGTAATGTTGCCCGTCCGCACTCCCAGCTGGGAAGGCGTAAAGACAACCGTGATCTTACAATTTTGTCCCGCGGCCAAGGTGCTGCCGCAGGGCTTCGTGCTGGTGTGCAGCGCGAAATCGCCACTGGAGACGATGCTGGCTATATTCAGCGTCGCGGTCCCGCTGTTGGTAAGGGTGACCGACTTCGCCGAGCCCGACGTCCCCAACACTATATTGCCCCATGACAGGGAGGTCGGCGACAGAGTGACTGCCGCACCGCTATTACTCGGGTTCACGGTGAGGCTGATCGTGGTCGTATGCGTCAGCGATCCCGACACGCCCTGGACCGTCACGGTGACGGTCCCGGTGGTCGCTGTGGCGCTGGCCGACAGGGTCAGCAGACTGGTGGAGGTTGTAGGATTCGTGCCGAACATTGCGGTAACGCCGCTCGGCAGTCCGGAGGCGGACAACGTAACGCTGCCGGTGAACCCGTTCAGATCGTTCACCGTGATGGTGCTCGTGCCGCTGGTACCCTGGGTGATGGTTACGGTGTTCGGATTGGCGCTGAGGTTGAAGTCCGGAGTACCACCACTACCGCAACCCGGGAAGTTGAAGCTGCCGATGGCAGTGCTCCAGTTGAAGCCCTGGTTCTGTCCCGTGGTCTTCAAATATTCTTCCGTGAACCAGAAGGTGCAGTCATCGGTGGGATCGACGGTCATCGAAGTGTAGTCGCCCCAGCGATTAGCGCCGTTGAGTGTCTTTTGCGATCCTGAACCTTGTTTCAAGAGCACTTCGGCTTCCAGGGTGCCCGCCGGGTCACCCGGCACGCGTCCGGCATAGAGCAAAGAAGGATAGTCGCCGACGCTGGCACTGGACTTGCTGTAGCCGACAGCGATGTCCTGGTTCTGGTCCATCGCGACCGACGACATCCAGCGATAACTGGAGTCCGGTGCCCAGGTGCCGGATTGGAACACGGTTGGAGAGGTCTCGGGATTGTGAATTTCGTACCAGCGAGCGCCGCTGCTGCTGCCGGCCACTACCGTGTGGCTCACCAAAAGCGTCGTGTGATCGCCGAAATTGCGGTACACCAGTCGGTACATCAAACGGTCGGAGGCGCCCTCCAGGTTCTGGGCACCAGCCGTCGGCTGGGGCACGCACGCATTACGTTGCACGCTCGCGCACAGCGGAGTGAAAGCAGCGACCGGAATCAGGGTTGGGCCGGTGAAGGTTGAATTGTTGGGGTTCACGAAATCGACGTGGAACGCGAACATGCTCAGGTTGGCGCTGCCATCGGGATCGAGTTCCATCACGAAGTTGGGAGTGCCCGCGGCCGGAGGCGTGGCTCCGTCCAGGTCGGAAGGCAACATGCCAAAATTGTTGGCATCCAGCGTTTTGGGGAAGCACTGCATGGTGGCGGTATTGCCAGCCAGCATCTGGGTGCGGTCCGCTGCGCAGGCCGCCGCCCCTAGAAAAGCGGTTCCCCCGGAATTGAAATTATTGAAGGTGAAGTAGTATGCGTCCGGCCAAACGCCCATCTTCGGGTAGTCCGGGAAAGTGTTGAACGCGAAAGCATAACGGTTGTAGGAACCGGTGGCGTCGGAAGTCGTGGACACGGCCACGCATTCGTAATCGCTGCCCGACCCGTTGATGGCAAACTGGGAAACCACCCAGCGCTGGGCCGCCGCGTCAAATCTTACGATCGGGTCGCCGCTGTTGTCGGTCTGGCACGAACCACCGAATCCCGACCAGAATGAGTTTCCGGAGAGCGGACCCAACAAGTTATTCCCACTCTTGTCGAAAACCTGGTAGGTGAGGTTCACATATTGGACATATTGCGTTAAGCCCGGCGCGCCGTCATTGTCCGGCGGCATGCAGTTGCAGAAGAAGTTGTCGCCGTAGCCAATGCCGTCAAATTCAACGTTGAAGGTCGGGGTCAGTGCGATCGGAGAATTCTCCGCCGTTTGCAGCACCGGGTCCTTCTCCACCGGCTTATTGTCCCAGGGGTGATTCGGATTGCCTGGATTCTCGATCTCGTGCAGCGGAGGCGTGCCCCATTCGGGTAGCAACGGTGCAATTTCGCGAAGGATCGGTCCAGTGTCGTGTTTGAGTTCTTTGATGACCGCTGCTCCCTTAGTCACCGTTTTGGATTGTTGAGCGAATGTCGGCAGTGCCAGACAGAACACCATCAGGAACGCCACGACTGCGATTCGTTTGGTCGTCACTCTTTCCTCCTTGATTATCTCTATCATTTCTTGTCCCCTACCATTTCGGATGGGTCGTACACGCCTTCCATTTCCAATACCAGGACATCATCGGCGTCGAGTTTCTCTTCGATGGAACCGCCGCCTTTGATCCCTCTAAACTTTCCCGTGCCGCGCATCAGGCTCCAGCGGCCCGTGGCCGAAGCCGGGCCCTTTTCCGCCAACACCTGGCCAATGCTCTTCCACGTCAGCTTTTCGCCATTGTCCAGGGTGTCAGTCTCGAATCCGTTGACGTGAAGCATGCCTTCGCTTTTCTCGGCGAAACTGACCGACACCCCGTCTTTGGTTTTCGCACCCATGAACAGCATCGGCTCCGTCCAAGTGCACTTGCGCTTTGCGATCGTCAGAGCGTGTCCGGGACGGTCCGGTACTTCGATCGAGTACGCCGGATCGGGCTTGTCGCAGCGCACTTTGCCTTCCACCTTGACAAAATTGCCGTTCATCTTCTCCTTCGAATCTTTTTCGTTTTTGTCTTTGTCTTTGTCCTGGGCTGTCATCGGAATAGAAAGTGCAACCAGCAGTGAAAAGAGAGTAAGAATCTGGGGAAGAGGGCGGTACTTCCTGACATCAAGCATTCGCTGAATTGAACCTCTCTGCGTCGATTCAACCACTGCAGTGCCGGCAGACGTCGAAGGAGCACAGTAATAGCGCGGGCTTCCACGTATCGCCAACGACAGAACCGCTTTTGGTAAAGACCCCCTCGGAGCGTGGGCGGGGCTTTGGGGGAAAGGTACTAGCGCTCGTAGTTTATACATCGCTTTTCACAAAAAGGCAAAGGAAAACCGGCCCACAACGCGGCTTGCAGCAAAGGTGAACTTGTTTGCACATCGGGCCTTCCGAGCGCAGAAAAAACGACACTCTTGGCAGAGAGAAAAAATTCATCGGCGCAAGAAAGGCCTTGCAAAAGAGTGAGGATGAACGCAAGCTTGCTGCTTGAGGGATGGGCGAAGATCGGTTCGCTCCATCTCGCAAGCCTGCTTCCCCCCCGGGACAAGAATATGTTCATTTGCCAAGGTCACCCAAGCAGCACTTCTTTTGTTAGTCGGGTTGGCAGCGGTCCCCTCAAGCTGGGCACAGATCTACACGGTGCTCTACACGTTCACGGGTGGCACGGACGGAGCAGCCCCTGGCGGGTTGGTTCGGGACTCCGCTGGCAGCCTGTACGGCACCACTCGCTCCGGTGGCCAATTCGGCTACGGCACAGTCTTCAAGCTGAGCCGGAAAGGCCAGTTTAGCGTGCTCCACGCTTTTGCGAATGGGGCTGATGGGAACACACCCGGAGGTTTGGTCATGGACTCCGCCGGCGACCTGTACGGCTCTGCTGCCGGAGGAGGACGATTCAACAGCGGAACGATCTTCAAGTTAGCCAACAAGCGAAAGTTTAGTGTGCTCTACAGCTTTACCGGCGGGGCTGACGGTAAGGCTCCGAGCGGAGGTTTCGTCTGGGACGCGGACGGCAATTTGTACGGCACAACCTATGGTGGTGGTGACGAGCAAGACTGCGGCGGGGGCTGTGGTGTGGTCTTCAAGTTAGATACGAATGGCAACCAGACCGTGCTCTATACTTTTTCAGATTTTGCGGACGGCCAGCAGCCGTCTGCAGGGTTGACCCTCGGCCCGGACGGTCGTTTGTACGGCACAACAGATTTTGG
>Ga0075030_100000282_pt1 | contig 43088 bp, 32 predicted proteins | sample LitLauG_LLR_2012_FD_71393 | JGI IMG/M metagenome (GOLD analysis project Ga0075030, IMG submission 71393) | Freshwater sediment microbial communities from Pennsylvania, USA - Little Laurel Run_MetaG_LLR_2012 | ecosystem: Environmental > Aquatic > Freshwater > Creek > Sediment | place: USA... | reverse complement strand
AACATGTTTGCGCAGGCCGAAGCCCTGGCGTTCGGCAAGACGAAGGAAGAGGTGCTCGCCGAGGGGACGCCGGAGTGGCTCGCGCCGCATCGCATTTTCCCGGGGAACCGGCCTTCGAATTCGCTGCTCATCGACAGCTTGACGCCAGACGTGCTGGGCCGCCTGGTGGCGCTTTACGAGCACAGCGTCTTCACGCAGGGAGTCATCTGGAACATCAACTCTTTCGATCAGTGGGGCGTGGAACTGGGCAAGAAACTGGCGGGCGAAGTGGTGACGGAATTCAAAAAGGGCAGTTCCTCGAAGCCGATCGTTAAGCGGTACCTCCGTCTCAGGCGTCACTGATCTTGCGCCGGCTGCGGCGCGGTGGCGAGAGATTCGGTAATCCCCGACCCGGTGTATGGCATCCCGCAGCCGAATGGAAATCGGCGCGATATACTTTGACGGAGGATGATCCCATGCGCAAGAAGCTCGCCGCCGCGTTGTTTCTCGTCTCCTGCGCCACCTTGTTGGCACAAGTGGCCACGGTCGATGTTCCCTACCAGAAGTTCATTCTGAAGAACGGCCTGACCTTGCTCGTGCATGAAGACCACAAGGCGCCCATCGTCGCCGTCAACGTCTGGTATCACGTTGGATCGAAGAACGAGCGGCCCGGGAAGACCGGCTTTGCGCACCTGTTCGAGCATCTGATGTTCGGGGGAAGCGAAAACCACCAGCAACGATACATCGAGGCCATGGAACCGCTCGGAGCGACCGACCTGAACGGCACTACCAACGAGGATCGAACGAACTACTTTCAAAACGTGCCCACGCCGGCTCTGGACTTCACCCTCTGGCTCGAGTCGGATCGAATGGGGCACCTGCTCGGCGCGATCGATCAGAAGACCCTCGACCTGCAGCGCGGCGTGGTTCAGAACGAGAAGCGCCAGGGGGAAAACCAGCCTTATGGCCTCGTTTGGGAACTGATCACCAAGGCTACCTACCCCGCCGGCCATCCGTACTCGTGGACCGTGATCGGGTCCATGGACGACTTGAATGCGGCCTCCATGAGCGACGTCCAGGAATGGTTCAAGACCTACTATGGACCGTCCAACGCGGTTCTCGCCGTAGCCGGCGACATCGACGCCAACACCGCCCGGCAAAAGGTGGAGAAGTACTTCGGCGATATTCCCGCCGGACCTCCCATTGCCGCGCATCGCGTCTGGATCGCGAAGATGACCGGCACTCACCGGCAAGTGGCTCAGGACCGCGTTCCGCAGTCGCGCATCTACAAGGTTTGGAACGTGCCGCAGTACGGCTCGCCGGACGCCGATTACCTGGACCTGCTCGCCGCCGTGCTAACCCAGGGCAAAAGCTCGCGGCTTTATAAACGGCTGGTCTACGACGACCAGATCGCCACCGACGTGGCCGCCTTCAACTCCTCCGCCGAGATTGGGGGCCAGTTCCTGATTCAGGCCACCGCCCGCCCGGGCGACGACCTGACGAAAGTGGAGACGGCCCTCGACGAGGAACTGGCGCGTCTGCTCGAGAGCGGACCGGCGGCCCAGGAACTGGAGCGCGTGAAGAACCAGCGGCTCGCCGGGTTTCTGCGCGGGATCGAACGGATCGGAGGCTTCGGAGGGAAATCCGATCTACTGGCCAGCAACCAGGCATACCTCGGCAGTCCCGATGCTTACAAGGCCAGCCTCAGACGGATCGAGGGGGCAACGCCGGAAGACCTCCGGTCAGCCGCAAGACGGTGGCTCGCCGACGGCGTCTTTGTCCTCGAAGTCCATCCGTTCCCGAAATACGAGACAGCCCAGACCGGGGCGGATCGTAAGCGGTCCCCCGAGTTGGGCGCGGCCCCGGAATTGCGGCTGCCGAAGCTGCAGCATTCCACTCTCACCAACGGGATGAAGGTGGTATTGGCGGAACGGCACGAAACTCCGCTGGTGAATTTCTGGCTGGTGCTGGATGCCGGTTATGCCGCGGACCAGTCAGCCCTGCCGGGTACCGCCCAGGCAGTCGCGGCCCTGCTGACCGGGGGCACCAAGAGCCGCACGGCCCTGCAGATTAGTGACGAACAGGGATTGCTGGGCGCGCAGTTGGGAGCGTTCTCGAATTTCGATGCGTCAGTAGTCCGGCTCTCCGCGCTCAAGGCCAAACTGAATCCCTCCCTGGCGCTGTATGCCGACGTGATCCTCAACCCCGCATTTCCGCAGGAGGACTTCGCGCGCCAACAAAAACTGCAGATCGCCGCCATTCAGCGTGAAAAAGTCACGGGAATTGCCATGGGCCTGCGCGTGTTACCGGCCTTGCTCTACGGAAAGGGACACTCGTATGGGAATCCTCTGACCGGCTCCGGGACGGAGGAGTCGGTAGCCAAACTCACCCGCGAGGACTTGGTGAAGTTCTACCAGACCTGGTTCCACCCGAATAACGGCACGCTCATCGTAGCCGGGGACACCACCATGGCGGAGATCGCTCCGATTCTGGAAAGGCTATTTGCCGGTTGGCCGAAACGCGATGTCCCGGCCAAGAACATCGGCCACGTGCCGTATCCGGCCAAGCCCGTGGTGTACCTCATGGACCGTCCCGGCGCAATGCAGTCCGACATCCTGGTGGGCCAGGTGGCGCCGCCGCGAAACAGTCCGGATCAGATCGCCATCCAAACCATGAACTCGATCTTCGGAGGCGACTTTGGTGCGCGCGTCAATATGAACTTGCGGGAGGACAAACACTGGTCGTACGGCGCGACGACGATCTTGTTCGGCGCGCGTGGGCAGCAGCCCTTCCTCGCATACGCTCCGGTGCAGACGGACAAGACGAAGGAGTCACTCGACGAGTTGAACAAGGAGTTCCTCGGGATCGTCAACGACCGCCCGCCGACCGCCAAGGAACTGCAGCGCGCGCAGAACTCAATGACGCTGACGCTTCCCGGGTCGCGCGAAACCATCAACGAATTGGGGAATTCGATTCTGGAACAGGTACAGTTCGGGCTGCCGGACGACTACTACGAGACGTTTGCGCACAAAGTCCGGTCGCTTGACGTGCCTGCCGTGACCGATGCCGCCAAATCCACGATCCGCCCGGACAGTCTGGTGTGGGTGGTGGTCGGAGATCGCGCCAAAATCGAGAGCGGGGTCCGCCAACTCGGACTCGGCGAAGTAAAATTCCTCGACGCCAACGGGAATCCGATGTAGGTCAAGTCTAAACCCCTGTTCACTTAAACCAACGAATGGCCCTGCTCCGCCCCCCGAAACTCGTGGGCGGGGTTGGCTGAAGACACTTCTCCCGGAACGAGACTTCCGGGAGCTTGAGCGTCTACTACCACGTTTTGCGCGTTACGCGTCAACGTGACCGCCATGCCGATCTCGTCGGGTGCAGGTTTGCCCACAGCCGTCCGAGTACCTTCTCATCAAACCGGCAGCAATTCACCAGGTCCCAAACCTCGATGGAGTCGTTGGTGATGTCCTCCTGATTACCATCCCCGGCCGCGTGAAGGACGGCGTCGCAGGGGTCCCCGGCTAGCTTTAGCTTGGGTGGAGGCCGGCCCTCTGTAGTTGAAACTGCAGGAGTCCGGGTCCTTCTATTATGAGGGACTCGTATGTTCCAACCATTACGGAGGATGCAGTCTACCAGGACAACCTGCGGCTCAGCCACCTCGAGTACCGCCGGCAACAGATTTATCTTCGTTCCCTGCCGCGATGCCTCGGGCTGGTGCTGGGCAATGCCTGCAATATAGACTGCCCCCATTGCTATCAGGCCAAGAACGGCGATAACCTGCTCAAGCCGCCGGCCATCGGCCGCGAATTGCGGCGCGAGTTCGCCGGCTTCTATCCGCACCTGGCCACGCTCCGAATTCAGGGCGGGGAGGCCTTCGCGTTCACCGGATTCCGGGAGCTGATTGAAGACGTGCGCGCGACCGTCGAGCGCCCGATCCTGAGCGTCAGCACCAACGGAACGCTGATCGATGAGGACTGGGCCGAGGCGATCGTGCGGGCGCCGTTCCGCAACCTCACTGTGTCGATCGATGGCGGAACTCCCGAGACTTACGCGCGGCTGCGGCGGGGCGCCGATCTCGGCCAGGTACTGGAGAACGTGCGGCGCATTCAGCGCTGGAAGGCCAGGCTGGGCAGCGAGATGCCGTACCTGGATTCCTTCTTCGTGGTGATGCGTTCAAACTTCCGCGAGATTCCCCGATACGTCAGCCTGATGGCGGAGCACGGCTTCACCGAAATCGGTTTGCAGACCGTTTCCATCAATGGCGAAAACACTTCGCGGGAGCCCGCGCTGGTTCGCAATGAGCTGATCGCGGACGGCGACGAGGTGCGGGAGTTGCACTCCCTGATGCGCCATCTGATGCCCAGGGAGCGGCCTCGTTTCCACATGATTCGTACCAGCGGGCTGACGTCCCTCTTCGAGCAACACGGCCTGGATTCGGAGTTTCTGGAGGAGCGGACGGAGGGCCTCTATCCGGACAGCACGGATCTTCCCCCAAGCGGCGGGATCTCGTTGTGCCCCAATCCATGGACCACCTTATTCGTGGTCGAGAACGGCAATGTGCACCTGTGCTTCCTGTCCGAACCCATTGGCAATCTCTACGAAGCGCCGCTGGCCGCCATCTGGAATTCGCCGCGGGCGATGGCCAAACGCAGCGACATGATCTCCGGTCGGTACCTCCGCTCCGGCTGCTCGCGGCAATGGTGCGGCTGGCGCGAAGGCAAGACGGCAGCCACGCCGGCAACGGAGGAATTCGCGGCCCTGCGCGCGGAGATGCGCGAACTGGCCGCCCGAGCGGCAGCGCGCGGGCCGCTGGTGCAGATCGGCGAAGAGCAGCCCAACATCGCGGCCGTGCGCCGCCTGGTGGCATCCCGAGACCTGCAAATCCGCGAACTCGAAGCCATGTTTGTTCGACTCTGCGAGCAGAACGAGGAAATCCATGTGCGCGGCCAACAGTACATCACGCACCTGGAGGAGCAATGCGGACGGATGCGCAGTTTGCCCTTCGTGCGGCTGGCGGACAAGGTTTCGAACCTATGGATGAAGCTGTGGGGAAAGTGACCGTAACCTGACACCCTTTGCCCGGGGATAGGCGCCGCCTTCCGATCCGCGACTTCCCTGCCCCGTTCCTTCGGCAATAAATGATGAGACTCAGAGTGTCCAGAACGCTGTGTAACCGCGCTGCTCTATAATCAGGCAATGCCCCGTTGCTTGCTTTTGATCTGTTGCTGCGCTCCGCTGCTGTTCGCCCAATCCGACGAGATCCACGCCATGCTGAAAAATTCCGAAGCCGCCTGGAACCGGGGCGACCTGGTGGCCTTCGCTTCGGACTACGAGAACTCCCCCAGCACCACCTTTGTCGGCAAGGAACTGACCCGCGGGGGGACAAACGCGATCCTCGAACGTTACCGCCGCGCCTACTCAACGCCGGAAGCCATGGGTGCGTTGACCTTTTCCGAGATCGAAGTACGGCCCCTGGGCACAGGCTACGCGCTGGCGCTTGGGAAGTTCGCGTTGAAGCGTACCGCGGCCGGAGGTGGCGATGCCAGCGGCCGTTTCACGCTGGTGCTGCACAAGACCAAGGCCGGCTGGAAAATCATCCACGACCATTCGAGTTAGTTAGTGAAGTGATTGGAACTGCACGGTCACTTGCGATTCGAGCCGCGCACCAGCACCGCCTCACGCGGCTGCAGTTCGCCTGAGGTGAAGCCCACACATAAGTGGGTCCACGTGGCGTTGCAAGCCGGTCTGGACTCAAGCCAATCGCGGTAAGCGGGGATCGGGAAGAAATTGGGTCGAGGCCCGAGCGACTGGATTAACGACTCGATATCCGCGGACTGGCCGACCTTAGCCAACGGAGCTACCCACTGGTCGTAGGTAGTTCCGCGGGCACTCCGCTCGGAGGACAGAACCAGGATGGCATCGCTGCCCGCCCGGTTTGCCGGTTCGCATTTCCACACCAGGCGCCAGGCACGCCACCAGAAACCGCCGCTCGTCAGTTGCAAAAGGTGCCGTCCGAGACCTAGAACCCTAGCGATTGGGCTAAGCATCGGTATCCCGGGTACTGGTCATGATCGACTGCCAGATTCGGATTGCGTGGAACATGTTGTGGAAGGCTATGTATTCATTGTTCTGCAGATCCACCTCCGGATCAACGTCGGCAACTGCCACGCCATCGGTGTCCTGATCCATTGCAAGAACTGCCTTCTGGGGAGTCAGTGCGCCATTTTCCACTTTGCACGTAAAGGCGAAATCGCGGTCGTGCCCGCCCAGGTCGCCATGCCAGATCACCAGGAAGTCTCCCGTCGGTTGGCTGTTCTTGTAGGCGTGCAGCGCCACCACGTCGGACCTGCTGTGCACCAGGTCTACATAGGCCTCCTGCAGCGATGTGTCATGGGGCGCTAGCAGTTGGGCGATTCGCTCCGGCATGCCTTCAACGCGGGCCAGGCCAAGAAACTGCGTCAGTTTATCGCCGGATAGTACGAAACCGGGTGTCTGGATATCAATCGACACGCGCTCCCGGCTCCCGGCGCGCGTAATGTGGATCGATGCGGATCCCTCGACGGTGCGCAGAGGGTCGCTTTCCTGCCCGGACGTGGTCCCCGTACGGTTGGTCAAGTCGAGTCGCGGCACATTATGCGTCTCGTCATAAGCGACCGAGTAGCGCACGATGGCATCGGCATCGCTGAGATCGAAGAACGATGGCAGCGGACCGTCCGACTGCATCGCCGCCAGACGATCCCAGGCGGTCACGTACCCGGAGCGAAGCTGGCCCGCGAAGTTTCGCAAATCCAGCAGGACACCGATCTGGTTGCCAGCAATCTCGCGCTTCAAAGCAGGGGCGCCCGAAAGGGACCTGCGCACGGCCAGCGCAAAACGATGAAGCGGCGTATAGTGGATGCTGTTCTGCGACACGCTTGGAAAGCTATAGATGCGAACAAGGTTGGCCGCAGGATCGAAAAGATAGATCCCATCCGCTTCGTGCTTGCCGGTGACGCGAACCACGAGATATGCGGGTGAACCGTCGCTCAAACGGAAAACGAGGGTTCCGCGACCGGGGTTCCTCGGGTCCGTCGGCTTGGTGATCTCACCGGACTCTGACTCATAGTCCACCGGCCTCGGCGGGGGCTGAGTGAATTCCTCCTGCACACTTCCAGCCTGGAAAAGGGACGCCACGGAGCTGAGCACCTGTTCCCCATCCTCCGGCAATACCAGAAAATCCGGCTGGCTGATCGTCTCGGTTCCAGAGCCTTCCGTGTGGGTCGATGCCGGCGGAACCGGAGGGCTCGGCGCAGCGAAAATCGAGAAATCCAGCAGATGGGTGTGGATGGTGTGCCGGTCACCGCCGGAAAAGAAAAACAGGATCTTGGCGTGGTCGGTCTCGTCGAAGCGGTATTCCAGACGGATGTCGACTTTTCGAAAGAAGTGCAGCAGCCGCTCGTCGGTGCGCGTGCAGCTCATGATGTATCGCGGAGTGAGTTGGCTATCAAGCGTGGTTTGGGCGGAGAGAACCGCACTCACCGTGCTGGCGAAGACGTCCTGGACGTCGAACAGGTCCATACAAGACTACTTCGTATCCTGCTTGACACCGATTGACGACATCCAATTGTGGAGGGTGCCGAGGATGTTCATGACTACGTCGCCCATATCCAGGACCGTGTTGGTCAGGTCCGTCTTGGGGCGGCTCCTCAAGTCCGTTTTGGTTGAGAGGCTCAAGATGGCACTGCCGCTGTCCAGGAGGTCGGTAAGCAGCGTCAGCTTGGTTCCGTCGTCTGCCAGCCCGAACATCACCAGTGCTTTCCATTCCGGATTGAGGATGTCCGTCTTGGCGTCCTGAATTAGGTACACCACCAGGTATCGGCTGCCGGCCGAGGTCTTCGGCAACTGAAAGACGACGGGGAACGAGATCGTGCCATCCAAAGTGATGGCTGCGGCCACTTCGGGGATGGTGGCCACCGCCCGCGCCAGCAGGGCATCCTTACCCTCGATCAGGAGGAAGGGCGTAAGCGCCGTGAGCCCGCCTGGCTGCGGGGGCGCCGCCACCAGGTCGAACGTGATGGTGTTCTGGCTGAAATGCTCCTTGCGGGTCTGGTCGTTAAGGAAAACCAGGTTCACCGACTTCTGCGACATTTCGCTGATGCCCACCTGCATGGAGGCCTTGACGCTAGGAATGATGTACTGGGTAGGCGGGATGAATCCCTTGAACTGGGCCTGCACCTCGGCCGAGTATTCGAGCGAGGTCTGGTTCAAACGCTTCTGCGCTTCCACCAGCGAGTTGGCAATGTTGTGGAAGAAATCGTCCAGGCCGGGTTGATCGGCATCGCCAGGTTTTGGCACGGTCATGTTCTGGCCGATGAAGTCCAATTGCGCCTGCGTGATCGCCTCGCCCGCCTGAGGGTTGTTGGGATCGTTCGAATTCTTGATGCCCTTCTTGTTGTCCAGGATGGCGCTGGCCACGTCCATCAAAGCTTGGGCATTTTGGCGGATTTGAATCCGGCTCTGCGGGTCGTCAACGCCGCTTTTCACAGCCTGGGTCAACTGCTGGAAGTCAAGGTAGATCGTCTTGACCCGCAGAAGCAGATCGTCTTTGGTGTACTTTACAGGCACCGCGAGCCCTTTGCTCTATTTCACTGTCATGGTGAAGGTCTTCGAAGCCGTCAGAGGGGGTGCTGAGCTATCGGTGACCGTGACATCGAACTTGATGGTGGCGCCTGCCGCCGCGGTGGGAGTGCCGCCAATCTTGCCTTCCTTGAGTTCGAGGCCGCCCAGGTCGGCGCCGGCCGCAGGCGCGAAGGTGTAGGGCTTGGTGCCGCCGCTCGCGTCCAGGGTCACCGCGGTCATTGCCGTTCCATGCGTTGTACTTGGCAGATTGCCATCGGTGACGATCGCCAGCGGCGCCACTAGCTGCTTCAGGCCATCCAGAATCGGCTTGGCGCTGTTGCTGGGCAGAATCGTACCGGCTGGAACGGGAGCAGCGTTCTTCAGCAGTTCCGTCATGACGCCTTCGTCGGAAGAGATGGCGTTGATTTCGCAATGAATTTGAGCCGAGGCCTGGAACGAAGCCGAGGTGCGCTGCGAATAGGAAGCGTTGACGGCAACGGCCAGCAGGGGGGTTTTCAGCCCGAGCGAACCACCGATGGAGAATTCGCTTCCACTGGTCATCTGGAGATCTGCCTTCACGTCCACTACGGTCTTGGTGAACTGGTAGCGCGAAGGGCCAATCAGTTTGAACAGGGCCATGAAGTCGGCCGTGCCGATGGCCGCATTGGCGCCCTTGAGTTCCCCGACAATCTTCTGAAACGTGCCAAGGCTCTGCAGATAATCGTCATCCAGCCGCCGTTGCGCGTCCGCAATAGCCAGCGCGAGATTGCTGATCAGCTTCGGGAGCGTATCAAAATCTTCATAAAACTTGTCGATGTCAGACATTCTAATCTTCCTTTCGCATGGAGGTTATCTGCCGCACTTCCAAGGTCACACTGCTTTTGGCCAGGTCGGACCGCTCATACTTCTGTTGGTAACCCAGATTAAGAATGGCGAGCCCAACGGCGAACTCTCGGGAAGTATCGAGAACCGTCTGCACATCCACGCTGGCCTGAAACGTCGGTATGCGCAACGGCCGCGGACAAACGGCCTCGACTAATACCGGCTGAGCAGCGTGAAGCGACTGCCAAACGGGCAAGAAAGCGTTCAGGCGGTCAAGAGCATCGGCATCCAGACGCCGCTGAGCTTCCACCACCCCATTTGCCAGCGCGTAAACCAAGTCGCCCACCGAGTTCGAAAGCGTCATGGCTTCCTAGCATACACCAAGAGTCACAAATCTTTCACGCTCCCTACTCCACCCGCCACGGCGATGCCGTCTTCCACCCGCGCAGTGCGTCGCCAGCCCATGCGATGCCCTTATCGGCGTGACACCCAGCACAGCCATTGGGAATCTTCAAACGCTCCCCCTCGGCCGGAGAAATGAAGCGGAACGTATGCGCGCGCACGTTGACATCGGCGATGGTCTGCTCGATCTTCGGCATGTGGCAATTCACGCACTCGTTCCCGCTCGACCCGGCGCGATGATGCGTGTGCTGCTCCACCGTGCCGGGGCGCGGCCCGTTGGGCGACCCGGGTCCGTGGCATTGCAGGCACATCACGCTGGCAGGCTTCAGCAGGTCGGCATTGTTGGCGGTTCCGTGAACGTCATGGCAGCTGAAGCAGGTCACGCCGTGAGTGTACATTACACTAGTGACGAAGTCGTTGCCTTGCATCCGGTTCTTGTGTGCGGTGCCGTCGGCGAAGTGGGTGAACGTGGTCTCGCCCAGCTTGTGGTCCTCCAGTTGCCAGTAGTCTTTCAGGTCCTTGCCCATGTGAAAGCCCACCGGCCAGTCGTAATACTTGCCCTCGATCGGGCGGGTCCGCGGCTTGCCCTGCGAGTGGCACTGGATGCAAGTGTCATTGGCAGCCACCGAATCGAGGCGCGCCGGGTTGACGATGTTATCGCGCGATGGCTTCTGCACATGCTCGCTGCCCGGCCCGTGGCATTTTTCGCAACCCACGTTCCACTCCGTCACGGTTTTGTTCCGGATGTTGTAGTTCACCGAGTGGCAGCCGTCGCACAGCGGGCCGGTAGGCCGTTTCATGTTGTCGGCCGGATAGAACGGCACCCACCAGTCCGTCCCTTCGCGAACGAAGTACGCGCGCCAAATCTTATGGGTCACATCCCACTGCGCCGGCAGCGGGAAATAGTCATCGCCGAGCTTTTTGAAGTAGCGCTGCTTCCACTTGCTGCCGTAGACGAAGGCGATGTCGTCTTTGGTGAAAGTGAGCAGCGGATCGGGCTTCGTCAAGTCGGGGATGATGGCCTCGGGGTGTACCTTCGGGTCCAGCACCACGTTAGCCATGCGGGTCTTGCTCCAGCGGTTGTAGACCTCACCGTGGCACGTCTTGCAGGCAGCGGAACCCACATAAGCCGCTGTCTGTGCCTGGAGCGAAAACACCACGGGCGCCATCAGGACGAGTGGAAGCAGTGGGCGGAGCATCGGGGATATTATCCCATCCCGGCGATCGTCGAGGCGGACCGGACTCGAGAGTTTACGTCAGCCGTCGCAGAAGCATGGCAACTGGTTATCCACTTGGCTCAGGTAGTCGTGCTGCTGCAGCCAAAGGTCTACCTGAGTCGCGTTCGTTGCGTAACAATTCTGTTATGCAATTTTGCCGGCGCCCAGCCTCTCCCCCACCACCCCCGCGGCCTCCCCCACCGCCACATCCACCATCTGCTTGGTCTTCCGATCCACCATTTCCACCATTCCGCCGGCGAGTTTCTTGCCCACCACAATGCGGTACGGCACACCAATCAAATCCGCGTCCTTGAACTTGACGCCCGGCCGCTCGTCGCGGTCGTCGAACAACGCGTCCAGCCCCAGCGACAGGCAGTTGCGATAGATCTCACCGGCCGCCTCCTTCTGCGCGGCGTCGGATATGTTGGCCGGCGTCACCACTACCTGAAACGGCGCAATGGCCGCGGGCAGCATCATGCCGTCCTTATCGTGAAACAGCTCGATGGCGCAGCACAGAATGCGCTCGATGCCGATCCCATACGATCCCATGATCGGGGTCACCTCCTTGCCCTCGGCGTTCAGTACCCGCAGCCCCATGGACTCCGAATACTTGTAGCCGAGCTTGAAGATGTGGCCGATCTCGACCGTCTTCACGACCGCCAGCGGATGGCCGCATTTAGCGCAGCCATCGCCCGCGGCCACCTGGCGGAGTTCCTGAAATTCGGCCTGGAAGTCTTCGCCCGGCGTCACGTGGCGCAGGTGGTAGTCATTCTTGTTCGCCCCGGCGATCATGTTGCGCCGGCCAGCCAGCGCGTGGTCGGCCAGGATGGGCATGTTGGTCACTCCCACCGGGCCCAGCGAACCGGCGTCGGCGCCGAACCATTCGCGAATCTCCTCGGGAAACGCCGGGCGGAATTCGCCCACCTTGGCGGTACACTTGGTCTCGCTGAGTTGATGGTCGCCGCGCAACATCACCAGCACCGGCTTGCCATCGGCCACCAGCACCAGGCTTTTCATCTGCGACGTCTCGGGCAGACCCGTGAATTGTGAAACCTCAGCGATCGTCTTCTGCCCCGGCGTGTGAAACTCTTCGGGCGTCCGGTCGCCTTCAGGATCGGCAACTCCGGGCGGCATGGGAGCCGCAACCGCTTTCTCCAGGTTGGCCGAATAGCCGCAGCCTTTACAGATCGCAACGAAATCCTCGCCCGCCTCGGACGCCACCATGAACTCGTGCGACTGGCTGCCGCCCATCGCGCCCGAATGCGCCTCCACCACGGTGTACTCCAACCCGCATCGTTCGAAGATCCGGCAATACGCCCGGTAGTGCTTCTCGTACGCCGCGTCCAGACCGGCCGGGTCCATATCGAACGTATAGGAATCCTTCATGATGAACTGCCGCACACGCAGCAGCCCGGATTTCGGCCGAGGTTCGTCGCGGAACTTGGTCTGGATCTGGTACCAGATTTGCGGAAGCTGCTTGTAGCTGCGCAACTCGCCGCGCGCAATCGCGGTGACCACCTCTTCGTGGGTCATTCCCAGGCACAGGTCGCGCTTGAAGCGGTCCTTGAGCCGGAACAGGTTTTCGCCCATCACGTCCCACCGCCCCGACTCTTGCCACAGTTCGGCCGGATTGAGTGCCGGCAGGTAGACCTCCTGTGCGCCGATGGCGTCCATCTCCGCGCGCACGATCTGCTGAATCTTCAGCAGCGAGCGCTGCGCCAGATACAGGTAGCTGTAGATGCCCGCGGAAAGCTGGCGGACGTAACCGGCGCGCAGCAGCAACTGGTGGCTGGGCACCTCGGCGTCAACCGGATTCTCCCGTAGGGTAGGGATGAACAACTTGCTCCAGAGCATAGGGTTGTAAGGGGGAAACCCACAGTCTAACAGAAAGCCCGGCATGGTAAAATTTGACTTCACCCCCCTTATGAAGATTGCCATTGCTGCGGACCATGCCGGGTTTGCCCTAAAAGAGAAACTGCGGCAACGGCTTGCCGCGGAAGGCCATGAGGTCGTGGATTTCGGCACCTCCTCCACCGAGTCCTGCGACTACCCGGACTTTGCACAGTCCGCGTCGCGCGATGTCGCGCAGGGCCGCTCCGACCGCGGCATCCTGGTCTGCTCTACCGGCATTGGGATGGCCATGGCCGCCAACAAGGTAACTGGTGTGCGCGCCGCTCCGGCCGAGTCCGAAGACGAAGTGCGCCTGACGCGCGAGCACAACGACGCCAACGTGCTGACGCTGGGCGCCCGGTACCTGGACGAGGACCGCGCGCTCGACCTGATCCACATCTTTCTGAACACCGCGTTCGCCGGCGGACGCCACGCTCGCAGAGTGGCCAAAATCGCACTGTTGGAACAGCAGTAGCCGCGATCCTTCAGGGTCGCACCGGAGTTTTGCAACCATGACAATAACCGAAAGAATGGCGCGGCCTCTGGCCCAGGTGGATCCCGAAGTAGCCGATGCGATCCGGCACGAAGTGGAACGCCAGCACAGCCAACTCGAGCTGATCGCCAGCGAGAACTTCACCTCCGAGGCCGTGCTCGAAGCTGCCGGCAGCGTCTTCACCAACAAGTACGCCGAAGGCTATCCGGGGAAACGCTACTACGGCGGCTGCGAATTCACCGACGTGGTGGAGAACCTGGCTCGCGAACGCGCCAAAAAGCTCTTCGGCGCGGAATACGTCAACGTGCAGCCGCATTCCGGTTCGCAGGCCAACCAAGCCGCCTACTCCGCCGTCCTGGCGCACGGCGACACCATCATGGGCCTGAACCTGGCCCATGGCGGCCACCTCACCCATGGCCACCCGCTGAATTTCTCGGGCAAGACCTACCACGTGGTGCCTTACAACGTGCGCAAGGAAGATGAGCGCATCGACTACGACGAAGTCGCGAGCCTGGCCGCCGAGCACAAGCCTAAGATGATCATCGCCGGCGCCAGCGCCTATCCGCGCATCCTCGATTTCGCCCGCTTCCGCCAGATCGCCGATTCCGTGGGAGCGGTCTTCCTGGTGGACATGGCGCACATCTCCGGCCTGGTGGCGGCGGGCCTGCATCCCAACCCGTGCCAGTGGGCCGATATCGTCACCTCCACTACCCACAAGACACTGCGCGGCCCGCGCGCCGGACTCATTCTGGCGCGCGAAAAGTACGCCAAGGATATCGACCGGACCGTATTCCCGGGAACACAGGGCGGCCCATTGGTTCACGTATTGGCGGCGAAAGCCGTCTGCTTCCTGGAAGCCATGCAACCGGATTTCGTGGCCTACCAGAAGCAGGTAGTCGCCAACGCACAGGTGTTGGCGCAGACACTGATGGATGCCGGCTTCCGCGTGGTCTCGGGAGGCACCGATACCCACGTCATGCTCCTCGACGTCTTCTCCAGGGGCCTGCGCGGTAAGGAAGCCGAGCAGGCTTTGGACCGGGCGCGCATCACCGTGAACAAGAACGCCATCCCCTTCGATACCAACCCGCCCATGAACCCCAGCGGCATCCGCCTGGGATCGCCGGCCGTAACCACGCGCGGCTTCCAGGAAGCCGAAATGCGCGAGGTCGGAACGCTGATTGCCGAAGTGCTGACGAACATCGCGAACGAGCAGACCATTGCCGCCGTGCGTCAGCGGGTGGAGTCGCTTACCGCCCGGTTTCCCCTCTACACCTGGAAACTCGATCCGGTTCGAGTCTAGGATGGCGTTGCACATCGTCATCGACGCCCGCCGCATTCGGGACTTTGGCATCGGCACCTACATCCGCAGCCTGATCCAAGCTCTGTCCACAATCGACAGCACGAACCAATACACAGTGGTCAGCGGACCGGCCGATGTGGGCACGTTGTCCGCGTTCCCCGAGAATTTCCGAACGGCGGTCTATGCGCGCGACGATCACAGCTACTTCGACCACTTGGCCTTTCCGATTTACCTGCGCGGTCTGTCACCCGACCTGGTACACATCCCGCTGAACCGGGTCCCCATGCTCATGATCAAGCCGTACGTGGTCACGGTCCACGACATGGCCAACCTGCTGTTTGAAGATCATTCGTCCTTCCGCATGCAATTGCGGCGATTCCGTTTCAAGCGCGGGTTGACGCGCGCCAGCCGCGTGATCGCGGTTTCCGAAGCCACCAAACGCGACGTAGAAAACGTCCTGGGCGTGCCTCCCGACCGAATCCGCAGAGTCTACAACGCGCCCGACCCGGCATTCTCGCTGCGCGCCAGCAGCCCCGGTCAGGAGCAAAGCCGCATCCTGGAGCGCTATCAGATCCAGTATCCCTTCCTGCTCTATGCGGGCAACATTCGCAAGCACAAGAACGTGCCGCGACTGGTGGAAGCCTTCGCCGTGGTGCGCGACCAGCTCAAGGACCATCCGGTCTACAAGGATCTACGGCTGGTGATCATCGGCGACACCATTTCGGAGCATCCGGCCGTGCGGCAGTCCGTAATCAGGAGCCGCGTGGAACAGGCGGTTCGGTTCCTGGGCTTCGTTCCGTTCGACACGCTGCGATGTTTCTACGAAAATGCCGCCGGCTTCGTGTTCCCTTCCCGCTACGAGGGCTTTGGGCTGCCGCCGCTGGAGGCCATGGCCTGCGGCACGCCGGTGGTGACTTCGAATGTCAGTTCGCTCCCCGAGGTGGTAGGCGACGCGGCCGTGCTAGTGAACCCGGAAAACGTCTTCGACATCGCGCGCGGCATCCGCGACGTGCTGCTGGACGAGGAACTGCGCTCCCGCCTGATCCGCCGCGGGCGCGAGCAGGCCGCCCGCTTCAGTTGGTCGTGGACGGCGCGCCAGGTGCTGGAGATTTACAAGGAAGCGGCGAGTGACGTGGGGTAGGCCTCCGGCCAGCGTTTGGGAAATCGCCTTGAAACACCAAGCCGAGAAACTGCAGTTTCAGGTCAGCCTCGAAGAGGTGGTTGACCTGCCGACCTGGACATGGCACGCCGGGCCCGCACCGAGAGTTTCTCACTGGCAGAAATGGTCCAGATCAAAACGTTGGTGTTCATTAGCAAGAGTTCGCTCACTTCTCGATGACTCATCAAGTGGGCCGTCAAAATCGGAGGCCATCTTAATCTCGCCCTTGAAGATATCCCAGGGCAGCTTCTGGCCGCGGTTCGGGATGCGCAGTACCTTATTCCAGCCCGATATTCGGGCTAAGACCAACCAATTCCTCCCCTTCACTCCGACACCTTCAGCAGTTCCCTCAAGTAATCTCGCCACACCCGCGCCCGCATCGCCGTGGCATGGCCACGTGTCTCTTCACTGGCCGGGATTAGGATGTACCGGCCTTTCACCACGCGCTTGATCTCGCGCTCCAGAATCCCCAGTTCCGGCGGGTTCAGTTCATCGTCGGCCGAATTCACCGCGAACAGCGGCACCCGAATGCGTTCCAACTGCGGCCCAGGGTCGTAGTTCCGCGACGAATCGTACTGATACAGCATATCGTTGGCATCGGCAGCGCGCATGAACCGCCGCTTGAGAGTCTGAAACTGGGCGTCGGCAACGTCGCCGGTAGGCAGGTAATGCTGCAGTTGCCCAGGGCTGGTTGTCATCAGAAACTGGACGAATTGCGCTGCCAGCAACCCGCGCAGCGGCGAGGTGTATTCGCCGCCCTTCCACTCGGGGTCACTGCGGATCGAGTCCACCACCATGTCACGGAAGAGTCGCTGGCGCCCGGCAATCTGCGCTGGCGCGCTGGCCTGCGGCATCAGCGCATCCATGAAATCGGGATACCGCTCGCCCCAAAGCCAGGTCTGCATGCCGCCCATGCCTACTCCCAGCACCAGGCGAAGATGTTCGACCTTCAGGCCGTCGTGGACTAAAAGGTACTGCGCCCGCACCATGTCGCTGTCGTCGTAATGTGGGAACCTGCCGCGAAGGCTGTCGCTGGGCTTGCTCGATTCACCGTGGCCGATAGCGTCGGGTAGAATGAGGAAATACTTCGTCGCGTCCAGCGGCTGGCCTTTCAGAAACAGCACACCCAGAAAGCCGCCGGTAAGAAAGGGCCTGCCGGAACTACCGGTGTCGTGAAGGATCAGGATCGCATTGTGAATGCGCCCCGCCGCGTCGCGCTGCGCTGTGCCCAGCGTGGTGTAGTGTAGGCGCAACTCCGGCAGCGACTCCCCTGTGCCGAAGGTGAAGTTTCGGATCACCCAATCGGCTTCAGCCGGTGAGGGTTCGTCCTGCGCCCGGCAGGCCAGGACCAACAAGGCAAGCAAACCGGGCAAAGCAAGTAGGCGCGGGCGAAATCGCCCGCGCCACCCTGGTGGGGCAGGTGCTTCGGCCTGCCTGCAGCACTTGGCCATTTAGCCAGCTTAGCTTAGCTGGGCCTTCAACGCCTTCAGACACCTTGAGCCGCTCACGCTTGCCCAGCGTGGCGAAGCACACACGCAGGAGCGCCTGTACTACCTTACGCCAGCATCTCCCGAATCACCGTGCCACCGAAGTCCGTGAGCTTCTCGTTCCGCCCGTTGTGCAAGAACCAGAGGCGATTCTGGTCCAGCCCCAGCAACTGGAGAATCGTCGCGTGGAAGTCGCGCATGGGGTAGCGCATGCCGATGCCGCGGAGGCCCATTTCGTCGGTCTCGCCGATGACGGTGCCCGGTTTCACACCGCCGCCGGCGAACCACATCGTGAAGCCGTGCGGGTTGTGGTCGCGTCCGTCTCCGCCTTGCGACATGGGCAGCCGGCCGAATTCGGCGCCCCAGATCACCAGCGTCGAATCCAGCAGGCCGCGCTGCTTCAGGTCGCGCAACAGGCCGGCCACCGGGAGGTCCGTCATTCCGCACATCTTTTCGTGGTTGCCGACCAGATCCTTGTGCGCGTCCCACTGGACCGACACCGGGCCGCCGCCGGAATAGAGCTGGATGAACCTTACGCCGCGTTCCACCAGGCGGCGGGCCAGCAGGCAGCGCGTCCCGAATTCGGCGGTGCGCTTTTGGTCGATGCCGTAGAGCTTCCGCGTAGCGTCGGTTTCCTTCGCAAGGTCCACCGCTTCGGGCGCGCTGCTCTGCATGCGGAAGGCCAGTTCGTAGGAACTAATGCGCGCGGCCATCTCGGTATCGCCATCGAGGGTGTCGAGTTCGTTCATCTTCTGAAGGAAGTCCAGGGTGTGGCGCTGGCGCTGCGGCGTGACGCCCGCGGGCGGCCGCAGGTTGAGAATGGGGCTGGGGCCGGAACGGAACACCGTTCCCTGGTATACGGCCGGCAGGAAGCCGGCGCCCCAACAAGGTGTGCCGCCTTCGGGCGTGCCCTCGGGCTGCGGCATCACCACGTACGCCGGCAGGTTCTCGCTCTCGCTGCCCAGGCCGTAGGTGACCCACGAGCCCATGCTGGGATACCCCATCAAAATGCGGCCAGTGTTGACCTGGTACATGGCGGGCGCGTGGACCGTGCTATCGGTATAGAAGCTGCGAACGAAGCAGAGGTCATCGACACATTGCGCAACCTGCGGAAACAGCGTGGAGACCTCGCGGCCGCACTGGCCGTACTTCTGGAATTTCCACGGGCTGCGCAGCAGCGGCGTATCGCCCTTGGTGAACTGGCTGACGATGGTGCCGTAGCTGGCGGGCAACGGCTGGCCGTTGTACTTGTCGAGGGCGGGCTTGGGGTCAAACGTGTCCACTTGGCTGGGCCCGCCGACCATGAACAGGAAGATTACCGACTTGGCTTTGCCCGCGAAGTGCGGCGCCTTGGCGGCGAGCGGGTTGGTGCGCGCGTCCGCCTGCAAAGGCCGATCAAGCAGCGAAGCCAACGCCAGCGAGCCGAAGCCGTGGGCGGCGCGGACCAGAACGTCGCGGCGCGTGACCGCAGGGCGGAAGTGCTCAGGGTACATAGAGGAACTCATTTCGGTTGAACAGCGCCAGGCAGAAATCCGGCAGCGAGCCGCCGGTTCGGAAAAACTGCTTCGCCAGCCGCATCTCTTCGGTTCGCGGCGGCCGCCCCAGGGCCAGCCGCCAGGCCGTGGCAATCTGGCAGGCGCGGTCCTTGCCGCAACCCGTTTCCAGCCGCGCGGCGAATGCCTGTGACACTTCCTGCATGAAGCCGGAATTGAACAGCGACAGGGCTTGCAGCGCGTGCGTCGAGACGGGACGCACCGGGCATGACGTGATGGCGTCGGGTTGGTCGAAAGCGCTCAGCATCGGCAGCCGCACGCTGCGCTTGTTGTAGAGGTAGATGCCGCGGCGATTGCGCACGTTGGCGTCCGGGCTCACCGGCCACAGGCCATCGCGCTCGGATTCGGTGAAGATCAGGTCGTAGACTTCGGGCTCGATGGGGATCCGAACGGGACGTCCGCCAATTTTCGGATTGAGGGTGCCGGCCACGGAAAGCGCCGCATCGCGAATCATCTCGGCCTCGAAGCGTTTCCGGTTCATGCGCCAAAGCAGTCGATTCCGCGGGTCGATCGCGGTTCTTGCTGTGTCGGAGCCTTCGTCGGGCGCGGCCGACTGCCGATAGGTGCTCGAGGTGACGATCAGGCGGTCCATCGCCTTGATGTTCCATCCGCGCGCCATGAATTCCGCAGCCAGCCAATCGAGCAGTGCGTGGCTTTCCGGCTTATCGCCCATCGTGCCGAAATCGTTGGGCGTGCGCACCAGGCCCTCGCCGATGCGAAACTGCCAGATGCGGTTCACCATGACGCGCGCGGTGAGCGGATTGCCGGTCGAAGACAGCCAGGTGGCGAAGGCGGTGCGGCGTGCCGGCGACTCGGTGGGGATCTCCAAGCCGGCGCGGACCACCAATGGGACCGCCGGCGCGACGGCGTCGAGCGGGCTGTGTGGATCGCCAAGTCGCAGCACGTAACACGGCGGGGCGGCCTCGCCGGTGTCGATGAAGGCGTAGGCCGCCGGCAGCGGGTCGGGCGCGGTAGCTTCGACCTCGTGGAGTTGCTCGCGCAGCTTCGCACGTTCCGCTTTCACCGATGCGGGCATTGCGGCCACGACCTCGTCCCACGCGGGCTTGATCTGCGTTTCGGCGTCGGCGGCCTGCTTCTTCTGTTCGGGCGTACGCTGTTCCTTCGGAGTGCTGAGCGCCGCTAGCAGCGCCGGGTCGAGTTGCGCTTTGCGCTCCTGCGTGAGTTGCTGCTCGAATGGCTTCGCCAAGGCCTTCAGGGCCTCGTTGATGGGAGCCAGCCGCTTCTTGTACGCCTCATTGGCGGCCTGCCAGGCATCTCTCTCTTCCGGGGTCGCGATCTCGACGTCTTTGCCTTTGGCGCCGGCGAAGATCGCCTGCAAGCTGTAGAAATCGGACTGCAGGATGGGGTCGAACTTGTGGTTGTGGCAACGGGCGCAGTTGATGGTCATGCCCAGAAAGGCCTGGCCGGCGTTGGTCGCGATTTCAGTCAGCACTTCCTGGCGGCTTTCGGCGGGGTCGATGTTGCCCGAGACCAGGTGCTCGGAACCGGCACGGAGATAACCCGTGGCAATGAGCGCTTCCTTGCTGCCGGGGAACATCTCGTCGCCGGCGATCTGCTCCTGGATGAAACGGTCGTAGGGCTTGGCCGAGTTGAAGGATTCGATTACGTAGTCGCGGTACCGCCAGGCGTTGGGGCGGTCGAGATCGAGTTCGTAGCCGTTGGTGTCGGCGTACCGCACCACATCGAGCCAGCGAGTGGCCCATCGCTCGCCATAATGCGGCGAGGCGAGCAAGCGGTCCACCAGCGTTTCATAAGCGCCTGGTGATTTGTCGGAGAGGAAGGCAGTGACTTCGGCCGGCGTGGGTGGCAGCCCGATGAGGTCGTACGTGAGGCGGCGTATCAGATGGAGGCGATCGAGGGGCAACGAAGGCTCCAAGTGCTTCTGGCGTAATCCATCGAGGATGAAGGCGTCGATTGGGTTGCGGACCCACGGGTCGTGAAGCGGCGGAACGGGCGGCGCGGCGACCTTTTGAAAGGCCCAATAGCGGGCGCGCGCGCCGATGAAGGTCTGGTCGGCGGGGGATTGGGCATACATCAGGGCCGCGCAGGCGACCCAGAGGGTACCCCGGCTTACGCTACAGAGCCTGGCGATGCGATTAGTAGTGTTGGCGGAGGACGTCCTTGCCATAATCATTGCCTTTGGGCGTGTGCAGGCCCACATGGACGTGCCGGCGCGTTGGCTGTTTCCGTCGGCCGCGAGAACGCCACCAGGACGGAGACGTCCGCGGCCAGCGGCAGGCGTGCGCAGCAGGGGTGCCGGGCGGCGCGGGAACGAGGCGTTCGGACGTGCAGTCGCATAGGCAGCCTTCCTGGCGCTGATTTGAATCAATATATCATGCGGGGCTCGGCGTTTCCTGAGACGGCTCCCGCGTGGGAGCCGCCAACCTGATACATTCGTAAAATGAAGTGCGCTTTCACAAAGGCATTTGGTTACCGAACGACCTGGCTGAGCACCTTACTGCTGGGCCTCAGCAGCGGTGCGGCCGCGCAAGGTATGAAAGCTCACGACCCTGGGGTTCGCAGTGGAAATCCCGGAGCGGGCGGGGCTCTCTCGGGCATCTCGGCAGCGTACACCAACCTTTTCACGGCAGGCTTGGCGAAGTTCAACCAGGTCGACCAGGTTGTGCAGGATGGCCTCGGCCCTCGCATGAACCTCAACAGCTGCGCTGGCTGTCATGCCGCTCCGGCAACCGGCGGTACTAGCCCAAAGGTCAATCCCCAATTTGCATTCGTCGGCGGCCCGGACCATGGGAACAACACATTGCCCTCCTTCATTACCAAGGACGGCCCCATACGGGAAGCGCGATTCAAGAAGACCGATTCGGGGAATATGGCCGACGGAGGCGTGCACGATCTGTTTACCATTTCCGGAATGAAGGGCGCCGAAGGCTGTGTCCTGCAACAGCCCGACTTCGCGACGGAATTGGCGCGCAAGAACGTGATCTTTCGCATTCCAACGCCCGTATTTGGCGCCGGCTTGATCGAGCAGATACCGGACCAGGCGATCGTTGACAACCTCCATAACGCAACGGATCAACCCGAGAAGAGGCGAATGCACATAGGCGGCCGGGTGAATGTCGTCGTTCCCGGCAGTACCCGCACCGAACAGGTCAGAATCCAGGGCGAGCCAAACAGAAACGGCAATGACGGAACGATCGCGCGCTTTGGTTGGAAAGCACAAAACAAATCTCTGTTGTTGTTTACGGGCGAGGCATACAACGTGGAGATGGGCATCTCCAACGAATTGTTTCAGACTGAGCGCGAGGAGAAGACGACTTGCCAGTTCCTGCCTACGCCCAACGATTTTACCGACCCCAGCAAAGTCGGAACGTTCGATTTGCTCAGCGACATCGAGAAATTTGCCGGCTTCATGCGCTTGCTGGCGCCGCCGCAGCCGTCGGATAGCGAGCCCGGAGGGGCGCCATCGATCGCCAACGGCAAAGCCATCTTCAAAAAGATAGGTTGCGGATTGTGCCACAGCGAGACGCTCAAGACAGGCAACGCCGCCATTCCGCAACTAAGTAACCAGACGGCACACCTCTTTTCCGACCTTGCCCTGCATCAAATGGGTCCGAACCTGGATGACGGTATCAGCCAAGGCCAGGCTAAAGGAAACGAGTTCCGCACCGCGCCACTCTGGGGCCTTGGGCAACGTCTGTTCTTCCTGCACGATGGCCGCACCAGCGACCTGATGGTGGCGATTCGGGAGCATCGCGGCGGGAAAGGCCCGAGATTGGCGTCGGAAGCCAATGAAGTGGTCAAGGAGTTCGAGCGGCTCTCCGAGCAAGCCAAGCAAGACCTGCTGAACTTCCTGCGATCGCTCTAATGGTCTCAACTACGCGTGGGGGGAGCGCAGATGGGTTCCCCACAGTTGTCGGGAGGAACCGGTGGCCTGAGAGGGAATCCTTGACGCGTCTGCGGTGAATGTGCTCTTGAACGCTGCTAGAGTGTACTACTAGGTCCGAACCGATGAAACTCTCCCGACGCAACTTCGCCTTGACTCTGACTGCCGGCCCCTATATCCTGCGCGGCCAGCAGGGTCCCCTTCGCGCGCGCGTGAAGATCGACACCGAACGTGCCATTGGTGATATCGACCCCATGATTTACGGCAATTTCATCGAACACCTGGGGCGGTGCATCGATGGCGGCATCTTCGAGGAAAAGTCGCCGCTCTCCGACGCCAACGGTTTCCGCAAGGACGTACTGGAGGCGGTGCGCAAGCTGAACGTCACGCAGCTTCGCTGGCCCGGCGGCAACTTCTCATCGAACTACCATTGGACCGACGGCATCGGCCCGCGCGACCAGCGCCCGCCACGGCTCGAAATGGCGTGGGGTACGGTGGAGTCGAATCGTTTCGGCACCCACGAGTTCCTCAACTACGCAGAGCAACTCGGGACGCAACCGTATATCTGCGCCAACCTCGGCACGGGAACCTGGTCTGAAGCGCAGCAATGGGTGGAGTACTGCAATTCGGCCGAGGACACGGCCATGACGCGGCTGCGCAGGCAAAACGGCCGCGAGGCGCCGTGGAAGGTCAAGTTCTGGGGCCTGGGCAATGAGATGGACGGCCCCTGGCAGATGGGCCACCGCAGCGCCGAAGACTACGGAAAGTTCGCCCTGGAAGCCGCCAAGCTGATGAAGTGGACGGACCCGAGCGTGAAGTTAATTGCCGCCGGGTCGTCCAATTTCGGCCCTGGTTCGGACTGGACCGCGTGGAATCGGACCGTGCTGCAATACCTCAACCAGCACGCCGATTATCTGTCGTTGCACACGTACGTGGGCAACCGGACCAACGACTACGCCGACTTCGTAGCGAGCTCGGTGGAGTTGGACAGACGCACCAGAACGGCCGAGGGCATTATCGACGCCGCGCTTTCAGGCCAGCCGGGAAACCGCAAGATCTACATCGCCTGGGACGAATGGAATGTCTGGTACCGCGCGCGCGGCAACGCGCAGCGCGGCCGGCGCATCCTGGAAGAGCACTACAACCTGGAGGATGCGCTGGTAGTCGCCACCTTCCTCAATTCCTTCGTGAACCACGCGCACATCGTGAAGATGGCCAACATGGCGCAACTGGTGAACGTGATCGCACCCATCTTCTCCAACGACCAGGGTCTGTACCTGCAAACCATCTACTACCCGCTGCAGTTGTTCGCCAATCACGCCAAGGGCAAGGCGCTGGAGTTGTTCGTGGACAGTCCCAGATACAAGACCCCGCGCTTCGACGACGTGCCCTATCTCGACGTTTCGGCCGCGTACGACAATGGCTCGCTGGTCCTGAACGTGGTCAACCGGCACCGGGACCAGGCCATCGAGACGGAATTCGACGCTGAAGACAGACAGTTCTCGGGTGCCGTGGCCGTGTCGGAGGTCAATGGTCCCGATATCAAGTCCGAGAACGATTTCGGCAAGACCACGGTGAAAACCGTGGAGCGCTCCGTGAGCGCGGATGGGCGGAAACTGCGCTACAGCTTTCCGCCCCACTCGTACACAATGCTGCGGTCGAGACTGGGGTGAGTCTTGGTAGGCGCGCCCAATACGCGGGCCTCGCGGCCGGCGCGAAACGGGACATCAATGTCCCGTTTTTAGGGTTACATTTGCTGAAAACAAAGGCCTTGTGCTGTTTGCACGGGACATTTTTGTCCCGTTTCCCGGTTTCTACTGAGAAAGATCTATGGGAGGCGCCGGCCTCCCTAACGTCCATAATGGCATGCGGGGGTACGGGCACGAAGGGTGCGAAGAGGTGGCGGGTGGCCGTAATCGGTTGATCTATAAGGCAGTTACAGGCCCGAAAATATTTTGAAAAAACGTGTGACTGAAAAAAACGCGAACGGGTGGAAGGGCGGGCGGTTTGGAGGAGTTAGCTCAAGTCTGGCCTGAAGCGCGGGGCGGTGGCGCCAGCGCGCGCAGATCGTCAATCCAGTAATCGGGCTCGAAGCGCGCCAGGTCGGCGACCCTGCCGTACCCGTAGCGCACCGCACAGGTCTTCACGCCGGCGCGGCGGCCGGCTTCCATATCGGCGGGTGAATCGCCCACGAAGAGGCAGTCCTCGGGCCTGGCTCCGAGAGCCCGCAGCGCGATCAAGATCACATCCGGCGCGGGCTTGCACGGGAAGCCGTCGGTGCCTTGCACGTGGTCGAAATACCGGATCAGGCCGAACTGTTCGAGGACCGCCCGCGTGGTGGGAGTCCCCTTTGTGGTGGCGCTCGCCTTTCGCCCGCCAAGAGCCGCCAACCCCTCCGCCACGCCCGGGTACACGCTGGTCAGCTTGTGCCCGCGCGCCGGGTAGCAGGCGCGGTATTGCGCGATCAACTGGTCAATCTGCCCGGGTGTGTAGTGGGGAAAGATATCGGTGAACAAGTCGATGAGGTGGCGGCCGATGTAACTCTTGAGGAAATCGAACGTGAGCGGCGGGGCGGGAGTGGAATCCAGCACCTGCCGGACCGCGCCGCAAATATCGTGGGCGGAGTCCAGCAAGGTGCCGTCGATATCGAACAGATAAACCGGGAAACTCGGGATCACGCCGGCGCCGGACGCTCCCCTTCGGAAAGGCCGGGAACCCGGCGCCCGCCTTCGGGACGGATCACCTGCTGGGTTTCGTCCTTGGCCGGTTTCGGTTGCAGAGCCTGGCCGTTGATGATCTGCATCACTTCGGCGCCATCCAGAATCTCGCGAACCAACAGCGATTCCGCTACATTGACCAGGGCGTCGGAATGCTTCTCGATGATGGCCGCGGCGGTATCGTAACCGCCCTGCACCATTTTTTTCACCTGCTCATCGATGCGGATGGCAGTCTCTTCGCTGTAATCGCGATGCTGGGCAATCTCGCGGCCCAGGAAGATCTGCTCTTCCTTCTTGCCGAAGCTTAGCGGACCGAGTTCGCTCATGCCCCACTCGCACACCATCTTCCGCGCCAGGTCGGTGGCGCGCTCGATATCGTTGCCCGCCCCAGTGGTCATGTGGTGCATGAACTTTTCTTCCGCGATGCGCCCAGCCATCAGGATGGCCAACTGCGCCTCCAGGTATTCCCGGTTGTAGGAATGCTTGTCGTCGATGGGCAACTGCATGGTTACACCCAAGGCCATGCCGCGCGGGATGATCGTGACCTTGTGCAGGGGGTCGGCATTGGGAAGCGTGGCCGCGACCAGAGCGTGGCCGGCTTCGTGATAGGCCGTGTTGCGCTTCTCGGCGTCGCTCAGGATCATGGACTTGCGCTCGGCCCCCATCAGGATTTTATCCTTGGCCAGCTCAAAATCCACCATCATCACCACCTTGCGATTCTGGCGCGCCGCGTTGAGCGCGGCTTCGTTCACCAGGTTGGCCAGATCGGCGCCGGCCAGCCCCGGCGTGCCGCGGGCCAGGATGGAAAGCTCCACGTTTTCGCCCAGGGGAATCTTCTTGGTGTGAACCCGCAGGATGGCTTCGCGCCCGCCGACATCCGGGCGCCCCACCACCACGCGCCGGTCGAAACGGCCGGGCCGCAGCAATGCCGGATCGAGCACGTCCGGGCGATTGGTAGCGGCTACCAGGATCACGCCCTCGTTAGATTCGAATCCGTCCATTTCCACCAGCAACTGGTTGAGGGTCTGCTCCCGCTCGTCGTGCCCGCCGCCCAAGCCCGCGCCGCGATGGCGGCCCACGGCGTCGATTTCGTCGATAAAGATGATGCAGGGCGCGTTCTTCTTGCCTTGCTCGAACAGATCGCGCACGCGGCTGGCGCCCACGCCCACGAACATCTCCACGAAGTCCGAGCCGGAAATCGAAAAGAACGGCACGCTGGCTTCGCCCGCGATCGCCCGTGCCAGCAAGGTCTTTCCCGTGCCCGGAGGCCCGATCAGCAACACGCCTTTGGGAATCCGCCCGCCCAGCTTCTGAAACTTCTGCGGCTCGCGCAGGAACTCGATGATCTCCTGCAGTTCCTCCTTGGCTTCCTCCACGCCCGCCACGTCCTTAAACGTGACCTTCTTCTGCTGGGTGGAGTGCAGCCGGGCGCGGCTCTTGCCAAAGCTCAGGGCCTTATTCCCGCCACTCTGCATCTGGCGCATCATGAAAACCCAGAAGGCGATCAGCACGATGAACGGCGAGGCGTTCAACAAGATGGAGATCCAGTTACCCGAACTGGTGTCCTTGATGGTGACGTTGACTTTCTTTTCATTGAGCAGGTCATAGAGGGCGGGATAGTTCACCGGAATCTGGGTATGGTATCCCAGGTTCGGATTCTGGTACATGCCATGCGCGTCGCGATCCGCGATGGTCACGTCTTTCACCTCGCCGTTCTTGACCTTGTCCAGGAACTCGGTAAAAGTGAGGGGCTGTTCCTTCGGTCCGTTGCCGCTTTTCACGACGGCGAATAGAAATACCGCAACCACGATCAGGACCACCCAAAAAATTAATGTTTTGATGTTAGAATTCACGAGACCTCCGTACCGGCCCTCTTAATGCTTTAGACGCCATGCCGCGCGCTACCGATTCCGAATTCGTCACCGTACCGTCACTTCCCTGATCTTGAGAATCGGACGGCTGCCGGGATTTGCCACGAATTGAGCCGCCGGTCCGAATTGCCGGGCCCACACAATGCAACCCCGATTCGTGAGGACCGGCCACCCGTAGCGCTCCCACACCGGAATACGAGCCTGCTGAAACAGCGCCTTGATCTTTGCTTCGCCTGTGCTGCACGAGGGCTGGTACCGATCGCCCGGTTCCCAGTTCCGCAATTCCAGCGGACCGGACAAACGGGGCCAGTCGAGACAACCCATCCCACCATTATATACGCATTCGTGTACCTCGGAAGTTTCCGCTTTTTCAATCAGTTCCAGGGAAATCGCAAAATCGGCTCCGGGCACCGCCAAAGTTCCGGGGACGGTGACGGCCCGGCGGTAGCCGGAAAGCGGCGCCGGTCCGGCCCGCGGCGCGATGCGCAGCCACTCGAAGGAACGGCGGATCTCGAGTCCGGGAACCTGCGCGCGGCCGCTCCGCGTGGGCAGGCCCGCCAAGTCCAGAACCTGAGAAACGTGGCGGAAGTGGATGCCCAGCAGGTCCCGCTTCACCCGTTCCATGGCCTGCCGCACCAGCCGGCGTCCAGCCGCTACCGGCAAACTGGCCAACGCGTCCGCGCGCAAGAGGATGGCTTCGCCCCTTTGGGTGAAGTGTTGGGCAGCCAACCGGTCGATTTCATTCTTCCAATACGCCTCTTCCGCCAGTGCCCAATCCGCCGTGTTGGCCAGGTTTCCGGCGATGGCCTGGTTCCATTCGCTCGCCAGTTGCGGCAGTAATCGATGGCGAATGCGGTTTCGCGCGTAGGCCAGGTCGGCATTGCTGGAGTCTTCCCGCCACGCGATCCCGCGGCTGCGCAGGAACTGCGTCACCTCGCCGTGGTCGATTTCGATCAGCGGCCGCGCGATGCCGTCGGAGGTCACCGGCCGAATGCCGGCCAGTCCCGCGGTCCCCGCTCCGCGCAGGAAGCGGTAGAGCACCGTTTCCGCCTGATCGGAGCGCGTGTGCCCCACGGCCACGCGCGCCGCCGCGCCCGAAGCGATCGCCTCCTTAAAGAACGCCAGCCGCGCCCGCCGCGCCGCCTGCTCCCGATTGCCGGCCACCGCCGCGATATCGGCCTCCCGCAACAGGAACGACAGCCCCAGGCCGGCCGCCAAGTCCCGCACAAACCTCGCATCCTGCCGCGATTCCTCGCCGCGAAGCTGGTGATCGAGGTGCAGAACGCCGAGTCGCAAACCCCACCGTGGCGCCAATTCCACGAGCGCATGCAGCAGGCATACCGAATCGGCCCCGCCGGACACGGCGACCCCGACCCTCTGGCCAGGCTCGAACATGTGGTAGCGCTCGATGGTTCGGGCGATGCGTTGTACCACGGGCATTCCTATCACAGGTTAACGAAAGGCAACACAGCCAGGGACGGCCGTGTCACTCATACCGGAGCGCGGCAATCGGGTCCAGCCGCGACGCCTTGACTGCCGGCCACAGGCCAAAGAACAGGCCCACGCTGGTGGCCACGGTGAACCCAGCGATCACCGCCCACAGCGGCACCGTCGAAGGCAGGCTCGGCACGAAGGTGCGGATCGCCAGGCTGAACAGCCATCCAATCAGGATGCCCACCAGGCCTCCGCCCGCCGTCAGCGTCATGGCCTCGAGCAGAAACTGCCACGTAATGTCGCTGCGCCGCGCCCCGATGGCCTTGCGGACTCCGATTTCGCGCGTCCGTTCGGTCACCGACATCAGCATGATGTTCATCACTCCGATGCCGCCCACCAGCAACCCGATCGACGAAATCACCACCATGACCAATCCCACGCTGCTGATCACCTGCCGGAACTGGCCGATCAGGGCCTCCGCGCTCGAGATGCCGAAATTGTCGGGCTCGGAAGGCTTCACGTGCCGGCGCCGCCGCAGAATTTCGGCCACCTCATCCTTGGCCTGCTCCTGTTTCCCCGGCTGAAACAGCACGCAGATGAAATTGTCCTTGGCCTCGGGGTAGGTCTTCTTGAAAGTGTTGTAGGGGGCCATGATAGCCTTGTCGTTCTGGTCGTCGCCCAGGAACGATTTGAATTTGGTGAGCGTGCCGATCACTTCCAGGTTGTGGCCGTCCACCAGGATGGTCTTGCCGATCGCGTCCTGATGCGCGAAAAACCGCTCGCGCACGCCGTTGCCGATCACGGCTACGTCGCGGCGATGGACATCGTCGGCATCGGTAAAGAAGCGGCCCTCTCCGAGCGTGGCATTGATCAGCTGGAGGTGGTCGGCAGTTACGCCCACGAACAGGGCATCCAGCATGTCCTGGCCCTTGTACCGCGCGGTGACGGGTGGCAGGCCGAATTCGCCCACCTCGCGAAAGAGTTCCACCGAGACGGTGGCGGTCGAGGGGCTCTGCTCCCGGATCGCCATGGCGTCGTCGTAGCTGAGCGGCTTGCGCAGCCGCTCCTCGCGCGTCATCACGTGCGGCGCCCCCATCTCCAGCTTATAAACCCACAACGTGCGCGTGCCGAATTGCTCGGCCACATCCACCAGTTGTTTATCCAGCCCGGCGATCAGCGACGTGACCACGATCACCGTGCAGGTGCCGATCAGCACCCCGAGCACCGTCAGAAAGGAGCGGAATTTGTGGGTGCGGAGCGTATCCATCGCCAGCAGCAGTCCCTCCTGAAAATGGTAGTTGCGCACCTGCACGTCAGTTCTCCATCCGCAGCGCTTCGATAGGATCGAGACGCGACGCCTTCCTGGCCGGGTAGATTCCGAAGAACAGGCCTACCGCGGTGGAAAGGGTCACGCCCACAATCACGGCGCTGGCCGGAACGCTTGCCGCAAAAATCATGTTCACGACCTGGGCGATGATGGCGGCGAACGCCACGCCCGCAATGCCACCGATGCCGGCCATCACTCCCGCCTCGATCACGAACTGCCACAGGATGTCGCGCCGGCGCGCGCCCACCGATTTGCGGATGCCGATCTCGTGTGTGCGCTCGGTGACGCTGGCCAGCATGATGTTCATGATCACGATCCCGCCCACCACCATGAAGACCGCCACCAGCCCTATGGTCACGGCAAAGATCGTACCCGTCAGTTTCTGCCAGGCGCTCATCAAGGTATCGGAAGCGTTGACGCCGAACGTGTCGTCCTCGCTGTAGGGAATGTGGCGGCGGGTGCGCATCAACGCCCGGACTTCGTCCTGCAACTCCGCCATGTGCCGGCCGTCCGGCGCCTTCACAAATACGAAGAGTTCGGGACGGCCCATCCAGATCGCGCGGAAGGTGGTCAAGGGAACGATGGCGAAGTTGTCCTGGCTCTGTCCGAAGGTGCTGCCCTGCCTCTCGGTCACGCCAATGACGCGGAACGGCAGTCCGGCCAGCAACACTTCCTTGTCCAGCGGATCAACATTGGGAAAGAGCTTGTCCATCAAGTCCCTGCCGATCACGCAGACCCGCGCGTTGTGCTGGTAGTCGCTGTCATTGAGGTATCGCCCGTACTCCACTTTTTCGCGCCCGATATCGACGAAACTGGGGGTCCTGGCACTCAGTTGGATTTCGTCGATCGAGCGGCCTTTGTATCGCGCCGGCGGGTTTGGCTGGAGCATGGCCATGGCCCCGATCTGCTGGTACTCGTGAAGATTGTCGCGCAGAAACTCGAATTCTTCCATGCGTATGGGCTTGTTGCGCCGGCGCGCCTTGAGGTACAAGTCGAAGCCCTGCGCCCATTGGAATTGGTGCAGCACGAAAGTGTTGGTGCCCAGGTTGGCGATGTGTTCGGCGATGTACAGGTTCATGCCGTTCACCACAGACATCACCACGATCAGGGTAGTGGTGGCGATGACCACGCCGAGGAGGGTGAGAAAGGAACGGAGCTTGTGGCTGCGCAGCGTTTCCAGGGCAACCCAGAATGCCTCGCGGGCCGTCACCCAAACACCGATGCCTTGGCGTGGCTTGAGCGCGCGCTTGTAAACCAAAGCTTCAGCTTGACCTGCGACCATTACGACCTGTTGTTTGAAGTTACCATTCCCATAGCTATAACCGCAACGCAGCGGGTGGGGAGACTTTGCCGGTTGCCGCCCGAGATGGCCGAAGGCATGTCTCATACTAGAATGAAATTGGCATGCCCCCAGACGATCGCGCGATCGCCATTAGCGCTACATTCACGGCCGAAGCCATCCAGCCCGCTCTGGCTTTCTGGATCGCCGAACTGCGCTTCGGCTTCGAGATCCGCTTCGCCGCCTACAGCCAGATTTACCAGCAACTGCTGGACCCGTCCGGGCTGTTCGCGCGCAATCGCAGCGGCTTCAACGTGGCCCTGGTGCGGTTCGAAGACTGGCTTCGCGCCGGAGGTTCGGATGCGCCCGAGGAGCATGCGCGGCCCCTGGTGGAAGCGATCCGCGCGGCAGCGGCTGCCTTTTCCGTTCCGCTGATCCTGGTGATTTGCCCGGCCACCCCGAGCCGCGCCGCCCGGTTCGAAGCCGCCGGAGGCGTGCTGCGCGCAGGCATTGCCGATCTGCCCACCGTCCACCTCATCGACCCGGCCGACGTCGAGGCGCTCTACCCCGTGGCGCAGATTCACGACCCGCACGGCGACGAATTGGGCCATCTGCCCTATACGCCGGAGTTCTTCGTGGCACAGGCCACGGCGATCGCGCGCAAGATCCACGCCATTGCCGCGCCTCCCTACAAGGTGGTGGCGCTCGACTGCGACGACACGCTGTGGCGAGGCATTTGCGGCGAAGACGGGCCGCACGGAGTGACGCTCGACGAACCCCGCCGCCAACTGCAGTTATTCATGGCGGAGCGCCGCCGCGCAGGTATGTTGCTGGCGCTGTGCAGCAAGAACAACGAGGAGGACGTGGAGGAGACCTTCGCCGCTCATCCGGAAATGCCGCTGCGGCTGGCCGACTTCGCGGGGCGCTACATCAACTGGGAGCCCAAGAGCGCCAACCTGAACGCGCTGGCCGAAGACCTGGAACTGGGGCTCGACAGCTTCATCCTGGTGGACGACAACCCGAAGGAGTGCACCGAAGCCAAGCTGGGCAGCCCGGGTGTGCTGGCGCTGCCCCTGCCGGCTAATGCCGCGGAGATCCCCGATTTTCTGAACCACGTTTGGGCTTTCGACCGCGCCCGCGTGACCGAGGAGGACTGCCAGCGCGCGCAACGGTACGCGCAGCGAGCCGAGCGGGCCAAGGCGCAAAAGACGTCGGCCAACCTGGAAGAGTTCCTGGCATCGCTCGAACTGGAGATCGCGATCAGCCCCATGGAACCCGGGCAACTGGAGCGGGTCGCGCAACTCACGCGGCGGACCAACCAGATGAACGCCTCGTGCATCCGCCGCACGGAGGCCGAGATTCAGGCGTTGCTCACAGCGGGCGCAGCCGAGTGCCTGACGGTTACCGTGCGCGACCGCTTCGGCAGCTACGGGCTCACCGGTGTCGTCCTGTTCCGCTGCGAAGCGGGGGCGCTGGTGGCGGAGACGTTTCTGTTGAGCTGCCGCGTGCTGGGCCGCGGCGTGGAACACCGCCTGGTGGCGCGGCTGGGCGAGATCGCTTTGGAGCGCGGGCTCAGCCGGGTGGAGATTCCCTTTGTGGCGAGCGGGCGGAATCGCCCCGCCCAGTTGTTTTTGGAATCCATCGGCATGCCGCTCGAGGCCGCGCGGGCAGCGTCGGTGAGATACCGGGCAGGCGAGATGGCAGACTCAGGCCCGCGCATGGCGGCGCAGGCCATTCCGCCTGCGACTGACCGTCCCGACTACGTCCGCATCGCCACCGATCTGCGCTCCGTGGAGCAGATTGCCGGGCACATGCGCGCGGCCTCGCGCGGCACCGCTCCCTCGCGAGCCGAGGCCGATCCGCCGCGCACCCCGCTCGAGCGCGACCTGGCGGAACTGTGGGCGGAACTGCTTAACCTCCCCGCGGTGGGCGTAAACAGCAACTTTTTCGAGCTGGGCGGCCACTCGCTGCTGGCCGTGCAACTGCTCTCGCGCGTGCGGCAGATTTACCTGGTGGACCTTTCGCTGGAGGTCGTCTACAGCGGCGTTTTTACCGTGGCCGAACTGGCCAAGGCGATCGAGCTGAAGGAAATCGAGCAGGCGGGCGGCGACTACCACGAGTTGCTGCAGGAACTGGAGGGTCTCTCCGACGAGGAAGCGCGGGCCTTGCTGGCCGAAGAGCAGGATGCGACGTAGCCGATGCGAATCCTGCTGACGGCCAACGCATCCTACGTGCCGCCGCGGGGAGGCGCCACCCGCAGCAACCTGATCTGGCTGGACCAGATGGCGCGCGCCGGCCACGCCTGCCGGATCGTGTGCGGGGCTTCGGGCGAAGGCGCCGCCTTGGGCTTCGACGAATCGATTGCCGTGTACCCGGTGGAGGACCCGGCGCGCCGACAGCAGACGCTGCGCGAACAGATCCGCGACTTCCTGCCCGATTGGGTGCTGGTCTCCTCCGAGGACTTGGGGCACCGGCTCTTGCGCGAGGCCCATGCCGGCGCTCCCGGACGCTTGGTCTACCTGGCGCACACGCCGCAGTTCTTTCCCTTCGGCCCCGCCAGTTGGAATCCGGACCCGCAGGGGGCCGCCCTGATGAAGCAGGCGGCGGCCATCGTCGCCATCGGGCATCACATGGCGGCGTACATCGAGGGCGCGCTGGGCCGCCCCGCTGTGGTGATTCATCCGCCGATCTACGGCGCCGGGCCGTACCCAAACTACGGCAACTTCGCGCGCGGCTACCTCACCATGATCAACCCGTGCGCGGTGAAGGGCATTTCTATTTTCCTGGAGCTCGCCCGCCGGCTGCCCGAATACCAGTTCGCCGCCATCCCCGGTTGGGGAACCACCAGTGAAGACCGGCGCGCGCTCGGGCTCGTCCCCAACATCCGTCTGCTGCCGAACCCGAAGGATATCGACGAGCTGCTGGCGCAAACCCGCGTGCTGCTCAATCCGGCGCTTTGGTACGAGGGCTTCGGCCTGATCGTGATGGAGAGCATGCTGCGCGGCATCCCGGTAGTTGCCAGCGATTCCGGCGGGCTGCAGGAGGCCAAGCGCGGCACCGGCTACGTGATTCCGGTGCGCACGATCGAACGCTTCGAACCGGTTTTCGACGAGCATGCCATGCCCAGACCGGTGGTAGCCGAAAACGACGTCGCGCCTTGGGTGGCGGCGGTGCGGGAACTGCTGACGGACCGGGCCGCGTACGAGAGGGAATCGGCGGCATCGCGTGAGGCGGCCGCGCACTTCGTCAGCGGGCTGGATGCGGCCGATCTCGAGAAGTTGCTGGCGACTCTGAGAGTCGCGGCGGCGCCGCGCCCGCTGATGCGCATCCTGCTGGCCCAGAACTCGCAGTATTACCCGGCCCACGGCGGCGGCGACAAATCCAACCGTCTGCTCATGGAGGCGCTGGCGACGCGCGGCCACCGATGCTGCGTGGCCGCGCGCATCAGCGCCTTCGGCGAGCCGGAACAGCGGCAGTACCTGGCCGATCTGGCAGCGCGCGGCGTGGCGCCGCGCGCGGTCGAGAAGGGCGTGGTCAGGTTCGAGCGGGCCGGCGTCGACGTGCATGTGGCCACCAACGCCAACCTGCGCGCCTGCTTTGCCCACCTGGTGGAAACATTCCGGCCCGACGTGATCCTGACCTCCACGGACGACCCCGCGCAGATCCTGCTCGACGTGGCGCTCGGCGCCGGCAACGCCCGCGTGGTTTACCTGGCGCGCGCCACCCTCGCCGTTCCTTTCGGGCCCGATTGCGCCTTTCCCAGCCAGGCCAAGACCGATCGCATCCGCGCGGCCGACGCCGTGGTGGGGGTGAGCCTGTACGTGGCCGATTACATCCGCCGGCACGCCGGCATCGCCGCGGTACACGTTCCCATTTCGCTGATCGAGCCCGGCCAATGGCCGGCGCTGGGCCGCTTCGACAACGAGTTCGTCACCATGGTGAACCCGTGCGCGGTCAAAGGCATTGCGATTTTTCTGGCGTTGGCGGACGCATTTCCGGACACCGCCTTTGCCGCCGTCCCGACATGGGGAACGAACCAGGAGGACCGCGCCGCGCTGGAGCATCGCAGCAATGTGCGGGTGCTCGACCCGGTGGACGATATCGACCTGCTGCTGGCCCGCACGCGCGTGTTGCTGGCGCCTTCGCTGTGGGCCGAGGCGCGGTCGCGGATGGTGCTCGAAGCCATGCTGCGCGGCGTGCCGGTCATGGCCAGCAACGTGGGCGGCATCCCCGAGGCCAAGATGGGAGTACCCTATCTGCTGCCGGTGCAGCCGATCGCGCAGTACCGGCCGCGCGTGGACGAGCAGATGGTGCCGGTAGCCGACGTGCCGCCGCAGAACATCGCGCCGTGGCGCGAAGCGCTGGCCCGCCTGCTGACCGAGCCAGCCCATTACGAGGAGATCGCCGCCCGATCGCGTGCCGGCGCCCTTCACTACGTCTCCCATTTGAACGTAGTCCCATTCGAGCGACTGCTCGAGGAAGTAGTTGCGAGGCCCAAGGTGCGAGAGGCCCGCGGCCTGCCCGGCAGAAGTGTCTTGGATTCCCTTTCTCCCGACAAGCGCCGCCTGCTTGCCCTACGCCTGCGCAAAAAGGCCCCGCACTCCGCCTGGTTCCCAGGAGCGGATGAAGCCCGGTTCCTCCGCCTCTTTTGGTTCCCGCATGCCGGTGGGGGAGCAGGGCAGGCCGCGAGCCTGGCGCATATTTCGATCTGCCCCGTGCGCCTTCCGGGCCGCGAGTCACGCCTGGCCGAAGCGCCCTTCGAGCGCATGGACCCACTGGTGGAGGCGCTCGCCGCCGCCATCGAACCCTACCTCGCCAAACCGTTCGCCTTTTTCGGCCACAGCATGGGCGCCGCCGTGGCCTTCGAACTGGCGCGCCTGCTGCGGCGCCGCCACCGGCCGCTGCCGAAGCTGCTGATCGCTTCGGCCGCGCGCGCGCCGCAGTACCGGCGCGGCTACGTGCCGCCCGCCGATCCGAACGACGAACAATTGCTGGCCGAACTGAGACGCCTGCAGGGTATCCCGAACGAGCTCGTCGACGACGCTGCCCTGATGCGTGCCGTGCTGCCCGCGCTGCGCGCCGACACCGCGTTGTATCGCCACTACACATACACGGAGGAGGCGCCGCTGCCTTTAGCGATCCGCGCCTATGGCGGCACGGACGACCGGAACGTGCTTCGCGAGCACCTGGAGTCCTGGGCGCAACAGACCTCGGCCGGCTTTGCGCTGCGCCAGTTTCCCGGAGGCCATTTCTACATGAACTCCAACCGCGCGGCCTGGGAGCAAGCGCTGGCGGAAGACCTGGAGGAACCCGAATGAAGATCGTGGTCTTGGACGGCTACTGTCTGAGCTCCGGCGACCTTTCGTGGGACGCGCTGCGGCGCTTCGGCGAATTGGAAGTTTTCGACCGCACGGCGGAAGAGGCGTTGGTGGCGCGCGCTGCCGGAGCAGCGATCATCCTCACCAATAAGACGCCGGTCTCGGCCGCCTCGCTGCGGAAGCTGCCGGAGCTGCGCTACATCGGCGTGACGGCTACCGGTTTCGACATCGTGGACGTGGCCGCCGCGGCGCGCCAGGGCATCGTGGTTTCGAACATCCCCACCTACGGCACGGCGTCGGTGGCGCAGTTCGTATTCGCGCTGCTGCTGGAGCTTTGCCACAACGTGCGGCTGCATGCGGACGCGGTGCGGGCCGGCGAGTGGTCGCGGAGCGCCGATTGGTCGTTCTGGAAGTCGCCGCTCGTGGAACTGGCCGGGAAGACGATGGGGGTTGTCGGGTTCGGCCGCATTGGCCGTCAGACCGGCCGCATCGCCGAAGCCATGGGGATGCGGGTGATCGCCCACGACACGTATCAGGGCGACCAGCCGGCATACGAAGGTTTTCGATGGGTTGCCCTGGACGAACTGCTGCGCGAGTCCGACGTGGTGAGCCTGCACTCGCCGCTGTTGGCCGAAACCAAGGGAATGATCAACGCCCGCAGCCTGGCGCTGATGAGGCCCTCGTCGTTCCTGATCAACACCGCGCGCGGCCCGCTGATCGTCGATCAGGACCTGGCCGACGCGTTGAACGCGGGCCGGCTGGCCGGCGCCGCACTCGATGTGCTCTCAGTGGAACCGCCGGCGGAGACGAACCCGCTGCTGGGGGCGCGCAATTGCCTGGTGACCCCGCATATCGCCTGGGCCACCCGAGAGGCCCGCTCGCGGCTGATCGACGGGGCGATCGAGAATGTGGCGGCGTTCCTGGCGGGGAAAGCACAGAACGTGGTCACGCCCACCTCAATATCGATTCCGTAGTGTGGCATCAAAGCATAAGGATGAGTACGAATCTCGACGAAGCTCGGAACATCTCCGTGGACGAGGCACTGTCTGGCTTGGTGCGCCGGGGAGTCACCGCTCAGTCTCCGCTCTCGTCCCGGAATGGATTCTGCTTCTTTCAAGTGCCCGAGGGTACAGCCAGCTTCGGACTCGCCGAGATACAGGCAGCCCTGGATGCGGAGCCTGGCAAGCCCTGATGGCGGTGGCGTAGGACGCCACGTCCTTCATGATTCGGCGCACCAAGTGGTTTTGGCCCATCGTGCTGCCGGGTGGTCCATTCAACCCGTGGTAGTGAGGACGGCTATCAGCTTCGCCGATGCACTGCGGACGCTCCGCGAAAGCCTCGCGGCGCCGGAACACGAGTTCGGGCCGCTCGATTATCCGGTTTGGGAGTTTGGGAGATCGGCGTTACGCGCAAACCGTCCCTCTGGTGATACAATCCAACTTAATCGCAAGGAGACCTGAGCAGCGTGGCAACCTTCATTCAAAATCAGTTTGAACAGAACTTCGTCACCACATCGGTGGATTATGTGTTCAACTGGGCGCGCAAGTCGGCGATCTGGCCGTTGACGTTCGGGCTAGCCTGCTGCGCCATCGAAATGATCGCCGCCAGCACCTCGCGCTTCGATATCGCACGCTTCGGGGCCGAGGTCTTCCGCCCCAGCCCGCGGCAATCGGATCTGATGATCGTGGCCGGCACCGTCACACTCAAGATGGCGCCGGTGCTGAAACGCATCTGGGACCAGATGCCCGACCCGAAATGGTGTATCTCCATGGGCGCCTGCTCCAGCGTGGGCGGTCCGTTCAACACGTATGCGGTGTTGCAGGGCGTCGACAAGATCGTCCCGGTGGATGTTTACGTGACCGGCTGCCCGCCGCGGCCGGAGAACCTCTTCTACGCGCTGCTCAAATTGCAGGACAAGATCGATCAGATGACCACGCTGGTCAAGCGGCCCACCGAAGTGCGGCTCGACGAATCCATGCTGGCCGAATTCCAGCAGCAGGTACGCATCGCCCAAATCAACAATCCTGCGTAAACCGTGTTCTACCCGGATTCGCTCCACGTCTACCGCGTAACCGAGCTCGATCGCTTCCGTTGGCTGGTGCATGGCTTCGGCACCCGGCTAGCGGACGTCCCGTCGTTCTTCGGCAATCTGGCCACCCTGAAACAGATCCACTCGGCCACGTGGGTAGCGGCCGGAGGGCGGGCCGGCGTGCTGGGCGAAGGCGACGCACTGCTCGAAAATACGCCGGGATCGGTGGTAGCGGTGAAGACCGCCGACTGCGTGCCGATCCTTCTGGTAGATGAGCGGTCGCGGGCGGTCGCCGCGGTGCACGCCGGGTGGCGCGGGACTGCCGCGCGCATCGCCGCCAAAGCCGTCGAAGCCATGGGCAGCCGCTTCGGCACGCGCCCGGCCGATCTACACGCCGCCGTCGGACCGGGCATCGGCAAGTGCTGTTATGAAGTAGGTCCGGAAGTGACGGCTCAGTTCGGAGGTCAAGGCAGAGGGCGCCTCGATCTGGCGGCGGAAAACCGCAAGCAACTGGAAGAGGTGGGCGTAACGCCGGAGCACATCTACGCGTCGAACCTGTGCACCATGTGCCGGCCCGAGGAGTTTCATTCGTTCCGGCGCGACCGGGAGGCCGCGGGGCGGCTGCATTCCTTCGTGGGAATTCGCTAAAGCGGTACAGTAAGAGGTGAGGCCAGCACATGTTCACGTGGATTTGCCCGCAGTGCGGGCGCGAAGTTTCCCCATCCTATGACGAATGTCCCGACTGCAAGGGCAAAACCGCTCCGGCCCAGCCGGTAGCCGGTCCGCCGCCGGGGCAGGCGCCGTACCCGCCACCGCCTCCCTACCAGCCCGTGCCCGGCCCGGAATATGCGCCCCCGCAGGCGCCGCCGCAACCGCCGCCTCAGTATTACCAGCAGCCACCGCAAGCGCCGCCGGCGGGGCCGCCCTACTATCAGCCACAGCAGGCGCCGCCGCCGGGGCCGGCCTATTACGCTCCGGCGCCGCCGCAGCAGCCCCAACCACAGTACTATCAAGCCCCGCCGCAGCAGCCTGCGCCGCAATATTATGGGCCCCGACCGCCCGAGCCGCCGAAGCGCAACGCGCTCCTGAATCTGCCCCCGTGGCTCATGACGATCGTGTTCGCCCTGGGGATCGGCGGCATCGTTTTCGGAATCTACACGGTGCTGCAGACGAGCAAATCTCCCGCCGGCACGGTCGGCGGCTCCGCGCCGGCGGCGGCTGTGGAAAGTCCGGCGGCCAAACCCGGCACCAAGACCAACCCGTTGCAGAAGCACATCGAAATCGCCGGCGTGCGCTTCAGCCAGGACGCCAAGAAGAAGACGCTGGTGACCTTCGTAATCATCAACCACTCGGAGGCCGAGATCAGCGGCCTCGCCGGCAATGTTACCATCTGGGGCCGCACGCAAAAGTCGGAAGAGGACGCACAGGGCACGTTCTCCTTCACCACCGACCTGGCGCCCTTCCAGCAGAAAGAGATTTCGGCGCCGCTCAACACCAAGTTGAAGATTTACGAACTGCCCGACTGGCAGAACATCACCACGGATATTCAGATTACCGCGCCGGCCGGCTGATCCTGGCGAGGTTCTCGCGGGCTTCGGTGAGGTTGGGGTCGATGGCAAGGGCGCGCTCGAAGTCCTGCCGGGCGGCTTCGGTTTGCCAGAGCGCCTGCAAGGCCACGCCGCGATTGTTGAGGTTGCGGGCGTCGCGCGGCGCCAATGCCAGCGCCCGGCCGAATTCCTCGAGCGCCGCTTCGGGTTGGCCTTCGGACAGCAAAATCTTGCCGATTTCGGCTGCGATGGCCGGATCATAAGGCGCCGACAGGCGGGCCTGGTTGAGCAATTCGAGCGCCTGCGCCGCCGGAACCGCGCGGGCAAGCTGAATCTTGGGCCGCACCTTATCGGGCGCACGCTCGACGGCTTCCCGCCAGAGCGCTTGCTCGCTCATCCAGACCGTGGTGCGAACCACGCTGAAGGCCAACAGAATGGCACCGAGCGCGGCCGTCACCCACGGCGGCTTCACCTGCGCCAGCGCCAAGCCCGCCGCGGCGGCAAAGGCAACCATGGGCAGATACATGCGTCGATCGGCCGCCAGATCGGCCGCCGGAAAGATGCTGGAGCTGGGAAGCAGCAGGAGGAGTCCGGCCGCGAGCCATCGGCCCTTCCCTGACCGCCACACGTATGCCACCGCCCCGAGAATTCCCACCCAGGCAACCAGCCCCAACCAGACCGGCACATGAACGTCCGGGTCCACGGTGAAGCCGTAGGGCAAAATCAGCAAGCGGAGATATCGCAGGATCACGACGGACTGGGAGCTGAAGTAAAGCCACGGCGAGATGCCAGCCTGGAAGCCCGCGGGCACCCCGGGAGTGACCAGGGTGGCGTAGATGACGCGCGCCCCGGCGAGGAGCGAGAGCCCGAACATGGCGATGTGGGGCAGCCTTCCGGGCCTGTGGGGCAGGCCTGGAGGCGTGCCCCAGAGGAGCAGCGGAAAGGCGGCGCACTCTTCCTTGGCCAGGAGCGCGGCCGCGAACCAAGCCACCGCAATCCAGGGCCGTCCCCGCAACCACTCCAGCAACGACGCCAGGCACAGCACTGTCGCCAACAGAATGCTTCGGGCCCAAACGTAGTTCACGGCCTCTGCCTGCATAGGATGAATCGCAAAGACGGCCGCCGCGAGCACCGCCGCCCGCTCAGACATCAGCCGCTTCAGGCATTCGTACGCGAGCAACACCGCCACCAGATGCAGCAGCAGATTCACCGCGTGATATCCGATGGGGCGGGCGCCGTCCGCCTGGTAGTTCAGCCAGAAACTCAGCAACGTGAGCGGACGCGTCTGCCACAGATCGAATCGCAAGATCGGGCCGGAGAAAATGGCATAATCGTCAAAGTGAAAGCCCGAACCGAGCGAAGCGCCAAAGGCAGCCAACGCACCGGCGAGCAGAAGAAGGCGCGCTCGCATCTCCAACCTCAAGCTTACGTGAAACGGCCCAAAACCGCAGCCGAACGCAGGCTACGGGTGGCCGGGATCCTGCGCATCCTGGACGAAATGTACCCCGGCGCCACTTGCGCCTTGCACCATCACAGCCCGTGGGAACTGCTGGTGGCGACGATTCTCTCGGCGCAGTGTACCGACAAGCGGGTGAACGAAGTGACGCCAGGGCTGTTTCAGAAGTACCCCACGCCCCAGGATTTCGCCGCCGTGCGGCCCGAAGTGCTGGCCAACGATATCCGTAGCACCGGTTTCTTCAACAACAAGGCGAAGTCCGTGGTGGGAGCGGCCAAAAGGATTGTCGCCGAATTCGGAGGGCAGGTACCGCGAACCATGGAGGAACTGCTGACCGTCCCCGGAGCGGCGCGCAAGACGGCCAACGTGGTGCTCGGGACGGCGTACGGCATCGCGGCGGGGGTGGTGGTGGATACGCACGTGCAGCGCATCGCTGCACGTCTGGACCTGACCAAGAACACCGATCCGGTGAAGATCGAACAGGACCTGATGAAGGTAATCCCGCGGGAGAAGTGGATTCTCTTCTCGCACCAGATCATTCTGCACGGCCGCGCGCTGTGCGTGGCGCGCAGCCCAAAGTGCGCCGAGTGCGGATTAGGATCGGTCTGTTACGCCAAGGATCGGACGGCGTAGCAGGCTCAGCCTGGAAAAGCGTCCCCAACCCGGAACTCACGGCCGGGCGCTGCCAGCGGGCAAACGCTTTCGGTTTCGCTGTAGACCGTGATCGATTGGTACATTCCGCCTTGCGGATCCCGGTGCACCACCAGCCTCCGAGCGGCGACGTCGGCCACCCAATACTCGACGATGCCGGCCCGAGCGTAGAGAACCGCTTTTACGGTCAGATCGAACCCCAGCGACGAATCGGAGATTTCCACCACCAAGCGAAGTTCCGATGGTTGCGGATTGCGGGTTCGGATCTCCCACGTTAACTTCGTCAGGACGATCAGATCAGGCTCGGGTTCGCTGGTTGGGTTATCTTCAGGAGCGACATCGATGGGTGTTTCCGGATTCACATAGTCTTCGCCGAATACTCGAATCAGCCACGCCTGCAGCCTGGTCAGGCTGTTCGTGTGCGATCGGTTCTTGCCCATCTTGTTGATCAGTTCTCCTTCAACCAGCTCGAGCCGTTCCTGGTCGAACAAGCCAGCCGCTTCAAAAGCGGCACACTCCCGCCGCGTCCACCGCTTTCGCTTGGGCTCCAGGGGCACGGGCCGGTACGGTCTCTCGGTCACAACGACTGGCATAAGGACTCGCTTCAATTCTACTCTATCGCCATCACCCCGCATTTACGAACCTTTTACAAACCGCCGCCGCCTCGATTACGTTCTAACAAGCAGGAGGA
>Ga0075030_100000278_pt1 | contig 43225 bp, 40 predicted proteins | sample LitLauG_LLR_2012_FD_71393 | JGI IMG/M metagenome (GOLD analysis project Ga0075030, IMG submission 71393) | Freshwater sediment microbial communities from Pennsylvania, USA - Little Laurel Run_MetaG_LLR_2012 | ecosystem: Environmental > Aquatic > Freshwater > Creek > Sediment | place: USA... | reverse complement strand
GCGGGAGTAATTCAGTGGTAGAATGCCAGCTTCCCAAGCTGGACGTCGCCGGTTCGAACCCGGTCTCCCGCTCCATATTTTCAATCACTTGGGGGAATCCAGCAACTCCCAACACTCCATTTCACTCAGTTAAGCGGTGAGTACGGCGTTTTCGAGCCGTTCTGCCGCTTCGGCGCGCCTGGACAGGGCGGCCTTGGTATATACGTCAATTGCTACTCCGATCCCGTGTCCGCGCTGGTCGGCTGCGACTTTGGGATCGATCCCGGCTTCATGGCCAAGACTGGCATGGGTGCGGCGGAGCACCTGAAAGCTGGCCCACGCAAGTCCCAAGGGAGAGAGTAGGGGCTTCATGTGCCGATACCAGACGTTATCCCTCCACATGGGCTTCTTTGCATTCTCAGATGCAAACACCCATGCGTCGTTTTTCCTCCCCACCAGTTCCATCCATTCTTTTAGAAGACTGGCTGTCTTCGGAGGAATGGCGACGGTGCGGGCAGAGGAGTCCGTCTTCGGCGTGTCGATATCGCCCCGGTAGAGGCGCTGATCGATGATGACTTCGGTGCATTCCTCGTTCACATGGCGGCGCTGCATGGCGAGGATTTCTCCAGGACGCATGCCCACAAAGATTGCAAGATGCGCGATGACGCGCTCGCGCTGCGCTAATGCGTTGATGTATTGTTCCACCTCCTCTTTGGTCATGGCCATAGCAACGGCCACTGCCGCCTGCCTTGGCGTATAAAGCGCTGCCGTGGGGTCGCGGTCGGCGAATCCTTCCGCCATTGCAAGCTTGAATATCGAATGCAAGTCCCACCGCAGGTGCGCGACGGTGCTCTTGGAGAGCGTATCCGCTTTGGCGTTCAGGAACGCTTGAAGTCCCTTTAGCCCCAAGTCGGCAAGCCGCGTGTCCCGGTATTCCAGCAATAGATGGTGCCGGATGCGGCTTTCAGAGGTCGCGGCGGTTGACCGCTTCCACTTCTTCCGCAGAAAGGGGAGGGCGATGCCTTCGAGAAAATCCCCGAAGGTGATGAGGGGATCGGGTGCAAGCGCGTTGCGCGCGTTTGCCTCCGCTATCACTTCATCGCGCTTTTCCTCCGCCTGGCTCTTGCTCATCTTGGAATAGAGCCCGAGCGTGGCGTATTTGCGGCTGGAGCCGTCGCGATAAAGCAATACCCACATCTTTCGCTTCCCGTGTTGTCTAATCTGCAAACTACCTTTTTGATGACGCTGTCGTTGCACGTTTGTCCTTTGCGTGCGCCTGTGGCGTTCATCCAGATGTGATCGGATCATAGCATTTGGCGGGGGCTTAGCAGAAACTGCCGGTGAGCTTCTGCGCCTCGATTTCACGGGCTTCCAGCTCGCTCATCCAGACATGGAGTCCTTCGGTGCGCACAAGCGTGCGCCTCCCGATCCGCAAGACGGGAAGGGGAGGCAGGTTCGGCACTTTACCGGCAATGATGTTATGGACGTGGGCCTTGGAGCAGCGCAGCTCGCGCGCCACCTCCGAGACAGTAAGCACGGCGGGGCCAGTGGAATCGATCGACGACATGATCATTTCCCCATTCGCTTGAGGAGCACCCGCCCACCCGGACAGGTTCCCTCCTGCCATTCAGCGGCAATCTGATCCTTGCCAAACGGCGTGACGCTGAAGCCGGTCAAGGCGCAGCCGTTCGCGGTCGTGCCCAAGACCTTATCCACCGTGAACTGAATACCACCGTTCGAGGCGGTGCCGGTGAGCACCGCTGAAATCGGGCTCATCTGGGCGATCATTCCCTGCTGCATCGCAGATCGCACTTCGCTCGGGGTTCCCAATGGAAACGGTGTGCAGCTCAGCACGGGGAATCCAGCGAAATGGCCGGGCTCGCTCTCTTTCCTGCGCAACTCGAATTTGAGATTGCACAGGCCAACAGGTAGCGGAGCAATGCCCTGCCATGTGCCAAGCTCGCTGTCGAACGGTGCAGGCGCATTCGCGGGAGGGGGCAGGGGCTTCGCCGCTTTTGCCGCTGCCGCGCGCTCCGCGAGTCTACGGCGGTATTCCGCCTGTCGGGATGCATTGATCATCGACGGCACCACGTAATAAATCAGCACGATCACAATCCCGCCGATCCAAAGCAGCCGTTGTTTTTGTTGGGTGTTCATAAGCCTCGCCTCTTTAAGCCCGGTAGGGCAGGAGCGAGGGCGACACGGACAAATCAATCGGTGAATTATCCGTCCAGCGGATTGAATTTGAGGATTGTTTCCGGTTCATGCCTCGCTCCTGAAAGCGAGTATGCGAGGAACTTCAAAAGCTCGAAAGATAAGCGACGTTAAACGGAGGGAAGTCGAATCGAAATGGTCTTGCGGCAGAACGTTGAGGGCGGTTCACAAGTGCGCAATATAACGTTACGAGTCTGAGTGCTTCAATTCAAGCATCCGTATGATGTTTTGGTATTCCTCGGGTTCGACCAACTCCTGGAATCTCTTCACATGCTCCATCGCGCGTTCCTGATCCCCCGTCGAAACATTTAGCAGTGCCGATCCCCAATGCGCCGCCCAACAGTTGCGGTCGAGCGTGAGCGATTGCGCGAGGGCGCGCTGTGCTTCTTCGAACCGGCCTGCCTTGCAGAGATAGACGCCATGCAGGGCCTGAATCTGCGCGTTATCGACGCTGTCTCCAGCAGTGAGACGAACGTGACGCAGCCCTTCTTCCTGCCTGCCGATCGCAAACAGGTATTGCGTGTACCAGCCCCGGCTGATGGTGCTCTGCCGATCGAGCGCGAGTGCTTTATCGAATTCCTTCCCGGCTTCATCCAGACTGCCGTCGCAATACTGAAGCAGTGCGCGCACCATCGGCACGCGCCAATAGCCTGGAACCTTCGGCGCGATGCGGTCAATCCATTCAAGGCCGTTGGCAATCATGCTCTTCTGAATGTCCTTCGGATAGACCCCGAGAAGCAATTGAGCGCCGACCGCCTCCGCCGTGCTGAGCGCGACTTCAGGATGATCGGGATTGTCGTTGAAGAGGGGATTGAGTTGCCAAAGCCCTTGCTCGATCTGCGCCGGTCCTCCGCGCAGAAGATGATGGGCAACAGCGAATTGCTTCGCGATGTCGCTGCGCGGGTTGTACCGAAACTCCGGCGTGTACGCCTGGCCCGCTTGAAACTTGATTCGCTTGCCTTCCGGTGACTCCGGCAGCGCGATAATTACCGGGTCGTCCTTGCCCTCGTCTGTGTAGTAGTCAGCAAGCAGGCTGCGCACCGTCTTCATCGTGATGCGCGCGATGTTGGAATCTTCCTTGTAGGGCGGACTTGGAAACACGAAGTCCCGAATAATCTGCTCGGTGATCTCACCGCCTTCCAGCGTCTGACGCACGATAAAGTGCAGCAATCTGGCGGGCTGTGGATGTGACGCTACAACAACGTCCGCAAGTATGCGCTCAAGCTGGCGCTCGACTTCGTGCCGCGTTGGAATGATGTCTCCTGTCGGCATAAATGGCGAAGGCCGATCCAGCCATTATCCCTTGCAGGAGTGCCTGGCGTTTAACGTTGTTTATCTTTCGGGACATGGCCACTTCGCTTCACCATGAGGCCATGAAACAAACGCTTCTGCTTTCCCTTGTTCTGCTCACGCGTTTAAGCCTCCAAGCACAAGACGCAACGCCGCCTCCGGCAACTGCGCCAAGCGCCGGCTGCAACGCGACACCGGCTCCGCCCAAGGCTCCTCCGATCCGCTTCAAGCTTCCGCCAAAAATCCAGGCGATGCTCGACAAGCAGCGCGCGGATTTTGAGAAGAAGACCGGCATTACCCTGCCGCCTCCTCCGCCTCCGGGAACGCTGCCGCAACCCAAGCCGAAACCGTGTCCTCCGGTCACACCACCTGCGTCGGTTCCACCGGCAACACCAGCGCAACCATCAACTCCTCCTGCGGCAACTCCGGCTCCGGTAACAAGCAACCAGTAAGCAAGCGGGGGCGCGGCTCATTGCGCGCCCCACTTCTTCACAACCCATGACCAAACCAACCCTAGTTTCGGAGCGCGCGGCAAAGCGTCTGAGCGTGCATTTTTCAAGTGCAACGCCGGAATGGGAAACGCCGCAATTTCTCTTTGAGGAACTGTCCTGGATATTCGGCGGTTTCACGCTCGATCCGTGCGCAACGCCTGATAACGCCAAGTGCATAAACTTTTTCACCCGCGAGGATGACGGGCTCGCGCAGCGGTGGGAAGGCAAGGTGTTCGTTAATCCCCCCTATGGCCGAACGATCGGCCTCTGGGTCAAGAAATCCTTCGATGAATCTCTGCGCGGAGCGCTCGTCGTATGCCTCTTGCCCGCGCGAACGGATACGCGCTGGTGGCAGGACTATGCCATGCGCGGCCATGTGCATTTTTTGCGAGGGCGGCTGCGGTTCGGCGATGCAAAGCACGCCGCTCCATTCCCAAGCGCCATCGTGACGTTCGGTCGGTTTTTCAGTGGAGGACACGCATGAACATTTTTGACGATTTCTTTAAACCACGGGCGCTTAAGTGCGGAACACCGCCCTTTACTTCGATGCTGAGTGCGAAAGATCCGTGGAACCTGGATTTCCCGCTCTTCTCCTGGTCGCCGCTGGACACATTTACGCTGCGCAATGCCGTGGAGTCGGTAGCAATATTCGGCGAACTGGGCGCGGCCAAGACAACGGGCTCTGCCGCTTGGCTGCTGCTCAAATACCTTTCCATCGGCATGGGCGGCCTGGTCTGCTGCGTCAAGCCCGGCGACCGTGAATTAGTCGAAGCTTACGCAAGATGCACGGGGCGGGCGGACTCGGTCATCGTGGTTTCACCCACGAATAGCTGGCGCTGCAATTTAATCCGCTATGCGCTCAAGCGGCCCGGTATCACCGGCAGCCGCGTTGAGCAACTTGTCTCGCTGCTGATGACGATTGTGGAAGCAGCCGAGCGCGGTGAGCGCGGAAGCGGGCAGGGGGATAAATTCTGGCAGCGGTCCTTACGCCAGATTCTCCGCAACGGCCTGGAGGTCTGCATCGCCGCCAAGGGCGAAGTCACGATGGGGATGCTGCATGAGGTCATCTCGTCGGCTCCTCGTTCTCATGCGGAGGTCCACAGCAAGGAATGGCAGACAGGCTCCTCCTGCTACCAACTCATCGAAGAGGCGGAGGCACGCGAGCGAAGCGTCCGCGAGCAGAGTGATTTTGAGCTGGCGGCAAAGTATTTTCTGCGGGAATTCCCGGACATGCCTAACGACACGCGCGGCGGCATCCTTGCAACCTATGCGGTGATGGCCGACGTGCTCCTGCGCGGCCACATGGCCGACCTCTTTGACCGGGAGACAAACTTCATTCCCGATCTCACCTTCGACGGCGCGGTGATCATTCTCGATCTGCCAATCAAGGTGTACGGGCAGGCGGGTGTCTATGTGCAGTCCGCCTTCACCTATCTCTGGCAGATTGCCTGCGAACAGCGGAGCGTCAAGACCAGCCCGCGCCCCGTGTTCTGGTTTGTGGATGAAGCCCACGAGCTGGTCTGTAACTACACCTCGGAGTTTCTGGCTACCGCACGCAGCGCCCGCGTTGCGTCCGTCCTTATCTCGCAGAACAAACCCAACTACATGGCCGCAATGGGCGGCGAGTCAGGGAGGCACCGCGTAGATGCCTTCCTGGGCAACATGGGCACCAAGATCTTTCACGCAAACGGCGATCCCGAAACCAATAAATGGGCCTCCGACATGATCTCCGAGGAAGTACAGACGCGCGCCAACTGGCACGGAACGATGGAGGCGGGCCAGGGCAAGGGCGGAGGCGGGGAGTCCGTCGGACGCAAGGTCATGCCCTCGGAATTCACGACGCTGAAGAAAGGCGGGCCGCAAAACGGCTTCGTCACCGAAGCCATCGTTTATCAGACCGGCGCAAGCTTCGCCGCCAATGAAGCGCAGCCCTGGCTGCGCACCGCATTTGCGCAGCAGATTCCCGGCGTCACGGGAAGCAACAAGTAACCCAAGTTTTTGAAGCACGGGGGGGGCATCAAGTCCCTTCGCCCAACCAATGAACACGCTCAAAAGGAGGGCGTCTCATGAAACTCATGAATGAAACCAGGTCGGTTTTTGGAAGCACCGATGTCTGGCAAAAGTCGGAATGGGCTCTTGCACTACTTGGCCTTGTGACCGGCTGCTTTGCCATCAGCATCGTGCCGTTTATCAGGAAGGATTTTGGCGAGCGCTATCTGGGCTGGCTCAATCTCTTCTTTGGCTACACCGTGGTCGCAAACTTCACGTTCCTTGGAACAGTGGTTGCGGGACTGGCCGGTGCGTTTCTCCATGTGGGAATCGGAGGGGCTCCGATCATGGAACTCTTCTGGCTCGCCTTCGTGGCCTTGAGCATCTACCACCGCCGCGAGATCGCGCGCAAGAACAAGGCCGGTGAGAAGTGGCACTCGATGTATCTGGGCACTTCGATCCTGCCGCTGCCGTTCTCCCGCGAAATCGTCTACAAGTTTGCAGAACCTGGGCTCGTTATCGCAGCGGGGTATCTGCTCAATAACATCTCCACGCTTCCAGGTGTCTGGCTGATGATTGCGGGCGCGTCCCTCTTCATCAACAACCACATCATTTACTACAAACAGCGCCAGGCCATCCTCGACATTCGCGACGCCGAGATCGAGGCGCGCAACATGAGCAAAGCCTTTGCCGGTCGTCCGGCAAGCGAAACAGGCGGACTGCTCGTCGCTGAATCCAGCATGGAATTAATCCGGGGCGATGTCGGCCTCACCGACGCATTCCGCAATCTCTCACCTGAACTCAGGGACGTTCTTGATGCCCCGGTAACGACTGGGGAGAAAGCGTAGGTGACATGGTATGTCAGCAGCCGAAAAGTACGCGCGCCCGGCGGAGTCCATCTCCGCCGATGCAATGGCACAAGCCAAGGCGGCAGGACAGTCGCTCGCCGACAAGGGAGTGACGCAGCAGGCATCGCTTGGCACCGGGGCACCCGCCCCAACACCAGCGATGAAATACGGCGGAGCAGGCGACAACTTAGAGCGTCAATTGCCACCGCCTTCCAGGTCGAGGTGATCGTGGTGGGCACCTTGCCTGATTTTGAAAAATGCGGGGCGAAAATCTCAACCGCTTGAGATGTCGCCCCGCAAGTCAAAAGTGCTAACCGAAGGTCTCTGGGAGGAGACGATGTGCCGCCTAAAGAACATCTGTTGGTCTCCGGTTGCCGTCTTTCAAAACATAGCTGCAACCGACACGTCCAGCAATCGAATTGAGGCAATCGGCGGGGGCATCTTTTTTGAAAAGATGCCCTCCATTCGGGACGGCGTTTTGTCGGTCGAAATTGGGTCGCCTCGACGAGAGGATTTTGGATTGGGCGGGGGGTGTCGGTGCCTTCCTCCGGGGTGACAATTTTCTATCCTCCCGACGAGCGAAGGCGGCAGGAATTGCACCACAAACCTATCGCAACTTTATGGGGGCGTCGCCGCATGTGTGACATTTTGGCCAAGCTTCCTGTTGCCGCCATGTCACGATTGTTACCCACAAGAAAACCAAGCAAAATCAGAGGCTTGTTTTCACCTTATGCAACGCATAGGAGACCAGTGTAGAGATTATATTTTCCTTGCCTTTCGCTATGGATAGCTGTAACCGACATAAGCAACCTACTAGATGTAGTAGCAACTCGCTAAGGATGGCGACTCCGCATGTTGTTCGTGAACCACCAGACCAATACGAAAAAAGCCAAGGACTATTTCACCGAACACCTCTCCCGCTCCGACTACTACATGCGCGATGCCCAAGAGGTCGCAGGGCAGTGGCATGGACGCGGAGCCGAGCTGCTTGGACTCTCCGGCGAGGTCGATAAAAACAGCTACTTCCGCCTCTGCGAAAACATCAATCCACAGACCGGCGAACAACTCACGCCGCGCGTCAAATCCGACCGGCGAGTACTCTACGATTTCACGTTCGATGCGCCCAAGTCGGTAACACTCGCTTACGAGTTGGGAGGCGACGAAAGAATACTCGATGCCTTCCGTGAATCCGTCAAAGAAACGATGGGCGAAATGGAAGATGCCATGCGGGTCCGGGTGCGCAAGGACGGTGCGCAGGAGGACCGGCAAACCAGCAACATGATTTGGGGAGAGTTCATCCACAAGACAGCGCGTCCGGTGACGGATGAAACTGGAGTGTCATTGCCCGATCCGCAACTTCATTGCCACGCGGTTGCCATCAATGCAACATGGGACCCGATAGAAGATCGCTGGAAGGCCGGAGAGTTCGGCGACCTGGTGCGCGACAAGGGCTATTATCAGGCCACATTCCACAGCCGTCTCGCCGAAAAACTGGTGGATCTTGGCTACGGTATCGAGCGCGACGACACGAGTTTTAGGTTGGCCGGTATTGACCGCTCCACCTGCAAAACATTTTCGCGCCGGGGTGAAGTCATCGAGAAGGAGGCCAAGCGCCTCGGTGTTACCACACCGGAGGCAAAGCGTATTCTTGCCAGGACCACACGCGAAGCCAAAGCCGACGATCCGATGAGCATGGATGAGCTGCGCAAGGAGTGGAATAAACGCATCAGCGACGGTGAGCGCGACGCCATTATCAACGCGCGACGGGGACAGGGAACACAAGGATTAACGGCAAGTGAAGCCGTCGATTATGCGCTCTCCCACTGCTTCACGCGTGAGTCCGCCGTTCCGAAGGCGAGGTTTCTGCAAAACGCATTGATTCAGAGCTACGGCAAGGCGAGCGTCAAGGATGTCAGCGAGGCTGCCGTGCGCGACGACATTTTGCAGAACGACAAGAACGGTAGACGTTACTTCACGACGCGTAAAGTACTGGACGAAGAGGTTGCCGTGAGCAAATACGTGCGCTACGGCAAAGCGACCCGCGAACGGCTCGGCGGAAATAGTTCACACGATCTCGACCCGGCATTAAGCGGTGAGCAGCGCGAAGCGGCGCTGCTCATTCTCAATTCCAAAGATAAGGTGACGGGCTTGCGGGGCAGGGCCGGAACCGGCAAAACCCGCATGATGCAGGCAACGGTGAAGGCCATTGAAGAGTCAGGTAAGCAGGTATTCACTTTCGCACCCTCGGGTGACGCATCCCACGGCGTTCTCAAGTCGGAAGGGTTCGATGCCAATACTGTCGAACGGCTGCTTATCGATGAACAGATGCAAAAACGTGCGAATGGTCAGGTGCTTTGGATCGATGAGGCCGGATTGCTCTCCATCCCGGACATGAATCGGCTTTTTAAGGTCGCGGAGGAACAAAACTGCCGCGTCGTTCTGGCGGGTGATTCGGGCCAGCATTACGCCGTCAATCGGGGCGACGCACTGCGCATTTTGGAGAAAAACGCGGGGATGCAGTGCGCTTCGCTTACCGAGATCCGCCGCCAAACAAACAGCGACTATCGCAAGGCCATCGAAGCCATCAGCCAGGGTGACGCGCCCGCAAATCACGGCGGGACGAAGCTCGAAGCCGGGATGGATCTACTCGAAAAGATGGGGGCCATTATCGAGACCAAGGGGGAGGAGCGCTATAAGCAGATTGCCGAAGACTATGCCGACATTATCAGCCAGCGTAAACCCAACAAAGATTTTAAGACTTCCCTTGTTGTCGCTCCCACGCATGCCGAGATCCATCACGTAACCGACGCCATACGCGAAACGCTTAAGGAGCGCGGCAAGCTCGGGGAAAAGGACCGGGAATTTATCTCCCTGCGCTCACGCAATTTGACCGAGGCCGAACGCACTGACTTTGCCAACTATAAAGCAGGCGAGGTCATTCAATTTCATCAAAATGCCAAAGGCTTCAGGCGTGGTGAACGCGTCACGGTAATTGATGCCGGAGCTGCCGGCGTTAACGTGACGCGTTCGGACGGTAGCAAAGCGCTGCTTCCTTATGCCGAAACAGGCAAAACGCAAGTCTATACCCCGCAAAAGCTTGCCCTTACGGAAGGCGAAAAGATCCGCATTACCATCGGCGGAAGCACGAAGGAAACAAGACGCGGGCTGCTTGGAAATAAAGGCAAAGATCGCCTGGATAACGGGTCGCTGTATCAGATCGAGGAGTTCACGCGGGGAGGGGACATCAAACTCACCAACGGCTTTGTGATCCCCAAGGATTACGGTGGGCTCACATATGGATATGTCGTCACCTCGCACGCATCGCAGGGCAAGACGGTGGACATTCCCATTGTCGCGCTCGGCTCCGAATCCTTCGCCGCCGCCAATCGTGAACAGCTCTACGTTTCGCTAAGCCGGGGCCGTGAAGCGGTGCGGCTTTACACCGACGATAAGGCCGCGATGCTGGATGCCGTCAAGGGCAGCTCTGCACGCCTCTCCGCCATGGAATTAATGGGCGAGCCGATGTCCAAGCCCAAGCGCAAGTCCGGCATTGCCGAACGCTTCCGGCAACAAGCTCGGCGGATTTACAACAACCTGCGTGAGCGCATCGCAGCGCACGATTACGTCCAAGCATACACAGCACAACAACAACGAAGGAGTCTAAGCCTATGAACGACGAGGATACCCACAACAAACCCGTGCTAGCCGTCCACAAATACCTCAGAGCTGCGCCGCGCCACGAACCGGAATCTCAAGAAGCGTCGGCGGAAGCCTTCCAGGAGGCGCGCGCCAAAAGCCGGGAAGCTCTCATGCTCGACGTTCGCCTGACTGACGGCACGATAGTGAGCTTTCCGTATGGCAGTTTGAGTCTGGCTAAGTATCTGCCAAGCGGGGCCATTGTCTTGCGCTTCGGAAAGGATGAAGTCTACGCCGAGGGTCGGAATCTCTCCCGGCTGCGCGATGCCATCACCGAGCACCGGGCACGGTTTATTCAGGAAGGAATCGACGCCGAACTCAACATCAAGCCGCAGGACGCCGCGCACATTGAGCGCATCACGATTACGGAAGGGGACGATGAATTATGACCATAGACGCGGTTAAAGCGCTCTCAGACGCAGATCTTTCACAGGTCGCGGCATGGGCGCAATCTGAAATCAAAGCGCGTGCCGAGCGTCGCAAACAGGAAACGATAGCCAGAATCAAGGAACTCGCCGGGTCCGTTGGCGTCTCCGTGGCGATCGGAGGGACGCGGGGCAGGCCGGTGAAAAACGGTCACAAGCCGGGACAGAAGACGTAACATTATCCCGCCGCCGCTTGTGCCGGTGCATGCGGCGGCGGTGTTGTAGACCCGCCCTTTGCAGCGTTGTCCGGGTTGATTTTGCAAGCGCCTTCGCTGACGGACTGATTAAACGCTTGGAGTGCCTTGTCACCAATCGGGCCTCTCACCTGGGCAAGCAGTTGAAGCATTTCCCGCGCCTGTTCGCCCGTCATCTTGTGCGGATCGAAAGACTCGGCGCTCAGGGCCATTGGTGCGGCAGTCGTGGGGCTTGGCGGTAGAGCCGCAATCGCCGCATTCAATTCGGCTATTTCACTAGCGCTGAGGACGTTTGCGGGGATGCATGCCATGGCGCGCCCGACATTACTGCCGGAGTCTTGCTCGGAGAGTGGCGGCGCTTCTGCCGTCGCCGATTCGCTAAGTTGCTGGGCTTTCGGGGCGACTGAGCCGCCGAAATGCTGCCGCGCATAACCCGCAATCTCGCGCCGCTCCTCGAAGGCTATAGTCCCGAAAAAAGTGCCGACGAAAAGCAGAATCGTAACGGCGGTCGCGCGGCTTTTGCGTCGAGGCGGAGCGGCTGAAAGGCGTGGCGGCACGGGACGGTATTCCTCGATGTCCATAGTTTCTCTCGTGATTAGGCTTGAAGGACAACTTCCTCGGAACAATGCAATCGGTCTAAGAGAACCCAAAGAGCGGCTATTTCTCTCGAATACCCATAGGCGCACACACCTGGCAAATGGAGATTGGCTTCACCGCCACGATATACCCTTTATCAAGCTCCATTTTTTGACACTTGTCTACTTTCTCGATACCGTTCTCTACCCTGTGAAAGCAGTCTGAAACAAGTGCATCCTTCGGAAAGCCACGGTACCCACGTTTGTATGCCTCTGCGATGTCGTCAACCGCCTGCGGCCAGCCATTATAAGCCGCACGGCGCAACCACATTCCTTCGATTGTCACCGCCGTCTCCGCATACTTATTAGCAGAGACCAGGCCTACATTCGGATCCACTATGGAAGACAATCCAAATTGTGACTCGGCATCGCCACCTTCCGCCAATGGTAATAACAGCCTATACACCTCTGCGTGGTCATCCCTCGATGTGGCGATTTGTGCTTTTTTAAAAATCGTGTCTCTATCCATGGGGCATTGACATGCAGAGGCACCTAAAAATGAGCACATGAGAAAAGCCCGCAGCCAAAGGCGCTGCGGGCCAGTGTCAATCATTTCATTGATTGGGCGATCCGACACTTTGTTTTGGTATTGGGCGACAGAACGCGGGCCAATATCCGTGTTGCCGTAATATACGGGATGCTGCGAATCACGACCCGTATGTGGTACTGAAGAAGCTCCTTGCTGCGATGCATAATAATCCGAGATAATTACTGCCTGCTGTTCGTCACCATAATCAAGTGCTCGATTTACAGCGAGGATTAGAGGAGCCTGCATCGCACTTTGCTGCATCATGCAGTGTCCTACCTACTCAAGTGAATTGCCAGGCACGATGATGCAGTAGGGCTTTACTTGATATGACAGAATTCGTGCATTTCATCATTTGGGGTGTATTGCCTGTATCCGTGTGCTATAGCCTTCTTTACCCAGAAACACGCCCTCGAAAGATCCCTGCCCAAAGCCTTGTCCGGTGTCAACGTGTTCTTCTCTACATACAATCGCTGGCCAAATTCGTACTCTGCGCCTGGCAAGTCGTCTTCCGCCGCAACCTGGAGCCAATATTTCTGTTGCTCTGGATCGTTTAAATAGCCCCCAAAGTACAACGACAGCTTTCCAGCTATACGCCCGTCTCCATCGAGTGCCTTTTGCTCCATTGAAGGCAGGTCCCGTTCAGAAATCTTGAAGGTATCATTGCTTCCGGCAGTACCGCCTTCACTAAATGAAGTGACTAATTGTCCTTCCGCTGACTGCGAGAACGCGTTTCCAGCGAAAACAAGGGAGGCGATGAACGCCACTCTGAGCAGCCTATTCACGCCTCCCTTTTAGACCGACTATCTCTTCCCGTCAATACGCATTGCCAAGCATCTGCGGTTGTGCGTTCGGGAAGAACATCCAGAAGTGCCCGCCATTAATAACTCTCGACGATTCAAACGGATTCCCATTTTCATCCGTTCCCCAACGAACCCCTACTTTATCGTCTGGCGCAATCACAGGCGCGTTGAGGTCCTTGGCAAGTTGCTGAGCGAAGGAATTCGGGCCCTTACCCGTTGAGCAGGAATGCAACGCCACTACCTCACCGGAGATATAGGAGGAACCCTTTGCGGCAAACGGTCCGCACTAATACCCAGTCCAATAACTCGTTGCCTTTGCCCCTCACGCACAGTACAACGATTGTCAAGATTAATTTAATAGGGGGCCGCTATGCGATTGCTCGAAAGCGCGTCACGTACAACTCTTATTGCTCATCGAGCCCTCATGTTTTGTGCTCTGATGTGGCTGATTAATGTGTATCCGGCGGCAGCCGAGGACGCCGGTTGCTTGGACGTTGATTATCGGACGTGTACGGAAGCACAAACTAAAGAGCTTCAAACAAGAGCCCTAATGGGAGACGGCAGGTTAGCTCTGCGGCTGTCGAATAACCCAACACTCACGGCAAAAGAAAGGCGTTTTTGGGTAACCATCTCCGCTGAAGATGGGTTCGAGGGCGGAATCCTCACTCTCGGGGCGGATTTGCGTGATGACGACAGCGATCCCCGCAATATAGTTCGCGCGAGGTATTGGCTTAACATCTCGAAAGCTCACTATCCCGACAATAAGATGGTGATCCTTGAGTTATGCAGGCTAGATCGCAAGACCAAAACCCCGCCTCCCGACTGCGCCTCACAGTTCTTAAACGCAATCGAACCGTACAAAAAGTGAAGGGAGCGGTTTCGTCATTCCGCTCCCTTCATCGTCCGCAGCGATACTCTATTACCGTGGTGCTAATGAGCCATTGGCAATGGCATTATTCACCCCTTGTCGATTGACGACTTCTAAATGGGGGGTCGGCGAACTGTTATCAATTACCCTAATCAAATACTTCTCGTTGTCGTCAGGGTGGGCGCTGCCATTCGTCAATGTCGGTGGCACATAAACGCCCGGTGCGTGGCACGCTCTACCGTCGGAGTTATCTTGCGCCGCTTTGTTCCTTAGCTTTGTACTCATCTGCACGAAGTCCTCGTAGTCGCCTGGACCAAGAAAGCTGGGATTGAGATTGATAATATTGCCAACCCGATTTTCTTTTTCCGCACCCTGGATGATCGCTTCCTCAAGTTTCCCAGTCATTTCCATCCCACCCCCTAGAGCTTCGGCTGCTTCGCCCTGGCGATTTACGGACTCCTTCACGTTTTCATTTGAGTTTTCCACAGAGGTCCGTGCAGCTTCCGGAATTATCGACGGCTGCATTAGCGGGACTTGAAGTCCCGTTCGGTCGATATAGGCTCCAGGGTTTGCTTTCGCATATAGGTAGGTATTCATACCTCCGTTCAGTCCAATCGGGTCCGCCTCCAGATACCGCCCAAGATTAGGCATGTAATCGCGGAACAGATTGTAGTGGAAACCAGTTTCCACGTCATACTCCTGGCCGGGAAGCCGAATGTTGTTTGTAATCGCGCTCGTCGGGTTACCCCCCTGCCCAAATGGCTGGTAGGTGTTGCTCCAGACGGTTGTCTGCGAGGTATTGGCAACAAGCTGCGGCGTTCCAATCCGATCTGTACTCACATAGTTGATTTGGTTGGCGGCGGGGCTCGCACCCGGCTCCAAGATCGCAATCGGCATGCCGTCAACGTATGCGTAATCGGTGTACGTTGAGCCGTTCTTTTCCTCGATCACCTCGCCGAACTGATCGTAGAAGTAGAGGATTGTTCCCGATGAGTGCGCCTTGCTGAACCTCCGTCCAAAGGCATCGTAGACAATTCCGGTAATGGCATTGCTGATGCCTCCACCGCTTGCCGCCGAAAGCCGGTTTGCGTTGTTGTAGCTATAGGTCGCCACCGAACTACCACCAACAATTGGCGCGCCTGTGATGTTGCCGTTCGCGTTGGTGCTCACCGTCGTGCTGCCAATCGCCGACAGCCGGTTAGTACCGCTCGCATAGCTGTAGGTCGTCGTCGTTGAGCCGATCTTCAGCGAACTGAGATTGCCCACAGGATCGAACGTATAGGTATAGCTCCCATACCCGCCCGTGCCGCTCGTGGCCGTGTTGAGACGGTTAAGAACGTCATAGGTCATCGTCTGCGAGTTCGCCGAGTTCACAAGATCCGTGATGGTCTTGAGGTTGTTGGCAGCGTCGTAGGCGTAGTTCAGGTTCATCACCTGCGGGGCAGTGATGCTCCCCAGATTTGCCGAAATTCCCGTCACCCGGTAATCCTGGTCAAAGAACCACGTTTCCGACATGCCGTTACCGTACGAGATGTACTGGAGCGGCCCAAACGGAAAATGATTGATGTTGGGCGCTATCAGCGTTTGAGAACCCGCTCCGGCTGGTGTTGCACCCATGACATACACCTTGCCCGGCCCATCGTAAGCGAATTTCACAACCGAGCCATCGGGGTAGGTCGTGGATAGTATTCTGCTCGATGGATTGTAGGTATAGCTCGTCGTATAAGTGCTGCCGCCGTTGACGCGCTTTTCCGTAAGCAAGTTGCCGCGTTCGTCATACGCACGGGTAAGCGTCCCCGCCGCGTCCGTAACGCTCGTGAGCCTTCCAATCCCAAAGCTAAAGCCGGTGCCAGTCTGATCGTAGGTGTAAGCGACGTTCTCCGCACTGTCTGCCGGATAAGTCGTGGTGAGCACGCGGTCGAGTTTGTCAAACGTCTGATTAACGACAACGCCCAACGCATCGGTTCTACTCATCAGATTGCCGTTGTTGTCATAATGATAGACGGTCGTCCCGGTGTCGGGGCTTGTCACCTGGATCACATCACCAAAGCCGTCATAAACATAGCTCGTGGTGTGGCTATTCTGATCTTGAACTGTTAAGGGCCGGTCGTGAGCATCGTAAGTCAACTGCGCAACACCTGAGTTCGCGTCGGTGCTGGTGCTCAGCCGATTGAGCGCGTCAAATACACGCGTCGTCGTGTTTCCCAGTCCATCCTTGATGGTGAGCGCGTTTCCGTTTTTGTCGTAAGTAAACGTCGTCGTCTGGCTCATGCCACCAACATCCGTGAGCTTGCGCCCAAGTGCGTCGAATGTAGCGGTATGGTTCTTATAGACCGTAGAGCCATTCGCGGTCTGCGCTTGCGTTGAGTCACCTAGGGCGTCGAGTGTGTAACTAACGAAGCTGCTATACGGGTCCGTTACTTTGATCAGCCGGTGCGCATTGTCATATGCAAAAGTGCGATACGCTCCGTCTGGGGGGTAAATCGCTGTAAGTTCTCCGGTGGGGTCGTTGTTGTAATACGTCACGTAATTGCCACCACTCGTGTAAACCGCGTCATAAGCCAACCTTTGGCGAGCATCCCAGGAATATATACGTGTCACGCTATTGGGATCGACAACCGTCTGCGGATATCCGCCTGTCTGCGCGCTCGTTACATTGCTCACATGCCCAAGGGCGTCTGTAATTGACCTAAGCGTGCTTTGACTGTCATATCCAAACGTTGTAATCGCTGTCACGTCCGTTCGAGGCGACTGAACCGACGCAAGGAGATAGTCGCTCCAGGTGTACGTCCAGGTTCGTGTTTCTCCGGCTGTGGAATACGGAATGGATGTGGTCGTGGTGTCCGTCAGCGTTTTCGTAAGCGGATTGCCGTTTGCGTCGAACGTAAACGAAGTTGTAAGACCCGGCGTTACGATCGTTTTTGGCAGGTGCACCCATGTCGTGTCATAGGTGATAGTCGTTGTTCTTGCAACGGGGGTGGAATTGGCTTCAATAATCTGCGTGGGATCGCCGTGAGAATTGTTGGTGTATAACGTCGCAACATTGTTCCAGTCATTGAAGCTGTAAAGATTGCCGTTCGTATCATATAGGAAGAACCTAGACATGAGCGGGGTCGTGGATGTGGCGGAACGCTGCACGAGGGATGTCTTCGGAAAGCCCCGCACGAAAGTATAAGAATAGTTGTCCACCACTCCGAGCGCATTGGTGACTGCCCGGTTGAATGAACCATCATCGTAGTAGACAACCGTTGTAAGATTCGCTCCGCTGCCGAGCTGGCTTTGGGTTGCTCGCGAATATGCGTCGTAAGTCCAAGACGCATACGTGTGCCCGTCTTCGTCAACGATACTGGTTAGCGCAGTGGCCGGTGCCGGACTCGCTCCATACTCGTATGTAATTGTGGACGTGGGGCTTGTCTGAAACGAGACAGTATTTAGCAGACTCGCGCTACCGGCTGTCGTATATCCATACGAGATGGTGTTGGAATCTTGCGTGAAAACGGAGGACAGCAGACCGCCGCTGTAGGAGAACGAGAGCGACCGCGCGTAGGAGTCCGTTACAGATGTCAGGGTGCTGCCAGTGTAGTGGAGCGTCTGCGTGTAACCGTTGCGGGCCTTGATCGAATTTAGCAGCGCCTCGGTCCCTGTTCCAGTGGTCGTATAAGTCTCAACGGTGTCATCGTGGTCCGTCAGCGTCCACGTGCTGCCGGAATTGGTAAGCGTGATATCCACGTCGGACTCTGGCGTCCAAACGGTGCCGATAAGCGTAAAGTACAACTGTTGTCCATTGGCCCGCTCGACAGAAACATTCGCGCTTGACGCTATATGGATGTACCGATCAAACGTTGACCGCCAGCCTGTCCCCAGTGTCGTCGCGAATGTAGACGCCCCAACGACAGCCCGGCTGTTGTAGTACCGTGTGAAGCTCAAAGGATTTGCGCCCGTTGTTGAGTAATCCTTAGCCTCGTAATACATGTTCCCTGATGAGACGCTGACGGGATCGCCAGCGCAGTTAAGTGGGCACTGGCTCGGAGGGCCAAACAGCTTACTCGGCATGCCGGTTATTAGCTCGGCGACGTTATCCGAGTTGGACGGCGCTCCTCCGCCTGGATTCGTGTACTGAAGGTGGAAGTAGTCGTATCCCTCGCCCGCGCCTGTTCTGTTCCACGTGTAGTAAGACACGGTAGAAATAATTTGAGTTCCTGCGCATGGATATCCTGGGGGAAGTGTTGAGGTAATGTTCTGGTAACGAAGGGAACCATACTTCGGCGCAACCGTTGCGGTGATTGTACCTGCCGGTTGGGGCGTACATGCTGGCGGCTGTGGTGCACCGTACCAACCTCCCAAGCCGACCTCGGTTCCAGCGTTCACCGGAATCGGTGTCACCCCTGCGGGTAAGGACTGAGAGAAGGCAGCTATAGGAGACAAAAACAAAAATGCTGCAAGAAAGACATAGAATCGCCAGGCTAACGTATTCACAGGTTCTCCCTCCGAGGTTGTTGCTTCGCGCCGCGAAACGCTCGCAGCGTGGACGGGATCGTACCCGTGGAAGAAAGTTCCCGTCAAGGGGTGGAGGCGAGATTATTGTTGAATGTCAGCGCTTTGACAGGTCCCCTTGCAGGTTCTTGCCGGACGGATCACAATACGGAGTTTTTGCCAAGAACCGCCTGCTGCTCGCAACACGCGGGAGCGCTGTGCCCCGTGTTTCCTGCCTTTTCTTGGTTGCAGGGTCTGCAACCATGTGCCCACGGGGACACGTCTATATATATGGTGGATTTGCGACTGCTTAGCGCGAGTTCTCGCGGCACTCGTCTCGCTGTGCTTCAAGTTCTTTGCGACGATTTTGTTCGCGGATAGTGTAGAGCGCCTCGTACGCAAGTGCTGTTCCAACGGAGGCGAGGCGCACGTAGCGCCAGCGCTTGTCGGCATCCTGAATCACTTCACCGATAACGACAGGCGCGAAGAGCCCGGCCATATGAATCCAGTGACCGGCTGCTCCCAGTGAGGTGTGCGGCTTGTGTATCGGCTGACCCTTATGGGGCGTATAATTTTGTGAAGCGCGAGGCTGAAAGCCTTGCGACCAAGAGCGTCCTGCCGTTTCCGTCGCCTGCGGCATAGAAATCCTTTGCGTGTGGTCCGCAAGTTAGCGCCATTTCTGATGCTTGGCAAGAAATACACACAATGGATAGTAGGCAGCAGACCGCTCAACCACCACCGTTGGATCATCCCCATGCCTGCGCGTGCTGAAACAGCGCGGCAATTTCGTTCTCAGACGGCTTCTGCTTCGACTCAAACCGAAACGTCTGATAGCCCGCCGCTTTAGTGATGGCATCACGCTGCCGATCGGCGCTCGTATTATGAGTGCGGTCATCCAGCTCGATGAGCGCGACAAGTTTCAGAGAGCCGCGCTCGCAGATAACAAAGTCTGCGATCTTGCGGTCAAACTTGCCGCGCATCGACCAGCGCGCCTTTGCAGAAAGCTGGCCGTCATCAGTGAGGAATGCCGCAAACGCAACCTGCGGGAAGACCTGACACGCGGGCAGGGCGCGCTGTAGCCGATGGAAGAATTCGGTTTCGTTCGCCGTGAGGAGTGGCTTGGCCTGAATACGCGAAAGCCACGGCTTTCGCGTCCGCATCATTACTGCGAATGCGCTGAGAAAAAGCAGCGCAAGCAACGCGCCAATAATGGCGGGGTCCTTTAGAAATGGATACGACGCGAGAAGAGCGGACATAACCGCTCTATAGCGGTCGTCCTGTCATCGTTCAAGCTGGCAGAGCACTGATGTCGATGTCGCCCATAAATGCGTGCAGTTCCGCCGCCGCCACTCCGTCGAGACGGCGGGCCAGGCTGTGGAGATCTCCAGCGGAATCCCGAATACAAAAGTTCCTTCTGGTGCCGTTCACAAGCGTGTAGTTGTGCTCGCTCAGCTTGGCACCAAATTCGTTGGCGTTGGCGCTCTCGCGATAAAGCGCCGTTATCTCCGGCGTCATTCGTGCCGGGTCGATGCCGGTTTTATGTCCTCTGAAGCTCTCCCATGTTTTGGGGCGGCGCTTGGGCCGCTCACCCTTCTTACGGCTCGGCCCCAGGACGCTTTCAACTGACGTAAGGCCGAACTTATGCTCTAAATGCCGCGCGGTCGCTTGATGTGCCGCGTAGTCATCGGTCATCTTGACCGCGCGCATCTTAAGGACGTTGATGCGGGACCAGATTACGTGCCGGTGTGTACGGCTCTTCTTGTGATGCTCCACCACAAACCGGCTGTGCCCCACGAGTCCGAGATTCTTCTCCAGCAGGTCCACCGCCTTTTCCCACTGCTCGCTCGTGAGCTGCTCGTTTTCAAGCGGATTGATGTTGGCGTGATAGAAGAAGTTTTTGCAAAGCGTGCCGAGCGCTACCACTTCCATCTCGTGCAGCGCGTCGGCAACATTCTCGGCGGCAAGATGCCGGATGTCGCAAAGCTTTACGCGCTCATTCTCCTCACCATTCGTGAGGTGCTTCGAGAAGAACCGCGCGTTGCAGCGGGAACCGCCGTTAATGATCATGGCGAATCCGATGGTGAATTTCCTGGGAAAGGTGAGGGTGCTTGCCCATGGCGTGGATGATGTCTTCTGAGGCGATTCGCAGCGCCGCCATCATTTCTTGGAGTTGACTTTCGGTGACTGCATCACCGGCCCCATGCTTCTTCACCATGAGCTGAATCCTTCCGCCCAGTGCGCCAAGCATGCCCAGCATTTGCGCGAGCTGCGCTATCTCCACATGTGGACGCCGTGTTGCCTTTGTCTCCGGCTTTCGGAGCGCTCGCAGGCGGACGTAAGAACCCACCGTGAGCCCGAGGCGTTTCGCTGCCGCCTCAATCCTCGCGCGCTCGTCATCCGTCGCGCGGAACCCAATTATCGAAGGGCGGTTTCTATTCTCACTGCCGCTCTGCTTCTTGCGGTACGCCATGCCTGCCGTGTCCAGTTATCGCCTTGGCAAAGCCCACTCGCTTTTACTTCGTGCCGTCACTTACTGCGTTGCTGTCTCGATTTACAACGCCGCTTCTGCACTCCGTTTCGGCAGGGCTTAAACCAGTGACGCGGTTAAACAAGGTATTGCTTGTCACTCAGTTACCAGTGGATAAAGCCAGAAGGAGGAGTTGTCAAGTCCGGGCGCGTGGAAGGGGCCTGTCGCCAACGCGGCTCCGCAAAACCCTACAGCGCTCTTTTGAAAGCGCGGGTTTGCTCCGCCGATCCATAATAGTCCCATGGCTGACGACGCGGAAGAACGTATCTTCGTTGTTCAAGGATGCGTGGAATTCGGCGAAAAACGGCGTGTCACGGCTCAAGATGTCCAGAGCGCGGTCGAGGCGACTTCGCGAGTGCCGCTGCCTCCGATGTGCGAGCTGGTTGACGTGCGGGTGCTCTATTTCATCGTTGATGGTGTTGAAACCAGAGCCCCTGAAGGCATGGAATGCGAGCGTCTCACGATGGTGGCGGAGATGATCACCGAAGATCCCGAAATACCGGATTGCTGCTTTAGGTGTTGATGGTCGCCAGCACCACAGTCGATTGCCGCTTGACCGTGCGTGGATAAATTGCTCCATTGCGGAACATGCAGCCGAAAAAACATCGCACGATCCGACTGACCGAAAGAGATACCAACCGTATCATCAGTCGGCGTCTGTGGGAAGCGCGCGCGGTGACTGGGTTGTCTCTGGCTCAACTGTCGGAAAAGACCGGAATCAGTTATATTACCCTCCATCAATACGAGCAAGGAGTGGGCAGTATCATGCCATGGAAGCTCAAGACTGTGGCTGAAGCACTCGAAGTCTCCATAAGCTACTTCTTCGAGCCTATAGCTAAAGATGAGGCGGATCACAAAAGGCCATCTCGCCTCGTATTGGATTTCATGAGGAGATTGCAGCAAATAGAACGGCATGATGAAGTTCTTTTCCGGGCAATTTGCGACATGGTCAAGACCATGGCAAAGACCGTGAAAGATTAACCCCTCCTTTCAGTTGCCAGCATGCCTACGCCACAAAAGACTCGCTCCATGGAGAAGACAGCCGAAAGCGTCAACCGTCTAATTAGGGAGCGTTTCCGGCAAGTGCGTGCGGAAACGGGACTGTCCCTGATGACAATAGGTGACGCGGTAGGCGTAGGCTATCAGGCGGTTCAGAAATACCAGAACGGCAAGGTGGACGTCAAAGCGGCCAGACTTCAAGCCTTGGCTGAAGTCCTCGGCGTTCCCATAAGCTATTTCTTTGAGGCAGCCGATCACCAAAAGCCGGATATTGAGCCGTGTGGACATCAGGCATTGGAGTTGATGAGGTCCTTGCAGCGCATCGAACGAGATCACCCGGTTCGCTTCTTGGCACTCTTTGAGATGGTTAAAAAGATGGCGAAGAATAGAGCCCGGTCTCTGTAGCGGCTCGCAGTCATATTGGTCGTGCTCGCACTCATGCCGTTTCGCATGCCCCGATTAGCTGAGACTCGGGACTGCGCTCACACTCATATTAAGTAAGACCGTTATGACTTCTTGTCTTTCTGCTGGCCTTCTTGTTTAATGCCTGATAAAGGACATTATCAGGCATTAAACAGGGGTAGGGGGTCTCTATGAAAATCTATGGCTACAAACGCAGGGCGGCAACCAAGCGCCGCATTGAAATGCGCGAGGTCAAGTTGTGCAGCAATCCCGCGAGGCTTCGCGAGCTGGCCAGGTTCATCAAGCGCTGCGCCGATGGCATGGAGAAAGATCCGGTGCGGTGGGATCATCAGCATTTTGCGATCAACGGCAAAGTGAACTTCATCATCGCCAATCCTGGCATCACCGCGTGAGCGACTCCGGCGCTCCGGCCACCTCTGCCGGAAATCTTCCCTCGGTCGTCTCCGACGATTTGCCCGACATCATTCATCGCGCCGGCGCGAACGCGGTGTTCGCCGCGAAGGAATTCTTCAAGGGAACGATTCGCAACGCACACACGCAGCGCGCCTACCGGCATGCGGTGAAGCTTTTCCTGGCCTGGGCCGAGAAACACGGCGGCGGCGAACTCTCGCAAATCGCCCCGTGGCACGTGGGAGAGTATTTTGCGGAGATGGCACAATCCACCAGCATCGCCACGCGCAACCAACATCTATCGGCGCTGCGCCATTTCTTTGATGGGATGGTGACGCGCCATGCCATCGTGCTCAATCCCGCCCTCTCCGTCCGTGGCGAACGCTACAGCGCCATCGAAGGCAAGACCCCTGAAATCCCGATTGAACAGGCTCGGAAGCTCTTAGCTTCGATAGATACGACGCATATTGTTGGGCTGCGCGATCGGGCGATTCTTGCCGTGCTCATTTACACCGGCTCTCGCCGGGGAGCCGTCGCCAAGCTCAAGCGCGGAAACTTTTACAATGCCGGGCAGCAATGGATGATTCACTTCGGCGAGAAGGGCGGCAAATCGCGGGAGATTCCCGTCCGGCACGATCTGGAAAAGTTGATCAATGAATATCTCGTCGCTGCGGGGTTAAGCGAAGCGCCGAAAGACGCGCCGCTTTTTCAGAGCGCGCTCAAAAAACAGCGTAGGCTCACGGGCAAGGCCATCAACGGCGACGACATTTACCGCATGATGAAAAGGCGGCTGAAGGATTTCGAGATGCCCCTGCTCTACTCGCCCCACTCCTTCCGCGTCACCACGATCACCGATTTGCTAGAACAAAACGTTCCGCGTGAAGACGTGCAACACCTTGCGGGCCATTCCGACCCGCGCACGACCAACCTCTACGACCGGCGCAAGCGCAAGATTAGCCGGAACATCGTGGAGAGGATTTCGGTCTAGGCATGCTCGTCGAGATGGGGCGGAAGTTCAACATTCGGTCGAAGGCGACCAACGACAACTTCATAGCCGTCTCGGGGACAGAACGGAACCAGGAGATGGACAATCACGGAAAGCTCATTCTCGCGACGCAGAAATCTTAGCTCATGGAGTTCCTGTGCCGGCACGTCCCGACCACGATCATACCCGCCAACCCAATAATTCCAATCGCTTGCGTCAGCGCCGATGAGGTGAGCGACATACAGTTCCTCGAAAGCCTCAAAACCCAACTCGGCTACGGCAAAACAGTGCCCGATCTTAGCAATGAGTCGAGCGAGTGCCATCCCGTTAATGGTAACTTTGTCCTCAAATGAATCGGCTCCGAGCCGGGCAAGACGCAGGGCGATATCAGGGAATATCTCGGCATCGATGAACCTGACGGACCAGGTTTCTTGCTGGCGGGCGCGACCAAGGACGCGACCGGGCGGGTCAACAAAGATCATAAACCGCACGAAACCCGGATGATCAGCCAGCTTTACTTTCTGTTTCCAGGAATGCGAACCTAGACGCAGTTTAAGCATGTATCCGTCCGGACGGTGAAGCGGATTCCTTGACGGCAAGCCAAGATGTGAGCGCAGCGCGCAGAGATACTTCCGTAAAATGAAGTCCTCGACCTTGGAAGTTGCGTTTCGATGAACGCTACAGCTCGCCTTCGGGACGATAAGTTCTCCGCCAAAGCCCAAAGGAATAATATGCTCCTTCGATAGGTTCTCGGTCGAGGTGCAATACAGACACCTATTGAGTGGTGCGTAGACTTTCGACGGATACGGAAATCTTGGTGGATCTTTCACGCTCGCCATTCTGTGCGCCTCTCACGTTGTTGGTCACCGCCAAAAAAGACAAATATAGGGCATTTCGTTAGGAAAGGGTCAAATGTAACGTAGCTTGGCGCAATAGCACGAGTAATGCTCTACGTTGCGGGCCGATCTTCGCGGACCTCTCGGAGAGCCCTATTGAAAAAGTGCCGGATTGCCTGCTCCCGTACATGGCCATCAGTCAGAACAATATTCTTCATTTCGTTGTCCCGCTGGAATAGGTCAATTGCGCCCTTGAAAAAGGCCTGCGAGAAAGCCGCATACACCACGTCAGGTGGATTGTTGCGCAGCATTTCCGCCATGTCAGCATCAACAATCTTCTGGTTAACCTGCTCGAAGCGGACAAAATCTTCTCTGGTGAACTGCGTACCGTGACGTTCATTGAAAGCTTTTATGATCGCCGACAGCGAACGCTCTTCGTCCTCGGTGTAGGGTTTCGCTCCGAACTCGCTAATGGGTTTGAGCGGCGTGCGGTCTCCGGGGCTCAAAGAAGCAGAGCCTTGTTCTTTCTGTTCAACGCGGAATGCCTGAAGCCGAAGCATGTCCTCAGTAATGTCGATGTCCGCCGGTATTTGTCGGTTCGGCAAGAGTCGGGATAGCCACGCCGAATACGAGTAAAGTTTTTCAAGGCCTGTGTCGCTTAAGCGAACAACTTGAGCGACGAAGGCATAAAACCGCAGGTAGCTTTTGATAAGCTGCCGGAATTCCTCCTGGCGTCCCTCATCATCCTCTTGTTCAAACCGGGCTACCGCCTGACGCACGAGCCCTTCAAGGCGCGCCCGGTCTTGCGAGTCGAGCGCTCCCTTGTAAAATGTCTCGGCGAATCGGTCGATCTCGCCCTGGTCGAGAATTCCAAATGTCTTGAGACGTGCCTCCAGGGCATAGATCTGGTTGGGATCGGAATTGGCCTCCAGCGCCGTAACCTCAAAGAACGGCCTGAAGGCATTCTGCATGTCTTCAATGGTGTTCTGAAAATCGAGAACGTATGTACGTTCCTTGCCGGGAAATGTACGGTTCAACCGCGAGAGCGTCTGCACTGCTTGAAGCCCTGCCAGCTTGCGGTCCACGTACATGGCGCAAAGCTTGGGCTGATCGAACCCGGTCTGGTATTTCTCCGCAACGATGAGGATTTGGTAGGCATCGGTATCGAATTTTCGCGGCAACTCTGTTTCAGAAAAGCCGTTTAGGTCGGCTTCGGTATAGGTTTCACCGTCAAGAATGAGTTCGCCGGAGAACGCAACAAGGGCCTTGAGATCACTGTAGCCCTGCTTGCTGATGTAGTCGCGTACTCCAAAGTAGTAACGGAGAGCCGCTTCGCGGCTGCCGGTTACAATCATCGCTTTGGCCTGGCCGCGCAACTCAGTCAGTACGTGGCGGCGGAAGTGCTCGACGATCACTTCGACCTTTTGCCCGATGGCCGTCGGATGAAGGGAAGCAAACCGCGCAACGCGGCGCTGACCGCGCCGCCCGTTCAGTTCGGGATCATTCTCGATGGCCTTTTCGAGCTGATAATACGCCTTGTATGTCATGTAGTTCTGGAGGACATCCAGAATGAAACCCTCCTCGATGGCCTGGCGCATGGAGTAGAGGTGGAAAGGATAAGGAAGGCCATCGGGGCCTTTGATCCCGAAACGTTCCAACGTGACATTGCGCGGCGTGGCCGTGAAGGCGAAGAAGCTGATGTTCGATTGTGGTCCCCTCGCCTTTTGATAATCGGAAATCAGGTCCTCGATGTCTTTGGCTGAATTTCCCTCATCACGAGTCAGGGCATCGCTCATAGCCTGGGCACTCTTGCCAGATTGGCTGCCGTGCGCCTCGTCGATGATGACAGCGAACCTGCGGGTGCCTTGCCCGGACAGTTCAGCCAGATGCTCGGTCGAAAACTTCTGGATAGTGGTGATGATGATGCGGGCTCCGCCCTTGAGCGCTTCCTTGAGTTGCCTGGAAGTCCCGTCAATCTTCTTCACGACGCCTTTGGTCTGCTCGAATTGCGAAACGGTGTTCTGAAGCTGCCGATCCAGTACAATCCGATCGGTGACGATGATCGCGGAGTCGAAGATGGGACGGTCGGCGTCATCATGCAGGTTGATCGCCTGGTGCGCGGTCCAGCCGATTGTGTTGGACTTTCCCGAACCGGCGGAATGCTGGATCAGGTAGTTTTTGCCCGGCCCAAACGCGCGGGCGTGAGCCATCATCTTGCGCACGGCATCAAGCTGCTGAAAGCGCGGGAAGATTAGCGTCTCGCGGACTTCCGCAGTGCCGTCGGGCTTTGGAGTCTCCTGACGGTCGAGGTGCGCAAAGCGCCCGATAATGTCAAACAGCACATCCCGCGACAGAACCGCCCTGCCCTCCGGCTGGTCGGCATAGAGATAAGCAACACGGAATTCACCATCTATGTCCGGGTTGCCGGCACCGCCGTCACGGCCACGGTTGAACGGCAGGAATATTGTTTTGCCGTTCTGGAGGCGCGTGGTCATGGACACGTTGTCCTCGTCCATTGCGAAATGAACGAGCGCGCCGCGCTTGAAGCTAAGTAGCGGCTCGCCTGCCGGAGAACGATCAGAACGGTATTGCTTCTCCGCGTGGCGAAAGCTGGAGCCGGTGAGGAGGTTCTTAAGTTCCATCGTCGCGACAGGCAGGCCGTTGACGAAGAGGACCACATCAATGGCGTTATCGTTCTTGGAGCTGTAGCGAACCTGCCGTATGACGGAGAGAACATTCGCGTTAAAGAGCCGCACGAGTTCAGGATTAAGGCCGGAGGCTGGTTTGAAGAAACACAGCGCAAACTTAATGCCCGGAATGAGCTTGATGCCCTGCCGGAGTACATCGAGTTCGGACCGGGTTTTCAGCGCCTTCTCAAGCTGCTTGAAAAACTCAGCCTCTGAGGCGGCTGCGTACTGTTCCTCCAGTTTGGCCCATTCATCCGCTTGCGTCGCTTTCACAAACTGCAATACCACCGCTCGATCCATCGCGAGGGGTTGGTCATAATCGGCCGGAGTCCGCTCCGCATATCCCTGAGCAGAGACGAGTGTGTGGACCAGGTGCTCTTCCAGCACCAATTCGCGGTGAACGCCGCTACGAGAATGAACGCTCACGCCTGTGTTCCTATCTCGATAGCTTCAATGCGGCGCTCTACCATCGGCCTCCTGCGCCACGATTCGATGTCAACCTTCCCTGTGACTACCTCGCTCAAAAGAGCGGATCGAACTTCACTGAGACGTTCAATAGACCCCTCTATCACGTCTGCAAGCCGCCACTGCCTGATAGCCTTTCTTTGGATGCGGGACACGATCTCATCTTGTTCGGCGAGGGAAGGCAAAATGATGGGAACATTCCTGATGTCAAAAATGTTGAGATGTGGAGAGGTCGCTCCTGCCGTGGCTTGTCTTAGGTAGTGGTATGCAAACTCGCCATTGAGGGACCACATGAGGTATTCAGGCCGCACGCGATCATTGACTCGAAACATCATCATACGCTGACCCAAACAAAGAGACGTGTTCTGCGGGACCAAAGCGGCAAGCCCAAATCTCTCCCCTTCTCGTGTGTAAAGCACATCGCCGGCTCTGGGCTCAAGACGCTGTATCCTGTGCGCGTACTCGGCGGCGGACACCCTTCTCGCCTTGGCGATGAGGAGGCGTCCTCGTTCCACATCGGCCGTTCTGATTGAGGGATACTCACCACTTTCCGAATATTCCGGCGTCTCATGCAGACAATCGACAATGTTTTGACAGAGAAATTTCAACCGCGGCGCATTCCAATGGCTTGGTATCGGAGAAAGCCACCGGTGTGGTGCCGGCTTAACGGGGCCGGTGTGAAAGAACCCAGTTACAACGTTCGTGATAAAGCCCCTGAGCTCTTCGTCGAGGCGCGCAAGTTCTTGTTGTTTCTTTTGAATTAGCTGCTCAATGCGGCCGGTCTCGCGGTCGAGGAACACCGCGATCGCCTGCTGTTCCTCGTAAGAGGGGACAGCAAGCCTGATGCTCTTCATGTCGAAGTAACGAGTCGTCCAGAGATCTGCAACAATCCCATGTCCCCAGCGATAGAACTCCTCTTGAAAGGCGACACTGCGAAGAAGGTGATGTGCAAAACGCGGATGAATTCCGAGTGGCTCCAAAACAATATTGATTAAGGACACGGAGCCCCTCAATTCTGAAATCCCGCTGGACCCTTTCCGATCCGACCTGCTGTTGATAACGAAATCGCCCGCATGAACGCCTTTCCGGTTGTCGCCATCATCGGTCTTAGCAGCTGTATCGAGTTGCGGCACAACTCCATTTTTCGTAACAGAAAGCGGTGGAAAGTCTTTGTCGCTAACCTTCAGCTTGCGCTCCCGAAACAGTTGGCCTAATTTCTTAACCATCCAATGCGCTGGAACCGAGGCGGTCATGATGTCGGTCATCCCGTTACCTCTGCCAGCAGGACGGCAATCTCGACCTCTAACTCCTTGAGTTCCCTATCAATAACATTCGCAGGGCGCGGCGCAACGTATCTGTAGAAATACCGATTGAAGCTGATCTCGTAACCCACGCGCCCGATTTTCCCGTCTTTCTCGTCGCGGTAACTCTCATCCACCCATGCATCCGTGGCGAAAGGCTTTACTTCGCGGTCGAAATAACCCTTCCAGTCTTCCGAAAGTGGCACCAGCTCGAAGTCGCGCAGGTCGGAATCCGGCTCGGGATTACCGTCGCTGTCCCGGCAAATTTCGGCGTTCTCATCCCGCTCGCTCATAACGGCGAGAAGAATCTTCTTTACGGGCGGTGAGAGCTTGACGCCTTCGGTTTTGCAGGACTTTACCAATTCCTTGTCAAAAGCCTCGCGACTCTGAAAACGCTTCTGAACGGCTTGAGACTGAAGCGCGGCGATGATAGCTTCCTGTTCGGAATGCTCAAGCTTTAGGAATGGCTTTTCAAGCATTAGCTGGTCTATGCGCGTCGGCGTGATCTCGAACGCAAGCCGCAATGGGCGCTCGACCCGGATCTCGCGGTGGCCGAAATCCGTGGTCGAGAAGATCTTCGAGTATTCACCATACTCACCGTTGCCGTTGAGCATCCTGGCGTAGATGCGAACGATCTCCTTACGGGCATCGTCAGGTATCTCACGGCGCTTGGAACCAAGGCTTTTGCGCATCCCCTTCCAGAAACGCTCCGAGGATGCATCGATCAGTTGCACTTTGCCCCGCCGGTTCTTGGCCTTGCGATTGGTCAGGAGCCATACAAAGGTCTGGATACCGGTGTTGTAGAAGAGGTCGGTGGGCAGAGCCACAACGGCCTCAACCCAGTCGTTTTCGAGCATCCAGCGGCGAATTTCGCTCTCGCCGGATGCAGCTCCGCCGGTGAAGAGAGGCGAGCCGTTCATAACGATGCCGATACGCGAGCCGTTTTCGTCGGTGCGCATCTTGGAAATCATATGCTGGAGAAACAGCAGTTGTCCGTCTGAAATGCGCGGCAGGCCTGCACCGAAGCGGCCGTCCTTGCCCAGTTCTTCCGCTTCCTCCCGGATGGCGTCCTGATATTTCTTCCAGTCCACGCCGTAAGGCGGGTTGGAAAGGATGTAATGAAATGTTTTGCCCTTGTGAGCATCCGAGGTCAGCGTGTTGCCGAAGGCGATCTGCTCGGGATCATGGCCGGTGACGAGCATGTCCGATTTGCAGATGCCAAACGACTCGCCGTTGAGTTCCTGGCCGTAAAGCTCGACGCGAATCTTCGGGTTGAGGGCTTTCATCCGCTCTTCCGTGATCGCTAGCATGCCGCCGGTTCCGCATGCCGGGTCGTACACGGTGCGTATAATGCCGGTACCGGTCAGCGCGGCCTCGTCGTTCGCCAGCAAGAGATCGACAATCAGCCGGATTACCTCACGCGGCGTGAAGTGTTCTCCGGCCGTTTCGTTGGAGATTTCCGAGAAGCGGCGGATGAGTTCCTCGAAGAGGTAACCCATCTGGAGGTTCGTCACGCGATCCGGGTGAAGGTCCACCTGCGAGAAGCGCTCGAAAACCTGCCAGAGAATGCCGCCGTCCTTTAGGCGTTTAAGCTGGTCGGTGAAGAGGAATTTGTCGAGGAAGATATCGCGGACGTTCCCCGAAAACTTCGTTACGTAGTCGAGCAGGTTCGCGTGGAGCTGCCCGGCGTCCTGGCCCTTCAGCGTGGCGAAGGTGAAGGCGCTTAGATTGTAAACCTTCAGCTTGCTGCCCGCCGCGCCGAAGAGCATCATATCCTTGGTCGCGTCGTCCACTCCCTTGGGAAGGCTCTTGGCCGCTTCCAGCACGGCTTTTTTCGAGCCTTCGAGAATGCAGTCAAGGCGACGCAGGACGATGAACGGCAGGATCACCTTGCCGTAATCGGATTGCTTGAAGTCGCCTCGCAGGATTTCCGCGATGGACCACACAAAAGAGCCGAGGTTCTGCGCTTGCTGGCGCGGCGGCTGTGCGTGTTGGCTTTCGTTTGTTTCAGCGGTGGATGAGGTTGTCACTGTCTGTTCCCTATTCATCGATTTCGACTTCTGCTTCCGCTTGAAGCTCCGCTTCAACCTCTGCCTGCAACTCAATGGCAGCAGTACGTAGCGGTTCATAGATCGCTATTTCCTGTCCAAGAATTTCGAGGGTGACGGCAAGCGTGTAACGCGCGGCTGAATCGGGATCATGGCTCCACCCCTGGTGGCCCACAACCCCGATGCAGAAATGATCAGGAAGCGTGTTGGACTTTACAACTGCCCAGTCCTTCTGCACAGTGCCATTGCTTCGCTTGGTGTCCCGGATCACCCCGAAATTTGAGGCTTCGTGAAGAACCCACGGAAGAACCGAACCAGGAAGCGGTTCCTCACCGTTCTCAGTTGCCTTTATGGCGCGTGCGCGGAAGTCCGCTAGCCCTTCGCCAAGCTTGCTGCTTTTCCAGTCAACCCAAGTTGAAAGATACCGCCGCAAGTGGCGGCGTGTCCGGCGCGGCTGAGCAACGTAAGACAAAGTTACGTCGATACGGATGTCGAATTCATCGGCCTGGCTGCGCAGGGCCGCCGGAATTGGAATCTGATAAATATGGCATTCACCCGCACGGATGGGCGTTTCGCCGCTCGTGATAAAGGTTGTTCGGTGATCCGTATTGCCGGTGGCGCGGTTTTCATCGGGCACACCATATCCGAGGCAGCGGACTATCCGCGACACTTCGTCGATCCGTTGCTGGCGCTGCGCAGGATTGTCGTGTGAACCGGGATCATTGAGTTCGGCCAAGATTGCCTCTGCCCAAGCAGGCCAGCGAGCGGACTGCACTACAAGGCCACGGTAGAGCAAGGCCGGTTCCTCCGGCAACAATCGCTGTAGCTGCGCGGCGATCCTGCTCACCTTGGGCGCGGCGAAAGATGTTCCGGTTTCGTCTCGATCAAAAGATGGGCCGGGCGGAAACATGGTTGATCGAACGAGTTCGGGACAAGCGGCGGGAATTCGTCCACCGGCCTGCACATCTGCCGGTACATTTGCCGTACGGACATCATCACCGCCATGTTCAACGACTTCCGGCTTGATAACGCCCCAGATGCCAGGACCGGAGCGCGAAAAGGCGGAGGGGTGATCAGGGTTGGGCGCAAATGTACTCCAGGCACCGTCCACGAACGCGCCGTACGCAATAGACCCGACGGTTAGGGCCTGAAGGCTTTGTCCTGGACTGGCAATGCGCACCGAGGGCTCATAGAGGTAGGTCGGGTATTCACGACCGGCGTCAAGATGATCTTTCACGCCAATGTAAGGGTTGATGCCGGATATCGGCAGGTTCCCCGCACTCTGCACGACAAGGATGTCGTATGTGGCGCTGAGGGAATCAATCTCTGCCGCCCAAGCTGACATGTAGCGCGTGCGGCAATAGCCAGAGCCGTTGATCGAGTGATTGAAGATCTTCGTCTGCCGCGCTCCCTGATGGAATCGTTCGACGGCGGCCCGGATAACCTCGGGAGGGAACATCTCCACCGGCATACTGTTGTTGGAATCGAGCACGCGGGCGTTCTGAATCCAGAATGGAAGTTGGGGCGTACCGTCCTTGGGAATCTCCTCGCCGTAAAGAACTGCTCCGGCTACTCGTGTACCATGTCCGCCCGGCGACACGAAGTCACCCACATCAGTCGTATTCAATTGCGGCAAAAAGCAATGGGACACGGCTTGATCGATCGCGGGCTGTAACAATACATGGCCTTCCTGGATACCGCTGTCGATAACGCAGACTGCCGGCGCGTCGGCGTCCGGCGGCTCTGGTGCTGCACCCGGTGCGGAGCCGGGTTCTTCGTGACCCGGTGGCATCGTCAATGCGATATCGTCTGGCTCGACAACCTCAAATACGAAAGGATAGTTGAGAACAAAATCCTTGAGTCCCCGGCCAACAATCTTGAGGCGAACAGTGAAACTGTCCGGCAGCACGGCAGCATTGAAGTCGGCTCCGTCAACCAGACGAAGAATCTCGGCTTCGTAGAAGCGTGCAAATTCCTCGATCTCAGCTTCGCGGCGCGACTTGATTTCATCCCATGCGTTGTACGCGGCTGCGCGCGCCTGCGACCACTCAAGTTCCTTCCTGGCCCAGTCTGCATCTGTAGCGCGCTTTCCGCGCTTGGGTGCAGTCGGAATCTCCTGATTGCCCGCACATGCAACGCCGATATCGACAAAATAGGTTTGCTCGTCGTCGATATTCGGCCATAGGGCAAACATGTGGTCCGAAAGCGTGCGCTGGAGCCGCTCGGTCTGGTCTGGATCGTCGAAGAGACGATGGACCTCCGCGATTGTCGCGGAACCATGCACCTGCACAGCGAACCCATTGACCATCGCGAGAAACGGCGCAAGCTCAATGTCTTCCGACGCGACAATGACGTAACCTTCCTCCTGTTCTGCCACGATCTCGAATGCAAACTTTTCTCGCAGAACATCCAAATCGAGTCCCGGATCGACTTGCAGCAGAATCGGAATGTCTTTCGGGATGGCTGGCAACTCGGCGTCCAGTCGCTGTACCTTTCGCTCCTGCCATGTCGTTGTGAGAGATTGTGCAGCGCCTTGCAGTTGCTGACTGTGGGCCTGCCTGGCGTTTTTATTTGCGAGTGTCTGCGGCGACTGCTTCCCGCCACCGCGCAATTTCGCGGGGCCAAGATATCGGCGCAGCAATCGCAGATGCTCGAAGTTGTGAGTTTCCGGCAACGTTTAGTCTCCCGCTGCGAGATTGTCGGTCTTTCGCAGTTCCGCGACTGCATCCATCAAACACGATTCGGTCAAGAGCTTTCGACCTCCGAGAACAGCCGATTTTGCTGCGTCCTGGGCCGTTCTTACAACCATCGCGGCTGAAAAGCCCTTGAGGTTCTCCACAATGTTTCCCCAGTCGATGGGCTCCGCGAGTTTCACTGCGGACAAGGTCGAGCGCAAAAGGCGTTCAATCTCCTCATGGCCGGGCGGGGGAACGAGAAACACGTCGTCAAAACGGCGGAAGAGTGCGGAATCGAGCGACGACTCGATGTTAGTGGTAGCGACTAGCAAACCCGGAGCGTCGTAGTCCTCCATAAGCTGGAGCAGCGAGTTTACGATGCGGGATGCTTCGCCAATGTCACGGGTGCTTACCCGAGAGCGTGCGATGGAATCGCACTCGTCGAGCAGCAAGACGCAGGGGCGCTCTTTGGCCGCGATGAAAATATTGCGAAGGTTGGTTGCCGACTCGCCAAAATAGGATGAGATCAGGGCGTCGAAACGCACCTTCATCAACGGCAGTCCCGTGTTCCATGCGAGACGCTTGGCTCCGAGCGATTTTCCGCATCCCGGAGGACCATACAAAAGAATTGTCTTCCTCGGGCGAAGCCCGAAGCTGCCGAGGCGGTCACGTGCCGCGTACTCAGCCTCAATGCGGGCAAAGCGCTCTTCGGTCGCAGCGGACAAGACCATGTAGTGTTCGAGCGATTCCGGCGTAAAGAGCGTGGCGAGGGACTCGCCGTGCCTGCGGCTGAGTGGCAACTCCTTGAGGCTTCGGTCCGAATCCGTTTTTACTCCGTGGCCGTTCGTGCGCTTGCGCGGTTGCTTGAGGATTGCCTCCAGTTGACCCGCGAGCTTTTCGTGTCCAGTTCGACGCTCCGCCTCCACCATCTTGTCAGCGAGGCGGTCAAGATCGGCTAAAGAACCGTCGGCGATGGCACGAACAACTCTCTTCAAAATGTCCGCGTTCATGTGATCCTCGTCGTGCTCTTCGGAAGATTACCTAGGCATTTCATGACTGGAATCTCCCTTCATCCAATACAAGCCGCGCGTCCGCACGTCGCTTCGACGGTTTGCCATCGAGGGTAAACCGCCAGCCCTCTTCTCTGCGCTCCGAACGAATCTTGTATCCCCGCTCGCGCAACGCCGTCACATGGCGCGATACCGTCGGAATGGAAACGCCCAGCTTCTCCGCGAGCATCGGGGTTGAATATTCACCCGAGCGAATTAACTCCAGCGCCGTTTCCAGCCGCCGCTCAATGTCCAGCGAACGTTGATAGAGCATAGCCAGATTCCTCTCTCTGCCGACTCGTCCGTTTGTCTATCGTCTAATGATAGACTAGTCAACACGCTTGCGCCATGGCCTGGTCGTCGCGCGTAGTTGACGGTTCACCAGATCCGGCCTCTCCATTCATCCCTTTCGAAGATGCGAGCGTTGACCGGCGGCGAACCTCCCGCCATTCTACAAGGTTGCCTACCGACACCATAGCGGCAAACAGGTTCATCACGAACGCTACGGCGCGAACCTGATTCATTAATCAATAGATGGGGTCGCAGGGGTTCGTAACCCCTCGCGGGGACCGGGGCGGAGCCCCGGCGCGGCTGGAATGGATACCGCGTTGGGCCTTCCTATTCCCGGAGGTGGGGAAACATGTCAAGCAGGCGGTCAAAGAAAGTGACGGCCTCGGCTTCCGTGGAAAAATCCTCAAAGGCGTCGAGCCCGCCGCTGCGGTAGTGGCCGTACACCGTCCAGAAATGCGCTTGCTCCGGTTCGCACTGCTCCACAAACTCCGTGGCGCTGCTGTCGCAGCCTACAACTGCGCATGGATGGATTTCAAGGGCGTCAAATTCCTTTATGCTCCGCATCCAGTTGGGTGTCAGAGCGTTTGCGGCATCAATCGGCGAGATGTGGTTAGTCATGGACGGGCTTCCTTTCGTGGGGTGATTGGGTTGGGGTAGCGGGGGCCGCGTGGCCCCTGCCCTGCTCAAGCTGCTGCGCTCTCCTGCTTTGGCTGTAGACTCGCCAGATAATCGGCGGCGCGTTGTGCGTGGGCTGCGGCTGAGAAGATCGCCCGCTTATCTTCTTTGAGGACGGTGAGCCAGTGCCCGAGATAGGCCGCGTGGTCTTCCCGCACTTCCGGGGTGATGCCAAGTTCCGCGCAAAGGAAAGCTGCTCCGAGTTCGGCAACCAGTTCCTCGCGGGCGTAGCCGTGATCACCGAAACGCTTCGCGCTGAAATCCCGATCCAGACGGCTTTTTGCCTTGGTCCAGTGAGTGAGTTCATGCAGGGCCGTGCCGTAAAAACTTTCCTTGTCCTTGAATGCCTCGAAGGGTGGAAGCTGAACGATATCGCGTGACGGTGCATAAAAGGCGCTATTGCCGCCAGACTGAATGACTGCCCCTGTGCCGTTCATAAAAGCGTCCGCTGCCTCGATGCGCTCGGAGAGTGGCAGAGGATTTTCAGGCTGTGCGTAGTAGTGGGCTGGTAGTCCATCCACCTGTTCCACGTTAAACACTGTGTACCCTTTCATGAAGGGAATTTCCCGTTCGATGTCTTCGCCCTGCTCGTTGGTTTCGGTCTTGCTGATGGTGTTGGCATAGACCACTAAAGAACCGTGCTCGCCCTTGCGGACATTTGCGCCTAGTTCCTGGGCCTGCTTGTAGGTCATCCAGATGGGTGCGGCGTATCCCTTTGCCACCGCTTCGCCCCATAGCAGAAGAATGTTCATACCACGGTACGGCGTGCCGTTATGGCGTAGTGGCTTGCTGATTCGTCCGGCTGCGTGCTCAGCGCTCCACGGTCTCATCCACGGGCGGATGCCCTGCTCAAGGTCGCTGATGATGCGGTCGGTTACTCGCGTGTAAACGTCTTTGCGGTCTGCGTTCTCCGTTGCTGTTTTCGTCATTTTTCCGTCTCCTAAATGGGCTTTTGAAGTTGCTGTGCTCATGCACATGCACTTCTGCCCACCGGCGAGGTCGGGGGTAGCAACGCGGCACAGGGCGCAACGAACCGGGAGGGGAATCACCCGCCTGCACAAGCTCTGCTTTTGAGCGCGGAAGGTGGGGACACCCGGTCGGGCGGCGAAGCTTCACCCTTGCGCGGCGCGTGGGGCGGAGTCCCTAGTGTTTTTGGTTTCTGCGAAAGGGATAGTTACCCGGATGGGCCGAGACGCCTGCGGCTCGGTGAGCTGCTTTTGCGAATAGAGCCCGGCCCGCGCACCTCAGCGGGTTCGCCATGCGGGTTCGTATCTATCGAAGATTGGATTTCGGTGATCGGTCAGAGCTGATGTCTGAGGACAGCAGGAAAAGCAGAGATTTCGTAGAATAAAACATAAGTGCGTCAAAGCGTTTGAACTCAAGGGAGTTTGCTTTTGGCACTTTGCCAGGACGAAACGGAGACCGGCATGAACGACCAGCACATTCAGAACTGTCCATCTTGCGGCAATGTTCTTTCGCAGCGTGGTTACTTCTGCGCATCCTGTGCTCTACAGGCGCGCTGCAAGCAGTGCAACGAACTGCTCGAAAAGGACGCACGGGCCTGTATCATGTGCGGAACGCCTGTAGGGGGTGGAGCTGCCAGTCTGGTTGCTAACGGAACTGGCCCCACGATGAACACACTTGAGCTTCAGGAAGACACACGGAGCCGTTCTCTTCGCATCAGCTTTACGGATGCCGCTATCGGCAGCATAGGCGAAACGGTGAACCGGCTGGTGTCCGATCGGCTCGCGCCGCATGGTCATCGCCAAATGACAAGGGTGACTGGTCTTGCGACGATGGCTCCGCAACTGCCCTCTGGCGCACCTGCGGAAGACGGTCAGATCATCGACACGAAGCCCGACGAAACCAAGCAGCCTGCGCAACCGGCTGGAGACGCGGAGCGCATGCGGGAGATTTTTGAGATTAACGGCGAGGACGTTCGGCTCGAAGAGCATCGGCTTAAAGCCGACAGCAGGCTCGAATATGCCCGTCGGCTGACGTATCTTTTCATCTATGCGCAGGAACTGGCGGGAAAGAAGCCGATATCGTATTCGAGCGTAAAGAAGATGCTCGACGCTGCGAAGGTGCTCGACAACAATACGCGCCACGAACTCTCGCACAAGATGGCCGTGGAAATCGAGGGTGATACAATCCGGCTGAAAAAAGAGGGCCGCGAAAAAGCGGTCCAGGCGCTGGATGAAATCCTAAACCCGAACCACGCAGACCCTGGCTGGACACCGGAGTCCGCCTCTCGCAACGCCAAGCCCGGAGCCGAAAACAAAAAAGACAGCAAGCCCACTGGCAAGGTAGGCCGCAAGCGGTCGAACGTCGCCGAAGAGTGGGCCGCCAAATGGGAGAAGCACGCGGAGAACGTCAACGGGCATTTCATTCTGAAAGGTAAGACGGTCCTCGACAAGGCCGTGCTGGCCCTTTGGGCGATTCATAAGGTCGGCGGTGTCTCCGCATCGTCGCTGTACATTCAGCGGTTCATCGCGCTTGCGTTTTCATTCACGGAGAAGGATCGATCCCTGGAAACGACGCTCACACGCAAGAACGCCGAGGAATTCGTTATCAAGGCCGATGGCGGTTTCAAACTGACACCGAGCGGAACGAAGCGCGCCGCTGAGATGGTCAAGGCGGCAAAGTAGTGGGAATATCCTCCGCACAGCTTGTGACCGAGCTTTCCACAGTTGTGGATGCTGGCTTCGCCAAGGCAATCGTCGAAAGCTATGTGGAGATGCAACAGCGCTTTCTGGCCGGAGACTGGAAACCGGCTGAGCTTGATGGGGGCCGTCTATGCGAAGCAGTTTCCCGCGCGCTGTATCAACTCGACTCGGGCATGATCACGCACACGGATCTGCCCGGTGCCCTGTGCGACTGGCTTGAGGACTTCACCAAAAAGCGCAGCCACAATCTGGCGGAGGGAGATCGCAGGCATTTTTGCAAGGCGATCCGTTTGGTCTACAAGTTTCGGTCGGATCGCGGCCCGGTGCATATCTCGGCGATCTATACCGCGAATTACATGGATTCCATGCTCATCCTGCATGTCGGGAAATGGATGTTCGCGGAGTTTCTGCGGCTTGCCTGGACTGCCGACAAGCAGGTCATCGCCGATACGATCGCGCAAATCGTTCAGTTGCAGCACACGTTAATCCATGAGCTGGATGGCAAGCCGTTGGTGCTCGCATCGGGAATCCCGGCGGCAGACGAAATATTGCTGCTGCTAAATCATGCGGTGGGCAATCGTCTGAGCCGGGCGGCTATTCGGCAGTATGCGCCATTGCAGAAAGCCCCTACACTTAACGCCGCAATCGCAAAGTTAATCTCGAACCGGGAAATCCGCGAAGAGGACAACGGCGAGTTGGCCCTCACACCACGCGGCCAACATCGGGTGATGCAACAGGTGATCCCAAAGCACAGCGCGTAATCTGGAATCAGGCCAGATAGGCTTTATCCACTCGGCTGCTCGTGCGTTCAAAAAGCCTCTCCATCGGCTCCTGCGTGTAGCCGAGTGCCCCGACAGCGGTCTGAAAATATTTCAGGATGTAGCTGAGCGAGATGTCGTCCTCAACGCCAAGCTTCCTCTTTGTGTCGCTGTGACCGTATTGACCAAGAGCGCAACCAAGCAAATTGAGCACGGAGTTTTGGCGCGCAATGCCAGCTTCGAGGAATTCGACATCCGCGCCGTCCTCTTTGCATTCCTGTAGCATCCGCTCGTAGATCGTAAGCAAAATGGCGTCGTCTTCCTCGACGGAAGGCGGCTGGAGGCGCTTCTTTTTCTGAACGCTAGGCATGAGAGTCTCTCGGTGGAAACGAGATCGGCAATGGTGCGAGATCCTATTTTAAAACAGGCCGCAGAAGTTCACACAAGGCTTTGTTCATGGCCGCGGTGTCTGGGCAGCACTCCGTTCCGAGGTGCATCTGGGACGCCTCCGCTGGCCCAATAAACACGTAACAAGGCTAGGTGCTGGTAACGCTCCACTTGTTGGCCAAAGCGGTTGTGCGCGAACGCTTCAATTGCGCCCCTTAATTCTGATAGCCACTTTGTGCCGGGATGGTTGCGAAGGAAGGGCTGGCTTCTAGAAGCCCTTCCTCGGGAAGCGAAAGGCTTCGATAGCCTTGAGCTTCCACATCCATCCCACTTAAGTAGTGAACCGGAGGGGATGATTTAGAGGCAGGAGTTATCCACCGTCTAAAATTCAAATTCTCTTAAGTTCAATTTCCCGAAGAAAAAAGAATGGGACGCCAGCATGTTATTTCGTCAAGATGCTACCAAGTGGGCGGATATCTCCTACCAAACGGGCTGCTGAAACCCTACCAATCGGGCAGCCTTCTCCTACTAAACGGGCGTCTATGAAGAAACCCTGCTCGGGTTTGCGGCGGTTCACTACCAAACGGGCGGTCATACCTAAAGCATTAGCGAAATGACGTGTATCAGCACGTTGGACAAGGGCGATTACGGTATGTCTCCTACCAAGCGGGCGGTGAGTGGCGATGTGGCCACTTGGCAGAGGTTCACTACCAAACGGGCGGGTTCGCGGTGGCGAGTGGTTCTGGCAAATCGGAAGCGGTCTACTCAAGTTCGTCGGGTGGGGCACATCTCCTACTTAACGGGCGGGTTCGCCTCGTTCGGTCCACTATCCCTACTTGACTTCATGTAGGGGTAGTGTATTTCTGCACAATGGCAATTGCGAGTCGCACGTCGGAGCAGAAAACCAATCATCTTGGCTTTCCCAAGCCCGGCGAGCTTATAGAAATGACTGGGACGCACGCGCTTGAAGCGAGTGACCGGGCTATCCTGAACCTTCTATACCAGCACGCTCACGATAGCGGCAAGCTTCTTGAGCAGAATGCGGAATGGGAAATTCCCCTTGCCACAGTGCGACAGGCTTTCTCTCGACATGAAAGCTCGGATCGGCTGCGAGACAGCCTCACGAGGCTCATGTCTGTTAAGGTCAATGTCGCCTATGTCGCCGAAAACGGCGACGGTGTTGAGGGACCCGAGCAACGCGTTGTGATTACTGGCTTATTCGATTTCTTCGACGTGTCCGCTAAAGAGCTGGCAAAGCGCGCCACATTGCGATACGGCCTACCTCGCAAACTTGCCCCAATACTGGAGAGTTCTGGCCGGTGGGGGCGCATCAAAGCTGAAATCGTCTGCTCTATGACGAGCAAGTACGCCATGGCTCTGTATGAGCTTATTCAGCTCAGAGCGAACATGGAGAAGGCAGTGGAGACCTTTCCAATCGACCGATTTCGTGAACTGCTCGGCGTTCCGCCAGGCACTTATGTGCGCGGGGATAATTTTCAGCGCAAGGTGCTTGACGCCGCCATGCTTGAAGTCAACGGGCTATCGGACATGAGCCTTCAAATCGAATTGGAGCGCCAGCATTCGCGAGCGCCTATACACGCCGTCACTCTCGCATGGTGGAAGAAATCAGGAGATGAATTCCGCGCAGCGATGCAGGAGCGCGGTCGGAGCAAGGTGGGCCGAATGGCGCGATTGCGTGGGCAAGTCGAAACGACACATGCTCTCGCACCCGACTTGGCCACCCTGCCTTTACAAGCAAAAATAGATGCGACTGTGGAAGCCATGCGTCAGGCTGGAGCACCCGAGACCGATATCGAGGCGTTCAAAAAGGAGCAGGCGGCGTAACCACCGACTGTTGCTGGAACGCTGATGAGTCGCTAGAACGCAATTACATTCGAGAAATTGCCCCTCCCCTAGTCTGTCTGGTATTTGGCCAAAACCGTACACGCGTATACGCGTATCAGCGTGCGCCCTTGACAGCAGGCAGGCCCCGATCGGCAAACACACGGTCAAGCCCCTCGATCAGGTAATCGTGCATCTTTCGGTTTTCCTCAAATGCAAGTTTGCGAAGCTGTTCATGAACGGCAAGAGGTAAGTACGCTGTGTGCTGTTTGACTGCGGGACGCTTGGGACCCCCTGCCCTCTCCTGCGGCTGTATATCCACCAAGGAAGTCTGTGAGGCTTCTATCTGCTTCGTCCTCGCAGTACCTTTCTTGTGCGGCTTGGGTGCAGGTAACTCTTCGGTGGCAAATACCGCGTCAAGCGACGTGCGTTTCTTTGCGTTCATTGACTTTCTCCAGTTTTTTGCTGATCCACTTCCACAGTTCGCGGACTTCTTGCGCCGCCTTGCCGTCCGGCTCGAATTCTGTAACGCCAAGCCCCCTACCCTGCGCATCCTGATAAGCATTGCGGATGACAATGAGATGTGGGCAAACCATGCCAAGCATGGATAGTCCTTTCTCAGCTTCAGAATTACGAAAACTGCGCGACGGCGTTTGAGTGAGTACGAACGCTGCGTCTTTCTTAAGACGGTTGATGGTCGCGATGGTTGGCGGCGTTGCTTTCATGTCGCCCGGCGTTGGGCGGCAAGGAATGATGCACAAATCTGCTTCGCGTATGGCCGCAGCGGTGGACGGTTCATCCCTGCCCGGCGTATCTATCAAGACGAGGTCGAAGCCCGCCTTTTTCGCTTTTCGGATTGCGTCGGTCAGTTCCGACGACTTGATCGTGGCGAGCGTTGGCGACTCAGCATCGCGGTCTTTGAACCAAGCGGTAGCGGTGCCTTGTGGGTCCATGTCCAGGATCAGGACGCGTTTCCCTTTCTCCTGAGCTGCCACCGCACAACAGAACGTCAGCGTGGTTTTCCCGGAGCCACCCTTTTGGGTCACGAACGAAATTACGCGCATCAGCGGACACCATGTTACGGGTTTCAGATGATCCGGCTATAAAGGTATACGCGTATACTGGCAACCCCTTGCGGCGAAATGTACCACGATAACCGTACAGTGGTGCAAACGTGCAACGGTATGCAGGTATACCCGTCTACGCTGATACCCGTGAAATTGTGTTCACGTGTCCGCGTAGCATTGTGTACGCGGACACTTGTCCAATTGTGTTCTTGTGTCGCGGTCTACTTGTGTACGCGTATGCAATGAATGTTCATTTTTGATTCCCGGATTGAGAGGGATTCAGTGGCAGGCTTCGCAGACAGAGGGATTGATGTCCGCCCGAAGCGCGAGATCAGCGGGAATCGGCTTGTCCGCGTACACGCGTATACGTGCATAACAGTGCGGCTTTTGGGTTTCAACGGTGGCGAGGTTTCCAAGCCGCAAGAGGGCAGGGGGCTTTCACTCCACTTTCACTCACTTAAGCGGCGGTTTGGTTGAGGAATGTCGGAAGTTGCTGATTTCATTACACCTGGATGAAACGCCGTAGACGCCTTAGTCTTTTGTTTTCAATCTACGGTCACTTTCCCAAGCTGGACGTCGCGGGTTCGAACCCCGTCTCCCGCTCCAACTTTTCAATAACTTAGGAAGCCCCACTGATTCCTCGTTATTCCGTTTACTCCATTAAGCCCGATGTTCTGGTGCTGACCGGGGTTCGGGTTGCGGTCGACGAAGCACGGCGGCTTC
>Ga0075030_100000274_pt1 | contig 43423 bp, 36 predicted proteins | sample LitLauG_LLR_2012_FD_71393 | JGI IMG/M metagenome (GOLD analysis project Ga0075030, IMG submission 71393) | Freshwater sediment microbial communities from Pennsylvania, USA - Little Laurel Run_MetaG_LLR_2012 | ecosystem: Environmental > Aquatic > Freshwater > Creek > Sediment | place: USA... | reverse complement strand
GCCACCACGGCAGCCGCAAATAAGCAGCAAATCGGATTGTGTGTTCGAGAGTCGATCATGTCTGTTTAACCTTCTTCACAATTTCTGTCCGGCCGTCGTTCCGGCCGGTAATTCCTGATTCCGGACATTAGAGCCCAGCACACGGATCTTGAATAGAATGCCTTCGGCTTCCAGCCGGTTGCGAAGCGTCGCCAGTTGCTCCGGCGTGAGCTCCGAGGGCGCATGGGTAATATCGAGAAGGACGCGCTCCAACTCGTCCAGTACGCTGGCCACGGCGGTGTCGCCGGTATGGGCGGCGGTCTGGCGATACAGGCGGGTTTCGCTGACCAGGTCGCCGGCGCGTGCCTGTTCGGCGGAGATGTCCAGGCCCGCCTTCGGATTGGCATTGGCCAGCTCGATCAACACCATCTGCGAACGGTCCAGGTAATCGCCCACCGCCACCATGAGCACGCCCTGGTTTGCCTGCAAGTCGGGCCGCAAGCCGGCCGACGCCAGTTGCACCGCGGGCCGGCCCGCCTGCGGGTAATAACGGCCTGCCAGGAATGCGGTCACCAGAAGCGCCGCGAGAGCAGCGCCGGCGGCGGCCCAACGCCAGGGGACCGGCCGCAGCCAGGCTGTCCACCGGGCGCCGCGGCGGCCGGCTATTTGCCTTTCCAAGCGCTGCCAGACCTGCAGGCCGTACTCGGCGCCGCGCTCCGGAACGGGCAGCGAATCCACCACGTTGAGCACGCGCTGCAGGCAACTGTACAGCTCGCGGCACTGGCCGCAGACTTCCAGGTGCCGCTCGGCGGTGAGGGTGTCACCCTCTTCGCCGTAGTAATACAGGACTAATTGTTCTTCCTTCAGATGGTTCATTTGGCCGGACTCACTAAGGGCTCGAGTGCCCTGCGCAGTTTCTGCACGGCGCGAAATACGCTGTGCTTGGCCGCTCCGGGTTGGCACCCGAGCACGCGGCTCACGTCCTCGATACACATGCCTTCGAAATGGCGCAGCACGAAAGCGGTGCGCTCCGAAGCGCTCAGATCGTTCATGGCTTCGGTGACCCGGTCGCGAACCTCGCCGCTCATCGCCAACCGGTCGGGTGTGGCATCGCCCGAGGGCAGCGACAGCAGGGGATCGTCCATTTCCGGATCGGAGGGCGCCAGTTGCTCGGAGCGCCGCTTCCTGGCGCGCACCAGGTCCAGCGAGCAATTCATGGCGATGCGGTACAGCCAGGTTCCGAAGGCGGCGCGCTCGTCGAATTTGGCGAGTTGCTTGTAGGCCCGCAGCAAGCTTTCCTGCACCACGTCCTCGGCGTCGGATTCGTTTCCAGTCATACGAAATGCCATCCGGAACAGAGTGCGGCTGTGGCGTTCCACCAGCACCCGAAACGCGCCGGTGTCTCCCGAACGCGCTCTGGCGACGAAAGTTGCATCGCTCAACTCCATCCGGCTGTTCACTTAGACTGTAGGTTTTCGAACCGGTTAGCAAGGCGTAGGCCGGGGCCGTTGGGGAAGGCTGGCGGCCATGCCGGGTGGACAGATTGGGGTTTGCGTGAACTGAGAGGGCGGGCACCGACATCACGAAGGCGTCTGTCGGGGCGGAGCGCACATGGTAGCACACCTGCCGTGGGTGCTAGCCCCTTCCAATTGCTCCAATCCCTTTCATCCTTTTTCAGTCTTTCCAATAGCTTGGGGAATCTGCTCTTCGCTCGACAGGCAACCCAAGAGCCTTCAACAGATGGGGTTTTGGAACAGTTTTGGCTCAGTACGAGAGCAGGTACGCTTTCATTTAGAATGCCGACCGCTCTGGACTGCGGAGCCTACTCAATTCGCCAGATCGGCTTGGGGAAACGAAGTGCCGGTTCTGGCTTCCGATAGAGCGACGACGACGCGGGCGCATGTGACCAGCAAGTTTCTGGGCCGGAAGGCCAGTCTCTGCCGGTTTGCACCCGGAGAGAATTATGCCTGTTCGGCGGGCTTCTTCTTGAGCTTCACCGGCTCGGTGAAACAGGCTCCCAGAGCATAATATGTTCTTTACAACATATTAACTGCATGACATACTATCAGAGTGAAGTGGGAAGTTGAATTCCATAAGGACTTCGATCCCGAATTCGACGCGCTGCCGGATGACGTGCAGAGCGAATTACGCGCTCATGCCCTATTGCTGGAGTGGGGCCCGCAGCTCGGCAGGCCCCGCGTCGATACGCTCAAAGGTTCGGCCACGCGAATATGAAGGAGTTGCGCTTTGACGCGGCAGACGGCGTCTGGCGCGTCGCCTTCGCGTTCGACCCGAAACGCAACGCGGTGCTTCTGATCGCGGGAGACAAGTCGGGCGGCAGCGAGAAGAGATTTTACCGCCAGCTCATAGCCAAGGCGGACGAAAGATTTGATGAGCACCTGTCACGAACGAAGAAGAAGGGGAAATAGCCATGCCGATCACGCTGAAGGACAAAATGAAGGAACTGAGCCCCGCCCAACGTAAGAAGGTCGAGGCACGCGCCGCTGAGTTGATTGCCGAGGAAATGACCTTGCGCGAACTGCGGCACGCACGCAAGCTCACGCAGGTAAAGATGGCCAAGACGCTCGGGGTCACCCAGGACAGTGTGTCGCGCCTTGAAAAGCGGAGCGATCTCTTGCTGTCCACGCTCCGAAAAACGGTCGAGGCCATGGGCGGGAATCTTTCGCTGGTCGCCGAGTTTCCCGACCGTGCGCCAGTAGTTCTGTCCGGCATTGCCGAAGATGCTCCAAGGCCAAAGCCGACAAGGCGGAGACGTGTAGCCTAAGATTTGGCTGGCGGGAAGGGAAGGGCGGGCGAATCTTCCATAAGATTATCGGCGGGAGCGCGTTGCTGTATCCTATTCCCAACTTTTGAAGCCTAGTGTTTCTTATAGGCGGTAGCTGTGGGTTTTCTCAAAGCGTTATTTGGCAAAGACCGAAAAGCTCCGGCATCGCCGGCCCCAAAGACCACGGTCCCACCAAAATCACACGCCCCGCGATTTCCTGGACCGAGTCGTACCGCGACTTCTGGGCGGAGAACTGGAAAGACCAGCCCGACCCAGTCCCATCGGCCTGGACCGCGTCACGACGGTCAGGTCATGTTCGAGCGCCGTTGCCGCCACCAGCGGGTCGATATTTCCCACCGGTCGGCCGCGTGGTTGCACCGCCGCGGCACACGTTCCCCAGGACGGACGTGTAGCCGGCCCAAACCTCGGGCGCTCCTGCCGGTCTGATGTTCGTGGCGGATCGCGTGACCGTGAATGCCGCAGGCTTGGCCTGGGCGGGCATGCCTACCCCACCACGGACCCGGCCTTGGCCAGCGCCAGGACCTTCTCGTCGAACTCGAAGCCCGCCGTCCGCGGTTTATGGTTCCGCGTGTACCACCGGTAGGTATCCTTGAGCCCTACCTCCAGCGGCGTCAGCTTCATTTTCAGCATGCGCGTCACCTTGCCGATGTTTTCGGTGATGGGGGGCAGGTCATAATACTCGCCGAAGTAGTACGGCTCCTGCATGGCGTTGCCGCCGGCCTGCACGATGATGTCGCGCGGCACGCGCACCAGCGTCGGCTCCACGTTGGCCGCTTTGGCCAACTTCTCCACGAATTCCACTTGCGTCAGCGGCTTCGGGTCGCCAATGTTGAAGGCCTCGCCCACCGCGCGCGGTTCCACTATCGCCCGCACGATCGCCTGCACCAGGTCGTTTACGTAGGTGAACTGCATCAGCCGGTGGCCATCGCCCGGGATGATGATGGGCCGGCCGGCCTTCAGGCGATCCCAGAAGAATTGCTCCCGGTAAAAGGGATTGCCGGCGCCGTAGACGAACGGCGGCCGGAACGTCACCACCGGAAAGCCAGTCTGGGCGCGCATGCGGAACAGCAGCCGCTCGGTGGTGGCCTTGTGACTGACGTAGGGTTCCGGATGGTAGTCCGGCGCCAGCGGGTCGCTCTCCTTGTGATTCAGACCGTCCCCGTACGCCGCCACGCTCGACATGAAGATGTAGCGCGAGATGCGGTCGCCGCAGGCACGCACCGTGGCCTCCACCTGCGCCGCCGTGGTGCCGCGCTCCCAGTCGTACACATTGTCAATCACCACGTCGAAGCGGCGGCCGGACAGGGCCTCGGCCAAAGACGCCGCGTCATTGCGGTCCGCCATCATGTTCTCGACGCGCTTGCTCAGGTCGTGCTTCGGCTTGCGGTGCAGCACCGCAACGTCGTGCCCTCCCCTGAGCAACTCCTCCACCAGCAGTTTGCCAATGAAGAGAGTCCCCCCGATCACCAAAACTTTCATAGAGCTCCAGAAAACCCGGCCGTGCGGCACAGACATTCCTGCCTGTGTGTCCGGACCAAGGCAACACCGGCAGGAATGCCGGTGCCGACCTTCTTCACACAATACAGCGGCTAGTCGTAATATTCCAGTCCCAAGTGCGTAATCAGGTCCTCACCCCGCATCCAGCGAAGCGTATTTTTCAGTTTCATGAGCTGGATGAAGATATCATGCTCGGGGTAAACCTCGGCCGCGTGCATGGGGGCCTTAAAGTAGAACGACAGCCATTCCTGCACTCCGCGCATGCCGGCGCGCTGCGCCAGATCCAGAAATAACACCAGGTCCAGAACCAGCGGCGCCGCCAGAATCGAATCGCGGCACAGGAAATTGATCTTGATCTGCATCGGGTAGCCCAGCCACCCGAAAATATCGATGTTGTCCCAACCCTCTTTGGCGTCGCCGCGCGGCGGATAGTACTCAATCCGAACCTTGTGGTAAAACTCCTTGTACAGGTCGGGATACAGGTCCTTTTGCAGGATGTACTCGAGCGCCGACGACTTGCTGACCTCCTTCGACCGGAAAGAACCGGGTTCATCGAGCACTTCGCCATCGCGGTTGCCCAGGATGTTGGTGGAGAACCAGCCGTTGAGACCCAGCATCCGCGACTTCAGGCCCGGCGCGATCAGGGTCTTCATGAACGTCTGGCCGCTCTTGTAGTCCTTACCGCAGACCGGCACGTTCATGTTGCGCGCCAGTTCCAGCAGGGCCGGCATGTCCGTGGTGAGGTGCGGGGCGCCATTGGCATGCGGGATGCCCATCTTGAGCGCCGCGTAGGCGTAGATCTGGCTGGCTGAGATTTGCGGGTCGTTCTTCTGCAGGCCGCACTCGAAATCCTTGAGCGAGGCGTGCACTGGCCCGGCTTCGTGATAGACCTCGGTGGAGCCGCACCAGATCATGACCATGCGCGCGACTTCGCTGCGCTGCTTGAATTGCCGGATATCGTCCATCACCCGTTCGGCGTAGCTCATCTTCGAGCCGCCGGTCATCACATTCGGCCCGTGCAGCCGTTTCACGAAGTTCTGGTCGAATACCGCCTTCATCGGCCGGATCGCCGAGAGCGGCTCCTTCAACTGCTCCAGCAGCGCCACATCCAGCACGCCCGCCTTCACCGCCGCTTCGTAGGCGTTGTCTTCGAAAATGTCCCAGCAGGCGACTTCGATATCTTCCACGCCGGCCAGAGGAACGAAATCCTTAATCGCGGGGCTGCGGCCTTCGGTTCGCTTTCCGAGCCGGACGGTCCCCAGTTGTGTGAGCGATCCGATCGGCTTACCCTGGCCGCGCTTGATGGCTTCCAAACCCGCGATGAACGTCGTCGTCACCGCGCCCATGCCCGGTATGAGCACACCCAGTTTGCCCTCGGCGGGCGCAATTTGGACGTTGTCTTTGTTGGGCAAAATACACTCTCCTTTGAGTCCGAAATGCTATAATACCAACTCCATGCGAGAACGTGCGACGGCCACGCTCACGACAGTTGTCGTGGATGACGAACCGCTGGCTTGCGACGAGCTTTCCTACCTGCTCAACGATTTCCCGGAAGTGGAAGTAATTGCAAGAGGTTCCAACGGTTTGGAGGCCGTGGAACTGATCCGGAAATGGGAGCCGGAGCTGGTCTTTTTAGACGTTCATATGCCCGGTCTGGATGGCATGGGAGTGGTTCGCCGGCTGCGCGAGATGGAAATCGATCCCCCCCACTTCATCTTCGTCACCGCCTATGAACAATACGCCGTGGAGGCCTTTCGCCTGGAGGCCATGGACTACCTGCTCAAGCCGGTCGACAAGGGCCGGCTGGCCGAGACCATTGGCCGCGCGCAACGTTCCATCCAGGATCGCAAGACGGCTCCCGAGGTCGCCGCGGCAGCCAAAGGTCCGGCGCACGCGCCGCGCACCAAGCTGATGGTTCGCTCCGCCAACCGGTACCTGATCGTGGACGCCCACGATGTGATCTACGCCACCATCGACGACGGCCTGATCACCCTGGTGACGACGAACGTGGAAGGCCATTCCAACTACCGCACCATCGAGGATCTGCAAACGAATCTGGACCGCGACATGTTCTGGCGGGTGCACCGTTCCTACCTGGTGAACATCAACCGCATCAAGGAAGTGGTGCCGTGGTTCAAGTCCAGCTATCAGCTCCGCATGGACGATAAGAAGCACACCGAGATTCCAGTCAGCCGCGTGCAGACGCGCCGGTTGCGGGAGTTGTTCAAGCTGTAAGCGGAATGCGTCGTTTCTCTGACATGTTGCCGCGAGCCGCCCGCCGTTGGTGCGGTTAAGCACGTAACCAACCACAACTTCGGAATAGGCCCGGACTAGCCCGGCTAACTTAACTTAGCTACTCTCTCCAAAACCTAACAAATAGGACCCGAAATTATCCTTGACTCCGACGCGGGAATGCGATAATCCTCAATCATTGAGATTGCGCCTTCAACAGGCGAAAAGGGGTGAGTCATGAAACGTAAACAGAGGTCTGTTCGAATTGGGGCCATTCTGTCATGCTTGGCCGCCTGCCTCATATTGCTAGGCTATGCAACTCCTGTCGCTTCAGCCCAAGTACTATACGGTTCGATCGTAGGGACGGTGACAGACCCGACTGGCGGTGTGGTCTTCAAGGCAACCGTGGCGGTCACGAACACATCAATCGGTCTGTCGCGTCAGGCTTCCGCCGACGAAACCGGATACTACTCGGCTCCAAATTTGCCTCAAGGTGCGTATGACCTTTCGGTGAGCGCAGCCGGGTTCAGACCCGTCACCCAAAAAGGCGTCAACGTACTTATCAATACCGTTACCCGTGTCGATATCAGCTTGGAGGTGGGAGCGGTAACCGAAAGCGTCACTGTGGACGCTAGCAGCGCCCTGCTTCAGACCACGAAGACGGATGTCAATGTGAACCTGGAAGCGCGGGCCATCGAGAACCTGCCGCTCGGGGGCTACCGCAACTTTCAAAGCCTGGTCAATCTGGTTCCGGGCGCTACGCCGGTGCGGTTTCAGAACGCGGTCATCGATACTCCCCAGCGCGACTTTACCACCAATGTGAACGGCCAGGACCGCGGCGACAACAACACTCGCGTGGACGGCGCGCCCAATATTCTGGTCACCATGCCTCACCACATGGTGTACGTCCCGCCGGTGGAAAGCATCGAGGAGGTCAACATCTCCACCAACAACTTCGATGCGGAACAGGGGATGACCGGCGGCGCCGCCGTCACCGTGACGACGAAGTCCGGAACCAACCAATTCCACGGCAGCGCTTTTGCCTTTCACACCGATAACGCCCTTCGCAGCTTTTGGTGGGACGAGAACCGGGTCGGCACTACGGTAAAGCCCAAGAGCATCCGAAACATCGACGGGGGCAGCATCGGCGGACCCATCAAGAAAGGCAAGCTGTTCTTTTTCACGGATTGGGAGGGCACTTTCGAGCGAGTGGGCCGGTCCGGGCTCTTCTCGGTCCCGGTGGATGATTTCCGCTCAGGGGATTTCACCCGGAAACTGGGTGCGCCGATCCTGGATGGCAAGGGCAACGCGATCATGGTGCCCACAACGGAGGGCGGTTCCACGCAACTCCGCCAAGGGATGGTCTTCGACCCCTTCACCGGCAGCATGGATGGCACGGGCCGCTCGGTGTTTTCCAGCAATGGGCGGCTCAACGTGATTCCCACTGCCCGGCTGAACCCAGCCATGCTGAAGTTGCTGGCCTTGGTCCCTCGTCCCAACCTGTCAGGCGACGTAAACAATTTTTACAACAGCGGCACGCAGCGCCTCAACCGCAACAACCTCGACGCCAAGGTCAATTGGAACCGCAGAGCGAATCACCAGGTCTTTGTCAAGTACAGCATCATGGACGCGCTGGTCCACGGCGATTTCGGCCTGGGCCAAGCCGGCGGCGCATGTTTGTGCGACGGTGGCGTCGGCGACGGCCACACGCTCGTGCAGACAGCGGCCATCGGGCATACTTACACGGCCTCGCCCACCTTCCTGATCGACGGCACGCTGGGTTGGACCCGGTTCGGCCAGAACGTGAGGTCCCCCGACCTCGGCACCAACTTCGGATCGGCCACGCTGGGGATTCCCGGGACCAACGGCCCCGACCCTTTGGAGAGTGGCTTGCCCGCGTTCAGTCCCGGCTCCGACTATTCCACCCTCGGCAATACGGAGGGATGGAACCCCCTGCAGCGCAACGACCAGTCCTACACCTTCAGCACCAACGCAAGCTGGATGAAGGGCGCTCACGAGATCCGGTTTGGCCTCGACTTTCTCCACCATCTGATGAACCACTGGCAGCCGGAACTGGGCGATGGCCCTCGGGGCGCGTTCAGTTTCGGGAATGCCGTTACCGCTCTGAACCCCGCAGCCCTTGGATCCAGTGTCGGCTTCCAGGGAGGCACTCCGTCGTTTGAGAACGGCTGGAACGGCCTGGCTGGATTTTTGTTGGGCACGCCGACGCATTCGGGGAAGAGCAGCCAGTACATCAAGATGAATAGCCTGGAGAACGTGTTCGCCCTCTACGTTCGCGACCGGTGGCGTGTCAACTCCAAACTGACGCTGAGCCTCGGTCTGCGATGGGAGCTTTACCCCACCCGGACGCGCTCCGCCGGCATGGGCATCGAGTCGTACGATCCCACCACCAACGAAGTCCTGGTCGGCGGCCGCGGCGGCATCCCTCAAGACGCCGGAGTGGGTTACAGCAAGAAGCTCTTCGCACCCCGGGTCGGTTTCGCTTATCAGGTGAACAGCTCAACCGTCATTCGCAGCGGCTATGGCCTCACCTTCCATTCGCACCCGTGGGGCGCGCAGGCGTTGCGGGGTTGGTACCCCCTGACGATTGTCGCGGTCTTTGACGGCGTCAACGGCTACCAACCGGTCACCACCGACCCCAACTACGTGGCGGCGGGCGTCCCGAACAAACCTCTGGGCAATGGCGTCGGGATTCCACCGATCTGCTGCCCGGATATCAACAAGGGGAGGATTCCGTTGCCGTTATCGAACGACATGGGCTACCCGGTGGCCAACCGGCAGTTACATCGTGGCTACATCCAGTCGTGGAACTTCATCATCGAACGCAAATTGCCGGGCCAAATAGTGACGTCCCTTGGATACGTCGGCACGGCATCGGTGAACGGCTTCGCCTTCCTGGACATCAACGCTTCGCAAATACCCGGTAGCGGGAATGACGGGCGGCCCCTCTTCGCTAAGTTTGGACGCACCGTGACAACCAGGGAGTTTGACGGCCGGACGCACAGCACCTACCACTCGCTGCAAGCCACCCTCAACCGGCGCGTTGCGGGCGGTCTGTTCCTCCAGGGTGCCTACACTTACTCGCATGCCATCGATATGGCCAACTACGGCGACTGGACGACCTTTAGCTGGAACGCTCCCAGCGTGTTCTACCGTAACCGGGCCACGGCGGCGAACAACATCCCCCACATGTTCCAGCTTGGCTACGTGTATGAAGCCCCCTTCGGTAAAGGCAAGAAGTGGGCCACCAATGGAGTGTCCAAGGCGGTGTTGAGCGACTGGCAGTTGAACGGCACGTTCGCTGCCTACCAGGGACGCCAGTACACGCTGAGCGCCTCCGGGGCAGCTCTGAACATGCCGGGCAACGCGCAGACCCCGGACCAAGTCAAGCCAACGGTGGACAAGCTGGGCATGGTCGGCGATGATGGCACCTGGTTCGACACCACGGCATTTGCCAGGCCCACGGGGGTGCGGTTCGGCAGTGTAGGCCGGAACACCATGCGTGGACCCGGCGTGGTGAATGCGGACTTAAGCCTGTACCGCACCTTCAATCTGACCGAGAAGTTCAAACTGCAATTCCGGGCGGAGTCGTTCAACCTGAGCAACACGCCGCACTTCGCCAACCCGAACGGCAACGCCAACAGCTCGAGTTTCGGGAGGATCACCTCCACGCAGTCCGGAGCGGACGCGGTCGGTCGATCCCGGGAGTTGCGCTTCGGCTTACGTCTGGGCTTCTAGTCTCGTCTTGACCTATAACCTGGGCGCGGGTGGCAATGCCTGCGCCTTCTCGCGCCTCAGGTTATCGCAGCCCTGTTTTATATCCTATTCATCGGGCTCGACTGGAGCGCGTCAACCCGCACTCGTTCGGCGTGGGGTCACGCAGCGGCTTGGCCCGCCAAAGTTTAGCGAACATGTTTCGCCGGCGGGTTGCGGTCCCCGGCGAATTTCTGCTGATGCCAATAGGGGTATGGCAGCGGGAGGGAACTGACATTGTCGAGACCTTCCACCTCCTGGTCCGTGAGGGCCCAGTTTCGGGCGGCGAGATTGTCGCAGAGTTGCGCCTCGTTGCGGGCGCCGATGATGACGGTATCCACGCCCGGTTTGCGTATGACCCAGTTCAATGCGACTTGGGGTATGGAAACCCCGCGCCGGGCGGCGATTTCGGCCAGGGCGTCGACGATTCTGTACAGCCGTTCTGGATCCACGGTGCCAGGCGCGTCGAGACTGTTCAGCCGCGACTCAGAAGGCCTGGTCTGGCCGTTGCGGAATTTGCCTGACAAGAGCCCGAATTGCAGCGGGCTCCAGGCCATAATGCCCGTCCGCTGGTCCAGTCCGGCGGGCACCAGTTCGTGTTCGGCGTCGCGGGCGAGCAGCGAATAATTGATCTGCTGCGAGATATAGCGCCGGATCCCGAGCCGGTCCGCGATGGACTGGGCTTTCATGAGTTGCCAGCCCGAGTAGTTGGAGCAGCCGGCGTAGCGGATCTTACCGGCGCGGATGAGGTCCTCGAAGGCGCGCAGTGTCTCGTCGAGGGGGGTGAGGGAGTCGAAGTTGTGGGCCTGGTAGAGATCGATGTAATCGGTTCCCAGACGGCGGAGGCTGGCCTCGCAGGCAGCCAGGATGTGGCGCCGCGACAGGCCGGCCCGGTTGGCGCCGGATTCGAGTCGAGCGAAGACCTTGGTCGCCAGGACAATGTCTTTGCGGCGCGCGCCCAGTGCCTGGCCGAGCACCTCCTCCGACTTACCGAGGGAATAGATGTCGGCCGTGTCGAACAGGTTTACGCCTGCGTCGATACAGATATCAATCTGACGCCGCGCCTCATCGGCTTGCACGTTGCCCATGGCGGCGAACCGTCCTTCACCGCCCATAGTCATCGTGCCAAAGCTCAGGACCGAAACCTCCAGCCCGCTCATGCCTAACAATCGGTATTCCACGCCTTCTCCTCAGCCTCAGACCATCATACTCTGAGGGTGGAGGGGCCCTTTTTCCGGTCCGCCAAACCCCGCCGCCGGCTCAGCCACTACCCGAATTGCCGTGTGATAGACTCGCTGTTCCGTGGAGGACTCTTAGCGTGAAACATACCGCCGGAATTCTGGCCGCGATCGTCGTCGCGGCGGTGCTACCCCCGTTGCGCGCCGCCGGCGCCAAAGGCGAATGGATCGCTTACATCGGCACCTACACCCGCCAAAAGAGCAAAGGGATTTACGCCTACCAGTTCGCGCCGTCGACCGGGAAGCTGACCCCCATCGGGCTGGTGGCGGAGACCGTCAACCCGTCGTTCCTGGCGGTCCATCCCAGCGGCAAGTTCCTGTACGCAGCCAATGAGATCTCCAATTTCCAGGGCCAGCAGGCCGGCAGCCTCAGCGCTTTCGCCATCGACCCGGCCACCCACCAGTTGAAGCCGCTGAACGTGGTCTCCTCGAAGGGCTCCGGGCCCTGCCACGTGGCGGTCGACCATACCGGCAAGTGGCTGATCACCGCCAACTACAACAGCGGCAGCGTGGCGGTCTTCCCGGTGCACGCCGACGGCTCGCTGGGCGAAGCCTCGTCATTCGTGCAGCACACGGGCTCCAGCGCGGACGCCAACCGCCAGCGCGGGCCGCACGCCCACGACATCACGATCTCGGCCGACAACCGCTTCGTGCTGGTGAACGACCTCGGGCTGGATGAAATTCTGATCTACCGGCTCGACACGGCGAACGGCGCCTTGACCCCGAACGAACCGCCCTTCGGCAAAGTTGCGCCGGGCTCCGGGCCGCGCCACTTCGCGTTTGGCAAGGGCGGCAAGTTCGGGTACGCCCTCAACGAAATGGCTCTGACCGTCACGGCATTCCAGTACGATGCCGCCAAAGGAAGCCTGACCGAAGTGCAAACCGTGCCGACGCTCGCCGAGCCGTTCACGGGCCCCAAGAGCGGCGCCGAGATTGCGGTGCACGCCAACGGTAAGTTCCTCTATGCCTCGAACCGCGGACCCAACAGCATCTCGTCGTTCCGCATCGATGGCAAAACCGGAAAATTGACCGCCGTGGAGCGCACGCCGACGCAGGGCAAGACCCCGCGCAACTTCGCCATCGACCCGAGCGGTAAGTATCTCTTCGCGGCCAATCAGGACTCCGACAATGTGGTGGTGTTCCACCTCGATCCAGGCACCGGCAAGCTGACTCCGGCGGGGAACACGCTCGATGTGGGCGCTCCGGTTTGCGTGGTCTTCGCGGCGGAAAAGTAAATGGGCCAGCCCTGGTATCAGAACTTCGACCCGCTGGGCAACCAGTGGCTCTCCACGGTGGCGGCGGCGATCCCGGTCTGCACGCTGTTCTACTTCCTGGCGGTGCGGCGCGCTGCCGCGTGGCGGGCGGCGTTGTACGCCTTCGTGGCCGCCGTGCTGATTGCCCTGGCGGTGTTTCGCATGCCGGTTATCATGGTGGCGGGCGCCGTGGCCGATGGGCTGGTGTTCGGTTGGTTCCGCATCGCCTGGATCGTGGTGGCCGCGGTATTCGTTTACGACATTTCGGTAGAATCGGGCCAGTTCACGGTAGTGAAGCAATCGATCGGCGATATCTCCGAGGACCGGCGTCTGCAGGTGTTGTTGATCGCCTTCGCATTCGGAGCGCTGCTCGAGGGCGCGGGTGGCGGCGGCGCCCCGGTAGCGGTGTCGGGCGCTATGATGATCGGGCTCGGCTTCCCCCCGTTCCAGACCGCGCTGCTGTGCCTGATCGCCAACTCGGCGCCGGTGGCCTACGGCGGTCTGGGCAACCCGGTGCGCACGCTGGTGGCCGTGACCGGTTTGGGCGAAGCCGATTTCAGCGCGATGATCGGGCGCATTCTGCCGCTCACCACACTGGTGCTGCCTTTCTGGCTGATCCGCACGCTCTGCAACAAACGCGACACGCTGGCGGTCTGGCCCGGCCTGCTGGCATGCGGCATCTCGTTCGGCGGGATTCAGTTCTTCTGGTCGAATTTCATGGACGCGGCGCTGGTGGATATTCTGGGCGGCATCGGCACGCTGGCGTTCCTGGCATTCTTCTTCCACAAGGTCTGGCGCCCGAAGGAAATCTGGCGGTATGGCGGCGAGGGGGCCGCGGCCAAGACGGCGGCCGGCGACGAGCTCACGTTCGGAAAGATTCTGTGGGCCTGGTCTCCCTTTTTGCTGCTGGCCGGCTTTGTGGTGCTCTGGGGCATCCCCTCGGTGGCGGCAATTCTGGAGAAGGTCTCGTGGAAGGAGCCGGTTCCCGGACTGCATAACCTGGTATTCCGGACGCCCCCGGTGGTCCCGGTGGCCAAGGCCGAGCCGGCCATCTTCGACGTGTCGTGGCTCTCCACCGCCGGCACCGGGACGCTGATTGCGGGGGTGATTGCGGGCTTGATGGCCGGTCTTTCGTTCCAGCGGATTGTGCAGGTTTTCATGGGATCGCTGCGCCGGTTGAAGTTGAGCCTGATTGCCATCATGGCGATGCTGGGCGTCGGCTACATCACGCGGTACTGCGGCATGGACGCGACCATGGCGATGGCGATGGCGCACACGGGCGCGCTGTTCCCGTTCTTCGGCACCATGATCGGGTGGCTGGGCGTATCGCTGAGCGGCACGGACGCAGGCTCCAACGCCCTCTTCGGCAGCTTGCAGGTGATCACGGCAAACAAGCTCGGCCTCAGCCCGATCCTGATGGGCGCGGCCAACAGCGCGGGCGGCGTGATGGGTAAGATGATCGCGGCGCAGTCGCTGGTGATTGCCTGCGCGGTCACCGGGCAGGTGGGCAAAGAAGGCGAACTGCTGCGCGCGCTGCTGAAACACAGCATCCTGCTGATGATGCTGGTGGGGTTGATCGTGCTGATGTACGCCTACGTCTTCCCCGGCGCGATTCCGAGTGGGCATCATTATTGGAAGTAACGTGGGGTAGGCCTCCCGGCCTGCCGGCTTTTAAGGAGGTTCTATGAAGCGGACTCTTTGGATTGCGGGCCTGGCGGCGTTGACCGTCACGGTCTGGTTAATGGCGCAACCTTCCGGCGACCCGCTGGTCGAAGGCTACAAAGTCACCGAAGTCTCCTCGGTGGCCGACGCCATGGAGCAGTTATACGGGCAGAAGAACTACATGTCGCACGACATGCGCGCGCTCCGGTTGACTAAGTTCGTTGGCCCCGCGGTCACGGTTCTCTTGAAGAAGGAGGAGCACAAGGAAGGTTCCAAAGCGTCCGAAGGGATGCTGGACGCAATCGACAACGCCAAGCCCGGCTCGGTCTACGTGATGGTGCTGGAGGACGGTCTGGACTACGCCGGCATGGGCGCTCTCATGGCCACCGCCATGAAAGTCCGCGGCTTCGCCGGAGCGGTGATCGATGGGTCCGTGCGCGACCTCCCGCAGATCCGGCGCATCCAGTTCCCCGTGTACAGCCGCGGTGTCGCTCCCTCCACCACGATCAATCACTTCCGGGTGGCCGGAGTGAACGTCCCCGTCACCTGCGCCGGCGCCAAGGTAAGCGCAGGCGATATCATTACAGCGGATGAGGATGGCATCGCGGTGGTGCCGCGCGCCAAGGCCGAGGAGGTCCTGAAGAAGGCCCAGGCGCTGGACGATACGGAGCACAGCATGATTCCGTTCATCGAGAAGTTCCGGTCGATCAAGGAAGCTGTAGCCAAGTTCGGCCGCATTTGAAGGAGGTTCCCATGAAGCGCATTTTGTGTCTGCTGGCCGCAGCGTTGGTGGCGTACGCCGCCGACATCAGCGGCAACTGGAAAGCGACCGCCGATTTCGGCAACGGCCCCATCGAGCGAACCTTCGTGTTCAAGGTGGACGGCAACAAGCTGACGGGCGAGACCACCAGTGCCATGCTGGGTAAGTCGATCATCAACGACGGCAAGGTCGATGGCGACAACGTGACGTTCAGCATCACGGCGAAGTTCCAGGACAACGAGATGAAGCTGACTTACAAAGGCAAGGTCAACAGTAAGGGCGACGAAATCAAGTTGACCTCGGAAAGCGCTCAGGGCGGCCAGTCGATCGAGTGGACGGCCAAGCGGGCGCAGTAGGCGGGCGGCTTAAACCCAATGCCGTTCCAATAACACTGAGCCGGGTGAACAGCCGGCTGTTTGCGTTCCCTTGCTTCCGGGAGGCGCGTATAATTTGGAGTGGTAGCCCTTTGGCCCCCGTCTTCAGAGAAGCGGGGCCGCCGCGCCCGTCGCGCGTTTGCACGGAGCGCGGAGGCAGCTCAGCTTGGCTGGCGGCCCGCTTCAGAACAACACGGCCGTTGTCTTCCCTTGTGGCCGGCGTGCTGGCCGCGTCGGCGGCGATCGCAGCGCGGGGCAGGCCTACCGTCCCAAGCGCCGCTGCCGGCCTGGCCATGACCGCGCTGGCGATGTTCGGCTTCACCGTTAACGACATCTTCGACTACCACAAGGACCGGGCCGCCGGAATCAAGCGGCCCATCGCCGAGGAAACCTTGTCGAGAGCGAGCGCTGTATGGTTGGCGGCCGCGCTACTGTTCGCCGCGTGCCTGTTGGCAGTGCTCGCCGGTTCCGGGGGGATGGTTGTGGCGATCACCAGCGCGGCGCTCTTTTTGTACTCGCCGGTAACACGTAGATACCCGCTGAGCAAGGATCTGTATGCGGCCAGCCTGTGTTGCGCGCCTCTGTATTACGGCGCCCTGGCGGGAGGAGGGGCCTACGAGTGGAGTTCCTATGCGGTGCTGGGCTGCTTCGTGCTCGGGCGCGAAATTCTGATGGATGCCGAAGAACTGAGCGGCGACCTCAGAGGTGGTGTACGAACGATCGCGGCCATGCTCGGCCATCGCTGCACCATGCGAATCGGCTCGACGTTGATGTTGGTCTCGGCCGCCGTCCTGGCGTCCATGGTGCGTGGCAGCGTCGTTGGATTCAGCGCGGTGGCAACGTTGGTCGCGCTGGTGTGGGTCCTCTGCATGCCCGGCCTTGACGACCAGATGCGCGTTCGGCTGTCGCGGTTTCCCATGTTGCTGGGCGCGGTTGCGGTGGCCTTTGGCGGGGCGTGACGGAGGCGCGGCGATGGCTCGCTTCGAGCTTTCCAAGTGGTACGCGGACTGCGTCACGGAGCAGGGCGACGCGCTCATCCTCTATAGCGCGGAACTGCGCTGGCGCGGTCCGGCGATTCACTACACGAGCCTGCTGCTGCACCACCACGGCCACGCGACACGAAGCCGCTTCTCGCTGCGCCAAGAGGCGCCTCCCGAAGCGCGCCCGGGGGGCAGCATCGCGTGGAAGTCGCGGACGTGGAAGGCGGAGGGTGCGTGGCGGAAGCCGGACGGCGGCCTGCGGCAGGTCCTCTACGATTCGCCCGGCGGCACATTGGAGTGGGAGTGCCTGGCGCCGCGATCCGCCGCGCGTGTGCGCATCGGCGAGGAGGAGTGTTTCGAGGGCTGGGGTTATGCGGAACGCATGCGGCTTTCGTTGCCGCCGTGGCGCCTGCCCATCCGGCAACTGCGATGGGGCCGCTTCCTCAACGCAACCGACGCGCTGGTGTGGATCGACTGGCGCGGGCCCTACGAGCGGCAGGCGGTCTACCACAACGGCGCGGCCATTTCGGCGGGGAGCATCGGCGATCGCGAGATTGTGCTGGCACATGGCGCGGGCGTGCTGAGCCTGGACCTTATGGCCGTGCTGCGCGAGGGCGCGATCGGAGCGACCGCCCTGGCTGTCCTGCCGAACCTGAACCGTCTGTTTCCAGCCACGCTGCTGGGCGTGCGGGAGCGGAAGTTGCTGAGTCGCGGCGTGCTGCGGCGGCCGGGCCACCCCGATTCCAACGGGATGGCCATTCATGAAGTGGTGGATTGGCCGTGAGCCACGCTGGGAAGTGGCTCTACGGAGCGGCGTTTGCGTTCGTGCTGCCTATCGGCCTCGTGGCCTGGGCGCGTGCCACCACGGGAATCGTGCATCTGCGAATGGTCGCCTGCGCCTCGTTAGGTCTGCCGGTTGCCGCGGTGGGCGCCTGCCTGCTTCTGCTGGGCATACTCTATCTTTGGACTTACGGCGGCGGCCTGCCCATGAATGCGTATCCGCCTCCGCACTATGTGGAGCGCGGGGTCTACCGTTTGCTTCCGCACCCCATCTACGCCGGTTTTGTGATGCTGTGCGCCGGAGTCTCGATCGCCGCGGGTTCGGCCAGCGGGTTGTGGCTGGTCTCCCCTGTGGCGGCGCTGGGTTGCGCAGCGTTGGTTCTGGGCTACGAGCGGCACGACTTGGCTGCGCGGTTTGCCGGTGCGCCGCGACCTGTGCTGCCCGAAGCCGGACCAGATCCTCCCACGGCGCGGGATCGCCTTGCCTGCTACCTGTTCGTGTTTGTCCCATGGCTGGTGTTGTACGAAGCGGTGGTCGCACTGGGATTGCCGCCGGACGCAACCGCCGCACAGTTGGCGTTTGAACCGGATCTCCAGGTTCTGGAATGGGCCGAGGCCTTCTACTTCAGCGCGTACCTGGTGACCGCGCTCGCGCCCCTGTTCGCGCGGACCCGCAGCGACCTGCGGACCTTCTGCATTCGCGCGCTTTGGGGGATGGCGGTTGCCTTTCCACTTTACCTGGCTCTGCCGCTCGAGGCGCCGCAGCGCGGGTTCACACCGCATACCGTGCTCGGCCGCCTTTTGCACTGGGAGCGAACGTTGGACAATGCTGCCGGCGCATTCCCTTCGTTCCACGTGATCTGGGCATTTCTGGCCGCCGAGGTTTACGTGCGCCGCAGGCCGGGGCTTGCCTGGGCTTGGGTTTGGCGCGCATGGGCTTTACTGGTAGCCGCCAGTTGTGTCGCCACCGGGCAACATCCGATTGCGGACGTCGCGGGCGGACTGGCAACGGTGGCGCTGGTGGCGCGCGGCGGCGCTTTGTGGCGATTCATTCGGAGCCGGAGCGAGCACATCGCCAACTCGTGGCGCGAGTGGAGAATCGGTCCGGTGCGGGTCATCAACCACGGCGCGTACGCTGGCGCGGGGGCTTGGCTGGCGCTCTGGCTCGCGGTATCGTTCGCCGGTCCGGGACGGCAGGCTCCGATCCTGGTTGCCGCGCTGCTGGCCGTAGCTGGCGCGGCACTTTGGGCCCAGTACATCGAGGGTTCGCCCGAACTGCTGCGGCCCTTCGGCTTCTACGGCGGGTTGCTGGGGGGGACGCTGGGCGCTCTGCTGGCGCCGCTCTACGGGACCAGCCCGTGGATGGTGCTGGCGGCGTTCTCGGTGGGCGGGCCGTGGGCCCAGGCTATGGGCCGGTTGCGCTGCCTAGTGCAGGGCTGCTGCCACGGCCGGCCGGCGCCGGAGTGGATCGGGATTCGTTATGTTCACCCGCGTTCGCGCGTGGTCCGAATGACGGAGTGGACCGGCGTGCCGCTGCACCCCACCCCAGTCTACTCGCTGCTGTGGAACGTTTTTGTGGGAGGCTCGATTATCCGCCTGTGGGTACTGCATGCGCCGCTACATTGGATCGCAGGGCTCTACTTCATACTCAACAGACTGGGGCGTTTCGTGGAGGAAGCCTGGCGCGGCGAGCCGCAGACTCCGGTCTTCGCGCGCCTGAGGCTGTATCAGTGGGCGGCGTCGGTGAGCGTGCTTGCCGGAGCACTGATGACGGCGCTTGGTGCCAGCGATCCCGCGCCGGCGGCGCACTTCGAATGGAACTGGCTGCTCCCGTCCGCGGCTTTCGGTTTACTGGTTGGCTGCGCGATGGGCGTGGACTTGCCGGACTCCAACCGGCGATTCTCACGGCTGGTGTGAAGGCGGCGAGCCGGCGTCCCCGCAACCTGAAAGAGCATCCAGCGGACATCGGGAAACGAAATCCTTGGCCGCAGGTTGCCGCCTATTTGCCAGGCCGATCTCCCGATGCCGGGGTAACTATGATGCAGGCCGGAGGCCTGCCCTACTGCTTGATCACCGTGCCGTCGCGCCGGCGGATCTCGCCCCAGCCGCCATTCAGGTTGCCCCGGCCTCCGGTGAACGGCGCCTTGGCCGCGGCCTTCTCATCCACTTCGATGCCCCACCCGGGCTTCTCGTTGGCCCACAGGTAACCGTCCCTCATCACCGGGCAGCCCTGGAAAATCTCTTGCGTGCGCTCGTTGAAGGCCGAGTACTCCTGGATGCCGAAGTTGTAGCTGACCAGGTCGAGCGTGACGTTCGCCATGTGGCCCACCGGCGACACGTCGCCGGGACCGTGCCAGGCCGTCTTCACGCCGAAATTTTCCGCCAGGATCGCGATCTTGCGGCAGGGCGTGAATCCGCCGGCCTGGGTAACGTGGACCCGGATATAGTCGATCAACCGCTCGGCGATCAGCGGCTGCCACTCGTGCGGGCTGTTGAACAACTCGCCCATGGCGATCGGGGTAGCGCACTGCTGCCGGATCTGACGGAAGTAAGCGATGTCTTCCGGAGACAACGGGTCTTCCACAAAAAACAGTTTGAATTTCTCGGCTTCCTTGCAGAGCTGCACGGCCTGGTTGGGCGAAACGCGCTCGTGCACATCGTGCAGCAATTCGACCTCGTCGCCCAGTTCCTTGCGGCAAACTTCGAACAGCTTGAGCGCCCGCCGGATGTAATAGGCCGGCTCGAAGACGGGCTTGTCGTGCAGCGCCTTGACGGGCGAGGCAGCGGCGCCGCGGCCGCCGCCGTAACCCTCCATACCCGGGACCCCCACCTGCACGCGCACATGGCGAAATCCCTGGGCCATGAAACGCTTCGCCATCTCGACGGTGTTTTCGGGTTCGGCGCCCGAGGCGTGGGTGTAGCAATCCACCGCTTCGCGGCATTTGCCGCCGGCCAGTTGATACACCGGCATGCCCGCCTGGCGGCCCTTGATGTCCCACAGGGCCTGGTCCACGCCACTGATGGCGTTGTTCAACACCGGCCCGTTCTTCCAGTACGAGCTGTCGTAGCAGGATTGCCAGATGTCTTCGATGCGGTCCGTGGTCTTGCCAAGCAGGAACGGCTTGAGGTACCGCTCCACGGCCGGCTTGACGAGATCGGCGCGTTGCGTGAAGGTGGCGCAGCCGTAGCCATAGAGGCCATCCTGGTCGGTAGTGATTTTGACCACGGTGAGCCGCACGCCGGCGGGCTGGCATTCAATCACGCTGATGTCTTTGATCTTCGGGATGGGCAGAGCGCGGGTGGCGCGGGCCGCCTGCTCCTGGGCCTTCTGTTCCCGCGGGCTGGCGAGGCCGAGCAGGCTCGCCGCCCCGATTGTCTGCAAGAGATTGCGACGCTGGATTGCCATGTCAGAAGTATACCCGAGACGAGCTCACAACTCCGCGACCGTCTCCACCACGGCATCGCCGTTCCGAAAGGCTTCTTCGCGAACCTCGAGGCCTAACCCGGGCGCTTCCGGGGCCGTCACATAGCCGTTTACCGGCGTCGGCACGTTCTTGAGGAAGTGCGGGTACACGTCGTTGTACAGGTGGTACACGCTCTCCAGGATGTAGAAGTTGGTCAGCGAGTGGGCGGTGTGGATGGAGGCGTACCACAGGACCGGGCCGCCCCCGGTGTGCGGCGCGCTGGGGATCTTGTAGGTATCCGCCATGTCGGAGATCTTCTTGGCCTCGGAAATTCCGCCGCACCAGGTGACATCGTACATGACCACGCCCACGGCATGCTGCTCGAACATCTCGCGGAATCGGAACCGCGTAGCCAGGCGCTCGCTGATGCAGATGGGTATGGACGTCGCCCGGGCCAGCGAAGCATACGCGGCCAGGTTGTCCGCCAGCATGGCGTCCTCCAGCCACATGATCCCGTAGGGTTCCAGGGAATGGGCGATCTGCGTCGAGCAGGGCAGGTTCCACCGGCTGCTCAAGTCGAGAGCGATTTCGATATCGTCGCCAACGGCCTTACGGATGCGCTGGATCGGGTCGAGCGACTTTTTCAATTCGGCCTGCGTGATGAATGTGCCGCCGTGTTGGGCCAAGGCATTGACAGGACCCCGGTCATACGGATAAATCTTGATTCCCCGGATACCGCGCGCGAGCAGGAATTCCGCCAACTTCTCGGGGTGTGTGTGCTCCCGCATGCCGTTGATCGGCCAGCCGTTCATGGTGTTGTAGACCATGAGGCGTTCCTGCGCTTTGCCGCCCAGCAGCTTGTAGACCGGAAGGCCGGCGGCTTTGCCGAGAATATCCCATTGGGCGATGTTGACGGCGGTCAACATGCGAAAATCGGCGCCTCCCCACGGCTGGTAGGAGAGGTGGTAGAAGACATCCTGCCAGAGGCGCTCGATCTTGGTGGGGTCTTTGCCCAGCAGGAACGGGGCAAGTTCTTTCAGCGCGCCCCGGTGGGCATCGTACCCGGGATAGGATTCGCCGATTCCTACGATCCCTTTATCGGTATGGAGGCGAACCCAGATCCAGTTGGGCGCGATGCCCTGGATCCGCAGCTCTTCCCGGAAGCGAACGGCCTCCACCTTGGTAATCTTCATGGGACCAATTGCTTCGGCGGCGGCCTGCGCCTGTCCGGTCCACGGCAGCATGGCAGGGGCAAGCGCGGACGCACTCGCCGCTTTGAGAAAATCTCTCCGGCTAGCTCGGTTGTGCGGCATCGGTTCCGCTCCTCCTCGACCGCTTTCAAGCATACCGCTTGCTAACTGGTCGGAGTGTCCATTGCGTTGCCGGCACATGAAATTCCTACGGTCATCAGCATGGGATGGGGCAGAATCAAGAACGGTGCTCTGCTCATGGTGATCGAGCACAAGCGTATCGACGTGTTTCTCGCGGGCGACAGAAACATGCGGGAGAGAATCTGGGCGAGTTGTTGAAGCGGCGCCGCCCGGGGCTCGCCCCTTGATCCAGATGTGCGATGCGCTGTCGTGGAACACCTCCCATCGGCCGGTCGGGGTGCAACGCCTGCCGGCCCACTGTATGGCGCGCACGGAAGACGCCGGTTTGTAGAAGTGGCGCGGGAGCAGAAGCTATCAGCGGAGGAACGCCTGCGTTTCCATCAGCAGCATAGCGGCCCGCTGATGAAAACTCTGCAGCAGAACCCCTCGGCGTGGATGCCATGGAACTACCAGGACACGCTGGCACGGCTCGCCACTTCCGCTGCCGCGTAATATCATAAATCCTCGCCTGGCCGAAAAGGATCGTCTTCGGCTATGGGCGGAGCCGCAATCCCAAATGGGTGGAAAACAGGCATCGGACAAGGCCAAATCGCAAAAGGTCATCGGCCAGGCAGGAAACCAGCCGGCCTTTGCTGCGGCCCCCTCATCGGATTCACGCATCACCTTGCTGTTCATCTTGTTGTCTTTAGTAGTCTGCGCGTTACTCAATGCGGGCAATTTTGGATCCCTCGATACCGCGCGCCGATGGCAGGTGGCACGGTCGATTCGTCTGGGCGAGCCAGCGGTGACCTCCCGCGATGCGCTGCAAGGCTTCGGTATCCCCGGCCGAAATGGCGTGCGGCAGGCCTGGTACGGTCCCGGCCAGAGCCTGCTATTGCTGCCGATCGATGCGCTGGTCGACGCCTCGGTGTCCCCACTACTTCGGCAATTCGACCTGGACCCGATCCGTCAGAAGCAGGTCGCCGAACTCACCATCGCCTTTCTCATGCAGAGCTTCTTGACCGCCTGTGTTCTCGTGTTGGCACGCAATGTCGTCCTGGCCTTCGGCTTCGGGGAAATCGGCGCAGTCGCGGGATCTCTGGGGCTCCTGTTTGCTACCACCTCTCTGCAATATGTACAGTGCGCCCAGGAAAACGAACTACTCCTGGCATTGGCATTGGCCGCGCTTGCCGCCATCCGCGCCAGGCATTGGCAGGAACAAAGGCGATTTGCGTTTCTGGCCGGCATGGCCTGCGGCTTCGCCATTCTGGTGCGCCTTCCTTCCCTGCTGGAGACCGGCGTATTTGGTATTTTCGCCATCGTTACCGGCACGAACCCGAAGCGCTTTCTCGCCTGGTTCGTGCCACCAGTTGTGGGCGCCTTCCTCTTGGACCGCTGGTATCATTGGCACCGTTTCGGCGAACTGTTCAGCACCTACATCGGCATTTTCGGCCGGCTGAACCGGCCCCTGGACCAGCCCTTCTCGTTCCCCTTTTCCTATCCTTTCTGGAAAGGCTTTCTCGGGACCTTGTTCTCGCCAGATAAATCGGTTCTGCTCTTCGACCCCCTTTTGATCATTGTGGTGCTGCTTGCGGTGCGAAACTGGAGCGCGATCGATCGCGACTTGCGCCTGATACTGGTATGCCTGACACTGCTTCTCGTCGCGTATGCCGCGGCCTACGCACGCTATTTTGATTTCGGTGGCGACGTAGCGTGGGGACATCGCTTCGTCCTGCTGCCGGTACAATTGCTCTGCCTGTTCACCGTCCCTCTACTATTCCGGTACCGCTGGCCGGCGCTATGGGTCCTGGTGTTCGTTTCCGTGATTCTGCAGGCCGCATCGACCGCGATTTCGCCTAATGTTGAAGTCATTCAGCGGAACATGGGTTTTCGGCAGGGAGTACTGTGGAACCGCGCGGTGAATATTGCGCAGATCGCCACCAATCGTGAGGACCCCCATCGCTTCACCGGGATCCCGATCGAGTGGCGTACCCTCGCGTATTTCCCATTCCAACTACGGCTGCGATTTCCGCGCGCTGCGGTATGGGGCATGGCGGCCTGGGCGGTGCTGTTTTTATGTTTGTCGGTGCTGATTTTTGCGTTGTGGCTGCAGGCCCAGCGACAGGACCTCGGTAGAAAGACTGATTATCGCAAGATGAGTTAGGGCTTGACCGTACGCTTGTCACCAGGACACGACGCAACGGAGTGGAGTTGAAGGGAGGAGAGGTCTGGTGGGTGGACCTCGGTGCCGATCGGCCTCGGGGAAAAGACGAGGCGCAGGCCCGCCGACATGACCACGCAATGCGAGCAATTCCCAAGTCGGCATTGCAGTCCAGAATCCGAGAACTCGACGAGAGCGAGTTCGGATGAACTTCTCGCCTGGGAACCGGTTGCAGCCGCGTCTGGGTCCCGCTCCACCCGGCACAGATCGTGTATAGTAACGGGGAATCCCGATATGCAACGACGCAAGTTCCTAGCCCGATCCGTGGCCGGAGGAGTGGCAGCGGGGCTCGGCGCGAGTCTCAAGCCGGTGAGCGGCGCGCCTTTTTCCCCGGAACCATCTTCCGACCTGCCCTCGAAGTTCGCGCCGGCGGCTCATTCCATTCCCCACTCGCAGTACAGCCCGTTCACCACGCCCGATTACTACACGTTCGCCGACGATCTGGTCATCGAACGCAGTGCCGCCAACCAACCGCATCGGGGCAAGGTGCTCGCCGCCATCCAGGCCCATTCCGACGATATCCCGCTGTTCGCCGCAGGCACCGTCGCCAAACTGATCGACGAAGGATACACTGGCTGCCTCATCCGCCTCTCCAATGACGAGGCTGCCGGAACCACGCTCGGCCACGGCGTGGTTCAGAACGAAGCCGATACCCAGGATGCGGCCAAAGCCATGGGACTCAAAAAGGCTTACTCCTTTTATTACCGGAACCATCGCATGGACGACAACGCCGCCATCGAGATCCGCGCCCGGCTGATCTTTCTGTTCCGCATGCTGCAAGTGAATACCGTTTTCGCCATGGACCCCTACGACCATTACGACGAAAACCCGGATCACCTCGTCGCCGGCAAGGCGGTGGAGGGGGCGTGCTGGATGGCGGGCGGCGCCAAGGACTACCCGGAACACTACAAGGCCGGGCTCAAACCGGCACACATCCAAGAGAAGTATTACCATGCGCGCTCGCCGCAGGGGCACAACCTCGTGAACCGCGTGGTGGACATCGGCTCCTACATCGATCAAAAGGTGCGGACGAACATGGCCAACAAGGGAAAGGGCCCCGCCGGGACTGCCGGTTCGCGACTCCGCCAGCAACTGGCAAGGCAAGGCAAGAAACTACCCTTACTTGGGCCGGACGACGAGACCGCCAACTTCGCTTACGTGAAGCATTTTCTCATGGACGATTTCCAACTCCTCGGCCGCGAGTTCGGCCTGCAATACGCCGAAGCGTTCCGGTATATCGGTCCGCAGCCGAACTACGTGGGGAACATCGTGAAGTACGCGGAGGAGCATTCTGTTCCGCTCTGAGGATGGAGACGATGGACGCGCATCGCACAAACGCTCCGAACTCTTCAGCCCCCCGTGCCGGCACGGCTGGGATCATGGTCGATAAGGCCCGGCCGGGGCAACCCCACAAGGGCAAGGTTCTCGTCGCGGTCCATGCCCATCTGCAGGACGTGCCTTATTATGCCGGCGGCCTGTGCGCCAAACTCCTGCTCGAGGGCTACACCGGGTACCTGGTCCGGACGACCAACGATGAGAAGTATGGCGGCCGCACTCTGGCCCAGAACATCCTGAGCAACGAACAGGAACACGTCAAGATGGCCGCTGCCCTCGGGTTTAAGGACGTGTTCGACCTTTACTACCGCGCTCACCGAATGAACGAGATTTCGCCCACCGAAATTCGCGGCCGCCTGATCCTGCTGCTGCGCATGCTCAAGGCCGATACGGTGATCTCGTTTCGTCCGTCCGGTCCCGGTGACGAGGATATCGACCACGATGCCACCGGCCGCGCCGTGGAGGACGCCTGCGATCTGGCGGCCTCCGAAAGCGATTTCCAGGAGCATCTGGAAGCCGGCTTCGGAGCGCGGCCGATCGACGAGCGATATTATTTCTGCACCCACTCGGATCAACCGTTCAACCGCGTGGTGGATATCGGCCCGCACGTCGAAAGAAAAATCGATGCCCTGGTCGAGTGTCAGTCACAGGGTGGCGGCGTGAGCGGCGCGGAACTTCGGGCGCGGCTCGCCCGAGAGGGGAAGCGCCTTCCGTTGTTGGGCAATGACGATCGCACGGCCAACCGGGAGTACGCGCGCCAGTTCCTCCTGGATGAGCATCGGGAGTACGGCCGACGCCACAATCTTCCATACGCCGAGCGGTTTCTCTATGTGGATCGCCGTCCACCGGCGAAGACGAAGGTGGACGAGTACGTATCCAGGAATGCCGTAGCAATCTAAGACATAAGCTGCTATGTCAGAAGTATAACTTCAGGGCAAACTGCATTTGCCGCGGCGTGTTCAGCAGGTCGCCGTTGCTGGTCAATTTGCCGAACGTGGTGGATTGCAGCGTGGTGGAACCGGTGCCGAAGCGCACCCGGTTGAACACGTTGAAGGCCTCGGCGCGCAGGTCGAGCTTCAGCTTCTCGCGGATGGGGAAAGTCTTGGCCAGGGAGATGTTCTCGTTGTAGTTCGGAAACAGCCGCACCTTCGGGTTGTAACGGGTCTCGTTGCCAAGACCGTTGAGCGGAGTGTTGGTGCCCTGCAGCGGGAACGGGCCGGTGCCATAGGGAACGAAGAAGGTGTCCACCGACGGATCGAAGCTGCCGCCCTTGGTCTGTGCCCGCCAACCATCGTAGGAAGTAACATACGGCGGTGTGCGGCCGTTGAAAATCGGCAGCGAATAGGTGGTGCCGACGGCGACGGGTTGGCCGCTCGAGTAAGTGGCGATGCCGCCGAGGCGCCAGTTGCCCAGAACGTAAGCGCCCACTCCCTTGTTGAGCCACGGCTTGCCTTTGCCGACAGGCAATTCGTAGACCGCCGACAGCTTGAAGTTGTGCGTAACGTCAAACTGGCCGATGGACTTTTCCAGGCCGCGGTTGAAGAAATCGGCGGCACAGCAATTCGGCCAGTAGCTGTCCGAATCGGTCAACAGCTTGGAGAAGACATAAGATGTCTGCACGGACAATCCGGTGGCGAAGCGACGTTCTAACTTGAGAATACCGGCGTGGTAAGTGGAGTGGCCGCTGTGATCGCCGCCGCCGGAATCGGTGGAGATGCCCGAGTACTGGGGGTAGGGCCGCAGCGCTTGGGCAACCGTTCCCCGGCTGCCCCACAAGGAACTAAAGCTGGGGAAGGGCGCGAAAACACCGGCCGCCGCGGCCGCGGCCGAATTGATGTTGGAGGTAAGGACGGACACGCCGAGTTTCTGCAGATAGATCGGGTTGAGCTGGTCGTATGCCAGCAGCCCGGTCTGTAAGTGGGCGCCCATGACTCCGTTATAAGAGGCCTCCAGAACCATACTCGCGCTGAGCTGGTGTTGGATGGCGAGGTTCAAGCTGTAGTTTTCCGGTGGCCTCGTGCCTTCGTGTCCCTGGTACCAAGCCGGGCTGGAGCCATTAGTGACGGAAGGGTTGACGAACGGCGGCGCCGTCCACGGCGGCAGCCCCTGGGCGAGTGTGAACGTGGGGGTGAGGCCGTTGTTGGAGTTGTTGAAGCTCTGCGTCAGGGTAAAGCCCATGTTGTGAGTCGAGCCGGTCACGGTGGTGACCGCTCCGTACGAAAGCCCGGCGCCGCCGCGGATCACGGTCTTGTCGTTCATTTGATACGCGAACCCCAGACGCGGACCGAAGGCCTTGAAGTAGGAATCGGCCAGGGTGCGCGAGCCTACTCGGCCGGATCCGGAGCCGGCGAAGAGCACGGCGCCCAGAATATTATTGGCGGCCGGGTTGGGCGTGGTGGGCGAGAAGTCCGACCAATTGTCATTCAAACCCGTGGAAGGCAATTGCGCTTCCCAACGCAGGCCTGGGTTGATGGTGAGTTTCCGGCTGATGCGCCAATCGTCCTGAATGTAGCCGGCGAAGTACGGCCACTGCTGGCCAATGAAGCGGATGGTATCCAGGCTGCCGCTATCGGCGTATCCGAGAAGGAGGGAGGCGAAAGGGTTCCCGCCGCCGGTGGCGAAATTGGTGTCACCGGCGCGCCCGGTTTCCGTGAAATTGAACCCGACACAGCCCGACACGCATTGGCGGCCGAACCCGTTGTAGTGGGTCAACTGGTACATGCCGCCGGCCTTGAAGGTGTGGCTTCCGCGAACGAACGTGAAATCGTCGTTAAACGCGTAGACGGTATTTTCGGAGCCATTGTTGGCGTTGCCGCCCCACCCGCCATAGCCGTTGCTGAAGGTGAAATTGATCAGGTTCTGGTCGCAGTCCGGCACGTTGACCAGACAGAACTTGCTCTTCCAGTTTCCCAGGTACTCCTGCGGCGGATTGTGATTTTGCCGCCAGTTGTTGCCGCCCGCATAAAAGTGATTGAACTTGGTGGCGCCGAAGGTGTGGTCCCAGCTCATGCGGAAGACGTCCGTGTACTGCGTCAAATCGTTGTAATTGACGTAATAGCCAGGCAGCCCTGCGGGGCCGTTCGGACCGGGCACGATTTTTTCCCGGTCGTAGCCGTAGTAACCGGAGATGCGGTCCTTCGCCGAGAAGATATGGTCGCCCTTGATGCTCCATTTGTTGATGGGATTCACCTGCGATCCCTGAGTCACCAGGTAGTTGTTGCTGACATAGGCAAGAGTGCCGGGCGCGGCGCCGTTGTTGGGGGCAAGCTGTCCGCCGGTGCCGCTGGCGAAGACCCCCAGGGCTTTGGTTGCGGTTGAGTCAATCAAGTTCTGCGGAATCTGGTTGCCGGCGAAGGGCGTGCGCGTGACCGTGCCGTTGGCTGTCGTGACCTGGCTGGTGGGGTCGTAGATCGGAATCTGCGTTCCGGATGAGTTCACCCACTTGCTGAAATCGCCCTTGTACATTTCCGGAGTCGGCACGGTAGTGGTGTATGCGGTGGCGCCCACGCGGTTGCGGAAGCCTTCGTAGGCGAAGAAGAAGAAGCTCTTGTCCTTGCCTTTGTAGAGTTTCGGTATCCAGATGGGCCCGCCGAAGCTGCCGCCGAAATCGCTCTGCTTGTAGATCGCCCTCGGAACGCCGGCCTCGTTGCTGAAGAACCGGTTGGCGTCGAAATCGTTGTTGCGCAAAAACTCATACGCCGAACCGTGGACCTGGTTGGTGCCGCTCTTGGACGAGAACGTCATCACGCCCCCGCCGGCGTGGCCGTATTCGGCCTTGAACCCGTTGGTGTCCACGGTGAATTCGGTGACGGCTTCGAGGGACGGCGCATTGGAGGATACCCAGCTGATCTGCAGCGCGCGTGAGGTGTTGGTCGAGACGCCATCGAGCGTGGTGCCGTAGCTGGCCGCCTGTCCCCCGCCCAGCATGAAGCCGTTGTCGCCGCCGATATTCTTCGACTCGGGCGTGATGGTTGCCAGGTCGAACGGGCTGCGCAGGGTGCCGCCTACCACCAGCGGCAGTTGATCCACCATTTGGTTGGTCACCGTGGCGCTGGTTTTGGCGTCGGAGGTCTGCAATTGCACTGCGGTTGCCGTGATTTCCACCGTCGTCTTCGTGGAGCCCACCGCCAGCGTGGCATCGGCGCGCACGGTGGCGGAGGCATTCAGCGTCAGGCCGGACCGGACCGAAGAGGTGAAACCCTCTTTCTCGATGCGCACGCTGTAAGAGCCGATGGGCAGGTTCGGCAGCGTGTAGTCTCCCGCCTCGTTCGAAGACGTTGTGACAGCGACATTGGTTGAGGCCTCGGTAGCCGTTACTTTGGCCTGCGGCACCGCGGCCCCGGTGGAATCGGTCACGTTGCCGGTAATGGTGCCGCGTTCGGACTGGCCGAACAGCGCGGCAACAGACAAGAGCAGAGCGAGAAGCGCGACGGTGACTCGCACGAAAACTGGTAGCTTCATGGATACCCCCCTGAACGGCCGGTTGGTCCGGGCCGTGCAATCTGCTCACGCTATCACTTGTGTCCACAAGATGCAAGTTTCTGTGATGTTGCTGTTGATGTGTGCAGCCTGCCGCCCCGCAACATGCGCCCCGTACTCGTGTTATAGTTTTCGAAATTGAGAGTATTGGTGCGGAATCAGACCCGCGATACCGTATTGGGCGCATCGGTGGACATCGCAGACACCAGTGCCAAGCGGCGCGAGGGCCTGCTCAAGCATGAACGGTTGGACCCGGGCAGCGGGCTCTGGATCAACCCTTGCGAATCGGTTCACACGTTCTTCATGAAGTTTCCGATAGACTTGGTCTATCTGGACAAGAAGCGGAAGGTTCGTAAAGTGCGGCACCGGGTGCCGCCGTGGAGATTGTCGATGTGTCTATCGGCGCACTCCATCCTGGAACTACCGGCCGGGACGGCGGAGCAGACCAGGACTGTGAAGGGGGATATCCTGGCCATCGAAAAGCTGGGTTAAACGATTGATTTCATGAGATTTGGCCTATCGTTCGCGGCGCTCGCGGTGCTCACTTCTTCCTGTACCCGGCACACGCCCGTCGCCCCAGCCCCGATTGCCCCGGCGCCTACTGTTTGGGAGCACCAGGTCAAGAACGCCATCGATGCGGGCGATGGCGACTACCAGTTGCGCCTGCTCCGCGCCAAAGTCGCCGGCGAGCCGGCGAACATCCAGGCCCGTCTCGACCTGGCCAAAGCCTACCGGGAGCGCGGCTTCCCTGACGTCGCCCTCGAAATCAACCGCTTGGCCGCCGACCGCTTTCCGGAGTCGGGCGAGGCGCAGCTTGGGCTGGTCCGCTCCCTGCGCGACTTGAACCGCCGCCCGGAGGCCATCGGGGGCTTGGAAGCCTTCTTGAAAGCACATCCCCAAACCGCTCCCGAGTACTATTCCTGGCTCGGCATCCTGCGCGACGAATCGGGTCTGTGGCCAGTCGGCGAACCGGCCCACCGGAAGGCCGTGGAATTAGCCCCAGGCCTCGACTCGTGGCACAACAACCTGGGCTACAACCTTCTGATGCAGAAGAAGAACGAGGAAGCTGCCGAGGAATTCCGCACTGCCCTCAAGCTGAATCCGAAATCCCAGGTGGCGCGTAACAATCTGGGTATGGTTCTCGCCAATCAGAATGCGGCGGAACAGGCCGTGGCCAGTTTCCAGTCCGTGTCCGACGCCGCCACCGCGCACAACAACCTGGCAGCGGTCTGGATGGAAAAAGGGAACTACCCGGCGGCGCGAAAAGAACTAGAGGTGGCTCTCGGGTACGATAAGACTCACCCGGCGGCATTGAAAAACCTGGAATTGCTTGGGCGTATGGATGGCAAGGCCGCGACGCTCCCGGCCGAAACCGCCGAACCGTCGCGTTGGACGCGATGGAAATCCGGCTTCCGCAGGCTCTTCGTTGGGCCATTGAACGATTCGAACCCCGAGGCGGCCAGCACCGCCTCCGCTAAATGACCAGAGAGGGATAATGAAGGCATTGATTTTCCGATTCATTCGCGATGAACAAGGGCAGGACCTGGTGGAGTATGCTCTGATTGTGGCCGCCGTGGGGTTGGCCCTCATCACCACCGTCAACCAACTCTCCCAGGGCATCGTCAGCCTGTACCAGAGCATCACGGGCGACCTGTCGAGCATCGGCGCCAACGGCCAGTAATTCCCGATTGCCGGGCCGTTTCGGACGCCTGCAGCGATGCCTGCGGCCCGACTTGTCGCTGGCCGCAGCCGGGGTGACGCTCTTTTATTGTCTGTTCCTCTTTCAGGGCTATCAAAAGCTGTTCCGGGACTCCGACGCCGGCTGGCACATTCGCACCGGCGAGGCGATCCTCGAGACCGGCATTCTGCCCCGAACCGATCCCTACTCGTTCACCCGTGCAGGCCAGCCCTGGTTCGCTTGGGAATGGGGCGCCGACGTCATCGTGGGCGCCATCGACCGCGCCGCCGGCCTGACCGGAGTCGCGCTCTTCTACGCTGCCCTGATCGGCGCGGGCGTCTGGCTCTGGTTCCGCCTCCACTGGGCGCTCGCAGGCAATTTCCTGATCGCCTGCGCCATGGCCCCGCTTCTGCTTTCCACCTGCAATATTCACTGGCTGGCTCGCCCGCACGTGATCGGTTGGCTATTGCTCGTGGCGGCCGTTCTGTATGCGGAACGCCTCGAGCATTTGGGCGTGCGCCAGTTGCTGGCCATCACCGCATTCACTGCGCTGTGGGCCAACCTGCACGCGAGCTTTTTTCTGGCGCCCGTAGTGGCCTTGATTTACACCATCCGCCACAGGTCCCCAGCCGCCGTTTTGGCCGCCTTTCTGGCGCCGCTGCTCAACCCATACGGATTCCACCTCTACACCCACGTCTACCGCTACCTCACGGACACCGAGTTGCTTTCCCGCATCGGCGAATTCCAGAGCTTCGATTTCCACGCCGCCGGCTCCGGTCAGATCGCCCTTACGGTAATCCTGGGCATCGCCGGCGGCACCCTTGCCTTGACTCAGGGCCGCATCCATCACTTCGTGCTGGCGATGGGGGTCGCCGCCATGGGCCTGCGTTCGGCGCGCGTCCTGCCGTTGGTGGCGCTCCTGCTTCTGCCTGTCGCCAATACTGGGATCACGCGGTGGCTCGAGGGTTTGCCCCGGGCGCGAGGTTTTCTGCGCTATTCGAACCGGCTGCGCATTCTCGATTCCCGGATGAGCGGACTGGCATGGGCGCCCGTGCTTCTGGTTGCCTGCTTCGCCCTGCTGCGCGCGCCCAGCATCCTAGCTCAGACCGGGTTTCCGCCCGACCAGTTTCCAGTGGCGGCGTATCGCTATATCCCCGAGAGCGCCCGCCTGTTCGCACCGGACAAGTTCGGCGGCTATCTGATCTTTCGCTCCCAGGGCACGCGCAAAGTCTTCTTCGACGGCCGCAGCGATCTTTACGGGGCCGAGTTCCTGAAACAGTATGCGCGCATGACCCAGGTCCGCCCTGGCTGGCGGGAGTCCTGGAACTCGTTCGGCTTCACCCACGCGCTCTTGCCCAACGACTATTCGCTGCTCCCAGCCCTCGAGCAGCTAGGCTGGCGGCAGATTTATCGTGACGGAACGGCAACACTCCTGGTCCGGGGTGGAACTTAGACTTGGTCCGTGTGTTACAACAGATCAAGTGGAGCGGGCCTCCTGGCCTGCTTTCCATGAGCAACCCACATTGCCGCATGAGGAATGAATGGACCGCCAGAAGAAATTCCTGTTATTTGGCGCCGCCTGGGTGTCGGCGTTTCTGCTGACCTGGTTCCTCTACGCTAACGCCGTGGCGCCCCGGGAGGAGCCCAAACGCAGCGTGGTGGTGGCCACCCACGACATGCCGCTCGGCACGCTGCTGCGCCAGAGCGACGTCAAGATGGTCAGGTACCCGGAAAGGGACGTTCCCAAGGGAGTTCTGTTCCAGGCCAAGGACGCGTGGAACCGGGTTCTGCTGGTTCCCTTGAACAGCAACGAACCGGTGCTGCTGTCCAAGCTGGCTGCCATCAACGCCACCGAAGGTGTCTCGGCCACGATTCCGGCCGGCTACCGGGCCGTCTCCGTATCGATTACCGATGTCAGCGGAGTGGCTGGCTTGATCCAGCAGAATGCCCGGGTGGACGTGCTCTTCACGCGGCCTGGTTCCATGGCCGAAGCCACCACATCCACCATCCTGCAGAACGTGAAAGTGCTGTCTACCGGACGGCAGACGCAAACCGGCCAGGCGGTGGATCCGCGCGCGCCCAGGTCCCCCGTGGTCACGCTGCTGCTCTCACCTTCCGATTCGCAGAAACTGGAACTGGCCAAAAACGAAGGCAGGATCAGCCTGTCGTTGCGCAATCCGCTCGACGATTCGCGATCCGCCGACGCCGGTCCCGTGACCACCGAGGTGCTCGACCCCATGATCAGCGCGCGTCTGGCTCGCGCCCGCAAAGGCCGCACCACCAACATGGCCCGGGCCAACCTGGAAGACCCCAAGGTCTGGCAGGACCTTACCGGTGATAAGAAAGTGATGGACGCCGAGAAGGCCGCCAGAGATGCGGAAGAAGCCCGCCGCAAGAAGGAAGCCGAAAGGCCGCGTGTCGTGGTCGACGTCTACCGCGGGGATAAGCACGTTCAGGAATTGTTTAAATGACGATTGCGGGAGGGCTCTTTGGCGCGCTTCTGTTGGCGGCCAGTGGTTGGACCGCCCGTGCGCAGACCACCCAGGCCCAGAGCCGTGACGTCACGTTGGTGGAAGGCCGCGGCGAACTGCTGCAGTTCCACAACGACATCCAGAAGGTCGCCATCTCCGAACCCAAAGTGGCCGATGCCGTGGTGATTTCCCCCCGCGAAGTCATGGTCAATGCCAAGGGTCCTGGCCGCGCCACGCTGATCGTCTGGGAAACCGGCGTCGAGCCGGCGCGTTACGAGATCAACGTCACCAAGGACACGGCGGAGTGGGACAGCTTTCACAAGGACATCCTGGACAGCGCCGGCGGCAGCGACGTGAAGATCACCGGGACCGGCGACACCATCGTGCTCAGCGGCTCCGTGAAGAGCGCCGAAGATTCCAAACGGCTGGCCAGCATGGCGCAAACGCGCGCCAAAACCGTGATCAACCTGTTGCACGCGCCGCCGCCTCCGGAACTGCGCCAGATCATGCTGGCGGTGAAGTTCGCCGCCATCGACCGCGTGGCGCTTTCGCAACTCGGCTTCAACATGTTCAGCACCAACGACAAGCTGATCGGCGCCACGACCACGGAGCAGTTTCAGGCGCCGCGATTCAGCCAGCTCACGCCCAACACGACCAGCACCGTGAACTTCGCCGACCTGCTGAACCTGTTCGCTTTCCGCCCGGACTTGAACATCGGCGCCACCATCAAGGCGCTGCAGGAAAAGAACCTGCTGCAGATTCTGGCCGAGCCCAACCTGGTGTGCCTGGAAGGCAAGGATGCCAGCTTCCTGGCCGGCGGTTCGTTCCCGTTCCCCACCATCACCACCACCCCCACCGGCGGCGCCACGGCGCCCGTCATCACGGTGCAGTTCAAACCTTTCGGCGTCAAGCTGGATTTCACGCCGAACATTACACCGCAAGGGGCCATCGATCTGAAGGTGGCGCCGGAAGTCAGCTCGCTCGATTTCTCGAATGCGGTCACGCTGCAAGGCTATCTGATTCCGGCGCTCAGCCAGCGCCACGCCGAAACAGAAGTGATTCTCAAAGACGGCGAGAGCTTCGCGATCGCCGGGCTCATCGACAATCGCGTGACCGATGTGATCGACAAAGTGCCGGGGCTCGGCAACCTTCCCGTTCTGGGCAAGCTTTTTCAAAGCCACAGCACGCAGAAGTCCACCGACGAATTGCTGGTGGTTATCACCCCACATTTCGTTCGCCCGCTCAGCCCCGAGGAGAAGGCCAAACTGCCGGATATGCCGGCCACCTTCCTGCCCACGGTTGCCGAGCAAAACGCCAAGAAGGGCAAGAAGGGGAAGACGCCCCCCTCCGACCCCGGCAAGGATGCGGAGTTTGTAGGACCCCGTGGCCAGCAAATACCTAAGTAAGACGGTGGGCGGTGGGCGGTGGCCGGTGCGCGGTGGCGGGCATCGGAAGAGGGGCTCGGGTGCCATGTCTCTGCCGCTGCAGACGGTGGCCGGTGGTCGGTGGCCGGTGGTCGGTGGCCGGCATCTGAAGAGGGGCTCGGGTGCCATGCCTCTGCCGCTGCAGATGGTGGTCGATGGCCGGTGGCCGGTGGTCGGTGGCCGGCATCGGAAGAGGGGCTCGGGTGCCATGTCTCTGCCGCTGCAGATGGTGGTCGATGGCCGGTGGCCGGTGGGCGGTGGCCGGCATCGGAACGGGGGCTCGGGTGCCATGTCTCTGCCGCTGCAGACGGTGGCCGGTAGTCGGTGGCCGGTGGTCGGTGGCGGGCATCGGAACAGGGGCTCGGGTGCCATGTCTCTGCCGCTGCTCGTCATCATGGTGCCCGTGCTCTTCGGTATGATGGGCTTCGCTCTCGATCTCGGCCGCCTCTACCTGATTCGGGGCGAACTCAGTCAGGCCGCCAACGCCATGGCTCTGAGCGCCGCCGCGCAACTCAACCAGACAGGGTTCGCCAATACCGCCATCGCCAACGTGCTGCCGCCGCCGGTCGGCACCGGACCCACCTACAAGTACAACTTTGCCGGCCTGACCCTTGGCCAGGACGCCGGCAGCCTCACCAGCACCATCGACCAGCCGCTGTGTTACGGCTCCGTCACCGCCGCCAGCACGCCCGGCGGAACCTCCGTGGATTGCAGCGACCCGACCGCGCAGTTCGTTCACGTCAGCGTCAGTGCCGACGCTCCTCTGCTCTTCTGGAGCTTGCTGCCGGGCGGGTCGTCGCGCAAGACACCGATCGTCGCCCAGGCGGTGGCCGGGATCAGCGCACCGCTGTGCACCGCGTGCAATATCGTTCCCATCGCCATCGCCGCGCTCGACCCTGCCGACACCGCCAATTTCGGTTTCGACTCCAGTTTCTCCACTCTCTACACGCTGTCCTATTCCTGCACCGGGACCCCCGTTCCCATCAACTTGCCCGGCACCAGCAGCGGCGGGCCGGCCGGCCAATCGACCGTTCCCTACGTGCTGATCAACCGCTTCGACCCTAACAACGCCAACCTGTCGGAAGCCGACCAGGCATTCGTGGCTGGCGCGGCGGGCATCGCGGCCTCGGTCAATCCGACGCCGAACGCGCTCACCTCGTCGCCAGGCACGCCGGCGGCGTGCGTCAACCTGGGCGACACCGAACAGATCTGGGCCAGCGCCGTGCCCGCCGTCTGCGCCGCCGCGGCCAACCCGACCGTGGAAGCCGCGCTCTGCGGCATCTACACGCGCCTGGACGACCCCAATAACCAGGCGGGTTGCGCCACCGCGGTCAGCGATTTAGGCGCCCTCTCTCCGCTCTATCTGCCCGACACCAATGCCAGCGAGGCGATGACCGACGCCTACCAGCAGTACGCCGGCAACGGACGCCGCATCATCACGGTGGCCATTGTCGATGCCCTGGCAGCCAACACCACGTCCCCCATGACCGTCCTCGGATTCCGCCAGTTTCTGGTGACGCCCAGCCAGGACGGCAGTTTCTTTCTGCCCAGCGACTCCAACGGCCGCATTCCCGTTCTCTACATCGGCAACCCCGCCCCCGTGCAGGGCGGCTGGTTCGACACACGCTATGCCAACGCCTGCGTGCCAGGTTCCTTCACAGGACCCGGAAAGGTGGTGCTCCACCAATGAGACGCGCGCGCGGCAACATGGTGTTGGAACTGGCGATGTGGATGCCTATCCTGCTGCTTCTCATCGCCGGCATGATTCAGGTGGGTAAATGGACCTATCTGGACTACTCGTTGACGAAGATCTTGTATGCGGCCGCGCGCCAGGCAGCGGTGCAGCAGGGCCTGAACTTTTGTGATCCTCTCGACCCGGCCACGCAGGCCGCGCTGAGCGCCGCCCTCTACGACCCGGGTACCGGCCTGCCGCTGATTCGCAACCTGAGCGTGGACATGTTGCAGGTGACCACTCAATGCCTGGATGCCACCGGCGCGTTGGGCGCCTGCGACGTGTCGGGCTGCGGTACGCCGGCCGGCGCCGAGCGGCCGGATTTCCTCACCGTCTCCATGCCCGGCGGGTATACGATCCAGCCGCGGATCCCGTTTATTCTGCTGAACCCCTTTGCACTGCGGCCGACCGTGACCGTGCCGTTCAACGGGAGCTCGCTGTGAACGTAGGATGCCAGTGGAAGGCGGATGCCGGATGCCGGATCCCGGATGCCGGTTGTGTCGGCGCGAAGGGACTCCGGCAGCTCCAGCCACTGGCGTATGGCACGCGGCGCGAACGGCCATCGGCCCCCGCGCTGGAACCGGCCACTGGCATCCGGCATCCGGCATCCGGCATCAAGCATCCACCGGCATCATGCCGTTCCGGCCAGGCCGTCACGGAATTCGCCCTGCTCTACACCGGAGCCGTCCTGCCGCTGACGTTCATGGTGGTCTTCGTCGCCCAGATGCTCTGGATCTGGCACTCGGTGGCCGATTTCACGCGCGATGGCGCCCGCTATGCCGCCACGCACTGCTGGCAAGCCGATGGCAACGCCGGCAACGTGCTTCAATACATGCAGAGCCACGTGCCGCTCATGATCGATATGGACCAGTTTCAAAACAACTCGGCCGGCATTCAGGTCCAGTATTTCACCGAAGGCCCCGATGGCAGTCTGGGTCCGCTCAACACCGACTGCTCCGGCTGCCTGCCCGACGCGGTGAGCGTGAGCATCACTGCCTATCAGTACAAACGTTTCTCCAGTTTTTTCAGACTTCCCAACGTGACCATCCCGCCATTCACCACCACCGTGCCGATGGAAAGCGGCGGCCTGCAGGATGCCTCGGGGACGTGCGTGCCATGAGATCGCGAAAGGATTCCGGTGTCTAACTCCCTAATGGTCGCGTCGAGCGACGAACACTTCCGAGAGATGGTCCGCGACAGCCTGCTGAACATCCCAAACTCGAAGGTGGTAGCGGAATATCAGGAGGTGGCCGCGAACCTCTACATCCGCGTGCTGCAGGATCTTGAACGCAATCCCACCGCCGGCCTGATCGTGGATATCTCGGGCGACCCCGATGGCGCCGTCAAGGCCCTGGAGAAAGTGAAGCAGGCCGCGCCCGACCTGTTCATCATGGTCTCCCATTTCCACGCCGATGGCGAAACCGTCATCCAGTGTATGCGCGCCGGCGCCAACGAATTCCTCATCCAGCCGATCAAGCGGACCGAGTTCCGCGACGCCATGAGCCGCCTGGAGCGCGCCGCGCGGCACGGCGCGGCGGGCGAAAGTAAACTCGGCAAGGTCCACACCTTCATCGGCACGAAAGGCGGCGTCGGCGCCACCACGCTGGCCGTGAACTTTGCAGCCGTGTTGGCGCAGCGCAAACAATCGGCGGTGGCCATCGATCTCGACTGGATCGGCAACGATGTGGCCATGCAGTTGGGCGCCGCTCCGCAGTACACCCTGATGGAAGTGGCCGAGAACCTGGAGCGCATGGACCAGGCGTTGTTCGAAGGCTTCGTTACCCGCGACCCGCTTGGCTTCTACCTGGTAGGACCACCCGATGCGCTGGAGCAGCAGGGCCACTTCAGCGACCACATGTTCCGCGAGTTCGTGACTTTCCTGGTGGAGAAGTACGATGCGGTAGTGATCGATGGAGGCCGCGCCGTGTCCAACGAAGTGGTCATAGCCGCGGCGCAAGTTTCGGCCTCGGTCTTCCTGGTGGTGGATCAGGAATTTCCGTCCATCCGCAACGCGCAGCGCTACATCACGTTCCTGATGCGCATGGGCTTCAACCAGGACCAGATTAAGGTCGTGGTGAACCGGTACACCAAGAAGGTTACGGCCAACCAGGCGACCCTCGAACAGATTACCCAGACGCTCAACCAGCCGGTGTTCTACGGCATTCCGAATTCGCCCGCGGTGATCGCCTCCATCAACAAGGGGCGGCCGTTTGTGGCCAACCGGGAGCAGGCGGGCGATCTCGACCGCGTCTTCCGCGCCTTCGTCGATAAGGCAACGGGGAGGAAGAAGGCCGCTGCCGCGGAGCCGGTTGCGAGGACTGCATGATGGCAGGACTTGAAGGGGTCCTCCGTGGGTAGCCGCAGCTTGATCCGTCCCGGCTCGGGCGCCGACCGCTGGTTCGATCTCAAGAGCCAGGTACATTACAAGCTCGTCAATTCGCTGACGCCGGAGCAGCTCAAGGACCTGAACAAGGACAGCGTCCGCGGCGAGATCGGTCGCGTCGTGGAGAAGATCATCATCGATGAGAACATCCCCATGACCATGGGCGAGCGGGAAAGACTAGTCGAGGAGATCCTCGATGAAGTCTTCGGCCTGGGCCCACTCGAAGGGTTGCTGAAGGACCCATCGATCAGCGACATCATGGTCAACGGCTTCGACAACGTCTATATCGAACGCGCCGGCCGCCTGGTGGAAACCAACATCCGGTTCAAGGACAACGCGCACGTCCGCATCATCATCGAGCGCATCGTCTCGGCCATCGGCCGCCGCATCGACGATTCGTCGCCCATCGTGGATGCGCGGCTGGCCGACGGTTCGCGCGTCTGCGCCGTGATTCCGCCGCTTTCGCTGATCGGGCCGGTGATGTCCATCCGGCGCTACGGCAAAAAGGTTCTCAGCACCGAAGACCTGCTCAAGAACGAAACCTTCACCACGGGCATGCTGGATTTCATGAGCGGCTGCGTGGAAGCGCGGCTCAACGTGGTGATCTCGGGCGGATCCGGTTCGGGCAAGACCACCATGCTCAACACCATGTCGCGCTTCATTCCCGAGGAAGAGCGCATCGTCACCATCGAGGACACGGCCGAGCTGCAACTGCAGCAAAGCCACGTGGTTCGTCTGGAAACGCGGCCCCCGAACCTGGAAGGCGCTGGCGCCATCACGCAGCGCGACCTGCTCATCAACACGCTGCGTATGCGGCCCGACCGCATCATCGTGGGCGAATCGCGCGGTCCCGAAGCGCTGGACATGCTGCAGGCCATGAACACCGGCCACGATGGCTCCATGACTACCGTGCACGCCAACGCCCCTCGCGACGCCTTTTCGCGCCTGGAAACCATGGTGATGATGGCGAGCCAGCACGTGCCAGACCGGGTGATTCGCCAGCAGCTTGCCAGCGCCATCAATGTGGTGGTCCACTGCAGCCGTCTGGCCGATGGCACCCGCAAGGTGACTGGCATTGCCGAGGTGGTAGGGGTGGCGAACGACCAGGTAGAGATGCAGGACCTGTTCCTCTTTGACCGCTCCGGCATCAGCCGGCGCGGCAAGGTGTTGGGCCGTTTCCGCGGCTGCGGCGAGAAGCCGATTTGCATGGACCGGCTGAGATCGTACGGCATTCACCTGTCGCCAGCGATCTTCTCGGAGGAGCACGAGGTCAAGGAAAAGTAGATGTTCCTGTTCCTGCTAGCCGCGGGTCTGATCTTCTCGGTTGCCATCATCGGCGCCGGCTACTACGTCTGGTCGGTTCCCGAACAGGAAGCCCAGGATGTGCTGCGCGCGCGCCTACGGGAACTGCGCACCAACACCCGCCGCAGCGTTCAGAGCCAGCCGGAACTGCTGCGCCGGGAACAGCGGGGCTCGTTCGCGTTTTTGGGCGACCTGGTGACCTGGGTGGGAGTGCTGCGCCGCCTGCAGGAGATGGTACAGCAGGCCAACCTGAAATACCGCGCGGCTGACGTGTTGGGCATCAGCCTGGCGCTGGCCGCGATGACTTTCGTGATCCTGACCCTGTTCGGCGGCCTGCTGTTTCTGCGCCTGCTGATTGGCCTGGTGGTGGGGATGGCGCCGCTGGTCTACATCCTGCGGGTACGCAACCGCCGCCTCAAGAAGTTCGAGGAGCAACTGCCGGACGCCATCGACCTGTTCACCCGCACCATGCGCGCCGGCCACAACATCCACAGCGGTCTCGAGACCATTGCGGGCGAAACCAGCGATCCGGTGAGGATGGAATTCAAGAAGCTGATGGAGGAGCTGGGCCTGGGTTCGCAGGTGGAGCCGGCGCTGCACGCGTTAGGCAAACGCGTCCCGCTGATCGATCTGAAGTTCTTCATCACCAGCCTGATCCTGCAGAGGCAGACCGGCGCCAACATGGTGGCGGTGCTGGAGAACCTATCGACCCTGGTGCGCGAGCGCCTCAACATGGCCGCCAAGATGAAGGCGCACACCGCCCAGCAGCGCTTCTCGGCCGGCCTGCTGTGCGCGCTGCCGTTCGTGGTGGGTCTGGGCTTCTGGATTCTGAAGCCCGAGTACATCCGCCTGCTATGGACCGACCCGGTGGGCAGCAAATTTTTCACCTACGCCATCTGCTCGGAGATCGTGGGCATTCTGATCATCCGCAGGATCGCCAACATCAAGGTCTGAGATGAATTCCATACTGACCAACCTGCTTTTCTTTCTGCTGACCGGCGCCACCCTGTCGCTGCTGTTCTGGACCGGCGCGGAGCTTTTCCGCAACCAGGAGGACCCGCTGGGCGACCGGTTGGAGGGCCTGCAAACCCAAGCCATGGTGGCCACCGCGCGCGCCACACGCCGCAAGAATGCGGGCCGCGGCTTGGACCGCTTCCTCTACGTGATCGGCATGATACCCGGCGGCGAGGATTGGATGAACACGAGCGAAAAGCTTCTGGCGCAGGCCGGCGTGCGGCGCAAGAGCGCGCTGGCTTTGTACTGCATCGGGGTGTTGGTCTTCGTGATGGCGCTGTGCGCGGCGACGATCTATCTGCAGCGCGACAATCCCAACGGTGTGACATCCATGCTGGGCGGCCTGGTGGCGGCGCTGCTTATCGGCTTCATTCTGCCGAAGCAGATTCTATACCGCATGGTCAAGAGCTACCGGCGGAAATTGCAGGAGGCGCTGCCCGATACGGTGGACCTGCTGGGCATCGTGCTTGGCACCGGTCTGGGCCTGGACCAGGCGATGATGCGCGTCAGCGAGGAGATGATCTACATCTACCCCGAGTTGGCCAACGAATTCACTACGGTGGTGATGCAGGTGCGCGCCGGCCAGGAGCGGGGCAAGGCCTTCAACCAGTTCGTCCGGCGCACCGGCATCGAGGATATCAAATCGCTGTCCGCGATGATCGTGCAGAGCGAGAAGTTCGGCACCAGCCTGGCGCAGGCTCTGAAGGTTTACGCCGACGCGTTGCGCACGCGCCGCCGTCTGCGCGCCGACGCCGCCGTCGGCAAAGCCGGCATCAAGATGCTGTTTCCGATTGTGATCTTCATCCTGCCCGTGCTGTTCGTGATCACACTGGTCCCCGGCATGCTGAGCGTGCTGAGGGACCTGAAACTTCTCGGCGGGGGACGATGACTCTTTACGACCGCGACTTTGCCGAATGGACTGCCCGGACCGCTGAAATGATACGGCCAGGGCGCTTCGACGAAGCCGATTTGGGGCATGTTGCCGCGGGCTGCGCAGCCTGAACGGTACTACCAATCGACGAAGAGCGCTCAGAGGTCGACGAAATCTTCGAGCAATCGCCCAGCCTAGGGCGCATGCGGCGGAGGACCTGGCCCGGATCTACGTGAAAGCGGTTAAGCTGGCGGCTTAATCGACGTGAGCTTTTGGCCGTGAACCAGGCTGTCCAACCGACGACGGGCGGGTGTTTTTACGCGAGGTTTGGCCGCGGAGTCATGGAATTCGTTGCGGCGGCCGGGGCTTCGCGGACTTTTCGCCGTGCGTATCCGGCCGCCAATGGATTGGAGAGCCTCTTCCGAGACCTTAGCCCGCTGGATGGCGAGCGGCTCTAGCAGATT
>Ga0075030_100000271_pt1 | contig 43691 bp, 39 predicted proteins | sample LitLauG_LLR_2012_FD_71393 | JGI IMG/M metagenome (GOLD analysis project Ga0075030, IMG submission 71393) | Freshwater sediment microbial communities from Pennsylvania, USA - Little Laurel Run_MetaG_LLR_2012 | ecosystem: Environmental > Aquatic > Freshwater > Creek > Sediment | place: USA... | reverse complement strand
CGCGCGCCAGGCCTTTTTCCAGCTCGCCCTGCCGCGCGAACTCGACGATCAGGATCGCGTTCTTGGACGCCAGGCCGATCAGCACCACCAGGCCGATCTGGGTGAGGATGTTATTGTCCAGGCCGCGAAGATTGACCCCGACGATGGCAGCCAGCAGACACATCGGTACAATCAGAATGACCGCGGCCGGCAGTGTGACGCTCTCGTAGAGGGCGGCCAGCAGAAGGAAGACGAAGACCACCGCGGCGCCGAAGATGAGGATGCCGGTGTTGCCGGCGATGAGCTCCTGGTAGGCCAGTTCGGTCCACTCATAGGTGTAGCCCGGCGGCAGATTGGCCCTGGCCAGCCGCTGCATTTCGGCGAGGGCCTCGCCGGACGAGTGGCCAGGCGCGGCGTCGCCCTGTATTTCAGCGGCCGGGAAGAGGTTGTAGCGCAGCACCCGATAGGGGCCGGTGGTGTGGCGGATGTTCACAACCGAGCCCAGGGGCACCATGGCGCCGGTCGCGGAACGCGCCTTGAGTTCGGTCAGCCGGGATTCGTCGTCGCGGAACGGTGCGTCGGCCTGGGCAAGGACCTGGTAGGTGTGGCCGAATAGATTGAAATCGTTGACAAATGTCGATCCAAGATAGGTGTGCAGAGTGCTGAACACCGAACTGTCGGAGACGCCGAGGATCTCGGCCTTTTCGCGGTCGATGTCGGCGAAGACGCGCGGCGTCTTGGTGCTGAACGTGACAAACGCCGATCCGATGATCTTGGACTGGGTGGCCGCCTTGGCAAGCGCCCGCGTGGTCTCTTCCAGGGCCTTGGGTCCATGCCCGCCCTGGTCCTCGACGATGAGCTTGAAGCCGCCGGTCGAGCCGATGCCGCGCACCGGCGGCGGTTGGATGATCTTGATGTCGGCGGCGGTGATTGGCGCTAGGCGCTTTTGCAGATCGGCGATGATCTGTTTGGGCGACTGACCGTTTGGTCCGCGCTGGCCGAACGGTTTGAGGATCAGGTAGATTTGGCCCGCGCTGGACATGGTGGTGTTGCTGGTGGTGTCGACACCGGCATAGATCGACGCCGCCTTGACCGCGGGGGATGAAAGCAAGGTCTGGCCGACCTGACGCATCACGGCGTCCGTGCGGCCCAGGGACGCCCCCGCCGGGAGATTGATGGCGACAAGCAGATTGCCTTGATCCTGGATGGGGATGAAGCCCTTGGGGGTGGCGGCCAGATCCCAGGCGGCGAAGGCGACAAGCCCGGCGTAGATCACCAGCATCAGCCGTCGCATGCCGAGCACCCGTTTGATCATCGCCGCATAGCGGTTCGCGAGGGCGTCGAACGCGGCGTTGAAGCGGATGCCAATGTCCGCAAAGCGGGAGGCTTTGGCAGCCTCATGCGCCTCATGGCGCATCAGCAGGGCCGCCAGAGCCGGTGACAGGGTCAGGGAGAGGATCAGCGAAATCACCGTTGAGGCGGCGATCGTCAAGGCGAACTGTTGATAAAAACGACCGGTGATGCCGGTAATGAAAGCCGTGGGGATGAACACCGCCAGCAGCACCAGGGCGATGCCCACCAGGGCGCCGCTGACCTCGTCCATGGTCAGATGCGCGGCCTGTCGCGCCGGCATGCCCGCGCGCAGGTGACGGTCGATGTTCTCGACAACGACAATGGCGTCGTCGACGACGATGCCGATGGAGAGCACCAGGCCAAACAGCGAGAGATTGTTCAGGGAAAAGCCGAACGCCGCCATCACCGCGAGCGCGCCCGTCAGCGAGACCGGAATGGCGATGATCGGAATGATCGCCGCGCGCCAGGACTGCAGGAAGGCGAGGACCACCAGCACGACCAGGATCACCGCGATGAACAGGGTGCGCGCCACCTCATTGATCGAGGCGCGGACGAACTCGACCGGATTATAGATGATCTTGTAGTCGAGCCCGGGCGGGAAGTCCTTCTTGAGCCGTTCCATCGTGGCGATAACGCGACCGGCTGTCGCCAGGGCGTTGGAGCCCGGTTGCTGGGCAATGCCCATGGCCACCGCGTTCTTTTCGTTCATGTAGGCGTTCGTCGTGTAGTCCTGGGCGCCCAATTCCACACGGGCGACATCGCCGATCCGGGTTACGTTGCCCTGGGTGTCGGTCTTGACGATGATGTTGGAGAATTGCTGAACGGTGGAAAGCCGACCCAGCGCCTGGATGCTCAGCTGATAGGCGCTTGAGGCGGAGGCGTCCGGCGCCTGTCCGACCGAGCCCGCGGCGACCTGAACGTTCTGGGCGCGCAGGGCGGCGACGATGTCGTCCACCGTCAGGTTGCGCTGCGCCGCTTTGTCCGGGTCGATCCAGACGCGGATGGCGTAGTCGCGCGAGGCGCGGCTGAATATGTCGCCGACGCCCGGCGTGCGCAGAATGGCGTCCTTTATATGCAGGCCGACATAGTTGGCGATGTACTTCTGGTCGAGCGAGCCGTCCGGCGAATAGGTGTGCACCGCCAGAAGCGGATCGGTGGAAGACTTGCGCACCACGACGCCGGCGGCGTTGACTTCGGCCGGCAGCAGCGGCGTGGCCGCGGCCACGCGGTTTTCCACCAGGACCTGCGCCTTATTGGGGTCGGCGCCGAGCTTGAAGGTCACCGTGATCTGGAGGTGGCCGTCGCCGGTGGATTGCGAGGACATGTAGAGCATGTCCTCGACCCCGTTGATCTGCTGTTCGATTGGCGTCGCCACCGCGTCGGCGAGGGTCTCGGCGGAGGCGCCGGGATAGTTGGCGGAGACGGTCACCGTCGGCGGGGTGATATCCGGATACTGCGCGATCGGCAGGTTCGGGAAAGCGATCGCGCCGACCAGAGTGATCAGGATCGCCACGACAGCCGCGAAAACAGGCCGCTCGATGAAGAAGTGGGAGATCCGCATCGACCCCCCCTAGCGGGCCGCGTCGGCCGACGTCGCCGTCGAGGCGGGCGGACCGGGTTCGACCTTTGGCAACGCGGGAACCTCGGCGACGACCCGGCCCGGCCGCGCATCGACCGGCTTCCCGCCCTGGGCGCGCTGGACGCCGTCGATGATGACGCGATCATTGGCGGCGACGCCGGAACGTATCACGCGCAGACCGTTGACGATCGGACCGGGCTCAACCGGCTTGAGATGGGCCACGCCTTGGGCGTCGACCACATAGACGACCTGGCGCTCCTGATCGGGGAGCACCGCGCGGTCGGGAACGAGCAGCGCCGAGTAGGAGCCCGAACCCAGCAGTCGCATATGGCCGAACATGCCAGGGGTGAGAAAATGGTCGGGGTTGGCGACGACAGCGCGGCCGCGGATGGTGCCGGATGAGGTGTCGAGCGCGTTGTCGACGAAATCCATATGCCCCTTCCAGCGGTAGGTCGGCTCGTCCTGCAGCCGGATCTCGACGGGATTGGCCCGTTGGCGCGAGGACTGCCGCGTGCCGGCGGCGTTTTCGCGTTGATATTTCAGATAAAGCGCCTCCGACCCGGAAAAGGCGAAGCGGATCGGGTCGAGGTCGACGATATTCGTCAGGATCGTCTGGTCGGCGGTGACGAGGTTGCCGATGGAGACCCGGCGATCGGATACCCGTCCACTGATCGGCGCGACGACGTGGGTGAACGACAGAGTGAGCGCGGCGGCGCGTGTCGCCGCCTGGGCCGACGCCAGATCGGCCTGGGCCTGGCCCTGCGCGGCGACCAGAGCGTCGTAGGCTTGCTGGCTCATCGCCCGCGCGGTCAGCAGCGCCTGGCCGCGCACGGCCTGGGCCTTGGCGTTGACGAGGGTGGCTCGCGCCCGTGACTCCAGCCCCTTGGCCTGATCGTAAGCCGCCTGGTAGGGTCGGGCGTCCACAGTGAAGAGGACCTGGCCCTTTTGGACGTATTCACCGTCCTTGAAGCCGATCGCGACCAGGTAACCGGTCACACGGGGGCGGACATCCACCGAATCGACGGCCACGAACTGGCCGACGTAGTCATCCCAGTCGATCACATCCATGCGCAATGGCGTCGCGACCGTGACGCGGGGCGGCGGCGGCGCATGCGGGCGCGAGTCCTCGCAGCTCGCCAGCGCCAAGCCGCAGAGGAGCGCCGCGAACGACGCGCCCAAAGACGTATTTCCACTGCGCATGAACGCGGTTTACTCTATCCCCTGGCGAGAATTGTTTCAGGTCCGAGACCGACGCACCCCCGCCATGGGCGCGCGGCGTCTTGATAAAGGACGCTTGCACGACGCTTTAGACCACATGGATTTGAGACGGCAATGGCGGCAACGGCGGCGGCCGGGCCTAACGCGGCAACACCTCGGGATTGACGACGTTGATCGGGGCGCCCGCGGCGTAGGCGAGGATCTGGTCGAAGATATCGGCAAACTGGAGATCGTATTCTTCAACGGTGACATAGCCGATGTGCGGCGTGCAGACCGCGTTCTCGCGGGCGAGCAGCGGATGCGCGGGATCAGCGACCGGCTCCTCCTCATAGACATCCACGGCCGCGGACCCCGGCCGGCCGGCGTCAAGGGCGGAAACAAGCGCGCCCGGAACGATCAGGCCCGCCCTGCTGGTGTTTACCAGCATCGAGTTTGCCTTCATTGCCGCCAGGTCTTCCGCCGTGACAATCCCCCGGGTCGCGGGCGTCAAACGCATATGTAGCGAAACGACATCACACTCCGAGAAGAATGCGGCTTTCGTCGCCGCCACGTCGAAACCGCCTTCGCGGGCGCGGGCGCGGCCTTCGGAGCTCGCCCAGACGAGAACCCGCATGCCGAACGCGCGCGCATATCCGGCGACGACTGCGCCGATACGGCCGAAGCCGTAAACGCCGAAGGTCTTGCCGCGCAGGGTGGCGCCGACGCCGATTTGCCAGCGCCCGGCCCTCATCGCGGCGACCTGCGCCGGGATCTGCCGGGCGGCGGCCAGGACCAGGGCCCAGGTTAGCTCGGCCGCGGCGTAGGATGGCGTGTCGGCGTGCAGGTTCGACGATAAAATGACGCCATGGCGCGTGCAGGCCTGGACGTCGACGTGCGGATAGACGCTGCGCTGGCTGATCAAGCGCAGCCTGGGCAGACGAGCCAACAGGTCAGCTTCGATGCGAGTGCGCTCACGGATCAGGACCAGGGCCTCGGTCTCGGCGAGGCGTTCGGCCAGGGTCTCCAGGTCTTGAACGTGGTCGTTCCAGATTGTGACGCGATGGTCCTGGAGCCGGGCGAAGCACGGCAAGGTGCGCAACGTATCGTGGTAGTCATCAAGGATCGTGATGTTCATGACGCGATCCGCTCGGCCTGGCGCAGAGATCGCACGCCTCGCTCCGTCAGGCGGACCACGGCGGCGGCGCCGGGCGCTTGAACTCTCTCGACGAAACCCCCGTCAACGGCATCCTCCCAGACTGTGAGGCGCGGACAGGAGGTTCGCCAACGGTCCATGACGTCGGCGTAGAGCCGAGGCTCCCGCTCGAGCCATGCCAACAGGTCCAGGATCAGGGGATATGTCGAACCGTCGGGCGCATCGGCCACGTGCCCCGTCGGGGGGTGAATGGTCATCGTCAGTCTCCCTCGCGCCAGCGGGAGGGGCGCACAGGACCCCAACGCGTCGCGGATGGTCGGGACTATGACCCTGGGCGAGCGCGCGCGCAAGATTGTCGGACCGCCGACGATGGCGGCATGAGCGAATTGGCGGCAGAATGTGGTTGAGACAGCCGATGTGCCGGCGAACTCAAACCCGAGGAGAGGCGTCTATGATCGGCAAATCGGTGATCACAGCCGTAATCTTGATGATCGGCTGCAACACCGCCAGCGCGGCGCCGCCGAGCCTGAGCGCCTTCATGAGCTATCCTTTCGAGAGCGATCTGACGTCGGCGCCAAAGGCGGGGGTTATCGCCTGGGTCTGCACGGTGCGGGGCGTACGCAATGTCTGGATCGCCAGGGCGCCAGGGTATTCGCCTCGCCAGATCACACACAACGCCGAGGATGACGGCCAGGAGATCACCGATCTCAATCTGTCGCCGGACGGACACTATCTGGCCTGGGTGCGCGGCGGCGATCACGATGGCAACTGGGCGGCCGAAGGCGGACTGGCCCCCGATCCGGCCGCGAGCGCCGACGAACCCCGCGAAACGATCTGGGCGGCCGATCTGACCGGGGTCGCCGCGCCGACCGAGGTCACCGAGGGCGATGCCCCGGCGGTGTCGGTCAAGGGGGAACTCGCCTTCGTCAGGCAGCATCAAGTGTGGACGGCCGCGCTGAACGGCAAGGGTGCGGCCAAGCGGCTGTTCTTCGATCGTGGCAAGGACGACGACCTCAACTGGTCGCCGGACGGATCGGCCCTGGCCTTTGTCTCCGACCGCGGTGACCATGCTTTTATCGGCGTGTATCGCGGGGCGGATAAGCCCTTGGCCTACCTCGCGCCGTCGACCGACCGCGACGGCTCGCCGCGCTGGGCCCCGGACGGCCAGCGCATAGCCTTCACCCGCCGGGCGGGGTCCGGCGGACCGCCTGAGTCAATGTTGGTGGAACACCCCGACCCCTGGTCGATCTGGGTCGCCAGAGCCGATGGCGGCGAGGCTCATGCGGCGTGGCGATCGGGCAAGACCCTGGAAGAGTCGTTCCCCCGTGTTGCTGGCGAGGCCAATCTGCTTTGGGTGGCCGGCGACCGGGTCACGTTTATGAGCGAGGCCGACGGGTGGGAGCACCTGTACGCCGTACCCGCGGCCGGCGGCGACGCCAGGCTGCTGACACCAGGCGCTTTCATGGTCGAGCATGTCGCCGCCGCCCCGGACGACCATCTGGTGATCTACGACGCGAACACCGGCGCGGATTCCCAGGATGGCGAGCGGCGGCATCTCTACAGCGTCGCGGTGGACGGTGGCGCCCCCAGCCCGCTGACGGCGGGCGCCGCGCTACAGTGGTGGCCCGTGGCCGCCGACGGGTCGCACATCGCCTACATAGGCGCGGATGCGCGCGTACCCCCCGAGGTTTCGGTGGCTGGGCTGACAGGAGATGGACCCCGTGTGCTGGCCGGGCAGGACACCAACTATCCTGCTTCGGCCCTCGTGACGCCGACGCCGGTGACCTTCCAGGCCGCGGACGGCCTGACGATCCACGGTCAGGTTTTCAACGCCGCGGACGTCGGCGCCAACGCCGCCAAGCCGGGCGTGGTGTTCGTCCACGGCGGACCGCCCAGGCAGATGCTGCTCGGCTGGCACTACATGGACTACTACGCCCACGCCTATGCGCTGAACCAATATCTGGCCGCGCGCGGTTATGTGGTGCTGAGCGTCAACTATCGCCTCGGCATCGGCTATGGCCGGGCGTTCCGCCATCCGGCCCATGCCGGATTTCGCGGTGGGGCGGAGTACCAGGATGTCCTGGCCGGCGGCAGATTCCTGCAGGGCGTCGCGGGCGTCGATCCGGCCCGGATCGGGATCTGGGGCGGATCCTACGGCGGCTATCTGACGGCGATGGCGCTGTCGCACAACTCCGACGTGTTCAAGGTCGGAGTGGACCTTCACGGGGTGCACGATTGGTCATCGGACGTCGGCCGCCAGCTGGCGGCGCAGCGGCCCGGTTTCGAAAAGGACGACCGGGATGCGGCCCTGGCCGTGGCGTTCAAGGCCTCGCCGATCGCCGACCTCAGCCACTGGACCTCACCGGTGCTGCTGATCCACGGCGACGACGATCGCAATGTTTCGTTCCATGAGACCGTCGATCTGGCGCGGCGCCTGGACCAGATCGGAGCGCCCTATGAAGAGCTTGTGCTGCCCAACGAGATCCACGGGTTTCTGCGCCACGCCAGCTGGATGGCGGCGGACGAGGCGACCGTGCGGTTTCTCGACAGGACTCTGATGATGGGGCCGGTGCGGTAAGGCCTCGTCTCCGAGGCGACAGCCTCACTCAGGCTCGACTCTCAGCAGCCAGCCGAACACGCCGACCGCCACCACCGCTCCGGCGAGCTGGGCGAGGATGAACTGCGGGACACTGGCCGGCGCGATTCCCGCGAAAGTGTCCGACAGGCTTCGCGCCAGGGTCACGGCCGGATTGGCGAAGGACGTCGAGGCGGTGAACCAATAGGCCGAGGTAATGTAGAGTCCGACGATGATCGGTGTCGCGTCCGGGCGGAAGCGCACCGAGCCGAGGATCGCGGCGATGAGGCCGAAGGTGGCGATCGCTTCGGACCAGCCCTGCGCCGGACCCGCACGCAGCTTGGTCGAAACCTGCAGCAGCGGCTCGACGAACATCGCATGGGCGGCCCAGACGCCGAGGATCGCGCCGGTCACCTGCGCCGCCACATAGGCTCCGGCCAAAGTCCAGGGCAGCTCTCGCCTGATCGCCATCACCAGCGTCACCGCCGGGTTGAAGTGCGCGCCGGAGACTGGCCCGAACACGGTGATCAGCACCACCAGACCCGCGCCGGTCGACACCGTGTTGCCCAGCAGGGCGATCGCGTCGTTCCCTCCGGCCAGGCGCTGCCCCATGATTCCCGAACCGATGACGATGGCCAGCAGCAGCGCGGTTCCAAGCGCTTCGGCGGCGAGGCGGCGCGGGATTGAGAATGACATTTGACGGAGATCCCCCAACTCAGTGGTTCAATGCGGCCGCACGGACGACCGAGGCGTCGGGCCGTTAGGTCTTGTCGCTGGCCGCCGCGCCGCCGATCGCATCCAGCCGGCGTTTGAGGCTGAGGCGGTCCAGACTGGTAAGGGGCAGGTTGACGAAGAGGTTGATCCGATTGGCGAGCATTCGGTACGTGTCGGCGAACGCGAGGCCCACCTCAGCCTCCGTTCCCGTCGCGGCGGCGGGATCGGGCAGGCCCCAGTGCGCGGTCATCGGCTGACCTGGCCAGATCGGGCAGACCTCGTTGGCGGCATTGTCACAGACGGTGAAGACGAAATCCAAGCGCGGCGCGCCCGGCCCGGCGAATTCGTCCCAGCTCTTCGATCGCAGGCCGACGGTGGGGTGATTGAGGCTCTGCAGGAGCTTCAGGGCCTGTGGATGCACTTCGCCCTTGGGCATGGAACCCGCGGAAAAGGCGCGGAAGTGGGGGGGGCCGATCCGGTTCAGGATCGCTTCGGCGAGAATCGAACGGGCGGAATTGCCCGTGCAAAGAAAAAGGACGTTGAAGGGCTCGGAGCGATCGGACATGTCGAGGCCGTTCAACAACAGCGACCGGTCGCCGAAGGCTTCGCCGCCACGCTCGGCGGGGTCAGCGCCTCTTCATGGGCGTCCTCGCCGTAGGCGGTAAGGCCCGCGAAAGTGAAGAAGGTCTCCCAGCGCAGACCGTTGGGATCCATGACCCAGGCCTTGTCGGATTTCGCGTAGCAGCAGCTGGTCGCCACCTGTTCGAAGGTCGTCTCGCCCGCCGCTTTCAGCCGACCGGACAGCTCGGCGAGTTCATCGGCGCTATCGACCTGAATGCCCAGGTGATCCAGCTTGGAAACGCCGGCGCGATCGGAGATGGCGAAATTCACCCGCGGATCCTCCAGCATCCATTTGGCGTAGTCGCCCTTCACCACCGTCGGCGCCGCGCCGAACAGGGTGGAGTAGAAGCCGATCGACTTTTGCAGATCCTCGACGGCGACGTTGAGGTGCAGGCGCTTCATGAGGGGGCTCCTTGTGGTTGGTGACAACAGGCCGCACGTGTGAACGCTTCGGCCAACGGCGCGCAGACCTCGGGACGCCCCTGGCAACAATCTTCCATCAGGTGCAGCAGCAGCGCGCTCATGTTGGCGTACTCGGCGACATAGATGATCGAGCGGCCCGCGCGGCGGGACGCGACCAGGCCGGCGTTGGCGAGAATGGTCAGTTGGGCCGACAGGGTGTTCGCCGGCACCCCTTCGGCGCGGGCGATGTCGCCGGCGGCGAGACCCTCCGGACCGGCCCGCACAAGGCGGCGAAACACCTCAAGGCGGCCCGTCTGGGCCAGGGCGGAAAGGCGCTTTACGGCGAGTTCTGATTCCATATTTCCATTATTATGGAATTATAGAATTTCGTCAAGTGGGCTTTGTGATGCTGGCGGCAATTTGCGCGGTGGACGGGCCTCAAGTTGACTTAGATCAACACCCCCGGGCCGGAATGGCGCGATGTAAAGGCCGTGCCGGCGCCAATCCCCCTCTCCCCCTGGGACCCGCCGACGCCGTAAGCGCCCCAGGCTGCCAGCGCCTGGGGCGTGGCGCGTTTTCAGCCTCTCCGCGCCAGCGCCAACCGCAAGCCGAACACGATAAACACGCAACCGGTGAGGCGGTCCAAGGTGGCGACGACGCGCGGCCTCGCCAGGAAACGCCCTATCGGGATCGTCGCGGCGATCAGGATCGCGAACCACACCAGGCTGAGGGCTACATGGATCGCGGCCAGCATGAAGCCATAGGCCCTGACGTCGACGTCCGGCGGGATAAATTGGGGCAGGAAGCTAAGGTAGAAAACGCCGACTTTGGGATTGAGCAGGTTCGTGAGCAAACCCCTTGCAAGCGGAAGGCGCGACCACTGCCGCGACGCGGCCCGCCCAGGTTTCGGATCCAACGCCAGGCGCGGATTCCAGATCAGTTGGACGCCCAGCCAGAGCAGATAGGCCGCCCCAGCCCATTTCAGCGTGGTGAAGGCAAGCGCGGAGGCGGTGAGAATCGCGCCCAGACCCAGAGCCACCGCCGCGCCCCAGACCAGACATCCCAGAGTGACGCCAAACGCGGCGAGCGCGGCCGCTCGGCGCCCTTCGACGGTCGCCGTGCGCAGCACCAACGCCGTGTCGATACCCGGCGTCAGGGCGAGGAGAGCGGCGGCGAGACAGTAGGCGCCCAGGAGTGGCGTTAGGAGCATAGGGCGACACTATGCGGAGCGAACCATCCCGTCACTGACCTGGGAAAGCAATCACCTATGACGGGCCTTCGCGGCGAGGTATCCTGCAAATGGGCGCATGAGGAGCACACCATGAAATTGGCCACGACGTTGCTGTGCGCCCTCGCGGTGTTCGCGCTCACCTCGTGCGCGGGCATGTATGTCGGCGGAGACACAGGCGCGGGCCAGGCGACATCCGGCGGTCACCGGACCTCTCTGGGGGGGAAGACGGCGAAGCCTTGATCCGACTTGTGTCTAGACAACCGGTCGACGTGGCCGATCGCGAGGCGCTCATCGCCGACATGCCGGGCGGAAAGCGCCGCGCCGAAGGGTCTTAGTGGAAGATGTCGGTCCAGAGCTTCCAGGCGCCGTCGACCTTACGCCAGACCACCACATAACTGGCGCGCACACTGGTTGGCTTGTCGCCCTTGGTGTCATAACTCGAAACCCCGATCTCGCGGATATAATCGGGAGAAAGGCGTTTCACGTCGTTGGCGGTGAGTTTCAGGTTGGTGACGCCGCCCGCGATCATCCCCGCGAACAGAGCGCGGATCCCCGGACCGCTGACCACGGAATTGTCCGCCGGCAACACATTCGCGTCAGGCGCGTAGAGCGCGGCCAGCGCATCGGCGTCACCGCGGTTGGCCGCGGCCGAGAACTTGTCGTCGAGGGCCTGGATGGCGGCTTTGTCGTCGGCAAGCGCTGGACCGGCGATGCAAAGGCAGGCCAGGAAGGTGGCGATTTTCGCGCGCATGGACTTAATCTCCCCAATCGAGGGCCTTTCTCAACCGAAGGCCGGAATGGGTAGACTGGTGCCGCGCGCTGGAAAAGTAAACCGCGACGGGCGACGCGCCCTGATGACTCGTCCTACGCCAGAACCGCCATGGCCGAGCTGTCGAAGCTCTCGAGCTTGTCCAGGTCGCCCCTATGCACCTTTTCCGCCCACCGGGCATCCTTGAGCAGGGCGCGGCCGATGGCGACGAGGTCGAATTCGTCGTGGTCGAGACGGCGAAGCAGTTCGTCAAGCGACGCCGGCTGCGAGGTTTCCCCGCCGAAGCCGGCGATGAAGTCGCCGCTGAGCCCAACCGAGCCGACCGTTATGGTGGGGACGTTCATCAGCTTCTTGGCCCAGCCTGCGAAATTGAGGTCCGAGCCTTCGAATTCCGGCTCCCAGAAGCGGCGCTGCGAGCAGTGGATGATGTCGGCGCCGGCGTCGACCAGCGGCTGCAGCCAGGCTTCCATCTCGGCCGGCGTATGCGCCAGCTTGGCGCTGAAATCTTGCAGCTTCCATTGCGAAACACGGATGATCAGCGGCGTGTCGGCCTTGATCGCCGCGCGCACGGCCTTGACGATCTCGGCGGCGAACTTGGCGCGCTCGCCGATCGAAGGGCCGCCGAAGGCGTCGGCGCGTCGGTTGGTGCCTTGCCAGAAAAACTGGTCGATCAGATAGCCGTGAGCGCCGTGCAACTCGATGGCGTCGAAGCCCATGCGCTCGGCGTCGCCGGCGGCGCGGGCGAAGGCTGCGATGGCGTCGGCCACGTCGGCGTCGGACATCGGCGCGCCGATCTCAACTCCCGGCGCCATCAGGCCCGACGGGCTGTCATAGGCGCCCGGCGGCGTCCACTTCGGATTCTGCGACTTGATGGCGCCGACATGCCAGAGCTGCGGCGCGATGAGCCCGCCCTTGGCGTGGACGGCGTCGACCACCGCTTTCCAGCCCGCCAAAGCCCCTTCGCCGTGAAAGCGGGGAATATTCGGGTCGTTGAGCGACACCGGCCGTTCGACCCCCGTGCCCTCCGTAATGATCAGTCCGACCTCGGCCGCGGCGCGGCGGGCGTAGTAGGCGGCGACGTCTTCGGTGGGAACGCCGTCCGGCGAGAAGCTGCGCGTCATCGGCGCCATGACGACCCGGTTAGGCAATTTCAGGTTTTTGAAGGCGAACGGCTTGAAGAGGGCGTCGGCGGCCACGGAGGTCTCCTGTCGTTTTGGGTCAGCGGGGTCTTATCGTCGTTCAGATGGCCATGACAAGCAGGCGGGGACCATAGGCGCCGCGATCAGGGTGCTGGCGCGCTGAGGCTTGCGTCAAGCGCGGCCGACCGATCCGCGACCCATCCGCCGAAGTGGGCGTCGAAACGTTTGAGACGGTCTCGCGCGCCGTTGCGGTCCCCCCTGGCGATAGCCTGCTGTATCAGGGTCGCCTCCGCCGATGCCTGGGCGTCAAGGCGCGCGCGGCAGGCCGCGAGTTTGCTCTCGTCCACGTGTCTTGGCTTCGCAAGCAAGGCCAGCGTCTGGGCGAGACCGCTAGCGCCCGCCAGCTCGTGCCCCTGGCCGCTCATCGGAATTACATCGACTGCGGTCATGCACCAGCCGCCAAGCGATCGTTGGGTCTCGAGGTCCTTGTTGGCGTTGAGTTCATCGCGCTCACCCGTCATCAGCACCCACCGCGCGCGGGTCTGCAGGGTCGCCGCCAAATCCCTCGGGGGCAGCGGGGCGTCCGCCGTCCCGACCGTGTCGGAGCCGGCGTTCAGGAATGCGCCGGTGAACACATCAGGGTAGCCCAGGGCGACGCGCATCGCGACCCGTGACCCGCCCGACATGCCGCCAATGTAGACCCGCGTTTGGTCGATCTGATAACGGCGGCGGACCTCGGCAAGGCCCGTGAGAGCCAGGGGAATGCGCCGGCCAAGCGTGCTTGCGGTATTGCCCGAGTGGGCCGCCGTGACGAACACGACTCCCGCCCGGTCGAGAACGCCGGCCCAGTCCGGGGGCAGGATCGCCCTGTCCCAGGGAGGAATGAAGACCAAAACGCCGTAGCCCGCCGCCGGCGCCTTGGACGGCGCATAGATCAGCAGGCGCTCCGCCGCCGCATCGAACGCCTGGGGTTTCAGATTGGCGCCGGATCGGGCCAGGGCGGCTCGCAAGCCCACCTGGGTGAGCGGCGTCAGCAGGCGACGCGCGATTTCGCCGTTTTCCGCCTCGGTCGGGTAGGCTGAGGGCGCTAGGTCGGGCAGCATCCCGGTCGCCGCCGGCGTCTGCGCATTGGCGGGCGCGATCGCCAAACAGACTGCCCATGCGAGGGTCGCGGACGTCAACGACGGGCGCTGGCTGTTCCGCGAAATCGCGCGCCTCCCCATGTTGACGCCGCGCGCCGCCAACCGGCAAGGTCGCGGCAAAGCCGAACCCGTGAAATCGAGAGGAAACCGTCCATGACCACCCGCCATCTTGTCGATCCCGAGCTTGAGGCGTTCCTGGAAGGGCCCCGCCTCGATATTTCAGCCGAGACACTGGCGGCGGCGCGCGAGGGGATCAAGACGATGTTCGCGGCCATGGCCGAAGTCGATCCCACCGTTAAGGTCGTTGAGCGAGTGGTTCCGGGCCCCGCCGGCGCGCCCGACGTCAAGGTCCTGATCTATACCCCGCCGGGACCGGCCAAGACATGGCCTGGCTTTTTCCACGTCCACGGCGGCGGTTTCATCCTTGGCGACGCGGCCATGGGCGCGGCGCGATGCCAGCAACGCGCCAAGGAACTCGATTGCGTGGTCGTCAGCGTTGATTACCGCCTGGCGCCGGAAACCCCGTACCCGGGGCCGGTGGAGGACTGCTACGCCGGTCTCAAGTGGATGGCGGAAAACGCCAAGAGTCTGGGGGTCGACCCTGATCGCATCGTCATTGGCGGCGAGAGCGCCGGTGGCGGATTGGCGGCGGCGCTCGCCCTGCTGGCGCGCGACCGGGGCGGTCCGAAAATCGCGTTCCAGCTGTTGATCTATCCGATGCTGGATCACCGCACGGCGACCGACGCCGACCCCTACAACAACCCGATGGCCGGAGAGTTCGTCTGGACCCACCCGGCCAACCGTTTTGGCTGGAGCGCCATGCTGGGGTCGATCGATCCCAGCGGGGCGGTGCCGCATCACTGCTCGCCGGCGCGCGCGGAGACCCTGGCCGGCCTGCCGCCGACCTTCATCGCGGTCGGGACGCTAGATTTGTTCGTCGACGAGGATATGGAATATGCCGCGCGCCTGGCGCGCGACGGCGTGCCCGTGGAGCTGCATGTCTATCCCGGCGCGTTCCATGCCTTCGACGCGGTGGTGACGGCGACTGTCGCCCAGCAATTCCAGGCTGACTGCGCACGGGCGCTCAAGCGGGCCATGGCGGCGTAGCCGCCCTAGGCCACGCGCAAACCGAGTCCATCGATCCGCTCGCGCACCTGCGGCGGCAGAGGCCCGGCGGCCTCGGCGGTCACGCACTGCGCCAGTTCGGCGCGATTCTTGACCCCCAGGATCACCGTGTCGACGCCATCCATATCGAGGGCGTAGCGATGCGCGATCATTGCGGGGTCCTCGCCGAGTTCCGCGCAGAGATGGCGGTAGGGTTCGGCGCGGCGGTAATCCGCGGACTCGGGATGGCTGTCCTTGATCTGCCGGTCCAGCATCGCGGTCAGAGCTCCGGCCTGGACGGCGCGAATGCCGAGAACGCCGATTCCACGCGCCTTGGCTGAGGCGATGATCTCGCGCGGCCGGGCCGGCTCGGCGAAGGCGCGCATTCCGCCGGGACTATCCAGCAGATTGGCGACCGCCTGCACGGCGTCGGGCCTTGGCGCGTGATCCAGCGCTTCCAGGATCGTGGCGGGAACGCCGACGCCCGTGATCCCCCAGGCGCCGATGCGGCCCTGAGCCTTGAGACGCGCCATCGTCGGGACGACTTCGTTCACATAGATGGTCCAGGGGGTAGCGAAGCCGGCGCGGTGCTCGTTACGGCGGGCGAAGACGTAGTCGTCGGGCCGAATATTGCTGTGCAGGAAGAAGATGTCCGCCCGCTCGACCTTCATGGCCGCCAGGCTGGCGGCCAGCGACGCCTCCAGCCGGGCGCCGGCCGCCCCTGGGTCCGGCTCGCCGAGCTGGCACTTGGTGGTGATGCGGAGGCCTTGCGGGAGTCGCCCGCCGAAGGCGCGCGCGATCACCGCCTCGCAATCGCGGTACATCGGGGCAGTGTCGAGCAGGGTGATTCCGGCGTCGACGGCGGCGTGAAGGGTGGCCACGGCTTCGTCATGGTCGGTTTCGCCCCACAACCCGCCCAGCCCGCCGCCGCCCAGGGTCAGTCGGCTGACATTGGCGATAGGGCCGAGGGTGACGGTGTGCATAAGGTGATATCCAATCGTCGGGTCAGGGGTGAACGGCGGCGCGCCAGGCGGCGATCCGGGTGTCGGACTCGTCGCTGGAAATCGACGGTTCGACTGTGGGGTCGAACCGCCGCCAAGCCGCTAGGTCTGCTTCGGTAAGCAACTCGGCGCCACGTCCCGCGCAGATCGCGGCGCCGAGCAGAGTCGCCTCCGGTGTCGCGTGCCGTCGTACGACGCGACCGGTCAGGTCGGCCAGAATTTGCAGGAACAGACTGCTACGCGTCAGTCCCCCGTCGACGCCAAGAGCCTCCGGCTCGGGCGCATCGACCAGCGTATAGACGTGGTCGAGAACTTCGCGAGCGCGGAACGCCAGGCCCTCCAGGCCGGCGCGGGCGATGTGCCCGCGCTCGACCGAAGCGGTAAGGCCGGTGAGCGCGCCTCGCCGGCCGGGCTCTCCGTGCGGCGCGCCCAACCCTTGCAAGGCCGGCAGGAACGCCGTGCCGTTCGCGTTCGCCACCGACCGAGCCAGCGTCGTGAATGCGGCGTGATCGCCCAGAGCGAAACGCGACCGCAGCCAGTCGACCGCCGAGCCGGCGCTCAGAACCATGCCCTCCACGCACCATCGCGTGTCGCCGCCGACGGAGGAAACCAACAGGGGCGGGACGCTCGGCCCGGGAAATGTGAAATCGCCCCCCGTCGAAAGATCGAAAGTCGCCGATGTGCCGAAGGTGAACTTCGCGGTTCCAGGCCGGTCGCCATGGGCGATAAGCGCGCTCTGCTGATCGGCGACATTGGCGCTGATCGGGCGGGCCGCGCCGAGGATCGCCGATGATGACTCGCCCAGCACCCCCCAGGTCGGCCCCAATCGGGGAAACACCGCTGGATCCAGCCCCTGATGATCGATCAGCCGCGAGTTCCAACCGAGGTCCGGAAAACTCAGGTAACCGCTGGGCCAGGCCTGGCTGGCGTCGGTCGCGTGGGTCCCGCCGCCTGTCAGGCGGTAGAGGATGTAGCTGTCGATGTTACCCCAGGCGAGGCGGTCGGTCGGCTCATCGAGGCCGGCGAACATCAGATCGAGCTTGGTCGCCGACTGCTGCGGCGCGAGCATGAAGCCGGCGGCGTTCAGATCGGCGGCGCGGCCGGCGCCCCGCAGGTCGCTCCACACGACCATATTCGTAAGCGGTTGGCCGGTCTTGCGGTCCCAGATGACCGCGCTCGCGCGCTGCGTGGTCAGGCCGATCGCGGCGATGTCGCCGCCGTCGCGGCCGGCCGCGCGCAGGGCTCCGGCCATGACCCGCCGGGTCGCGCGCCAGACCTTGGCCGCATCCTGCTCCACCCGCCCCGGCGCGGGCGAGGTCGATGTGAGCGGCGCTGACGAAAGGCCCAGGATCGCGCCCACGGGGCTGAACACCGCGGCGCGGGTCGATGTCGTGCCGACGTCGATGGCCAGGATCAGCTCAGGCATCGGGCAGCAACACGCCAGGGTTCATGATCCCGTTGGGATCGAGGGCCTGCTTGACCGCGCGCAGCATCGCCACGCCGCCGGCGCCCAATTCCCGGGTCAGGTAGTCGCGCCGGACGCGGCCGATGCCGTGGTGGTGGGACAGACTGCCGCCATGGCGGGCGGTCGCCTCCATGATCCGCCGCCATCCGTCCAGATAGATCGCTTCCATCGCCTGGTGATCGTCGGTGCGCACGGCGAAGGTGAAGTAGAGGTTCAGGCCGCTGCGATAGAGGTGCGACGAGTGCGCCGATCCGGCGAGACATCCTGGGATCAGCTGCAGGGCGGCGGTGGCGTCGTGATAGATATCGCCGATCTTGTCCCAGTCGGCGGAGACTTCCACCGTGTCGAGCACGATCCCACGCCGCAGGAAATCGTTCCAATGGGGAACGGTGTTGCGATGCCCAAGCCATTTCTCGACGATGTCGCCCGGCGCCGTGTTCAGACCCGCCTTGCGAGCCAGGTTCGCGACCGCGGCGACCTCCGCCTCGACCTGCGCTGTTGGACCTTCGTGCACCAGCAGGATCAGGCAATCGCTGACGCGGTCGTCCAGTCGCGCGGCCTCGCGTTCGTCATATTGCCGCGCCACCGGCGGACGCCAGCCGGACTGAATCATCTCGCGTTGAAAGGCGAAACCGGCGCGCATGTCGGTCGCTGTGAAAGCGGAAACGGCGCGCTTGGCCGGAGCCCGGCGCAACGACACAGTCACGCCGGTGATGACACCCAACGTCCCCTCGCTCCCGAGCATGAGGTGGCGCAAATCCGGCCCGGCCGAAGCCCGGGGGCCCTTGCCTAGACTAACAAGGTCGCCGCTGGGCAGGACGGCCTCGACGCTATGGATGATATCTTCGATATTGCCGTAGGCGCTGGAAAACTGGCCCGAGGCGCGTGTGGCGACCCAACCGCCGACGCTGCTCACGGCCACAGATTGGGGCCAGTGACCAATCGTGAGCCCCTGCTCGGCCACAGCCAGTTCCGCCTCCAGCCCATTCTTGCCGGCGTCGAAGCTGGCCAGCAGATTGATGCTGTCGATTGATCGGACCTGGTTCATCGCGCTCATGTCCAGGATGATGGCGTCCGGCGAGGCGAGCACACCACCGACGACGCCGCTGCCCAAACCGAAGGGAATTATCGGCGCGCGGCGCTCGTTGGCGATCTTCAGCACGGCCTGGACATCATCGACGCCAGTCGGGCGAACCACGCAGGCAGCCGAATGGCCCGGCGTTTTGAGGTGGTCGCGAATGTGGCTGACCACCCAATAGTCATGTCGGCGTGCGTCAAGCGATACGGCGTCGGTTTGCACCTTGCCGGCGCCAAGCGCCCGTTCGAGCACCGTCGCTGTCGGATGCGTCATAGGCGTTGGTTCCTCCACTTGGCTCTTCGCTTTATCCGCAAAGATGGGCGCTGTCGCCAAGGCCGATCCTGGTGGCCGTGGGCTTGCGCCGGGCGGGACGGGTGATAGTGCGGGGGCCCATTTGATTCGACCTCCTGGTCTTAGGATCCGCGCATGCCCGCTTTTTCGCCTCTCGTTGATCGCATCGCCGGCGGCGGGGCCGACGCATGGATCGTACATTACAAGGCGATGGGCGAACGCGCCGCTGGGCGCGAGATCACTTTTCTGACGATCGGCGACCCGGACCAGGACGCCCCGGCGGCGGTGATAGAGGCGGCGTGCCAGGCCCTGCGCGATAACAAGAAAGGCTACTCGCCGATCGCTGGCATGCCCGCGGCGCGTCAGGCGGTGGCCGCGCGCATGTCGGCGCGCACCGGCCGGCCCTGCGCCGAAGGCAATATCATCCTCACAGCCGGCGCGCAGGCGGCGATGTACGGCGCCATCCAATGTATCGCCGGACCGGGCGAAGAGGTCATCGCGCCGGAACCCGTCTATGCAACCTATCCGGCGGTGATCGGCGCGGCCAGCGCCACCATGGTCAATGTGCCTCTGGACCCTGACCGAGGGTTTCATCCCGACATCGCCACCATCGCCGCGGCCATCACCCCTAAAACCCGAGCGATCTGGATCAATTCGCCGCACAATCCCACCGGCGCCTTGCTCGATCGAGCGGAGATGACGGCGATCGCCGAACTCTGCCGTCGACACGACCTGTGGTTCCTGAGCGACGAGGTCTACGCCGACCTCTGCTTTGCACGGCCGCACACGAGCGCCTGGTCGCTGCCGGAAGCTGAAGGCCGGGCGATCGTCGTCACGAGCCTCTCCAAATCGCACGCGATTCCAGGGTTTCGCTTCGGATGGACCGTGGCGCCTGAAGCGCTGATCGGACACCTCACGAACCTCTCGATGTGCAAAATGTTCGGCGGTCCGCCGTTTGTGCAGGAGGCCGTTCTGCCGGCCCTCCAGGGCGAACTGCCCGAGGCGATCGCGTTGAGCGAGGCCTATCGCCGCCGTGCGATCGAATTCACGGCGATTCTGAGCGCGGCGCCGAACTGCCGGATTGCGCCGCCGGAAGGGGGGATGTTCGCCTTGCTGGACGTTCGTGGGACCGGGCTCACCGCCCTCGCGTTCGCCGAAGGCCTGCTGGAGCAAGAGGCGGTCGCCGTATTGGCGTGTGACGCCTTCGGCGCCAGCGTCGCCGGCCATCTGCGTATCGCCCTCACCCTGCCCGACAAACAGCTGCTCGCCGCGGGCCGCAAGATCGTCGCCTATGCGACGCGTCTCGCGACGCGGGGGTGACGGTCCCTACGTGCCCCTCCGGTAAGGACCGGAGGGGTCGGCCGGATCACAAAGGCCTATCAAGGGTCTCGTGGCGCTCAGCGTCGCTCCGGCGACGGCGCGCGGACTGTGGAGGGAGGCCCAAGTGACCCATGTTCCAAACGATCTAATCGCCGATTTTCCAACACGGGTGGATCGGATTCATCATCTCAAAACCACCAGCCCACACTTCGTGCACCTCGCCGAGCGCTATCACGAGCTGAACCGAACGCTCCATCGCATGGAGACAGACATTGAGCCGGCCAGCGACGAGACCATGGAGACGCTCAAGAAGGAGCGCCTGCTGTTGAAGGATCAGATCAGCGTGATGCTGGGGTAGTTCGACCTACCCCTCGCCGCGGAGCCGAGCGATCGATCGCGCCAAGTTGGCCCGCGCGGCGGTTTCGAACCGCGAGCGGCCCCAGTCGCTGAAGTACAGCCGCTCGCGAGTCAGAAACCCTTCAAGAATCGCGGCGCGACCGGCGCGGAACGCCGCGTCCGGGATGTGGCTATATTCGTGGCGAACACCGGCTTCATAGGCGTCGAACACGGCGTCATCCGCGCCGAGGATCGACAGGTCCATGTCCAGAAAGAGCGCCATGTCGCGCGCTTCCGATTCTGGCAGTCCTGGGGGGACGCCGTGAGCGGCCGTCGCCTCGATCATGCGCAGGACCCGCTGCAATGTTTCAGGCGGGATCAGGCCCTCCAATTCGACGGCCGCCAGCGCGGCGCTCCTGGCTTCGTTATCGGCGGCCCTCGCGTCGTACACCGCGTCGTGGAAGAGGATCGCGCACTCGACGGCCAGGACATCATCGATCCGATCGCCGATCTCGCCGCAAAGAGCCAGCAGGGCCTGAGGATGACTCCAGTCGTGGTAGCGGCGTTCAGAGCCGCTGTGCCGGCGCCGAAGGTCGTCGAGCAACGCCTTTGGCAGCGCGCGCGGCGCCGAAGTCACGGCAGATATCGGTCGGGACGAAAGAGCGGGATCGCATCCACGCTGCCTCCGTCGAGGGCCAGGTCGGCCAAGACATCGCCAAAAAGGCTGGCGAACTTGAAGCCATGGCCCGAGCACGGCGAGGCGACAACGATCCGGGAGGCGAGGGGATGAGGCCCCAGGATGAAATGTTCGTCGGGCGATCGCGTATAGACGCAGACCGTCGAACGCAGGAGCGGTCCTGCGGCCGCGGGGACGTACTTCGCCATGGCTCGGGCGAGGCTGCCGGCTTCGGCGTCCGATAAAGGCGCTCGCGGTGTGTCGGCTTGGGAGAGATCGCCGCACGGATCGTGCGAACCGAACTTCACGCCCGTCCCGAACAGGTTGGGAAAGCCGTAGAGCACCTCCTCCGGCGCCTGCAGCAGGAAGATCGGCATGACGCAGAGGCCCGTGTCGGCGGGGCGGGACGGCTCGAACCAGGCCAGCGGCTGGCGCGTCAACCTCAGGGATTGTCCAAGGTCTGGCAGGAGTTCGCCGATCCACGGGCCCGCCGAGATCACCGCCGCCCCGGCCGTTACGACCTCCCCGTCGGCCAGGACCACGCGCACCCCATCGCCCACAGGCTCGACGCGCAGAACCGCGGTGTCGAAACGCGCTTCCGCGCCCAGGCCGCACGCCGCCGCGACCATCGCCGAGATCGCCTTCTCCGGCCGAAGGACGCCGGCGTCGGCCTGGACGACACAATCCCAGTCTTTGGGTAGCGCAAAGGCCGGAAAGCGATCGTTCGCCTGCGACGCGGTCATGCGTTCGTGCGCCAGCCCGTGCAGTTCGGCGGAGCGCCGCGATCCCTCGACCAGGGGCGCCCCGGCGAAGCCTGCCTCCAGAATTCCCGTGGTTGTGAGCAGATCCTCGCCGGTCTCGTGTTCGAGGCCGCGCCAAGCGTCCAACGCCCGACGCAGAAGTGGCACATAGGCCGGGTCCTCGAAGTAGGCCATGCGGAAGACGCGGCTCTCGCCGTAGGAGGAACTGAGTGCGTGCCCTGGCGTGCGGCGCTCAAAACCGATCACGCGCCGTCCGCGCTTTGCAAGCGCGTGCAGCGTCGCCGACCCCATCGCACCCAGGCCGACCACGGCGACGTCACAGGCGGTCATAGTAGGCGCGCGAGGTTGCGAGTCATGGCCGCAACGCACACCCAGATAGCGCCGCGGTCAAGCATCACCGGCGGCGGCGAGTTCCGCGCCGATCGTCCGCACGGCGTCGACGAAGATATCGATGTCTTCGTCTCGGGTGCGGTGGTTGGTGATGCAGACACGGATCGCAAATCGACCCTGCAGCACTGTCTGCGACGGGACGGCGACGCCGCGGGTCTGAATCGCCACCAGGATCGCTTCATTGAGGGCGTTGAGCCGCGCCTCGGCCACCCCCTTCGGCGCGTAGCGCAGGCACACGACATTCAGCGGCGCGGGGGCCAGTAACTCGAGGTCTTCGTGGGCCTCGACGATCCCGGCCAGGCGGCCGGCCTGCTGGATATTGGCCTCGATGCAGCCGGCGATGCGGTCAACACCCTGTTCCTTCATCGACATCCACACCTTCAGGGCGCGGAACCCGCGGGAAAGCTGCAGCCCACGGTCGGCGAAATAGGTGGTGTTGGCGGCGATGCCGCCGTTGGGCGAGGCGAGATAGGCCCCGACGCCGGCGCCGGCGGGTTTGTAGGCCGCGGTCTGGGCGTCCGGGTCGCGCGTGAGGGCGACTCCGGCTTCGTAGGGCATATAGCCCCATTTGTGCAGATCAAAGGCGAGGGAGTCGGCGCTCGCCAGGCCTGCCACTATGTCCCGACGCGACGTCCAGGCGACCAGGGCGCCAAAGGCGCCGTCGACGTGCAGCCATAAGTCAAATTCGTCGGCGAGCGCGCGCAGCGCGCGCAGGTCGTCGGTGGCGCCCGTGTTCACCGTGCCGGCCGTGCCGACAATGGCGATGGGCCGGCAGCCCGACTCCAGGTCCTTGAGGATGCGGGCGCGACATGCGGCCACATCGATCCGATAGTCCGCGTCGACCGGAATGGCGCGAAAGGCCTTGCGTCCCAGCCCCATCAGTTCGCAGCCCTTGTAGATCCAGCTGTGCGTCTCGGCCCCGCCATAGAGGGTCAAGGGCGGTCCCCCCCGCAAACCTTCCGTGCGTACGTCAAATCCGGCCTTGGCGACGCGCGCAGCGGAGATGCCGTTGATATTGGCTTCGGTTCCGCCACTGACCAGGATTCCGCTGGATTCGGCCGGAAAGCCCATCAACTCGGCCAGCCAGCCTATGACCGTTCGCTCGATCAGGTAGGCTGACTGATCGTAGCCCGCCAGATGCGGATTCATCGTCGAGGCGAGCATGTCGGCCAAAAGGCCGGTGGTCGTACCCGTGCCCTGAACCCAGCCCCAGAATCGAGGATGTATGTTGCCGGTGGGGTAGGGCAGGATGTCTCGCTTGAAGCTCTCGTAGACCTCGGCCAGGGCCGAGCCCGCGTGAGGCACGGGTTCGTCCAGCCGGACCGTGACGGCCGGCGGGACCGGCGTCCAGGCTGGCCGCTCGCGCACGGTTTCCAGCCAGGTCAGCATGTCGCCGACCATGGTCTTACCAAGTGAACGAATGTCTTCCCAATTCTCGGGATCAAGACTCATCAGGGATCTCCAATATCCGTCGTGCGCGGATCACATTGATAGTGCGGGTTAGATTGGGCGCGGTGGAAGGCCGCCGGCCTCTTCAGGCGTCCGCGGGGCTGGCCCGCATCGAGGCCAGATCTCGAAGGCGTTGGGCGCGACAGCCCGCAATCTCGGTGTCCCGACGCGTCCTCGACCAGTCCAGCAGCGCGGCCATGACGTCCGCCGCCGGGGTAAGGGCGGCCATCTCAGGGTCGGGATCGAACCAGGCGCGGGCGCTCCGCCGCACCCAGTAGTCTTCGAGCGTGAGCGCGCCTTCAACACGTACCGCCCGTTCGGCTTCCGCCGCCGCACCGCCCGCCACGGCGTCGGCCGCCGCGCCGTAGAGGCCGACCAGGCGTTCTGCGGCCTGGGGTGTCAGCCCGCGATGTTCCAAGGCCGCGCAGGCCGCCGACGGCGTGACATCCCCGTCCGGCAAGGGTTCGTGGGCGGTGCGACAGGCCGACGGCGCTCGGCCCACTAGGGTCTCGACCTCGTCGACCACGCGTTCGGCCATCTGCCGATAGGCCGTAAGCTTGCCCCCGGCGATCGACAGCACGCCCGCGGGACCGGTCCACAATTCGTCTCGGCGCGAGACCTCGGAAGCGGACTTGGCCACCTGGGCCACCAGCGGACGCAGCCCTGACCAGGTGGAAACGATGTCATCCAACGCCAGCGGCGACACGTTGAACCGCACGTTGGCGGCGTCGAGCAGGTAATGGGCGTCCGCCGCGGTGACCGGGGGCCAGGCCTCGGCCGCGCCATGAAACGTGTCTGTCGTGCCCAGGTAGGTCGTCTCGCCCTTGGGCACGGCGAACACGGAGCGCTTGTCCGAAGCGGTCATGATGATGGTGCGTTCCACGGGCAGCCGCTCGCGGCGCACGACCAGATGCACGCCGCGCGCCAGGGCGAGACGGGGTGTGGCGTCCGCGGACTCCAGTGCGCGCAGGGTGTCTACCCAGGGGCCGGCGGCGTTGACCATGGCCTTGGCCCGCACCCGCACCCGCCTGTGGCCGCCGTCCGGCAGGGCGTCGACGACCTCCAGCCCGGTCGCCCGACCACCGTCCGTGGAAAAGGCTTCAACGCGCGCGTAACTGGCGACACAAGCGCCGGCGCCGGCCGCCGCGCGTATATTGGCCAGCGTCAGGCGCGCGTCGTCAGTCAGATATTCCGGATAGACCACCGCGCCCGTCAGGGCGTTCGTGTCGATTGCTGGCTCGCGTAGGGCTAGCTCCGCGCGCGTCCAGACTTCGTGTCGACGATCCTTGGGGACTTCGCCAAGCTTTTCGAAGGTCCACAAACCGGCCCGCAGCTTAGCCTCGGCGGCGGCGTTCCTGAACGGCATGACGAACGGCGTCATCCGCGCCAGATGAGGGGCGATCGCCTCCACCGCTTTGCGCTCGGAGGCGGCTTCGCGCACCAGCGCCAGATCGCCCTGGGCGAGATACCGCAGTCCGCCGTGAATCATCTTGGAGGACTTGCTGCTTGTGCCGGAGGCGAAGTCGCGCGCCTCGACCAGGGCGACGCGCAAGCCGCGCATGGCGGCGTCGCGCGCAACGCCGGCGCCTGTGATGCCGCCGCCGATGACGGCCAGGTCGAATATCTCCGCGCCGAGCGAGTCAAACAGCGCGTCGCGATCGCGCAGATCCAGATCTTGTCCGCTCATCGGCCTATGCGCTCGCCGTTGCTCATATCGGCCGAAATACGGGGGAACGTCCGCCCACGCCAGCGGAAGTCGGACGTGCTAGCGAACCCGCGGGGCGCGGCAGGTCAGCGATCGCGCCTGCAGCGCGCAAATGGCCGCCACGCGGTTCTCAGTGTCGAAGAATCGGCCGGTCCACCCCGCGCCGCGCCGATCGAGCAGCAGAAACCCGAAGCGTCCCATGGTGAAGATGTCCGCCTTGAGGCCATCCACCTCCGCTTGGCCTGTTGTTGGCGGTGGCGTGGAGTCCAGGTCCAGTGTGTCGCCACCGGTGCCAACCACCCATTGCGCTGGCCGCGCCGCGCCAAAATTCAGCGCTGAGAAGTTGTGAACGTGACCTGCAATGATGAGATCCACGCCCTCCAGGCCGCGCGCCTTTACCGCGGCCCGCTCGGTCGCGTTTACAAGTCCGTCCGATACGAAGTTGGCCAGACGGGCGGAATCCCAGATCGGCCGATGCGTCACGATCCAGTTCCGCTCGCCGCCCGGCGCACGAGTAACCGCCTCAAGACGCGCCGAAAAGGCGGCGACCTTTTCAGGCGGCGCGGTCAGGTCCTCCGTGTCATTGCTGTCGACGACCCAAAGCCGCAGGTCGCCGAGGTCAACCGCGAATGTGGGGCTGTCGGACGGACACTTGGCCACGGTCTCACCCGCGTCGAGCAGGCGAAACCAACCCGCGCCGCCGCGTTTGCAGTCCTCGTGATTGCCGCGCACGAACACCCAGGGCGCGGCGGCCAGCAGGGGCGCGGCGGGATCGAACACCTCGGCCTTCCATGTCGCCCATTTGTCGCCATATGGGCTGCCCGCGCACCCGGCGTTGCCTGGGGGACACGGCTTTTCCCGGTAGTAGTAGTCGCCCAAATGGATGACCAGATCGGGATGCTTCGTGGCCGCCAGCGCAGCGATTCGCGCGAATGGCCACCCGCTGGGGTCATTGCAATGCTGAAACGCCTGACCCTTTAGCCGGCAGCCGGAATCTCCAAGAATTACAATGCGATTTACCCGCGCACGCGGACTCTTGAGCGACGCGCCGGCAATGTGCACTCCATGATCGGTCCGCTTCAGCGAGGTCGCGCAGACCCGATTGGGAAAATCCGCATCCGGCCCGGCGCGTTCGGCCGCCTCGGTCCGGCGCCCGTCCACCCAGGAGTTGGGACAGCTGGACGCGTCGGTGATCAGCCGCGCCTCGGGCCCCCGCGCCGTCATCTCGACCCAGGCGATCGGCGAGGCCAGCGCGGGCGACGCCGCGATCCCGGCGGTCAAGCCGATCCACAAAAGCACGTTCCGGGCGAGGCGCATTCGAGTCGATCTGTTTCTTACTTTTGGCGCGGAATCGCCACCTCGCGACGCCATAAGCTCCGCAAGTGCAACTGACGAGCCAAATGTATTTGAATTTTTTGTGGCGTCTCATTGCGCCGGGGGGTGGGTCGACCGGCGCGGATTTGTTGTTTCAATTCGGCAATACAATCCTTAGTTTGGCAATGAATCAGAGTCCGCTGTTCGAATGAAACGTAACGCGGTCCGCGTCGCAGGTGGAGGGTTAGCATTGAGGGTGGAACCCGGCGCACGACGCGTTAGCCGGAGACTCGGGCTTGGTTTGTTCGGCTTCGGGGCGCTTTGGTTCGCCGCGTCATCGTGCTGGGCCAACCGTCTTGAAGTCGTTGTGACCGGCGTTGATCGCGCGCGTGGGCATGTGCGCGTCGAAGTCTGTACGCGCAACACCTTCCTGAAACGCAAATGCCCCTACGAGGGCGACGCCCCGGCGACGATGGGCGTGACCGTGGTGACGATCCCGGACGTGCCGCCGGGCATGTACGCGATACAGGCCTACCACGACGACACGGACCGCGGCGTGGTTCACCAGAATTTCCTGGGCATTCCGCGCGAGAAGATCGGCTTTTCAAACAACGCGCGCATTCACTGGAGCGGGCCCTATTTCAACGAAGCGGCCTTCTGGGTGGCTTCGGAGGTGACCCGCGTGTCGATCAGAGTGAAGCACATCTTCGGCGTCGACGGTTAGACGCGGCCCTCAGCTAGCGGCGATCTCCTCGGCGGTGACGCACCACGCGCCGTTCAGCCAGTCGACGATCTCGCGCGCGGCCGGGTGATCGACCGCAGCGAACCGCGCGACCATGCGCTCCAGGCCATCGCCCAAGCCACTCCGCCCGCCTTCCTGGAAGGTTGATAGACGGGGCGACACCAGGCTCGCCAGCTCGGGGCCAAGCACACTCAGCGCCGCGTCCTCGAACGCGAGCCGGTAGTCGTAACCGGCTCCGTCGGCGTAGCTTCGCGGCAAGGTGAGCGCGGGAATGCGAGACAGAATTGGTTGCAGGGCGGGGTTGACCGCGTGCCCGCGAACAAGCGCGCCAATGTCCGGGTCTCGCCCGGTGAACGCCCGCAGGTGCAGAAACGGCGACATCCGCGGGCCGTCGTTAACGGGATAGTTGTCCCAGATCAGGGGTGGGCGCCGCAGGCTCGCCGCTACGCGCTCGATGTGGCCGACCCGCAATTCGCGCGAACAGACTTCCGGCCCGGTCCAGAAGATGTCGATGCCCGGATCCAGATCTTCGCCAAGTGTTTCCAGGTAGTGGGCGGGCCGCTGACCAAAGAACCGGTCCAGCGCGGGCTCGTCGCTGTAGTAAGTCGGACAGAAGATGAGCCGGTCCGCCGTCGATCGCTCGCCGACCCAATGCAGGATCTCGATTTGTCGACGCGCCAGGTCCTCACGATCGCCGCGCATGTCGTCGAACAGGATCGCCAGTTGTCGGACCCCGAGGCTCTCGAGATGGGCGAGCTTGTCGTCAAGCGCCGCCTTCGCCTCGTCTCCGAAATCCAGATAGAGTTCGAACGGGCTCAATCCGACGCCGAAGGCGACGCCCAGGGTTTCACAACGTTTGGCGAAGGCCGACAGGGCGGCGGATTCGCCGGCCGGGTGCGGCTCCCGCCACCGACGCCGCAGATAGGCGTCCGCCTTGGGAGCGTAGAGGTAGAAGTCGTAGCCGGCGGGGGCCAGCGTCTCAATGGTCCCCGTCCGGTCGGCCCACGACCACGGTCGGCCATAGTAGCCCTCGATGACGCCCAGCGGCGGGATCGCGTTCGCGTTCATGCGGGTGTCGCCGCCGCGAGATAGTGGGCGAGCGCGACGAGCACGGCGTCGAGAGTCTGAAAGCCCCGCGTCAAGGGCTCGTAAGCCCCATCCGCACGCGGCCCGACGATCAACGTCGGGAACCCGCGCACGCCGGCGTTTTGCGACATGGCGTAGTCGCGCCAAGTTTCCGCCTTAAGCGTGTCGCTGGGAATTTCGCGGGCGAAGGCGTCCGCGTCCTGGCCGAAATCCGCCGCCAGTTCGCCCAACACCTCGGGACGCGTCACGTTCTTGCCCCCCGCGTAGAAAGCCGCCTGAGTCGCTTCGAGGAAGGGCAGCGCCGATTCAGGCGCCAGGCGTCGCATCAGCACCACGGCCCGCGCCGCTGGATCGGTGTCGTAGACAAAATCCGCGTGGTCGACGCCGCTGGGACCGAAAGGTTTGCCCGACGCCTCGGTGACATGCCGCCAATGGCCGCGCAACTCGTCCTTCGCCGCGGTCGTCATCGGCTGAACCGTCCCAGGCCACAACCCGCCCATCACCAGGCGAATCGGCAAGTCGTCTCCGAAGCGTTCGGCGATCTGCGAGATCACGCTGGAGAACCCCCAACACCAGGAACACATCGGGTCGGCGAAGTAAATAAAGTGTTGATTAGTCATTGATGTCTTTCTCCGCAAATCCTCGTTTCCGTTTAACCCTGCTTTAACGCGGCGCGTGAAATACGACCATAAGTTGACGAGCCGGCGGAATTCAATGGCCTCGACGCGAACCGAAGGATTGTGGTGCGCGCGGGTCGTTTGGACGAGGCCCAATTATGGAACCCACGCCATGACGAAGAAAATTCTCGCCCTCGGAATCGCCGCCGGAGCCCTGTCCTTGGCGATCCAGACGCCGGCGCTCGCGCTGACGGTGCTGACAATCGGTCAGGGCGCCCAGACCTTCACCTGGACGCCGAGCACCGTTGGAACTGGTAGCGGCTCCCTCACGGCGAGCGCAGCCAATAATAGTTTCACGCTCAACAGCCTCTCGGGCCTTGCACAGCCGCTTTCCGGCCAGCTCGTGCTCACCAACGTCGGCGAGACGGGTACGCCGGTCGTCATTGAGGGCGGGATCACGAACGGAAATGGTATCGTCGGTTATTTCCAGAGCGGTATCAGCGGGAATTTCGCGGAAATCTACACTGGCGCCGCGCCCTTCACCTTCGGTGGTGTGACGTACAATACAGGCGCGACCATGTTGTCGGGCTCCTTCAGCAACGCTCAACTTTCGGTCGCGATCGCGCAAGTCAACGGCTCGACCGTCCTTGAAAGCAGTTCCCTCGCCGGCGCCGTTACCGGTCTTTCGTCGCCGTTGCTCAACACGATCATTGGTCCCGAAATGACCAATCTATCACTGGACTTGAGTGCGGTGGCCGCCACGTACTCGGCGCCCGTCAAAAACGCCAATGGCACCTACACCCTGGGCGGCCTGACTGCGCCGGTGTCAGGCAGTTTCACCGCCAACGGCATCGCCGCCAGCGCGACGCCGGAGCCGGCCACCTGGGGCCTCATGCTGATCGGCTTTGGCGGCGTGGGCGCCATGATGCGTCGCCGCGCGGCCAAGACGGCCTGATCGCCTGGGCTTCCCCAAACCGAGAATCGTTGGCCCAGGGGGATTCGTCCTCCTGGGCTTTCTCATTTCCGTCGGCGGGCTCTTCGCGGGTCGAGCCTTGCCCACGTCCCTTTTGAGCCGCGACCAGGAGCCTCAGACGGGCCGAGACCAATCGCGCGGGGCGGAAATCCGCCCCACTGTGGCCAATATGTGACTCCTGGTCGACGCGCGGCCCCGTAAGTATTTGCAGCGTCGCGTAGAAACGCTTGACCAGCGTTCCGCTAGGCGCGCGGGCACCGAGCGGCCACGGAGACCGGGGCGGTCGGCGTCCCCGAAAAACTTACCAAAACGTGAATGAAAAGTTGCCGATCGCTTAATTATGTCTGTTGCAAGGCGTTAAGGATGTGTTAGGTATTTCCACGGTCCAGGCCCTTGGGGCAGACCCATCGTTGTGGAGTGCGTGGCATGTCGAAGGTTTCGTTCAAACTTAGCGTGATCGCTGGTGTGGTGGCCGCCGCAGCGGCCGGAGCGGCGTCGGCCACGGTCTACCTTGCTGGCGGCGGCTGGCAATATGGACAAGACAACCTTGTGAACGCGGCTCAGGTGACGCCGATCACACTCGACGTCACGAACGCGGGTGGCGACACTTTCTCGTTCACCGACGGTTTCATAGCGGGCGATATCTACACCATCACGACCGGCAGCGGTCCTTTCCATGTGACGAACATAGCGACGTTCACAGGATACCCTTCGACGTTCAATAACAACCTGGGGCCTTATCAGGCGACTTTCGCCGCAGACTGGTTGAATAACGCCTACAGCCACTTCCAGGAATATCTGGATCCAGGAATCTACACTATTACCGTGAAAGACACGAGCCCCAAGGCTCTTCCAGCTGGCTTTGGATTCCGTCTCGACGCTGTGCCGGAACCGGCCACGTGGGGCTTGATGCTCCTCGGGGTCGGCGCGATTGGCGCCAATCTGCGCCGTCGCACGGCGAAGCTCGCCGTCTGATCGCAGTCGGAGTCACTATTGAGAAAGGCCGCTCGAAAGGGCGGCCTTTTTCTTTGCCAGGTGATCGTTCGGTTCCGCGGGCCGACTTACCCCGTGGAATCCGGGAAAATCGCTCGCCGGTGGTTGCCAGCGATAGGCTAACGCGGCTCAATGCGTCCAAACACTTTGGAGGACGCCTTGAAGGATTTTACCGGGAAATTCGCCGTGATCACCGGCGGCGGCACAGGTATGGGCCGCGAACTCGCCCGCCAGCTCGTCGCCGAGGGCTGCAATGTGGCGATGTGCGACGTTTCCGCCGAAAACATGGCGGCGACCAAGGCGCTCTGCGAGGCCGAGGCCGCGCAAGGGGTCAAGGTGACCACCCATGTCGCCGATGTTTCGATCGAGGCGGCCATGAACGCCTTCCGTGACGAGGTGGCCCAGGCGCAGGAAACCGACAAGGTCAATCTGCTATTCAACAACGCCGGGATCGGCGGGGGCGGCGGCTTCGTGAATGGCGATCGCCGCGGCTGGGAGACGACCTTCAATGTCTGCTGGGGCGGGGTCTATTACGGCTGCCGCGCCTTCCTGCCGATGATGATGAAGGCCGACGAAGGCCACATAATCAACACCAGCAGCGTCAATGGCTTCTGGGCCTCGCTGGGTCCGCACGTCTCACACACCGCCTACGCCGCGGCGAAGTTTGCGGTGAAGGGCTTCACTGAGGCCCTGATCACCGACCTTCGCCTCAATGCGCCGCATATCAAGTGTTCGGTGGTGATGCCCGGCCACATTGGCACCGAAATTGTGACCAACTCCCGCAAGGTGCTCGGCGATCCCGACTCCGAACTGCTCAGCCCCGCGGCGATCACGGCTCTGCGGGCGCGCCTGACCGCTCAGGGCCGGGACGCCAGCGCCCTCTCGGACGATCAGATCCAGGCCTATATGACCGACCAGGCTCGCCGCTTCCGCGACGAGGCGCCGACCAGCGCGGCTCAGGCGGCCAAGATCATCCTTGACGGGGTCAAGGCTGGACGGTGGCGGATCCTGGTCGGCGAAGACGCCAAGCGGATGGACGAAATGGTCCGCGCCGCGCCGGAAGACGCCTATGAGCCGGCGTTCTTCCAGGCGCTTTCCACCGGCGTCGGCTGGCGAGTCAGCTGACCGGACGGCCCGCGGCCGCCCAGGCCTCCGCCCGCTTCATGATCTCGGCGACGACATCGGATTTGGCGTCGGCGTAGTTCTGCACAAAGGCCCAATCGCGCGCCGCCAGCTGCTCCTTCACCGATTGGTAGAGCGTGCGGTCGGCGCTGTTTGCGCGCAGCCAATCGCGAAACAGCAGCATCCGGTCGACCTCGGGACACCCGGCTGAAAACACGTGCAGGTTCACCGTCGGCGCGGCGCCTTTGAACATCCGATGCTCGAACCATTCGGGTTCGCGGATCACATGTTGGAAGCCGGCGGCGATCAGATCCGCCGCATAGCCCGGCTCATCGGCCGAATCGGCGACCGTCGCCACGACATCGATGATCGGCTTGGCGCTCAGGCCAGGCACGGATGTCGATCCCGCGTGGCGGATCGCCATCAGGCGCGGGCCAAGCGCCGCGCGCGCACGGTCGGCCACGGCCCGATAGTGATCAGGCCAGGCGGGGTCGTAGGGTGAAAGTTCGATCGCGCCGCGCGACCGCTCCGCGCCCGCGACGGTGGCGGCCTCGATTTCCGTTGAGCTCTGCGGCTCCCGCGATTGTGTCACCGGACCTCTTCCCAGGTTGAGCGTCAGTTCCGGTTCGGAACCAACGCCTTGGCCACCGAGGCGCGCACGACCGGAATCTCGTCGTCGGCCAAAGGTTTCATCCAGTCCTTTCGGGCCAGCGCGGCTTCGATGAACGGGGCGAGGTCCTTGGCCTTCCTGGCCTCGCGCTCGGCGACCCGAGACTTGAACGCAGGCATGACCTCCGCGGCGAACAGTTCCAGCGACTCGCAAATGTGGTCGTGGCGGTTGCGGCCGGCCTGCTGCATGAAGATCACCTGATCGACGCCGGCGGCTTCGAAAGCGGCCAAATGGCGGCGCATGTCATCGGGCGTGCCGATGCCGGTCGATGGCGCGGCGTCGGCCTGGCTCGCCCGGATGACCTGCTCGGTGCGGTCGCCACGCTTGGCGAGATACTCGCCCCAGAGATCGGTGCGCCCGGGAATGGTGTCCTGGGCCACCAGGGCGTTCAGGGCGTAACCGAAGAACTCGAACCCTTCGTGGCCGCGCCGGATCGCCTCGGCCCGATCGTGATGGATCGAGAAATTCGACACCATGGCGATGTTGGCGTTGACCGAATGTCCGATCGGCTTGCACGCGTCCGACTTGATGATGCCGTAGTAGATGTCCGCCCAGGCTTTGGCTTCCTCCGGATCGACGAAGGAAAAGGCCAGGGCGCCGACGCCGATCGAGGCGGCGATGCGGATGGTGTCGCGATTGGTGCAGGCCATCCACATTGGCGGATGTGGCTTCTGCATCGGCTTGGGCACGACATTGCGGCAAGGCATCGAGAAGCTCTCGCCCTCGAATCCTGGATAGGGCTGCATCGCCATCATGTTGGCGATCTGCTCCGCGGCCTCCAGGGCCATGGCGCGTTTCTGCCGCGCCGGGATATCGAATCCGCCCAGTTCCAGGCGCGTGGCGCCCTCGCCGATACCGAAATCCACACGACCCTTGGACATGATGTCCAGGGTTGAGACGCACTCGGCGGTGCGGGCGGGGTGATTGTAGTTGGCGATGACCTGGCGAATGCCGTGACCCAGCCGGATCGTCTGGGTGCGCGCCGCCGCGGCGGCGAGAAACACCTCCGGCGCAGAGGAATGCGAGTATTCTTCGAGAAAGTGGTGCTCGACTTCCCAGGCATGATCATAGCCCAGCTTGTCGGCCAGAACGACCTGATCCAGGGCCTCGTGAAACAGCCGCGCTTCATCGCCATCGTTCCAGGGCTTGGGCAACTGCAGCTCGTAAAATACGCCGAATTTCATGTATCCCGCCTCCCGGTCGGTTAAGGTGTGTATGAATTGTCGCGCCGATACCAACCGCAAAATCACGCCGCTGACGAGAGGAAAGCATGACCGCCCATCACATTCGCTACGCCGTCGACCCAGACGGCATCGCCACCCTGACGATCGATCGCGCGGAAAAGCGCAACGCCATGACCTATGCGATGCTGGGCGCCTTCATCGATAAGGTCGCCGAGGCCGGCGCTGACGACAAGGTGCGGGTGCTGATCGTCACGGGCTCGGGCGGCGCTTTCTGCGCCGGCACCGATCTGGCCGACCTGGCCACCGTGCCTGGCGAGTCTCGCGGGGTGCGCGGCCGCGCCGACGAGGGTGGCAAGTGGTGGCCGCTGGTCGCCTGCCCCAAGCCCGTGATCGGGGCCATTGACGGCGTCGCCGTCGGCATGGGCGCCGAATTCACCAGCCAGTGCGACGTGCGGATCATCACCAACCGCTCCCGCTTCGCCTGGAATTTCGCCCACCGCGGCCTTGTGCCCGACACCGGCGCCGGCAGCTGGCTGTTGCCCCGGATCATCGGACCGCACCGCGCGCTGCGCCTGCTCTACAGCGGCGATTTCCTCAGCGCCGCCGAAGCGCACGCCATCGGCTACGCGGCCGAGGTGGTCGAGCCCGAAGCCCTGGCCGACGCCGCGCTGACCGAGGCGCGCCGCTATCTCAACTCCTCGCCGTTCTCGATCCGTCACATGAAGTCGCTCGTCTGGCGGGGCCTGGAGCGGGATTTGGCCGAACACATGCAGGCGCACGTCGAGGTTTTGAGCGCCTGTTTCAAATCGGCCGACCACAAGGAAGGCGTCGCCGCCTTCCTGGAGCGGCGCCCCGCGAAATTCGTCGGCCACTGACCATGGTTGCGACCGCGCCGCAGGCGTCCAACGAAGCAGTTCCCAGCAAGGTTCCGGCCGTTACCCTGGCTTTCTGGATCATTAAGATTGCCGCGACCACGGTCGGGGAAACCGGCGGCGACACGGTGTCGATGACCCTCAACTGGGGGTATCTGGCGGGCTCGATCCTCTTCGCGGTCGCCCTCGTGGCGCTGGTCGCCGCTCAGATTCTGGCCAAGGGGTTCAATCGCTGGCTGTACTGGGCGACGATCATCGCCTCGACCACCTTCGGCACCACCCTGGCCGATTTCGCCGACCGATCGTTGGGGATCGGCTATCTCGGCGGCTCGCTTATCCTTTTCGCCTGTGTGGTTGGGGTGCTGCTGGCGTGGTGGCGCGCGCTTGGATCGATTTCGGTCGACACGGTGAGCACGCCGAGGGCCGAGGCCTTCTATTGGGCCGCGATCACTTTTTCTCAGACGTTGGGGACCGCGCTGGGCGACTGGATGGCGGACGACGGCGGGCTGGGGTTCCTCGGCGGCGCTGGGGTTTTCGCACTCGGCCTGGCGATCACTACGGCGCTGTACTTTTGGACGCGCGTCTCCCGCGTGCTGTTGTTCTGGATCGCCTTCATTCTGACGCGGCCCTTGGGGGCGACGGTCGGCGATTTTCTGGACAAGCCCCTGGCACACGGTGGTCTGGCGATCAGTCGCCCTCTCGTCTCGCTTGGCCTTGGACTGTTCATCCTGGCCTGCCTGCTGATCCTGCCACAGCGCCCGGGCCGCCATCCCGCCAGCGCGACCGCTTGACGAACACCTCTGGCCTCACCACCTCTATGGCTTGACCCCGAACGGAGCGCGCGATGCAGGCTGGCTTTGGAAGTCATCGGACCGGGGGTATCCTCCAGACCTATGGCCTGGATATCAGGGCCGCGGGCTTGGTGGTCCTGGTCGATTCGCTGGTTTTCGGCGGCACGATCACGTCGATGGGCGCACTCTACGCGGTGGAGGTGGCCGCCGCGCCGGTGCTGGCCTACATCACCTACCGCATTCAGCGCCGCTGGTACGGGGACGATCATGAGGCGGCGCTGATCAAGGCCTTGGTGATAGGCCTTCTGACAGCGATTCCCGTGCCCATTTCGGCGATCATCGCCGGGCCCGGCGGCGCGCTTGGCCTTCTGCACGCCGCCCGCGCCAAGGCCATGCGCGGTCTGGCCGGCGCATTCGGACGCAACTTCGCCCGCTAGATCTCAAGCTAGGGCAGATCCTCGCCGGCGTCGGGCGGCGCTATGACCAGCTTGTCTTCGGCTGGAATCATCACCGCGGCCTCGCCGGCCCTGGTCAATTCCGCGTTCACGGCGGCGAGTTCGTGGTCGCGGAGCGCCGACCAGGCGGTCCACCGCACGTCCAGGCGACGCCGCGTCAGATCGCGGGTGTCCAGTTGGGGCTGCGTCGGCGCCAGATCGGCGCCTTCCAGATCGGTCTCCAGCGACGCCAGGGTTTCGGCGAGGCTTGCGAACGACGGTCCGGCCGTCGGCGCGATGGTGGCCTTGGCCAAGGTCTCGACCTTGGCGATCAGCGCAGTGTCGCCGGCCTTGGATCGCAAACGCTCGGCCGCGGCGACGAGTGCGGCGTGGGCCATGGCGGTTTCGCCATACCCGCGGCGCGCCAAGGCCATGTCCTCCGACAAGGCCTTGGACAGGGCGAGCGAGCTCGCGAGGTCCTCGGTGCGGGCAGGCGAGCGGGGATCCTGGACCAATTTGACCGATGTCCGGGCTTCGGCGCCATCGAGGCGCAGCACGAGTTTGTAGTCGCCGGGCAGGGCCAAAGGCCCTTGCGGGGTGATCGGCGTATCGGTCCCAGCGGCGGTGGAGATCGAATAATCATAGGTGATGGCCTTGGGCCGGTCCCATCGCAGGTTCCAATAGACCCGATGCAATCCTGCCGACGTGGCCAGCGGCGCCGGCGGGCTCAGCCAAGCCTTGTGAAAATAAAGTCCCGCGATCAGCGGCGCGGAGGCGTCGCTTGTCAGGCTGCTCACCCGGACCCCCGCGTCGTCGAAAATATCGAGGGTCACCGGCCCCTTGGCGTTGGCCGGCAGCCAATAGTCGATCGCCACGCCGTCGGGCGGGTTCTGACCGGCGGGCTCCTCGATCGGCGCCGGGGTGTCATGGTTGCTGTTGATCCGTGCGCGTACCGCCGCGGCTGGCGTAAACAGGCGCACGGTCTTGGGCGTCTCGCCAGGCGCGAACTGACGCAATAGCGCGAGATCGCCCAACACCCAGATCGATCGACCTTGCGTGCCGGCGACCAGATCATCGTCGTGAATCAGCAGGTCGCGCACCCAGGCGGTAGGCAGATTGCCCTGCAAAGGGCGCCAATGCGCGCCCTCATCCCACGACGCATAGACCCCCGTGTCCGTGCCGGCGAAGATCAGGCCGTGACGCTCGGTGTCCGCGCGCACCACCGACACGAAATGGCCCCGCGGCAAGTCGCCTGAAATCTCGGTCCAGGTCGCCCCATAGTCGTGGGTGGCCCAGGCGTGCGGATCGCGGTCGCCGAGGCGTTGTCCGTCAACGGCGATGTAGGCGGCGCCATCCTCGCTCGCCGACACGTCTATCGAGGCGATCTTCGCCCATTCGGCGATTCTAGGCGGAGTGATGTTCGACCAGTGAGCCCCGCCGTCTCGCGTCAGCTGCACGAGGCCGTCGTCGGTTCCCACCCAGAGTTCGCCGGCGTGACGCGGGGACGGTGTCAGGGTCCAGATTCCGCCATAGCCGCAGGTCTTGGCGTCGGCCAGGGCGATATCGCCGTCGCAACGCTGGGCGCCGGCGGACTTGCCGGTCAGGTCCGGGCTTATCACCGACCAGTGCGCCCCGCGATCGGTCGAGGCCCAGACCACCTCGGCGCCCAGATAGAGCGTCGTGGGCCCGGCTCTCGACACCGCCATCGGCGTCACCCAGACAAAATGGTGGTCGGTCGTGGTCTGGCGTTGGCCGTAGTTGCGCAGCAGATAGGGGGCGATATTGGCCGATTGCCCCGTTCGGGCGTCGAACCGGTTGAGCCCGCCGCCCAGGCCCGTGGCGTAGACGATGTTGGGATCGTCGGGATCGGGAATGTCGAAGTCGCGCTCGTCGCCGCCCACCGGCGTCCAGTCGCGCAGGCTTATCGCGCCGTAGTCGGATCGGCTGGCGATGCTGACGGTGCCGCTATCCTGCTGCCCAGCGTAGATGTGGTAAGGAAAGCGCCGGTCATCGGCCAGGTGATAGACCTGTGCGGTGGGCTGGTTGTACCAGGTGGACCAAGTCCGGCCGCCGTCCACGCTGACCTGCGCGCCCTGATCGCTGGTCACCGCCATATGATCGGGATGCTCGGGGCTGATCCAGACGAAGTGGTAGTCATCGCCGCCCGGCGCGCCTTTGACGATCTCGCACGCCGCGCCGCCATGGTCGCAGCGCCGAACGGATTGGCCGACCAGGTAGACCCGATCGGGGTCCTTGGGATCCACGGTCACGCGACTGGCGTAGTAGCTGGTGGCGGCCTGTTCGTCGTTAATACGCGCCCAGGACGCGCCGCCATCGTCCGACCGATAGAGCCCGCCCACCTTGTCGTCCGACACCACGGCGTAGACCCGCAGGCCGCTTGCCGTGCGCGTGGCGGCCAAGCTGATCCGGCCGAGAGGGCCTCGCGGCCAGCCGGCGCCTGTCAGGCGAGTCCAGGTGACCCCGTCGTCAGTCGACTTATAGACGCCGCTGTCGGGGCCGCCGGCCGGGGTGAAATAGCTCTGCCAGGGATACTGGCGAACCTGCCAGGCCGCCGCAAACACCGTGTTCGGATCCGCCGGGTCCGCGGCCAGGTCCACCGCGCCGGTGTCGGCGTTGATCGCCAGGGTGTGGCTCCAGCTGGCGCCGCCGTCGGTAGATCGAAAAACGCCACGCTCGGGGTTGGCGGCGAACATGTCGCCAACCGCCGCCACCAGCAGGGTTTTGGCGTCGCGAGGATCGACCCGGATGCGGCCGATCGCGCGGGTCCGCTCCAGTCCGATCCCGGTCCATGTGGCGCCCCCGTCGGTCGAGCGGAACATCCCCTCGCCGCTGGCGACGTCATAGCGCGGCTCTGGCTGGCCCGATCCGGCATAGAGGACGGCGCCGTCCGACGGCGCGGCGGCGACGGCGCCGATCGGCGCCGTGGGGCCATGGTCGAAAAGCGACGCCCAGGTGCGTCCGGCGTTGTCCGACCGCCATATGCCGCCGCCGGCGGCGCCGAAGATAAACGAATCCGGCTGGCCAGGAATGCCTTCGATCATCTCCGCCCATCCGCCCCGGAAAGGTCCTAGCAATCTCCATTGCGGATCGATCGTTGCGATCGGCGTCGCGGTCGCGCCATACGCGGCGGTCGTCGCGAGGCTCAGACCCAAAGCCGCAAACATCGCCTGCTTTCCGGTCATAGGTTCATCCCCGCAGCCTCGGCTCGCCTGAAAGTTTGCGGCGAACCTAAGATCGCCGCAAGCCCGCGCGGTCGGCTCGCTTTCGCCGCCACCGGACGCGGCGCCGGAAGGCAAGCCACGGGCGGTGAATCGGGCGTATAGTGTGGCCATGACCATCCGCCGCCTGCCGCCGGACCTGATAAACCGCATCGCCGCGGGCGAGGTGGTCGAGCGGCCGGCCAGTGTGGTCAAGGAACTCGTCGAAAACGCGCTGGACGCCGGGGCTGCGCGTATCGACGTTCAGGCTGATGGCGGCGGGCTCGCCCGCATCCTTGTCGCGGACGATGGCGGCGGCATTGCGCCGGACCAACTGCCGCTGGCGGTGGAAAGACACGCAACGTCGAAGCTCGTCGCCGACGCTGACGGCGCCTATGACCTGCTGCGGATCGGCACCCTGGGGTTTCGCGGCGAGGCTCTCCCCTCCATCGGATCGGTGGCGCGGCTGACCATTGCATCGCGGGCGCGCGGGCGCGACGACGCGTGGACGATCGTCGTTGACGGCGGCGCCGTCACACCGCCGGCGCCAAGCGCCTTCGACCAGGGCCACGGCGCGCGCCTGGAGGTGCGCGATCTGTTCTACGCCACGCCCGCCCGACTGAAATTCATGAAGTCCGAGCGCTCCGAGGCCATGGCCATTGCCGACATCGTCAAACGTCAGGCCATGGCCGACCACACGGTCGCCTACAGTCTTGATCTCGATGGCAAGCGCGCCTTGCGCCTGCCGGCCGAAGCCGCGGGCGACGGCGGGCGACTGCGCCGCCTGGCGGCGATCCTGGGAAAGGAGTTCGCCGACAACGCCATCGCCATCGACCAGGAACGGGAAGGTCTGCGCCTGACAGGGTATGCCGGCTTGCCGACCTACAATCGCGGCAGCGCGGCGCACCAGTATCTGTTCGTCAACGGAAGGGCGGTGCGCGATAGGATGCTTCACGGCGCCCTGCGCGCCGCCTATGCGGACGTCCTCGCCCGCGATCGCCATCCCGCCGCGGTCCTCTACCTCGATCTCGACCACACCCTGGTCGACGTGAACGTGCATCCGGCCAAGGCGGAAGTGCGGTTTCGCGACCCGGCCTTGGCCCGCGGCCTCATCATCGGCGCGCTGCGGCACGCCTTGGCCGGCGCGGGCCACCGCGCGTCGACCACTGTCGCCACCGCGGCCCTGGGCAGCTTCCGCGCCGAACCTCGGGCGGAAGGGTTCTCGGCCTGGTCGGCCGGCGGCTGGTCGCCGTCGCGCACCCCGACTTTGCCTGGCGTCGCCGGGGTCTCGGCGCGCGCCGAGACCTGGGGATCGCCCTCAAACCTTTCCCCCGGACCCACGACGGTGCGGTTCGAGCACGACGCGTCGGACTATCCGCTCGGCGCGGCGCGGGCCCAGGTGCACGGGACCTTCATAGTCTCCCAGACCCGCGATGGCATGATCATCGTCGACCAGCACGCGGCGCATGAGCGGCTGGTTTATGAACGCATGAAGGCGCAGATGGCGCGGGGCGAGGTGGTCAGGCAGACGCTGCTGCTGCCCGAGGTCGTCGAACTCGATCCGGCCGAAGCGGAGCGCGTCTGCGCCCGCGCGTCCGAGTTGGCGCAATTGGGTCTGACCGTGGAGCCCTTCGGCGCCGGCGCGGTTCTGGTGCGAGAAACGCCGGCCCTGCTGGGTGAGACCGACGTGCCGGCGCTGGTCCGCGATATCGCCGACGATCTGGCCGAGAACGGCGCGCCGCTGGCCCTAGGCGAGCGCCTGGCGGAAGTGTGCTCGACCATGGCGTGCCACGGTTCGGTGCGCGCGGGCCGCGTCCTCTCCGCCGCCGAGATGAACGCTTTGTTGCGTGAAATGGAAGCGACGCCGATGTCGGGACAATGCAACCATGGGCGGCCAACCTATGTTGAACTCAAACTCGTCGATATCGAGCGCCTGTTCGGTCGGCGCTAGAGCGTTAGTTTCGCGGCCCGGCAGGCCGCAGAAATGTGATGCGCGCGGCGCCCCAATTGCGCGTGTCGACCGACTCGAACCCGTCTGCTCGCAACGCGGGCTCGCCTACGCCGCGCTCCACGACGACTAGCGCCTCGTCGGCAAGCCACCCGCCGGACACCAGTGCGTTGAGCGCCACCTCGGCGAGACCCAAACCATAGGGGGGGTCGAGGAACACCAGATTGAAGGGCGCCGACTGGGCGGCCCTCGATCCCAGTTGGCGGACGTCGAGAAGGCGCGCGTCTGCTTGGCCTTGCATGGTCAAACGGGCGATATTGGCCGTGATCGTCTCGATGGCGCGGGGATTGTTTTCGACGAACAGGGCGCTGGCGGCGCCCCGCGACAAACTCTCGAGACCGAGCGCGCCGGAACCGGCGAAGAGGTCGAGCACGGCCGCGCCGATCAGGTTTGGCGCCCACCGTGCGTGCTCAAGCACGTTGAACAGGGCCTGGCGGGTCCGGTCGGCCGTCGGGCGCGTCGCGCCGCTGTCCGGCGCCGCGATGACGCGTCCGCGATGCGTTCCAGCAACTATTCGCATCGGTTTTCCCTTGGTTTACGAATCGACTACGCCAACACTACAGGGTCTGAAACAAGGGATGCCCGATGCGCGCTGGCGGCTTATGGACAGGACTGGCCGCTTCGCCCCTGTTGAGCGAACCCACCTCCAGCGAGCGGAATTTCGGCCGACTGCTTGTCACCCTGGTCGGCGGTCTCTTCGTCGGCCTTCTGGCCGGCCTGGCCTGCGCCGTGGCGATTATCGCCCTGACGAGTCTGGTGCTGGGTGATTTCGGTCTGGGATTGGCGGGTTTGGTGAACGCCTCGCGGCTGCTGATCGATCCCGCGCCCTCGCCGCCGACCCTGTCGGTCTTGAAAATCCTGTTCGCGACGACGGTGGACGCCGCATCGCTGATCGCCTTTGTCGCCTTCGCCGCGCGGATCGCCGGCAGGCGCTTTCTGGAATACGTTTCCAGCGCCGGCCGGGTGCGGTGGCGCCTACTGCTGGTCTCGTTCCTACTCGCTTCGGTTGTCATCGCGCCGGTGGTGATGATGGAGCGGGTGTTTGGCCATGAGCATACGCCGATGCCGATCCTTGCGGTGTCGCCGAGACTGAACGATCGACTGATCTATCTGCTCTCAAGCCTGTCGCTGATCCCCGCGGCGGCGGCCGAGGAGCTACTGTTCCGCACCTGGCTGTTGCGGCAAGCCGGCGCGTTCATCCGCCGGCCGCTGTTCCTGATGCTGTTCACCGCGGTGCTGTTTTCGGCCGCGCACGGCGACTTCAACCCCGCGTCGTTCCTCACCCGCGCCATCATGGGCGTCGGTTTCGCCTATATGACGCTGCGGCTTGGCGGCATCGAATTCTCCACCGGCGTGCATACCGTGAACAATCTGGCTCTGGTGGTGTTCCTTCAGCCCCTGAGCTTTCAACCGCGGTCGGACGCGCAGGTGTCGCCGACATCGTCGCTGGAGGACTTGCTGCTCCTGGGCAGCTATATCCTGATGGCGGAGATGGTGTTCAGAACCCCCATTCTGCGCCGGGCCGCCAGTCTGACGGGCGAGGCGTATCCAGCCTAGCCGCCGCTCGTCGACAGTTGACCGCCGAAAGCCCGACCGACTGGGGCCTCTAGGATTTCTTGGCGGGCTGTCGCGGCGCGCGGGGTTTCGGACGCGCCCAGCCCGCCTTGTATACCTTGGGCTCGCGAACCGGCTTGGTCACGGCGGCCTTGGGCGTCGGCGCGCGTCGGCCAAGTCCTGGAGAGGCGCGAAATAACGGTCGGTCGCCTTTGGGCAGGTTTTCCGGCGCCAGCAGTTCGCCAAGTTGCTCGCGGATTACCCGCGGGCCGACCTCCTGGACCGCGCCGCTTTCAAGATCCCCCAGAGCAAAGGGTCCATAGGCCAGTCGGATCAATCGGTTGACCTTCAGATCCAAGGCTTCGAGGACACGGCGCACTTCCCGGTTCTTGCCTTCGGCCAGGGTCACCGTGATCCAGAGGTTGGCGCCCGTCGGTCCGTCCTTGGCTTTGTCGATCCGCGCCTCGATCGGGCCATAGCGGACGCCTTCGACCGTGATCCCGTCCTTCAGCGTGTCCAGGCGCGCCTGATCGATCCGGCCGTAGGCGCGGGCGCGGTAAACCCGCATCCAGCCATTGGATGGCAACTCCAACGCGCGCGAGAGGCCCCCGTCATTGGTCAGCAGCAACAGGCCTTCGGAATTCAGGTCCAGCCGGCCGATCGAGATCAGCCGCGGCAGCCCC
>Ga0075030_100000269_pt1 | contig 43863 bp, 35 predicted proteins | sample LitLauG_LLR_2012_FD_71393 | JGI IMG/M metagenome (GOLD analysis project Ga0075030, IMG submission 71393) | Freshwater sediment microbial communities from Pennsylvania, USA - Little Laurel Run_MetaG_LLR_2012 | ecosystem: Environmental > Aquatic > Freshwater > Creek > Sediment | place: USA... | reverse complement strand
AGCCTGATCGGCTCCTGCCGCGTCGGCTTCATGGAGCGCCCCGAACGCCTGGTCCTGGTAATCCTCGGAGCCCTGTTCAACCGCATGGCCCCAGTCTTGTGGGTGATCGCAGTCCTAAGCACGATCACCGTAATCCACCGCATGCGCTACACCTGGACCCGAACGCAAGACCCCTCAGTCTCCCTCACTCCAGGCCAAGCCGCGTAGAGAGCCCTCGTAGGGACAGCCGCCTCGGCTGTCCAGTGTGGGGCGGACACTCCTGTCCGCCGCATTTGAGTTTGACTCTTCGCCGGACATTGTCATCCGAGCGGCGAGGAGATGCTCGGAATTGAGGTACCCCCCTCCCCCTGGGTCTATTGCCATCATCGGGTTAGCGGAAAATCGCGAATTAATCCTAGGGGCACAATAATTTGCGGGCAAAATCTTGAGAACGCACGGCTTAGAGTCGGAGCTATACTGCAACAAAATCTGATACCTTATAGCTAAGATCATTGTTCCTGCGGAGTTGGGAGATGTGGATATGGCTGGATCCGCGCAAAATCTTGAACGCCAAAGACTTACATGCAAAATATTGTGAAATAAGGAGTTAATGTTGCTACATGCGGTGGGCTTTCCCGTTTTGGGAGTGGATGGTTCGTATTGCTTACAGCTAAACACTATACATGCATTCTAACATCCGTCAGCAGCGTGAGCTGTGGATCGTACTTCGGATGAGCCTGTGGGAGTAGGAGTTAAAATATTTTGTGGGGGCTTGACAGGTTGTGAAGTGAAGCGAGATCAAGAATTGGAAAAGGAACAAACAGGGGGTGCCCCATCCTTATCTCGCGCACTTTGCGAGATAGGGTGGGGCTTTTGATCGTCTGGTCGATGGGAAAAGGGTTCCGCCCTGGTACCTGCACTGAGAATCACAATCAAAGGCGGCGGACAGGAGTGTCCGCCCCACACGCTTCACTTCCGGTTCAGAAACTCGATCAGCAGCGGATTGACTACCTCGGGACTCTCGTAGAAGCCGACGTGGGCGGCGTCTTCCAGGGGATGAAACTCGGCCTGCGGAATCTCCGCGAGGACGTCTTTGCTGACCTCGAAGGGAACGTCTTTGTCGAGCTTGCCCCACACCAGCAGCACCGGCTTGTGGCTCTCGCCCACGCGGCGGAAGTCGGCACGCACATTGAAGGTCAGGTAATCGCGCAGGGTCGACAGCAGCGCGCGGCGAAATCCCTTGTAGCGCTTCTGCTCCGCATACTTCGCGAAGTAGTCGGGATAGCGCTCGGGATGCCGGAAGTCGTCCTTCTGTCCGTCGGGCAGGGAAGGCGCGAGTTGCACGCAGGCCCAGTATTCGCCCACGATCGGAGTGCTGATCTGCCACGGCATGGGCTCGCCCGGCCAATGGCCGGGATCGAACAACGCGAGCGCGCGCACTTTCTCCGGATGCCGCGCCGCGAATGTCGCCGCGATCGGACCGCCCATGGACGAGGCCACCAGAGTCACCGGCGTTTCGAGGTGCAGGGCGGTGAGCAGTTCTGACAGTTGCCGGTTGTACAAATCCGCGTTGTAGTGAACGTGTGGACGATCGGAGAATCCGCGGCCGTAGAGGTCATAGCGCAGCACGCGAAAACCGGCCTTAACCAGCGGATCGAAGGTCTGGTCCCACAAGTAGTAGGGGACGGAGAACCCGTGAATCAGAACCACGGTGCGGCCGGTCGCAGGCCCGGCGAGGTCGTAGTGCGTGAAGCCGTCGGAGAGGTGGACGAAACTTCCCGTCGCGTTGTGGCGGACGGCGTCGGTGAGTTCTTCGCGCTCTATGTTGTGGCGCGCGCAGTTGACGGCGAAGTAGAGGCACGCCGCTGCCAATGAGGACAGCACGGCAACGACCACGATCCGTAGAATGCGCTTGCCCATGTCTCCCCGGTCTCCTCGCGGGTTGCGAGTTACGATATCACCATCGGACACGGGCGGTGCTAGACTATCGGGTCGCATCGCTGATTTTCGGGGCGACGATTCTGGGGACAAACCTTGCCGACTGATCCAGTGCTGGTCGTTCACGGCGGCGCCTGGGCCATGCCTGATGACATGGTCGATGCCCACATCCGCGGCGTGAACAATGCGCTGGCTGCGGGATGGCGCGTGCTCGAGCGCAGCGGCACGGCGCTCGACGCTGTCGAGGAAGCCGTCGTCATCATGGAAGACGATGAGACTTTCGATGCGGGAAGGGGCAGCTTCCTTAACCGCGACGGAAGGGTGCAACTCGACGCGCTCATCATGGATGGCGCCACTTTGCGCGCTGGAGGTGTGGGCTGCGTCGAGCGGATGCGCAATCCGGTGCGGGCGGCGCGCAAGATTCTCAGTGAAAGTCCCCACGTTTATTTCGTCGGGGAAGGCGCGGAGCAGTTCGCCGCGCAGCACGGCCTTCCGCTGTGCAAGAACGAGGACTTGATTATTCCGCGCGAAGTCGAGCGGCTGCGGGAGTATCAGGCGAAAAACCCCACCCTTCGACAAGCTCAGGGCGAGCTTTCTCGCGCCAAGGACGCGCCAGAAATGGGGCACCCGGCGCCGGGCGCGGACCTTTTCGCGCCTCCTCGTGATGATGATGCAACGATTTCGCACGATACTGTGGGGGCTGTCGCGCTCGACCGCGACGGCAACATCGCGGCGGCCACTTCCACCGGAGGCACTTTGAACAAGGCTCCGGGACGGCTCGGCGATTCGTCGCTGATTGGATGCGGCTGTTACGCCGACAATCTGAGCGCTGCAGCGTCAACCACCGGATGGGGAGAGCCCATCATGAAGCTCGTGCTCGCCAAGTGGACTGCCGACCGGATCTCTGCGGGAAATCTCCCGGAGTGGGCCGCGCAGGAAGCGATGAATTATCTGAAACAGCGCGTCAACGGGCATGGCGGCATCATCGTGCTCAACCCTGCGGGACACATCGGCATCGCGCACAACACTCCGCGCATGGCCTGGGCGTATAAGACGGTGAAGAAACAGGACGCGGGCATCGAGCGAAACAGTCTGTAAGAGTGTGTGGGGCGGACACTCCTGTCCGCCTGCCTGCAGCTTAATCTGTGTGCCCTCACGCTCGGAGGTGCGCTTGCTTCCCGGCATTGGCGGACAGGAGTGTCCGCCCCACACAGTCATAGCCAGCCCTTGGTGCGTGCGATTCTTGCTGCCTCGACGCGGTTGCTTGCCCCGAGTTTGCTGATGGCTTCGGAGAGATAATTCCGGACTGTGCCGTCGGAAAGGCCCAACTCGGTGGCGATGTCGCCGCTGGCCATGCCTTCTCCGGCGCGGCGGAGCACCTGGCGCTCGCGGTCGGTGAGAGGGTCCATCTCGCCCCAGGCTTCGGTGGCGAGTTCAGGATGGATGACGCGCAGGCCCTGATGGACGCGGCGCACGGCGTCGGCCAGTTCTTCGGCGCGCATGTCTTTGAGCAGGTATCCGGAGGCGCCGGCTTCGAGGGCGCGGCGCAAGTACCCGGTGCGGGCGAAGGTAGTGACGATCACGACGCGCGTTCCGGTGCGGCGGCGCTTCAGTTCCGCGGCGACATCCAGGCCGCTCATGTGGGGCATTTCGATGTCGGTGATGAAAACGTCGGGCTTGTGGGTGAGGACGGCTTCCAGCGCCTCTTTGCCGTTGCGCGCCTGAGCGATCACGGAAATGTCGCCTTCGATTTCTAGCAGGGCGGCCAGCGCGCCAAGAACCATGCCCTGATCTTCGGCGAGGACGACGCGGATTGTTTTGCGTCCTTCTTGTAGGCTTTCTCTTGCCGGAGGGTTCAATTCTGGGGGCCCTCGTCTTTTGACGCTATGTCTTTCAGGGGGAGAGTGATGGTCAGAGTTGTACCGGATTGGTTGCGGCGCTCGAGTGTGCCGCCCAGCATTTCGACGCGTTCGCGCATGCCACGAAGTCCGTTGCCTTCGATGCTGGAGAAGCCGAGGCCGTCGTCGTGAATTTCCAGACGGCAGGATCCGTTCTGCTGTTCGAGACGCAAGCGGCAGGTCCGGGCCTGCGCATGACGAACCACATTGGTGACACCTTCGCGTACAGCGAGGGAGAGCACGCTCTCCTGCATAGCGGGCAACTTGACGGTGGTGGCGTCGTCGCATTGCACCGTCAGGCCTGCGGTTTCGAGCGTTGCCTTGGCTTGCGCCAATTCGGCGGCCAGACCTTTAGCGCGGTAGCCACGGATTGCATCCCTGACCTCGGACAAAGCCTGGCGCGAGATTTCCTCCACCTCTCGGATTTCTCTTCCCGCGCGCTGCGGATCGCGATCCATGAGTTTGCCGGCGAGTTCAGACTTGAGAGTGATGACCGAAAGCGTATGGCCGAGGACATCATGCAGATCGCGAGCGATGCGCTCGCGTTCGGCGACTTTCGCCAAGTGCTCAATTTCTTCATTCGCCTTGCGCAATTTCCGGTTCATGCGATTGCGCTCAGCAAAGAAAGTGTTTCCTGCGCCGATGACCACCGGAAATAGTCCAGAGTAGAAGAGTGTCCAGCCGTTAATGTGCAGCAGCAGGCCTTCCACAGTGCCAACAATCCCGACGGTGAATAGGCCGAGGACCGAGGCGGTCTTGGTGTCGACGCAAAACGGAAGCATCGCCGCCGCAAAAATGAAGAATGTACATGCGCCAGCATTGATGGGCATGAACATGATTCCCAAGAGCATCATCCCGCCAATGTGAACCAGGGCTCTCGGGCTCTCCAGGGCAAACAAGCCAAAGTAGAAAAAAAGAAATACTACGGCGCCAGCGATGTCGAGAGTCCAGCTTCGCAAGCTGGCGTGACTAACGACTGGGTCAATGAAGAAGAATCCGAGGTAGACGACCCAAAGCAGAGGACTCCAACCGTGGTCCTTGTCCTTGAAGATGATTCTCCACGGCTTCAGTTTCCACCGACTGCCGGTCGCGCCCTGTTCGAGACGATCAAATGACATCAGTGGCATAAGTCTATTGTCGCTCCGGATGTCAATTCCGGCCACACCCCAGGATGGGTCCTACCCCGTACCAGACCAGGGCGGCCGCGGGGACGAGCAGGGTCAACCACTTTGCTCCGCCGTAAAGCGCGGCGATGCCGAGGATGATGAGAACCAGGGTCCACGCCATAGCTTGTTTTGAGTTTGTGCCTTTCGAGTTTGTGTTCATCGTCGATTCCTCTTGCTGAGAAAGAGAAGCCCTGAAATCTTCGGAGGAATTCGGTCCAGCTTCGCTGGACTGGACCGCCGAGGGCAGCTGTTCCCCCATGATCTCGTCCTCACTATCCGTACATCTTTTCTTGGTCGCGCTGGAAACCGATCCGGGCCACGCCCAGGCAAATCATGGTGAAGGCGCCCAAGACTTCCCAATGCGTCGCATTCGATTGGTGTGCTCCTGCGCCCACAACTCCCAGCGCCAGTTGCGACAAGTGATACGGCGGGAGCACTAGCGCGATCTGCCGGACAATTTTCGGCAGGAACATGAACGGCACCCACAATCCGCTGCAGAATGACATGGGCAGGTAAATAAGGTTGATGGTCGGAGGCGCCGAGTTCGGCCCGGCGAAGTATCCGACGGCCAAGCCCATGGCGGAGAAGGGCAGCGAACCGACGACCAGCGTTCCCAGAAGTCGGGCAAAATCGGCGACCGGCATGCGCACTCCGCCGAGAGTCAATCCCAAGGTGAAGAGCGCCAAGACGATAATCGCGCTGAAAATCATGCTTGTGACTACCTTGGCGGCGAAATAGGCAAACGGCGGCATGGGGCTGGCGCGTTTCACCTGCAGCCATCCCAGGCCGCGGTCCGACGACAAGCCTGCCGCGGTCCCAAACAGCGAAGCACCCATCACGCCAAACGTGCCATAGGTGGCGATCAGATACGTGGGCATGCCCGTTCCGCTGATCGCCGCCTTCGAGTTCAGCACCAATCCGAACAGAACGTAAAACATGATGGGAAAGCTGAGCACCGACGCGGTGTACATGCGCAGGCGGAGGTTCTTCAGGAATTCGTACTTGGCTTCCTTCAGGTAGATGGTCGCGGTGTGACGTGAGGAGCGTTCGATCCGGGCGTGGCTCAAAGTCATGGTTGCCGTGCTCATTGCGTCTCCTCGGGGCTCTTGCGTGCCCATTCAGTTGGAGTGATTTCCGTTTTTTGCGCCGTCCTGAGTCAGGGCCAGGAAGGCTTCTTCGAGCCCGGCGCTGGTGATCTCCAGCCCATACAGCGTTGCGTCGCGCGCCAGCAGTTCGCGGACTACCGGTTCGGCCTCGCTGGCATGAATCTCGACGGCCTCGCGGTCTTCTTTTACCTCGGTCACGCCGGGAATCTGGCGCAGGCTGTTAATGGTGAGGCTCGTGATGCAGCGAATCCGCTTGCCGCTGGTTTGAGCTTTTATCTCGGCCGGGGTGCCCTGGGCAATGATCTCGCCTTGATTGATCACCGCGACACGGTCGGCGAGCGCGTCCGCCTCTTGCAGGTAGTGGGTAGTGAGCAGAACAGTTTTGCCGCGGCCGACCAACTGGCGGATTTCATCCCAAAGCAAGCGGCGCGCTTCGACGTCGAGACCAGCCGTCGGCTCGTCCAGAAAGAGCAGGTCGGGATCGCCACAGATGGCCAGGGCGAAGAGCACGCGTTGCCTTTGGCCTCCGGACAACTCGCCGAACTTCCGGTCGCTCAATTTTTCCAGTCCGGCGGCGGCAAGGACCTCCGCTGACGACATCGGCTTCGGGTAGTAGGTAGAAAACAGATCGATGTGCTCGCGAACGCGCAGCGTCTCCGGAACCCGGCCAACTTGCAACATGGCGCCGGTTCTCATCCGGTTTTCAGGATTCGTGGGGTCACCGCCGAAAACTCGCACTCTACCTGCATTCGGCGGCATCAATCCCAACAGGAGCTTGACGGCCGTGGTCTTGCCGGCGCCGTTTGGGCCGAGCAGGGCGACGATCTCGCCGGCGCGCACTCGAAAATCAACTCCGCGCAACGCCCGGACCTTGCCATAGTTCTTGTTCACGCCCTCAAGGCTGGCGACGGTCAACTCCGCCCTTATCGTGCCGGCGTTCTGAGCTTGCTCCATGGTTGCGATCATTTGGCCCTCCCGGCGAACCCTTGCGAACGGTCCGGCGAAGAAGCTCTGCGCCGCTCGCCAGTGACTGCATCATCGTGGAAGCGCGCCCAGTGCACCAGTGCCATCCATCACGCGGGCGGCGTGACAAATGTCATGCGTTTTGCCTAAGGAACCTCTGAACAAGTCGATTCCGTCAGTCCAGCCAAGAAGCCTTTAGCCGCAAAGTGCGCCAAGAAAAACCGCAAAGACCGCGAAGCAAGATCGGCGAGGAACCGGGGCGACTTAATCAGATATTGCCTAAGGGATTGTGGTTTCAACGGCAGTGGACACGCAGTTTTCGAACCACCAGGGCTTGCGGGGTGAGAGACCGGTTTTTCGCGTCCGCCTGTTACGAATTCCGAACATTCACGATAAATTCACGACCCGAGGAGCGGAGGACCCTCTGCTACGATGCAGGCTGGGCATCGTCCCCGGTGCACGTCCAGCATGGAGCCGCCTCTGTTCGGAATTCGTAACAAGCAACTCGAGCGAAACATTTTTCACATAATTCGCAATGAGAACACAGGTCTGCTCTGATATGATTCCCCCACTTCTGGAGGCGTGCAATGCTCCCAGCCGGAAAAAGCCTGCGAACCCTGCGCGAGAAACTCGGACTGACCATGCGCGACGTGGAGAATTCCAGCGCACGGGTTGCGGAAAAGTACCGCAACGAGGAGTTCTCGATTCCCCCCAGCCGCCTATCCGACATCGAGACCAAGGGTATTTTACCAAGTATTTACCGGCTTTACACCCTTTCTGTGATTTACCGTCGCGATCTGCGGGAACTGATGTCATGGTACGGGGTCGATCTGAACAACATGGCGGCGGATCTTGGCTTGGTTTCTCCGCCGAAGTCGCACGTGTCTGACGCCATTGCTGGACTCGCGGCGGTGCAGGTGCCGTTGCGCATGGATCCCGCTTTCGATGATCGCCGCACTACGAACCTGGGGCGCATGGTCGAGCAATGGGGAGTGGTCCCCCTGGCTTATCTGTCGCAATTCGCGACCAGCGATTTCACCTACGGCTACGTAGGAACGCAGGATTTCACGATGTATCCCATACTGCCGCCCGGTAGTTTTATTCAGGTCGACGAGACGAAGAACCGGGTGGCGGAAGGTTCATGGCGTTCGGAATATGAACGTCCCATCTATTTTGTGGAAACCCGCGACGGCCATACGTGTTGCTGGTGCAGTATGCGCCGTGAGGACATTATTCTGCAGCCCCATCCGCTGTCGCCGGTGCCAGTGCGGGTCCTGAGGCACCCGCAGGATGCGGAGGTGTTGGGACAGGTGGTGGGCGTGGCTATGAAGTTGACCGAGTGGCACGCGCTCGACTCTTCGCCAAGCTCGAAAGCGCCACCAGCACTGAATTAAGGTGACGGGCCGCCGGTGTGTCGTTGCGCCCGCCTGGGAGCAAGTCTTCGAATCGATCCCGCATCTGCTCCAGGTAGGCTGGCGCCGCGACGCCGCTTTCGCGGCTCGATTCCTCCAGATCTTTTACCAGTGACGCCAGCGGGGTCCGCAGAACCGCCGCCACGACTTCGACGTGAGCCGTCCGTAGAGCGCGCTCGGCGGATTCCAGGCCGTAGACCGTCTCCATTCCCCAGTGCTCGTATCCTCCACGCGGGCGGCGCAGCGAAGCCAGGTACGTCAGTTTCCCCAGTCGTCCCGTAACCGCCGCCAGGGTGGTTTCCTTTACGTCCTGTAGAGCCGATCTGAGCGTCATGTTGTTACGAATTCCGAACAATCAAAGGTTTGCGAACCCCTTGTGAACGGCGCCTCAGGCGTGAAAATATCACGGTCCAATTCGCAGTCACAAGGAGAAAACAATCGTGAAACGCATCATTCTCGTAGTCGGCGCAGCTGTCCTTTTCGTAAGCACTCTTGTTGTTCCAAAGGTAGTTCAGGCCGACGGCGGCGCCACCAGCACCAGTTGTGGCGGCCACCTGTGCAAACCGCAGCATTGATTGTGCGCTAAACAGAGCGATCTCTGACGTGGAGTTCGCTGATCTTACGAAAACAGAACAAAACTCATTGTCTCGTTGCTACTGCGAGCAAAGGGCGGTATAGTGCCTGCCGACTGACATGTTTCGGCCGCACTCATTGCTTTGGCATTACCTTTGGGTTGCTCCCAATGTGTTTTTGCTCGCCCTCGGGTACCTGATCTGGAAGCGCGGTCTCCACCGACGTTTCCCGGCCTTCTTTGCATTTGCTGCGCTAAGCGCTGCGAGTGAACTGGCCGTGTATTTGGCGGACGTATCGCCTTCGGTTTCGGCTGGCACCTTCTGGCGCGTGGTGTGGGTCAGTCTGCTCGTCGAGGGACCGTTGAAGTTTGTGCTGATCGGGGAAATTTTTGCGCAGGTCTTCGATGCGTATTCCTCCCTGGCCCGGCTTGGCAGGCAGTTGATCCGGGGTCTCGGTGTCGTATTGGTGCTCGCAGCAGCTCTGCTGGCAGCTTACGCCCCGATGGATAGCGTTTTGATTGTCTCTGGGGCGCATGTTCTCGAGCAGACGATCTACCTGGTTGAGTCGGGACTGCTGCTGTTCATCTTCCTGTTCGCGGGGTACTTTTCGCTCCAGTTTTCCCGGCCTGTTCTGGGGATTGCCCTGGGTCTTTCTGTTTCTGCATGCGTGCATCTTGCCACCTGGGCCATCATCGCCAATGGCGAACTGCCAGACTCGCGACGAATCATCCTCGATTTCCTCAACATGGGCGTCTACCACGCCTGCGTCCTGATGTGGTTCTACTACCTGCTCGTTCCCGAGAAGGTTGTTGCTAAGTCTGCGGTTCCGTTGCCTGAGAACAATCTCGCCGTCTGGAACCGGGAACTGGAGCGTCTGCTACAACAATGAATCTCGCCATCGTTCTCGTGGTCGCCGCCGTAATCGCGTTGATATTCATTCTGCGCGTAACCGTGTCGTCGAGCGTCAAGATCTCTGCCGACACGAACCCCGCCAATCAGCTTCAGCCCATTGATGTCGAGGCTTTCCGTAATCTCGCCGATCCCGCCGAAGACGATTACCTGCGGCGGCGGTTGCCCACATCTGAGTTGCGTCACGTGCGCCGGGAGCGCCTGCTCGCCCTGGCTGTTTACGTACAAATTGCGGCGCGAAATGCGGCGGTACTCATCCATGTGGGTCAGAGCGCGTTGAACTCCAGTGATTCCCGTACTGCGGCCGCGGCACGCGAACTGGTCAGCGATGCGGCGTTGTTGCGTCGAAACGCAGCTTTCGCGCTGGTGAGAATCTACGTCGCTCTGGCTTGGCCGAGCGCCGGTATCGGGGCGGCTCCAGTCCTCGATGGCTATCGCCAGTTGAACGGCTCGGCCATGCTTCTAGGCCGGCTACAAAACCCCGCGACCCCAGTGCGCATTTCGGCTTCGTTGTGATCAGGATTGCCGGCGGGACTCCGCTGTTTGAGTCTGTAGTCCCTCTGAAGGTTGTGCCGTAGGCATTCCTTGGCCCTTCAGGGATTTTCTTCTTCCCCACGTGCCCCTGCTTCTAGCTACTTCAGCCGGCGTGGGCCAAAACGGACAGAGGTGTTACGGTTGCGACCGTTCCTTTTCCCTTCTCGGTCGCGAACCAGCTGCTCCCGCCAGGGCGATACACGATATCAGGACAGCCATTCACGCCCGTAGCCACGGCGCAGGGAACACTAGTGCTACCGGCGTGCCCGGAGGTTGGCACAGGAGGATCAGGCGGACCTGGATCCCACAGCCAGCCTTCGGCGCCCGCTAAGGTGCCGCCTCAATAAAGATAAGCTCTGAGCTGTTCGGCAGAGCCAAAGAAACTGGGAGACCTTGCCCCATTAGCTCTCGGCCCTCTGTCGTTCTATCCGGGGCGCTATGATCGTAAAACTTAAGCAGGTAGCGACCCGAGGGCTGAAGTCCTCTCAGGGCAAACGAGTGGGTCTTCTCACCTTCGCTCGTTCCACGAAATGCGTAGACCACCCCGCGCTGCCTCTGCGAATCCCAATACTGAATCCCGTCCCAGTGAGCCCCGTCTGGCCGTGGGGATACGTGATACAGGCTGGCATCGCGGATCAGCGGCCTGAGTTCTTTCTTGTATAAATCGATTTCTTTTCTGGCCTCGGCATGCTGCTCCACCGACCACGAACTGATGTCGGTCATGATGGTTAACCATCCCATCATGCCACTGCGCAGCATATAGCGGAAGTTTTCAATATGGGGTGTTGGCCATTTCTCGACATAACTTTCCAGCATGGCAGCCGGAAGAACGTGACTGGTGTCATAAAATGCGCGCCGATTCGACAGCGGATCGTATGTATCCGTAATCGAGAAATAGTCGCCGTGAGAGGCGCTCCCGAAGTCGACCATTCTTCCGCCATCGTTGCAGATTTCAAACAGGAGTCCGGGATGATCCTTGCGGAGCCTGGAATATATATCGTAGTAGGCGTGAACCGCGTGATAGCTGACATCCGTGGAATTTGAACTGTCGACCCAGTAGGCACCCCACGATTTGTAGATGCACTTGTTGAGTGGATCGGGGGGCGCGTGGGGATGATCGGAGCGATCGCAACCGTGCGCGACAAGATAACCATCGTGTTCCAACATGTCGAGATGGTAGTCGGTGACAATCCGTTCGACTTCACGTTGAGCCCATTCCTTCGCTTCTGGCACCCCCAGGTCAATCGTCTGCCCCTTAAAAGGCTCCGGCTTCCAGTCGGCGGGAACGTCGGTGACCATCCAATCGCGAACCTTCGGATCGCGCGCGTTCAACGCTCCCTGCTCGGTCGACAGGCCTGCCTGAGTCCAGTCCACCCAGAGGCCGAACTTCAACCCGTGCTTGCGAGCATCGTCAGCAATGAAGGCAAGCCCGTGGGGAAACTTTTGAGGATTGGGATACCAGTCGCCAACGCCGCGGAACCAGCCGGCGTCGATGTGAAACATGTCCACGCCCATTTCGGCAGAGTCACGGATCATGCGCAGCGCCACCTCCTCGTTGACGTCCATGCCGCCACCCCAACTGTTGTTGACCACCAGGGGATAGTTGGCATTCCCCCAAGTCTCGGGATTGCCGAGGACAGCGCGAACCCAACGGCGTAGAACGTTTCCCGCTCCATCCGGGCCATCACGAAAACCACCTAGAAATACGACCGGCGTTTCAAAGATCTCTCCGGGTTTAAGCCGAGTGCGAAACGGACTCGGATCGGGATTCAGTCCCATGGACCCTTTTAGGGAATCCTTTTCCCTAGCCAGGAAAATTCGTGTGCGGCCACTAAATTCGATCCCCACGTACCAACCCGTCTGGGCGGCATCCTTTCTCTCGACCAGAGTCCACGGAATGATTTCTCGCGGCTCGTTGTCGCTGAGATCGCCGTAGGTGCTTGAGGTGCCCGTCCATTTATAGCCTTCGTTCAGGGCAACCTCATGAGTCCCAACGGGAGACGGCGTGTTTGCACCCTTCTCAACGTAGAGATGTTCCAGTTGCGACTGTGGATCGATTTGCCAATCGAACGCAAGGCTGTCTTGCATAGGGATCCACAATTCCTGAGAATCCAGGTTTTCGATGCGTGTCTGGTGTTCGATTGGACCGTATCCTGCGGGAACTCTCCACTCCCACGTGAGTCGCAGATGAGGGCTGGCAGAATCGTAGACAAACGACACACTCTTCTGATCCGTGTGGCTTGCATCCCGATCAAACTGCCAGTGCACTGGCGTACTCTTACCCACCACTTCTGCAGACTCTATCAATGTCTCAGACATTCTGTCCTGCCACTTGGATTGACCGGGAACTTGCAGACTCACGAGGCGAGGACGGGTTGCGCCCGCTTCAAGGACAATTTGAGTATCCGCGGTTTGCAGGTTCGCCGTCTGCCCCAACGCGCAGGCGCCAGCCAGGAGGACGAAAATGGAACCAGAGCGGCCGCTGAACCAATGGCTCATAAGGAGAATCCTCGGGGAGATAGGTATCGTCTGCTGCCAAGTGTAGGCGAGCCCGTCGAACGAACACCCTTTCATCTCACAGTTGTCCACGACATCGAGAAGCTCCGGGAACGCGGAGCTCGCCGATACCAGCAGTCGGTTCCTCTCAGTCCATCCCGAACCCTACAAAAGTCACGCCGACACTCCTGCTTGATTCGCTGGCCATCGGGTGTGGCTCACTGCCCACCCGTAATTCCCGGCCAATCGTCAGTCCGAAACGGCGAAGCAGGGAGCCCGTCCTTGTTGAACAAATTGCAGCGCGGGCTGTCACCCCACGCGTAGCGCACCGCCACCGGTTTGGGAACATCGTGGCTGGAGACGACTACCGTATCGCCATCAATACGGGCCTCTGCCCAGTGGAACTTCCGGTCGGCGCCGGCGATGGCAAAGCCCTGCAACTCCGGGTTACCGCGCTGTTCAAGGCCAGAGCCACTTACAAGCGACTACCACCGGCCCGACTTGGCCGCATCGGGAACCACCCTCATCTTCCCGGCCCTCCGCTTGCGGCCATCAAATCGCCACATCGTTCGCAAGAAATTGGCAATATAATTGGCGTTTTATGCTCGGAAGAACCCTACCCTTCGGTGGGAAGTTGATGGGGCTCCTAATCGTGGCCCTAGTCACTTTCGGTTCGCTGGTGGTAGGACCGCTTCTCCTTCATAGGTGGTCCAGCGACCCGGTGCACTTCAGCCGTGATATCCGTCCCATCCTGAATCAAAACTGCATGCACTGCCACGGTGGTGTGCGCCAAAAGAACGGTGTCTCATTTCTGTTTCGTGAGGAAGCTCTGGGTGTGGGCAAGTCCGGACGGCGAACTATCGTGCCCGGAAAGCCGGACGAGTCTGAATTGCTTGCGCGAATCACGTCCTCGGACCCGGAGACCCGCATGCCCTATCATGCTCCGCCCCTTCCGCCGCAGCAGATTGCCTTGCTGCGCCGCTGGATCAAGGAAGGCGCAAAGTGGGAAGATCATTGGGCCTTCATTGCTCCAAAGCCGCAACCCTTGCCTGCGATCAAGCGTGCCCATTGGGTCCGCCAGCCGTTGGACCAGTTTATTCTCGCGCGTCTGGAGAAAGAAGATCTGGCGCCGACGCCTGAAGCCGATAAGTCTGCACTGCTTCGGCGGGTTTCCCTCGACCTCACCGGACTCCCGCCGACACCAGAGGAGCAAGCGGCATTTCTGTCTGACGGCTCAGCTGATGCTTATGAAAAGCAGGTCGATCGGCTTCTAGCGTCGCCTCGCTACGGCGAGCGTTGGGCCTCATTGTGGCTGGATCTCGCCCGCTATGCAGACACCAAGGGGTATGAGAAAGATAATGAACGTCCCGGTGTTTGGCCTTATCGCGACTGGGTGATCGATGCTTTTAACTGCAACCTCCCGTACGACAAATTCGTGATCACGCAGTTGGCAGGCGACTTACTTCCTGACGCCACGTTTGAGGATCAAATCGCTACTTCTTTTCACCGCCAGACGCCGAACAACGACGAAGGCGGTACAGACGACGAGGAGTTCCGCATGGTGGCGGTAATGGACCGGTCTGCAACGACGTGGTCCGTGCTGAACAGCCTCACCATCAATTGTGTGCAATGCCACTCGCATCCCTACGATCCTATCCGCCACGCCGAATACTACAAGTCCCTTGCATTCTTCAACACCACTCAAGATGCAGACCTTCCGGAGGATACCCCGGTTCTGCGCGTTCCAAAGGATAAGGCGCGCTACTCTGAGGCTTCCAAACTCCAGCAGGAGCTGGCGAAATTGAGGCAAGCAGTTGTGTCGCAAGGCCGGCTGATCGAGGAGCAATCGCAATGGACGCCTATGGGGATCAACGCCGCCTCAGCGAGCGAGGCGCTCGCCTTGCAGTGGGAGATATCGGAATTGGAGTGGCAGTTGGCTCACCTGAAAGAAAAGAAGTTGCCGCCGAAGAAGGAAAAGTCTGCGCGTAAGGATTTGGTAACGGCGATTGCTGATACCAGGAAGGCAGCTCTGGCAAAGGCAGGCAAGGTGACTCCGCTCCAAATCCACAATGGAGGTGTTCAGGCCGGTCCCAATGTTCCGGGTAAGGTGACCTACGAGCTGACGGCTAGGATTGATTTGCCTGCAATAACCGCTCTGCGCATTGAAGTCCCGCCGGCGAACAGCGAGATCGCCCGCCACACGCCGGAAGATGGGTTCATAGTCGATCGTATGGACGCCTGGATCGTGCAGCCGGATGGCCATGAAAAGAAGATCACCTTTCGCTATTTCGTTCCCGATTCTGAAGCGAATCTGGACGCTGGTCTGGCGGATGCCGTCGAATCGAAACGCGAGCTCACTACTGATCCGGGTGCAAACGGATTTCAGGCAAACCCCAATTTGTTCCGGACGCGCTGGACGGTAGGAGTTCCGGCCGCGCCCCTCAAACTGGTTCGCGGCAGCCGGCTCAAGCTTCGCCTCACCCAGACGCAAGAGATCACCGACAAACCGGCTCACCTGGGACGCGCGCGTCTGTCAGCGAGTGGTGACCTGAGGTGGCGTGCCCTGGTTGCCGACCCGCGATTTGCCGCCCAGCTTGCGCGGCGCACACGACTGACCCGCCAATTAGCAAAAATCCCCAGCGTTGAGCTCCCGGTCATGGCCGAGGAACCTGCTTACGACAAGCGCGCAACCTTGGAGTTCGAGCGCGGCAACTTTCTCATCAAGATCGGCCCTCCGTTGGACCCAGACGTGCCGGGCATATTTCCAGGGCTCCCGGCGGATGCGCCCCGCAATCGCTTGACCCTCGCAAAATGGTTCTTTTCTCCCGGCCAGCCCCTGACTGCGCGCACGGCGGTCAATCGCTATTGGGAACAGCTATTCGGGGTAGGAATCGTAGAAACTCTGGAGAATTTCGGCAGTGTGGGCGAGGAGCCGAGCCATCCCGAATTACTCGACTGGCTCGCACTGCATTTTCAGAACGACCTGCATTGGGATATGAAGGCGCTTTTGCGCGAATTGGTGACGAGCGCTACCTATCGTCAGAGCGCTATGACTACTCCGTCTCTGACCGAAAGAGATCCTCACAACCGGCTCTTGGCACGCGGACCGCAACAGCGGCTTACGGCAGAAATGATCCGCGACCAGGCTTTGATGGCAAGTGGATTGTTGAGTAGCGCCATGGGTGGCCCTCCGGTAATGCCACCCCAACCGGCCGGTGTGTGGAACACCGTTTACAATGACAGCAAATGGAAGGATGCGACTGGGCCAAATCGCTATCGGCGCGCGGTTTATACGTACATCAAGCGCACCAGCGGCTATCCCAGCTTTCTCACCTTCGATGCTTCGGACCATGATACGAGTCTGGCGCGGCGCATGCCGACCAACACACCACTCCAGGCATTGGTAACGTTGAACGATCCCGTGTACCAGGAAGCTTCGGAAGCTCTTGCCGGGCGCATGATGAAAGAAAAACAGGGCCTTGACGCGCGCATCATCTACGGCGCACGCCTGGTTCTGTCCCGTGATCCGACGGATCGGGAACTCGAGATATTGAGCTCGTTCTTTAAAAAAGCGAAGGCCATGCCAAGTCTCCAGCTGGCTTCCGTGAGATCGCAAAAAAGATCCCAGGACCTGGCGGCCATGACTGCCGTGGCAAGTGTTCTCTTCAATCTTGACGCGGCATTAACCAGGTAATTGTTATGTCAGATTTCAAAATCCGCCCGAGCGCTCGAAGAGATCTGGAAGCTGGCCATGGATTGCACTCTGAAGTTGAGTTGGCAATGCTGCGAGAGCGAACTCGGCGCCATTTCTTGCGCACCCTGGGCGGCGGCCTGGGTACGCTTTTCATGGGGACGTTGGCAGCGAAGGTTGCAAGAGCTGCAGGAGTGTTGCCCGAAGGCGAAGCCCTCGACTTTACCCGCGATGCCTCGAGTCCCCTCGCGGCGCTGCCGCCGCAATTTCCTGCCAAGGCCCAGCGGGTCATCTATCTGCACATGGCTGGGGCGCCGAGTCAGTTGGAACTTTTTGAGCACAAGCCTGAATTGAAACGGTTCGATGGCCAGGACTGCCCGGCTTCGTTCCTCGCGGGAAAGCGATTTGCCTTTATCAGTGGAGTGCCCAAACTGCTTGGATCACAGTATCCGTTCCATCAGACAGGAGAGAGCGGGCATTGGATCTCGGATCGCCTGCCCCATCTCGAGAGACACATGGATGATATTTGCTTCATCAAGTCCATGCGCACTGATCAGTTCAATCACGCACCGGCGCAACTGCTGGTGCATACCGGCAATCCACGTCTCGGTTATCCGTCGCTGGGGTCGTGGGTCGTTTATGGATTGGGCACTCTGAACCAGAATCTACCAGGGTTCATCGTTCTTCTCTCCGGAGGCAAAACGCCTGACGGCGGCAAACAATTGTGGAGTTCGGGCTTCCTGCCCAGTGTTTACCAGGGGGTGCAGTGCCGTTCTCACGGCGAGCCTGTGCTTTATCTGGACAACCCACCCGATGTGACACGACCGCTACGCCGTGGAATGCTGGACACGATTGACGAAATTAACCGGCAAACCTACGCCACGTTCGGGAATCCGGAAACAGTCACGCGCATCGCTCAATACGAGATGGCGTTTCGGATGCAGATGGACACCACCGATGCCATGGACATTGGAAAAGAGCCCGATTCAGTGCGAGCCCAATACGGCTCGAAACCGGGCGAAGCCAGTTTCGCCAATAACTGCCTGGTAGCGCGGCGACTGGTGGAGAGGGGCGTGAGATTTATTCAGCTCTATCACTGGGGCTGGGACTCGCATGGCGCAGATGCCAAGGAGGCTCTGAATCTCGGTTTTGCCGATCGCTGTCGCGAAGTAGATCAACCCACCGCGGCATTGCTGGCTGACCTCAAGTCGCGCGGTATGCTCGAAGACACGCTTGTGGTCTGGGGTGGCGAATTTGGGCGCACACCCATGCGAGAAAACCGCGGCGGCCAGGAAATGAAATATATCGGCCGAGACCATAATCCCGGTGCTTTCACGGTATGGATGGCTGGTGGTGGAGTGAAACCGGGCATAGCTTATGGACAAACCGACGACATGGGATACGAGATCGTGAAAGACTCAGTCGAGATCCGCGACCTGCATGCGACGATGCTGTACCTTTTGGGCTTTGACCATCACAAGCTGAATTACCGGTTCCAAGGGCTGGAACAGAAGCTGACCAGTGTGAAACCCGCCCGCGTCGTTGCGGAAATCCTGGCATGAGCAAGGACGGCAGGCATCCGTTCCATTTCGTTCGACCCCCGATGACTCATGACTCTGCCTAATCGAATATCCGCACGGATTGGCGTCGGACTTCTCGCGGCACCGATTTTAGTCTTGCTTGTTCTCGTTGTGTTCTTGCCGCCCGACGGAGCTGAGCGCGCAACCTGGGCGCAATTCATCGGGCGCTTTCATCCGCTGGTGGTACACCTGCCTATTGCTCTCATTCTCCTGGTGCCGGTAATGGAATTGGTCGGGAGGGATCAGCGCGTCGCGCATCTGCGCGCTTCAGTGCCATTTGTTCTTGGCCTTGCCCTGATGGGTGGCATCGTCGCGTCAATCTTGGGATGGTGCCTTGCACGAAGCGGCGGCTTTTCTGGGCCGCTGGTTACGCAGCACATGTGGGGCGGCGCGTCATTCATAACTCTCTGCTGGCTATGCTGGGTGATGCGCGGGCGCGGTGGTTGGCTGGAGGTCTTGTATTGGATCGCGCTTGGGGCCGCCGTCGGCGCAGTCGCCTGGACGGGTTATCGCGGTGGACAAATTTCTCTTGGCGAAAATCACCTGACTGAATTTATGCCGGGAGCATTCCGCAAACTCCTGCGGGTAGCGCCCAGCATCGCAATGGATCCAGCAATCGGCGGAGAGACTACTTTTTACGGTGCGCGTATCCAGCCCATCTTCACGCGAAACTGCCTGGCATGTCACAACTCAGAGAAACGTAAGGCGGGATTGCGCCTGGACAGCTACGCAGGGGTCATGCGTGGAGGCAAACATGGCGCCATCGTTAAAGCCGGCGACCTCCGGGGCAGCGGGTTATTTCGTCGTATCACTCTGTCGCCGACCGATGACAACTTCATGCCAAAGGAGGGTAAGCCCCCGCTGTCGCCAGACCAGGTAAAGCTGATTGAACTTTGGATCGCTGGCGGAGCCTCGGGTACAGCGTCATTGGACTCCATTAAAGGTGCGCCCGCGGGTTCTGAGTCCAGCGTGAGAGCCGAAGTGACTTTCGGGAAAATTGACTTTGCTGAGGTTGCGAAACACAGGGCCGAAATTGCTTCTACATTGGCGACGCTACAGCGGCGTTTTCCGAAGGTTCTCGACTATGAGTCAAGAGGCTCTGCGGATCTTGTGGTGAACGCGCTTGTGATGGGCGACAAATTCAAGGACGATGATTTAGCGGCCTTAACTCCTCTGTCCAAGAACATTGTCATGGCAGACTTCTCGCGGACGGCCATTACAGACGGCTCTGCGCCCATCCTCGGTGGTATGAAGCGACTGCGCACGCTGCGTCTCATGCACACTCGGATCGGCGACCTTACGGCGCGATCGCTTACTAATTTGGATCAGCTGGAATCCTTAAGCGTTTTCGACACCGCGGTTACTCCCGCCGCACTGCCGGCCTTGGCGCGATTACCCAAGCTGCGGCGCCTCTATGTCGGACAAACTGCAATATCAGCTGCAGGTCCCGATGCGCTGAAAGGGAAGCTCGTGTTTTGAGTCGTAAGGGATGGTCCGTTACGAGCGCTTCTAAACTAACAGGCTACGGAAAAAGTCCCTGAGCGCTCCTACAGTCACCACCGGGGCTAAAAGCCCATGTTGCTTCAACGCAACTTACGCGTCCCTGAAGGGCCTCTCTTCCACGGCGAAGCAAGTATTCGGGGAGTTTTTCCGCAGCCTTCTAAGCAACCTTGCGAAGTTTCGTAACTCTACCGACCTCAACCCATTCGACCACGAATATGTTCCCCGTGTGGTCGAAGCAGGCGCTGTGCGGACAAATGAATTTGCCCGGTACAAATGTCTCCCGCGCCTGAGTGCGAATCTTGTTCCAGTCGTCTTGAGAGTACTGGCCATCGCCTAACGTAGCGACCAGCTTGTTGTCCCGGTCCAGGACCACGACCTTGCTCCACAAATCAGGGATCACAACTTCGCCGTTCCGTTCATGGAAGTGACAAGGCAATTTGCTGGTGCCCAGGATGAAGTCGATGTGTTTGCCGTCGAGCGTGAATCGCTGTAAACGCTGGTTCGACCGATCCGCCACTACCAGGACAGCCGTATCCCGGCGAGTATCCACCCACAGGCCATGAGGGCAATCCAACTGGCCAAGTCCTTTGCCGGGCCCTCCGAAGGTTCGGATGAATTGAGCATCTTTGTTGTACTGATTGATGTAGCTGGAACCGTAGCCGTCTCCAACGTAGAAGTCACCGTTGGGAGCAATCGCCACATTGGTCGGCTTGTAGTTGACCGGGCCGTTATTGAGACTTAGGTCGTACGCACTCGATTCGACCGGATATCCCAGGGTGAAGACCTCCTCACCCTTCAATGTCCGCTTGGTGACTATGCCGTGGGCGTAGTCGGAAAGGTAAAGGAACTCTTCACTTCCTTCCTTACGTATCATCAGACCGTGGGCGCCTCCTTTAAACTGCTTGCCCCAGGATCGGACGAATTTGCCTTTTTCATCGAACACTACAATGGTATCCAGGCTGTCACTCGTGGCGTGAACGGTGTGGTGGATATAGATGTGACCTTGTGAGTCCTCGCAGACTCCATGAGTGTTCCCATACTTGATGTTGTGAGGGAGTTGCCCCCAGTCATGCGTGGCCTCGTATTTGTGGTCCCCTTCACCAACAACGGGCGTCTTGTTACCAGCTTTGTCGGTGGTGCCCAGAACCAACGGGGCGGCCGCCGCCATTCCAGTCGTTGCAAGAAAACTTCGTCGCGTGACTTTCATGTTTGCTCCTGATGCCCCCAACTCTTGGCTCAACTCCCCGTGGTGAGAGCTGAGATTCACGCTCGAAAGCGCGCGAGCCGGTTGGAATCGCGGCCAAAAATCTCAAGCAGAGTCTTTAGCGCGAGATTATAGTCCGGAGCGGCCGCGATGCAACTCATACACCAGCTAGATTGTTATTGCGGTCGCCGTCACCGTTGTGGCCAAATACCTGCTGAAAGGACCGGTGGACTTATGCGTATCTTGCGAAAGGTGCTCGCGTTGTTGTTGGTCCTGATTGTTTCTCTTTGGATGTACGCTGCAAAGGATCATTCCTCGGAGGCAACGGCCTCTGCTGAATCGTTTCTCGGCCGTTGGGATTTGACGCTCACGACTCCGCTTCGCGAATATCCCTCGTGGTTGGAAATAACCCGGGAAAACGGGCAATTCAAGGCGCGAATGGTGAGCCGGTGGGGGCACGCGCGTCCACTTCCGATGGTTGAGATTTCGAGTGACCACATCAAGTTCGTTTCTCCCAAGGAAGAGGAAGATCGGAAAGATGACATGGTTTTCGAGGGTAAGCTATCTGGCAATGCGCTGGCTGGGACCACCACCGGACCCGATGGAACTCCATGGCAATGGACCGGCCAGAGGGCCCCGACCCTGAATAGAAAGGGCTCACCAAAGTGGGGGAAACCGGTGCAGTTGTTCAACGGCCAAGACCTGAGCGGGTGGACGCCCAGCGATCCTGGCGCGACTGCGAAGTGGACGGTTGAAGGCGGAACGCTGGTCAGTCCAGGCCATGGTCCTGAACTTATTACCAACGCCAAGTTCAACGACTTCAAGCTACATGTTGAATTCAATTGCGCCCGAGGATCGAATAGCGGCGTCTACCTGCGCGGTCGATACGAAGTCCAGATTGAGAACGATTCTGAACCAGAGGGACCGACCATGCGTACCGGGGGCGTGTATGGATTTCTGGCTCCCTCGCCAGAACAGCCGCGAAAGCCGGGAGAGTGGCAAGGCTACGACATTACTCTCATCGGGCGTGTAGTCACCGTCGTTCAGAATGGGCAGACGATCATTGATAAACAGGAGATACCGGGTATCACCGGCGGTGCCTTGGATAGTCACGAAGGGCAGCCCGGACCAATCTACCTTCAGGGCGGTGAGGCCGGACACGTTGCATTCCGGAATATCACGATTACGCCGGGGAAGTGATCTCCGCGTAACTGGCGAGCAGGAAGAGATGTGCACGTACTGGCCCAACCTGAAATTCACTGCGGCGCGGTACGGTTCCGCAACCAGCCCAATCCGGGCTGGACACTGATGGCGAGGCTTCATACGGCTTGATATAGCAGGCCGTTTTTTGCGACAAAGAAAAAAAGAATATCGATATACGCCACACCGGTCTCCTCTTAGGCTTGCCTACACTGCGGAAACTGTATAGGGGGACCCCTTCCATGAAAAAACTGCTCGTCACAGTTGCTGGTTTCGTCCTTCTAATACCTTTTGGGGCGAGAGCACAGGACCTTGCCAACATCGTGGGAACGGTCTCGGATACATCAGGGGCAGTCGTGGCCGACGCGAGGATCACCGTCTCGAACCCGGAGCGCGGGTTTGTCAGGACGGCTCAGTCGGACCCAGGGGGAGAGTACTCGTTCGCGCGCGTGCCCCTTGGAAGTTACTCGATAACGGTCGAGAAAGCTGGATTTGGGAAGCTGGTTCGCACAGGGATCGCTCTAGATGCCGGCCAGACTCTCCGGGTACCGGTGCAATTGAAGGTGGGCTCGGTGTCGGAGGAAGTGATTGTTGCCACCGACCCGGTCCGGGTTGAGACCGAGACCGGAGCGGTGTCGCACGTGGTAAACAGCACTCAGGTAGGAGAACTCAATCTGGAGTCGCGGAACTTCGCTACCTTGGCCACGCTGGTGCCGGGCGCGGCGCCGCTGGGAACGGGCTTTGACCCCAGCAGTGTGGGGGTGCTGGCGAATGCGACCATTTCCTTCAACGGTGTTCCGGGGAACTTTAACAACTGGGAGATCGACGGCACGAACAATGTGGATCAGGGATCGGGGAGCAATTCGCTGATGATCTACCCCAGCATCGACTCGATTTCCGAATTTCGGATCTCGACGTCAAACTACAGCGCGGAGTATGGCAAGTCGGGCGGCGCCAACATCGAGGTGGTGACGAAATCGGGCACCAACCGGTTTCACGGTGACCTGTTTGAGTTTGTGCGAAATGACGCTTTTGACGCCAACGACTGGTTTTTGAATCAGGCTAGCCTGCCGCGAGACCCCCTCAAGCGCAACAACTGGGGTTTCACGCTCGGCGGTCCTTTATTCATCCCCGGCCACTACAACACCGCACGGGATAAGACGTTCTTCTTTGTTTCGGAAGAGTGGCGGTCGAATCGGCAGGGCACGGTAATCAATCAGTTTGTTCCGTCATTGGCCGAGCGCCAGGGCAACTTCAGCGAATGCGAACCAGCGGACAGTGGGTGTACAGTTCCAACGATCCCGGGTACCAACAACAAATATCCGAATGATACGGTTTCGGTTGATCCAACGGCCGCCGCCCTGCTGAACGCGTTAATCCCTCTGCCGAATTTCGGCAACACCGGCTACCGTGCAGCGCCAAGCCTGCCCACGAATTTCCGTGAAGACACATTCAAAATAGACCACAATTTCAACGACAAAGTGCGCGCATTCGTGCGGTATACACAGGATGCGTATGATCAGAATTTCATTCCCACTCTGTGGTCATCAGCGAACTACGGGACGGTATTGTCGAAGTGGACCAGTCCGGCGATCTCGACCGTGCTGCACATCACGCAGACGATCAATCCAAGGCTTTTGAATGAAGTGGTCTTCAGCTATTCCGCCGACGTCAATACTGTTCACAACTTCACCGGGTTCGATTCGCCCGCCGGTTCCATCAACAAGCCGCAGGGCTTCTCGATGCAGACGATTTTCCCGGGGAATCAGAGCCAGTCGAAGCTACCGGGAATTCAATTCAACACAGGTGTGCCATTTGTAACCGCAGAATCCACTGGATTCGAATTCGATTTTGTCGACCCGCAGGTGGCTGTGAAGGACAACCTTGTCTGGTCCAAGGGGAGACACACATTCAAAACGGGGTTTTTCCTTCTCGACAACCACATCAACACAACGACCAATATCGGTTTGAACACTCAGGGCTTTCTGTCGTTCGGTGGTGGAAGCAACTCCACCGGGAACAGCCTTGCAGATATGTTTCTGGGCCAGATTGCGAGTTATCAGGAGTATGGACGTGTGGTGGGTGGGCAGTTAGTGGGCGGACCGGGTCGAGGACGGTGGCGGCAGTGGGACTTTGAACCCTATTTCCAGGATGACTGGAGAGTCACTTCCAACCTGACGCTCAACCTTGGAGTCCGCTACTTCTGGCTGACGCCTTTCTACGACGTTTGGAACCCGACCAACGATTCGGTCTTCGTCCCTTCGGCTTATCAAGCGAGCGCGCAGGCTCAACTGGACCTTAACGGCAACTTGATTCCCGGCACGGGCGCTACTCCTTTGACCTACGGGAACGGTCTGCTGCAATGCGGGTCGGGATCCATCCCCAAAGGCTGCTCGACCAGTTACCGCGGAACCGTATCTCCACGGCTGGGATTCTCGTGGGATCCATTTGGCCAAGGCAAAACGGCAGTCCGTGGCGGCTACGCGCTCAATTGGGATTCCAGTAATCCGCTGCATGCCGGAGCCGGCTTCAACGGAAATCCTCCCACCACGGGGAACCTGAGTTCGTTCAACATTAGCGGTTTTCAGAATATTGTTCCGGGCCCGATCGGGCCGGTCGGGTTCTCCGACATTCCGACCGTCCGAAAATGGCCGGAAGTGCATCAGTACAGTCTGGGAGTCCAGCAGGAACTGCCCGGCGCAAATTTCCTGAGTGTCAGCTACGTGGGAACCTTGGGTCGGCATCTGCAGCAGACTTTGAACATCAACTCGGTTCCCGTGGGAGCCACGACGCAGAACGTTCCGGCGTTCGCAAATCCGAGTAGTCCCATTCCTGGCTGCGACAACGGTGGTAATTGTGACGCTCAGACGGCGCTGATCAACCTCGTGCCTTCGATCTACTTCGCTCCGTATCGCGGTTACACGGGCATCGGGATGCGTTCACCCAATGGCAATTCCAATTACAACTCACTGCAGGCGGACCTGCGCCACAAGACCAATCGGGGCCTCATGTACGAGGTGGCCTACACATGGGCGCACACTCTCGACAACATCGTTACCAATGGCGTGAATGACGCCAACTTGAAACGCTGGTATGGCACTTCGAGTTTGAACCAGGCGCAAGTGCTGACGATCAACTGGGTGTACGAGCTGCCGTTTTTCAAAAAGTCTGAAATAGCAGTAGCGCGTTACGTCCTCTCCGGGTGGCAACTAGGGGGTATCAGCAGTTTCGCGATGGGCCCCCCGATCGATTTCTCTTGTCCACTCAACGGGAACGCCACTGGTATCGGTGGGCCGGTCGTATGCAATCCACTCGGCAAACTTGCGGTAAAGAAATCGACCCTCATCGATCCCAACGCGGGGCCCACCCCATCATGGTTTGATCCGAACGTTGTGGGGCAAGTAAGTGCGTCGCAGCTGCTTGCTAACAACGAGCCAGGTATGTTCGGTTCCATGCGCCGCAACCCACTCCGGGGACCGGGACGAAACAACTGGGATGTCGCCCTGATGCGAAACTTCCGCTTCAACAACGAAAAAGAGAATCTGCAGTTCCGGCTCGAGACCTTTAACACCTTCAATCACCCGCAGTGGAGTAGCGTAAACACCTCCTGCCCCAACCAAAATCCAGACGGCGGCTCCTGCGTGGAGAATGGAGTTACGAACGGCTTCGGAGAAGTGACCTCCGCTTATGCTCCCCGGATCGTGCAACTGGGGCTGAAATTCGAGTTCTAGACCGGCGCCGATCGAAGGCGTGTGCGCCGCAAGGAGTGGCGCAGCTTGTGTTTTGTGGTTTCACAGATATCGGCGTCATCCGAGCGCAGCCGCTTTTCAGGCGGAGGGAAAGATCTCGCACGTACTGAAATAGTCTCAGCTTCACGCGGATCCCTCCGCCGGCTGAACTGCGCCGGCGTTCGGGATGACGCCCTCTGAGAAGGCCATTACAATCCAAACTGCACCACTACCGCCGCAAGGGGTGGCTTGGCTCGAATATAGTATGGGCGTACAATCGGTTCCCACGAGTGGCGGCATGGCTGCAAAGTCAGATCAAACGTGGGAACGATCGCAGCACTTCGTCGATCAGCACATCGACGGAGAGCGTCACGTCTGGCCATTCGCGGGTTCTTATCCCATCGACGTACGCTTCCTGATTTTGGATCGCCGGCGCAGCGTCCCGCTGCATTGCCCCGACCATCTTGAGATTGTTGTCTTCGAGTCCGGCAAACTGGGCTACGAGGTCGGCGATCGCAATTGCTCCGTCGGCAAGCACGACATTCTCGTAGTCGGCGATCGTCTCCGTCACCGCTGCGTTCCGCTGGCCAGTTCTCAAACCGAGGCCCGCACGGTTGTGCTTTCGTTTTTGCCGCAGACGCTCCACATGGGATCTCCAACGGGCGACGATTTTCAATACCTGATGCCCTTTAGCGTGTACGGAGCAGTGGTACCCAACGTTATTCCCGCAAAGACTCATCTAGCCAACGAGATGCTTGATCTGATCGATCGCATCCGCGGCGAGATTTCAGCGGACACGGAAAGCTCACGGTTGGCGATTCGGACTTATCTGAAGATGATCCTGTTGCCTCTGGTAAGCCATTGCTCCGAGTTCAGAGAGGCGCGCGCAGAATTCAGCAAGAGGAGCGAAGCCAGGCAGCGGCTGGCTCCCATTTTCGAACACCTCGCGCGCCACTACGATGAACCGATCCGCGTCACCGACGCGGCTCGTCTCTGTGGCGCCAGCCCCTGTTGTTTCATGAGTCTGTTCAAAGAGCTCACCGGCCAATCGTTCGTTGCCTACTTGAATGGGTATCGAGTCGTTCAAGCGAAAGCGTTACTGGCCTCAACAAGGAAGCCCATCTCTGAAGTCAGTCTGGAGGCGGGATTTTGCAACCAGAGCTATTTCACGATGGTCTTCCGCCGCTTGACCAGGATGACGCCGCTGGCCTACCGCTTGCAAGTGGGGGATGGAGTAGTTGCGCCTCAAACGGCGGTGAGTCCGCCGTCCACCGTAAAGATCCCACCGACGCAGTAATCCGAATCCTCGGACGCCAGGAAAACTGCGATTCCGCCCATATCTTCCGCGGTGCCCAAACGGCGCGCAGGGGCGATTTCGGCATACCTGGCTCGGGTTGCCGGGTCCGAGAGTTCCACCGCATTCATAGGAGTATCGATGGTGCCGGGGATGATTGCGTTTACTCGAATGTGGTGGGGCGCGTAGTCGGCAGCCATGGCGCGCATAAGTCCGATGACTCCGCCTTTGCTGGCGCTGTATGCGGTCAGGCGAGTGAATCCGAGTACGCCGGTGGGAGAGGCGACGTGAATGATCGAACCGGATCCCTGTCGCAGCATCGCGGGAAGGACGTACTTCGAAGTCAGCCAGTACCCGCGCAGATTTACAGCCATGGTCCGATCCCACGTTTCGTTTGACAATTCGTGAGCGGGCGCTTCTTCCCGGAAGAAGAGTACCGCCGCGTTGTTACACAAAATGTCAATCTTCTTGTACCGATCGAGAGCTTGATCCACTGCGGCTCTTACCTGAGTTTCTTCGGAAACATCGGTCACGGCGAGGACCGCTTCTCCGCCGGCTGCTCTAATGGCTTTCACGGAAGACTCCCCGGCAGCCCGGTCGACTTCCAGCATGACCACGGAAGCGCCCTCCCGCGCGAATCGCTCGGCAATGCCCCGGCCGATCCCTGCTCCCGCTCCGGTTACAATGGCCACTTTGTTTTTCAGTCTCATGTGTCACAGTCCGTGTTCAATTGAAGATACACGTTCAGTATGTCACGGATACCTGTACTCACCAGATCTCGCCTTGCCAGAGTCGAGCGCAGGTGATGCCGATCGCTCTCTCTTCAATTTGACCAGCCGCCAGTTCCAGGACTCGGTAGTTCTTGAAGTGCGGTCGAAGTCTGGCTGACTGCGCTGGAAAAAAAACGCCATGGTCCGCAGGTTGCGTTCCATGGCAGGAAGGTCGACCAAAAGCCAAGGTGTCTCTAGATCTGCAACGCGTCGGCCCGCCGGATTTTGGTCATCCGTGCATTCATGGGAGACTACAAACCGACCTAATCTCCGACGGCGGCCGGGACGGGCGCGGAAAAGCTTTTCTTCTGTTTGTTCACCTCTTCCTGAATAAATGCAACCATCTCTTCCGAGACGTCCAGCATGCGCTCGAAGTCCTCGGCCGGCGTCGTCAACGGTGGTTTGAACTTGTAGACATTGCTGGCGAATCCACCGAACTGGACGATAAGGCCATGGTCGATGGCAAACTCCCAGGCCAGGCGACAGGCATTGGTGGCCGGCGCTTTCGTCTTGCGGTCTTCGACGAAATCTACACCGATGAACAGCCCGGGCCCCCGAACATCGCCGATAACCTCATATCGCCGCGAAAGTTCGACAAACTTCTTGGTGAATTGCGCCCCCAAATCACGAGCGCGCTTCGAGAGATCTTCTTTCTCCATGATATCGAGTACGACCAGAGCTGCTGCCGCCGCCAAAGGCTGGTTCATGAAGGTCAGCATATGCCAGGGCTCGGACTCCATACCCTCTGGGATCAGATCCGGCCGGGTAACGAAAGCTCCAATCGGGAAGCCTCCACCCAGAGCCTTGCCCACGATGAGAATGTCGGGCTGAACGCCGAACAGATCGCAGGCCCAAGTAGAACCGCAACGGCAGAGTCCGGTTTGAATTTCGTCGACTATCAGCAGCACACCGCGCTCGCGGCACACGCGTTGGACTCCTGCGTAATATTCCGGTTCGAAGACGCTGTGCCCATTGGGCCCTTGCACGACCTCCATCAGGAAGGCGGCCACCTGGCAGGAGCTGGCGCTGTCCAGATCGGCTTCCAGGGCATGAATCGCAGCGTCGCAGGCATCGGGTCCTTCGCCCAGCAATGGACGATAGGCGTCGGCTGAGGGTACCTGGCGGAAATTCGGCCAGCGTACCGCACCCGGCATCCACTTGCGCAGATTCGGCATTCCGCCGAGTCCCATCGTAGCCAGTGATTGCCCATGGTACGCGCCTGACAACGAAAGTACTTCAGCGCGGCCAGTGACCCGGATCGCGAACTTGATCGCTGCCTCCACTGCCTCTCCTCCACCGGTGCAAAGAAAAGTCTTGGTCATTCCCTTCGGGGCAACGGTCGCCATCTTCGCGCAGAACTCGATGAGCGGAGGACTGTCGTGGAGAAGGTTGACGGTAGGCAACTTTGCCATCTGGCGGGCAATGGCCTCGGCTACGGCCGGGTTCGCATGGCCCACCATCGCGGGACCGGCTGATCCGGACATGGTATCGAGATACATCTTGCCGTGGATATCCCACATCCGTGATCCTGAAGCACGTTCCAGGATCAGCGATTTCGGCCTCCGCAAAGCGTGAAGCACATACTGATGCGATAGAGCTTCGTAGTCCATTCCGCATCCTCCGGCTGCTCGCAGCGCAGTCTGTAGTTCTAACTACTTAATCTGTGGCAGCAAATTTATCTATCACGAATCCACAAATCTATGTCAGAAGCAATTCAATGGTGGTCGCAGACCAGCGTGAGTCCAGCCATGGGTTATGAGGTTTTCTGACAAAAACCCATGGAAAACTTATAGACCCGCAGAAGGGACCGCTGTTCCTATTTACCCTGGACCACAATGCTGAGAAGCCGCGTCTTTTCGCTCGCGCTGTCAGTGTGCGCCACCTTAGCTCAGGCAGCCCAACCCTTTCCGCTTCGCGTGGGGCCAGATCACCGTCACCTGGTAGACCAGAGCGGGGCCGCATTCCTGATCCAGGGGGACGCCGGCTGGTCGCTCATCTCAGGTCTTACGAAAGAAGAGGCGGAGAAATATCTAGAAGCCCGACGCCGCCAGGGATTCAACTCCATCATCGTCAATCTGATCGAGCACAAATTCCGCGGGCCCGTGAATCGCTACGGGGAAGCGCCGTTTAGCACTCCCGGAGATTTTTCCACGCCCAACGAGAAATACTTTGCGCACGCGGATTGGGTGATCCGTAAGGCTCAGGAGAAGGGACTTCAGATCTTCCTCGCCCCCATCTACCTGGGCTATATCGGAACCGAGGAAGGCTGGATCGACGAACTGGTGGCTAATGGCCCCCAGAAAGCCCGCGACTGGGGCCGATACGTGGGCAAGCGCTATCGCGGCATCGATAACATTGTGTGGATCATCGGTGGCGACCGCAATCCTGACAACGCTCGCGAAGACGTGAATGCAGTCGCCCAGGGCATCAAGGAAACAGACGACCGCCACCTGCTCACGGCGCACTGCCATCCGGAAAACTCTGCCATCGATCAATACCGCAGCGATGGTTGGCTTGACGTAAACGATACCTATACCTATGGGATCGTGCACGACATGCTCATCAGGGACTACAATCGGCAGCCGGTTATGCCGTTTTTCCTGATCGAGTCGACCTATGAGGGCGAGCACAACGCATCGCAAGTGCAGATTCGCCGGCAAGCGTACTGGGCAGTGCTTTCGGGCGGTACAGGCCAGTTCATGGGGAACCGGCCCATGTGGCTCTTCGATCCTGGCTGGGAGGCAGCTTTGGACTCAGTCGGGGCCAAAGACATGCAACGCCTGGGTTCGTTGTTCCACACGCGTCCGTGGTACGACCTCATTCCAGACCAAAAGCACGAGGTGGTCGTGGATGGACTTGGTGAATTCCGAGGCTTGGACTATTTGACTGCTGCTCGAACTGCAGACGGGGGAACGGTGCTTGCCTACCTGCCCACGGCTCGGCCATTCCAGGTCGACATGGGCAAGATTTCTGGCAAGCTCGCGGTTACCTGGTGGTTCAATCCCCGCACCGGGAAAGCGACCTCGGTTGGACGCTTTGCCACCACCGGGGAAAAGACATTCAATCCGCCGGGAGATGGTGATTGGGTTCTGGTTCTCGACGACGCAGCACGAAACCTGCCCGCACCAGGAACAGGCTCGGAATATCACTGAATCAAGTTTTCGTTACCGACCTCAGTGTGCGCCGGGAGGTCCGGCCGCCCTTCCGGACGGGACCTGACTCATCGTCGAAGGCGGGGTCGCACGCGGCTGCGTCCCACATATCAGTGCCGACCTGCTGGTCGAGAACTTCGAAGTCAAGCTCTACCGGGAAATCCTGCCCTAAGCAGGAGAGCATTGGTCATCATGTGACGCCATGCGTCTCGCGAACAAAGTAGCAGTGATTACGGGCGGAGCGTCTGGCATTGGGCGCGCCACAGCGCTGCGTTTTTCTCAGGAAGGCTCAACCGTTGCCATTTTCGACCGTGATTCGATCCGTGGCGAAGACGTGCGCCGCGAGATTGTTGGACACGGGCATAGTGCACTTTTCTTCCCGGTTGACATCGCGGTCGAAGAGCAAGTGCGCGGAGCGATCCAGAAAACAGAAACCGAGTTCGGTGCGATTCACGTGCTGGTGAATAATGCAGCTGCCTTCGTATTCGGTTCTTACGAGGCGACCGGGCAAGATTGGGAGAGGATTCTCCAAGTCAACGTGATGGGCACGGCGTTTTGTTCTAAATACTCGATCCCAGCGATGATCCGGTCCGGTGGCGGTTCGATCGTCAACGTCACATCCATCAGCGGCTTCGTGGCGCAGGAGAGCAGCCTGCCATACAACACCAGCAAAGCCGCTCTGTTGGGCCTGAATCGCTGTCTCGCGATGGACTTGGCCCAGCACAACATCCGCGTGAACGCGGTGGCGCCTGGTTGTATCGACACGCCGCAGCTACGTGCTGACATCGCGCGCGCTGGGATGACTTTTGAGCAGGGACTGGCCCTCGAAGGTCCCCTGCACTTGCTGAACCGCTACGGCACTACCGAAGAAGTCGCGAATGCGATTCTGTTTCTCGCCTCAGATGAAGCCTCGTTCATCACCGGAACCTGTCTGATGGTGGACGGCGGATACACGGCGAAGTAGCGCTTAGCTGGTGGGCGCCTTCGCCAGTCGTGGTCCATGCCTCCGCATCAGGACAAAAAGATAGGCAAGCCCGGCCAGGCTCCAGATCCCTCCCACTTTCATGGCGAGCGGCGAAACGCTGAGCCATATCCAGAGGCAGACAAGGAAGCCGATCGCTGGCGATAACAGATAAGCCCACCAGGCACGACGTTGAAGAGCAAAGTAGTGGCCGATCACCGAAAGATTTACCACCATGAATCCGGCGCAGGCTCCAAAATTTACCAGTTCGGCGGCCTTGTCCAGGTCCAAAACCAAGCCAGCCACCATCGCAATGATTCCCATCAGCAGGATGCTGTGGGTGGGAGTCCGCGATTTCGGGTGTAAATAACCAAACACCGGGCGGGGCAGTCTTCCGTCTCGTGCCATGCCAAACAACAGGCGGGAAGCACTGGCCTGGCTGGCAATCCCGCTCACCCAGGCTTGCCCAACCACAAGGAGCGCGATAAGGTAGGCCAGTGCCGGTCCACCGACCTTCCTCCCGATATCACTGAACGCAGTCTCGATCGGCGAAAAGGTCGTGTAATCGGGCCATATCAGCTGGCCCAGATAAGTTTGCACAATGAACAAAACGCCGGCGATGAAACAAACCAGAATTGTGGCACGCGCCACATTTTTCTGGGGATCTTTCGCGTCCTCCGCGAGTGTCGATATACCGTCGAAGCCCAGGAAGGAGAGAACTGCGACAGGGGTCGCGCCCATGACAGCTTTCAAAGAGAAGCTCCGGGGAGAATAGAAAGGCTCTATCGACAACAGCGTTCCCCGTCCAACACCGTGCGTGAGCGCCCAGACCGCCGCAACCATGAACCAGAGAACGGAAACGGCCAGGATAAAGTTGAAGATGGTTGTCGCCCGTGAGGTCATTTCGATCCCGGCGAGGTTAATGCTGGTGATTGCCGCAGCCGTGAAAACGACCCATGCGCTGTACGGAATTGCCGGCGCGAGTTTGTTCGCCGTGACTCCGACGATGATGACGCACAGCATGGGCATCAGAAGATAGTCGAGGATCATGACCCACCCGGCAAGATAGCCGACGACAGGGTGAATCGCTTTCGATGCATAAGAGTACGTCGAGCCCGCTTCCGGGAAAGCAGCCGCCATTTTTCCATAACTACTTGCCGTGAAGCTCACTGCCACCATCGCGATCAAATAGACCAGCGCAAAATGACCATGCGACTGAACCGCTCCCACTCCGAAGAAGGTGAAGGGCGCGGTCGGACCGACGAAAGCCAATCCGAACAGCACCAAGGCGCTCAAGGAGAGTACCGGCTTGAACCCCGGGCTGTTCGGGTGACCGCTTTTCCGACTGCTCTCGGCCGTCACAGATCCGGCCTCAGCGGCCGATATCTCTTCCATTCGTTCTCCTAGGGAAGTCAGGGTGTATTTATCGTAAACCGGCAACCCCTGCCGTCTATCATGTTCCAGCAGTTCGTTGTCATGATTCTCAACTCTGACTTACATACAGCCCCGACTTCAACGATTCTCGCTTCGGAATCAGTCATCGAAGCAACGTTCGGCGGGGGTTTGGCGGTTCCAAACCGGTTCGCCGCGTCGAAAGCTGCCCGCTACCGACCACATGAGCAAAGAAAGCCCTGGATGACGCTGGTCCGCCTCCCACCTGCACGAAGAACAAAGATCGTATAACGATGCGCTGAACGACTGGGATATCCTAAGCACCATCTGCAATCGATATCCAGGTTTGACCTTCGAGGTAGAGCACGCTTGGAGAAAAGACGCGACCAGCAATCCCGCACCGAATCCAAAACGCGGGCCGTGGTGCGGATCAACATGTGTTTGTCTTCGGGCGATTATTCTAGCGCCCTGGTTTTGTTGCGAGGCGCAGCCGCCGAATTCCCCAACGATGCGGAGCTGTCCGAACTGGAGAAGGTCGCCCAGGATGGCGTTAAGCGCAAGGCCGAAGCCGACCGTCTCATCACCGAAAGCCAGGAACTGTTCGCGCAGCGGAAGTCCGCCGAAGCGATTCAGTTGCTGCGCCAAGCCTACGAACTGGATAAGAACAATTCTCTCGCCCGCGCCATTCTGGCCAATGCCCTGGTCGAGCACGCGCATTCCATTGGAGAAACCGATTGGTGGGAAGCCGAGACGCTGGCCAAGCAGGCGCTCGACTTGAACCCAGCGCATCCCACGGCCAAGACTGTCAGCAAGCTTATCCGCGACCAGAAGAAAGCGAGCTCTGTCGAGGAATGGGTTTCGCAAGTGCGCAAGGTGCAGTCCTCCGGCAATCTATCCGCAGCCTTGTCTTGGATCGCAGAGGGATTGGCCGTTTATCCCCGCGATCCCAGGTTGCTTCAGATTCAGGATGCAATCCAGCGCGACCAGAGCGCTCAGCGCCGCCAGGCCCGCCGCCGCGATTTGGAAGACCTGCGCCGGATGAAAAGTGAAATCGAAGCGGTCGCGGACGCTGCCTCAAAAAAAGCATTAGCCGAGCGCATACAAGCGGTGACCGCCAAGCATTCGACAGATGGAGAAATCTTGTCCGTCGCCAATGGCCTTCTGCACCGCCTGGGATCGCTCGAAGTCATCGAGAAGAGTTCGACCGCGTCGCCGGCCAGCGAAGGCGCGACCCTCATCTCTGCCGTTCCGTCCCCCAGCGCTCCGAAGGCTTCACGCGCCGCTACCACCCAGGTTCCGCCAAGCTCGGTTTTGCCGAGCCAGATTTTGCCGAGCCAGATTTTGCCGAGCATTGTTCTGCCGAGCAAGGTTCCTCCCAACCCGCTTCCACGCGGAAACGTTCCGCCCGGCAGGGTTCCGACCGGCATTGTTCCGGCGATCAAAGTTCCGCCCAGCGTTGTGGCGCCGGTCAAAGTCCTGACCTCTCCGCCAGAGGCGCAACTCCCCCCGCCACAATCCGCCACCGTTCCCGCCGCGGAGCCTTTTGCACCGTCGGCCAAAGTCACCTCTCCCTCATCCCAGCCAGAACGGCTGACGAGGTCGATCTCGACTAGGCGGATCCTCGCCTCCGCGGCCGCGATAATTCTAGTCGCAGCGATCTCCTTCTTCGCAGGAGAACATCGCACTCCGCCAGTTGCGAAGACCCCTGCAGTCGCTCCCACCGTTCCCGCTCCCACCGTCTCTGCCCCGGCCGTTTCTGCTCCCGCACAAACAAGTCCCGAGCCATCTCTACCTGGTTCGCAGCCTTCTTCCGCCACCGCTGCCGGAAAAGTCGCTCCCGACGATGAACCGCCCGCCGAAGTGCAAGATGGGCAGCCTATCGAGAGACCACGGTCCGGTAAGAACCTGGGCACGCTCCTTGTCGTTGCCGGGCAAGACAACGCGAGAGTTTTTCTCAACGGAAAACCTCTACGGCAACTTACTCAAGCCGGCCAGTTGCGCCTACCGAATCTCGAGCTCAAGGACTACGTTGTACAAGTCTCCAAGAGCGGCTTTCAGGATCCTCCCCAGCAAAAGATCCGCATTCACGGGGGCGAACAGGCCAGGCTTATCTTCAACCTCCAACCCAATCTCCAACCCCAGCCTCGGCTGGCCTCGCTGACCATCCAGGGCGGCGCTCCCGGAACCACGGTTCTCGTCGATCAAACTCTCGTCGGTACCATTCAGCCCGATGGCACACTCTCGGTCTCCACCGTTAATCCCGGAGACCACATCGTCGAACTGCACAAGGAGCGATTCAAGCCCCGGCAGTTCAAGAAACACTTCGTTGTGGGTGAAGCCATATCTCTCGCCGCTGCGGATGCCGTGCTGGAAGCCGTTCCCGGCGAATTGAAAATTACCTTCGCGCCCGCCGACGCCAATGTTGCAATCGTGAAAGGTGAGCATCTGACAATGGTCAGCAGTGGTGTCCCGCTCAGTCTTGCCGCCGGCACCTACACTCTTACAGCCCGAACCGCCGACAGGTTCACGCGCACGTCCACGCTCGAAGTCATCGGCGGTCAATCCAAGACTTTGGATTTGTCTCTCGCGCCGAGCGGTATGTCGAAGTGGGATGATCCCGCCGCCTGGAAGCATGAGGGAAATTCTTTCATTCGCAAAGGGGGCGACTTCGTCCTCTACGGAGACGTTCCTGCCTCGGGCACCTTTGTTTTTTCTGCGATGCTTACCAAGGGTCACCTTTTGCAATGGGTGCTCAACTACACTGACCCCAAAAACTACGTCCTCTTCCAAATGGACGACGATAACTTCTACCGCACTGTCATTCGCAACGGGGAGAAAGCGGACGAGATCAAAGTTCCCGATAAAGGCGACAAGAAAAGTTCCCGCACGCTTCACATCCGCGTTAGCCCCACGGAACTGGTCCACCAGATCAGGCACGGTGACGGTTGGACCGTCCTGGATCGCTGGACGCAGCCCGGCACTAATTTCAGCCTGGGCAAGTTTGGCTTCTACATACCCGGCAACGACCAGGTAGCGCTCTCCAGCTTCGCCCACTACGGTGACCTGAACATCCACTAGCAGCAGATGGCGATCTACTCGCAGTGTTTCACTGGGTGAGGTTGTGGCCAGCGTGCACCGTGGTTATAGTGGATCTTGCGTGAAGTAGACGTCGCTTCCGTTGTGGGCCGATTTATATTTCGCTGTGCTCGCGTTCACGAGCATGCCGCAAACTGGGTCACGGGCGGCCTAACGCTGTATCGATGCGATGGCCGTCTCGATTCTGGGCCGTCTCAGGCAGCCCCTGCAAGCTTCGCCGCGACCGCTTTGAAACCGGCTGCGAATACGTTGTTCGCGATCTGCGCAATCGTGGCTTTGCGATCGGCTCCAACCACTTCGAAATCCGCCCACCATTCCGCAAAGGTCCGGTTACCCTCTGTGATTCGATGCAGCCGAACCCCGGCTACGTAACCCCGCACGGGCAGAGTGCCTTCGATAATCTCGTAGGTGAACACGTGGTTCTGGTCATCCATGCACAGCAGCACCTCGCGCACAAAGCCCTCGACCAGCGTCAGTCGCCGCACACAGCCGACCTGGTCGGAGGGCAGTCCATCTTCGATCAAGCTTCCTTTGATGCCAGGATGATAAGACGGCATATCGTTGTAGTCCCGCATGATACCCCACACCTTGTCGATCGGCGCATCGATCACATCGCTGACGTAGACCGTATTCTGCATGTGCTCCCTCCGGTGTTAGAAGCTGATCTGCTTGAAGTCCCGGGTCTGGTTGGTAATCGCCTTTTCGGTCGGTAGCCGTTCCATCGAACTCGCGCCGTAGAAGCCGTGGCAGTGGCGCGCTTTGCGCAGCACCAAAGCGGCATCCGCAGGCTCGGCGATCGGGCCGCCGTGGCAAAGAACGATGATGTCTGAACGAACGTCCAGCGCCGCTTGTGCAATCGCGTCGATCCGCCCAACGCAGGCCTCAAGCGTTAGAGCTGTTTCCGCGCCAATGGCGCCGCCCGTAGTCAGGCCCATGTGTGCGACCAGGATGTCCGCGCCCGCGCGTGCCATGGCTTCAGCCTGTTGAGGTTCGAACACATACGGCGTGGTCAACAGATCCTTTGCGTGAGCCAGCCGGACCATCTCTACTTCGAGGCTGTAACTCATGCCTGTCTCTTCCAGGTTCTGGCGAAAAGTCCCGTCGATCAGTCCAACTGTCGGAAAATTCTGCACACCCGAAAAACCAAGCGCCGCGATCTCGTCCAGGAAGACATCGAACACGCAGAAGGGATCCGTGCCATTCACCCCCGCGAGCACCGGTGTTTTCTTGACAACGGGTAAAACCTCTCGCGCCATTTCCATTACGACCTGGTTGGCGTTGCCGTACGCCAGCAGACCCGATAGGGAACCCCGCCCTGCCATGCGATAGCGCCCCGAATTGTAGATGACGATCAGGTCGATGCCGCCCGCCTCTTCGCACTTCGCGGATAGGCCTGTCCCCGCCCCACCTCCGACAATCGGCCGCCGCTGGCGAACCATCTCGGCATATTTCGAGAGCAATTCACTACGCGCAAAACGTGGCATGGCCAATTTTCCTTGATCGGCGTCCGGCATCAGTAGGTAATAGCCAAGAACTCTTCCACAGCAATCTCAGCAAACTTCGGATCGTTGATGTGATACGGAACCTGCACCAGTCTTCGCTGATCTGTCGGATGGAACTCTGCCATCAGGGTATCGAACAACGCCGCATCCGCGGCCGGATCGAAGAAAGCCTGGCCGGGCGCATCCAGCGCCGAAACCCCGCCCATGGGCAGCAGGAATCTTACTTTGCCCTTACAGCGGTTCAGCCGTTCCGCAATCCAGCGAGCCTGGCAAATGTTGTCCTCCACGTTGGTCCGCATCAACGTAATCTGCGGATTATGCGGATAAAACTTCCGTCCGCGGTAGCGCTCCGGCACAGTGTCCGGCGCGCCGAAATTCACCATGTCGAGCGCGCCGCAAGATCCCAGGTAAGGCGCCCCGGTCCGCGCCACCGCGCCGAAGCGGTCTTCCGTGCACGCCAGCACGCCGCCGAAGAGATGGTCGCACACTTCGGTCGTAGTGACATCGAGGACCCCGCGGATCTGGCCATCCTCCAGCAGCCTTTCCATCGATTGGCCACCGGTCCCGGTGGCGTGGAACACCAGGCAGTCGAACCTTGAACTGAGGAGTTGAGAAATCTGCTGAACGCAGGTTGTGGTCACCCCGAACATGGTAAGTCCCACGGCGGATCGTTCCTGGGTTTGTGGCCGGATCGGATGCAACATCATACCCGCGAGTGCATGCGCCGCGTTGCCCAGCACGACCCGCGAAATCCGATTCAGGCCTGCCATATCCGTGACTGAATAAACCATGGTGATATCACAGGCGCCAACATAAGCCGCGACGTTGCCCGACGCCATTGTCGACACCATCACCTTGGGCACACCGATCGGCAGGGCGCGCATCGCCCGCGCAATCAGCGCGGTGCCCCCCGATCCGCCGAGGCCGAGAATGCCGCCGACATCGTCCTGTTCCCTCAGGAAGCGCTCAAATGCGTCACTCATCGCAGCAATCGCCGTGCCGCGATCGCTGGAGAGGATTGAGCTTTGCGCTTGGGTATGATGAGTGGCGATGACCGCGGGGGATATCAGAACGCGGTCGAAACCCGAGGCAGCAACTGGGTTCAGCAATTTTCCTGAAGTTGATAAATCGGCCAGTGTGACAGGCAGGCCGGCAGCCTCGAGCAGCCCGCACACGTATTCAGCCTCGGCGCCCTTGGTATCCAGCGTTGCCGCCACCCACGCCCGGCCTCGCCCAGCCATCATCAGTCCTCACTTCCCGCGCGAAAGTATATCGCGGATTCGAGCTAGTGTTCCGACGTGGTGGAGCCCGTTGGCTGCGAAAAGAAGGCTGAGGCGCGAGCAGATGCTCGCGCCTTAAACCGAATTTAGTTTTGGGTCGGATGCAAAACGCGGAACGTGCTTCCGGCATTCGACCAGATCAGCACTAGAGCATCGCTGTCCTGGGCAACGCTGGAGAGCGCCTTCTGCACATCGGCAGCGGAGTGCATGGGTTGGCGGTTGACTTCCGTGATGACTTCGCCGCGCTGCAGGCCCACGTTATCAGCGGGACTGCCGGGTGTGACTTGCTCGATCACGGCTCCCTGGACATCGTTGCCAGCTTGCAGTTGCTGCCGGATATCGGGCGTCAAGTCAGCGAGGCCCAGGCCCCAGCGCGGCTTGCCATGGCTGGCGTCGGCACTTTCGTTGTCGTGCTCACCTTTCCCGATTGCCTCCAGTGTTACCGGCACGTCGATGGACTTGCCGTCGCGCAGTGCTTTGAGGTGGAGGGTGGTTCCGGGCTGTTTTTCTCCGACTTCAACTTGCAACTCACCGGCGTCGCTGATGGTCTTCCCGTTTAGTTCGGTAATCACATCTCCAACTTTCAGCCCTGCTTTCGCGCCAGGGGAATTCGGCTCGACCTGGGTGATGACCGCTCCCGAGGCGTTGTTCACATGGAAGAACTTGGCCTCATCCGGAGTAACGTCGCTGATGCCGATGCCGATATAGCCGTGGCTCACCTTTCCGTACTTGATGAGATTGTCGATTGTTGGCCGCACGATTTGCGTCGGAATAGCAAACCCCATGCCGGAAAAACCGCCGTTCTCAGAAACTAGAAACGTATTGATGCCCACCACTTCGCCATGGGCGTTGACCAGTGGGCCTCCGGAGTTGCCGGGGTTAATGGCAGCGTCGGTCTGGATAAACTGGCCAGGCGCACGGCGGTCCCTGCCGAAAGGGTTCGGTCGGTTCAGTGCGCTGACGATGCCGCGGGTTACTGTGAAGCGAAATCCCAGCGGATTGCCGAATGCAAGCACGGTTTGCCCGGGATGCAGTTGCATCGAATCTCCCAACGGCACGCTAGGCAGGTTGCTTCCCTCGATCTTGATGACGGCGAGGTCCGTCAGAGGATCGGCGCCGATCAGTTTCGCCGGCAGGATTCGCCGGTCGGTCATAGTGACACGAATGTCCACTGCGCCGTCGATGACGTGATCGTTGGTTACGATGTAGCCATCGGGCGAAATAATCACACCGCTGCCCAAACCGTGCTCAACGCGAGATTCCGGTCGCATGTGTTGGCCAAACTGTTGGCCGAACTGGCGACCGAACGGTCCAAAGAATTGCTGCAGACCCTTGGAGTCGTCACTGTCACTGTCTCCGCCCCCGAAGAGGTTAGACATGTCGCCGGATTTCTTCGACGCGACAGTCACATTCACAACGGCCGGAGTCACGCGGGCGGCCAAGGCCTCCATGGCATGATCGAGGGAAAGCAGCGCACTGACGCTGTTGTCGTCGAGGGGCGCTGCGGCTGCGGCGGGAGTGGCCGCCCGCACAGGACTGTTTAGTTCATAGGCCGCAAGTGAAAAAACCATCGCTGCTGCGGCCACACCAACCAGGAAGCGCCGAGTGAGCGCTGCCTGGCAATACTTGATCCAGCTTTTCATGGTACCTCTTCTCCTTTGAGTAACTAATTGTTTAGTTGTTGAGAGCAAAAAAAATGCCTCAGATAAAACTTACGAAAATGGCCGATTCCAACCGCCTTTCAGCCGGGTTGTTTCCTCCTACTCTCCAGATGCAAAGCGTCCAAAATCCCGAACCGGAAGAGTCATATTGCGTCGTTCGCAGAATGAAGATTGTCTCCTGAATCGGAATCGCTTCCTGCGAGGTGCTTGCGCTCATGACTACTCGCTGCCTGGGCGGCGTTGCTTTCAACTGCAGCGGGGTCACATCCGCGCACGGGTGGAACACGGCGGAAATCGCACGAGGGTGGGGCGCCAGCCTTGGCTGTGGTGCGACACGCTCTGCCACTGGATGAATTGTCGCGTCCGCCGGCCGGTGTGCGGCGTTTAGCGCTCGCTGTTCCGTCTGCAATTGCGGCGCTGGACTTTGGCTCGGTTGATCCCGGAACGCCACGACATGCGGCATGTAGGGAGCCGCCGCTAACACAAGCATCAGCATGCCGGCGCTCAATCCCATTACCGGTTTCCAAAGGCCGGTGGGTCGTGGCCGTTTTGCGTCGAGGATTTGCGCTACTCGGAGCGACAGTTGATGCATTCGACTCACCAGGGCTTGCGCCAGCGCCAAACCCCGGCCGCCATGCAACTTCTCGGCAAACGAGATCAGAGACGACGCGTACGCTCTGGGGCTTGCGGTCTCCGCCAAAACAAGGTCGTCGCAGGCCATCTCGCGCTCGAGTGTCAGGCGGTTTTCGATCCACCACACCGCTGGGTGAAAGAAGAATACAGCTTTCACGATTTTCTGGGCGAGGTTGGTCCAATCGTCCCGGCGGCGTAGATGGGCGAACTCGTGCAACAGAATTATCTTGATCTCAGCGGCTGAGAGCTTTGGTAGGAGCCATCCCGGAAAAACAATGGTGGGCTGGAAGAAGCCGATGGCTGCTGGAACGGCTGCGTCGCTGGAAACGCACAACTTAACTCGATGACTGGACTCGAAGTCACGGAGATTGTCGGCAACTTCGGGATCGAGATGAGCAAGGTCCCAGTCAGAGCAATTTCTGCGGAAGTGGCATACACGCCACAGCCCGATGCTCAGCCTGAGAAGCAGCAGACCAGCCCAGACGACCCACGCCCCAAACAGCCGAGCAGCCCACGAACTCGAAAGCATGATCTGTCCGTGCAGGGTCGTTGGAGGAAGAACCCCGAAACGTGAGGCCATGAAGCTTGACCTGGGGAAGAACGGCAGAGCGACAATGGCGAGAAGTGTTGAAAACCAAATTGCAAAACGAGTTCTGGAGCTTTGGCGCCCGATGAGACGCAACAATACCCACACCAGGCTGGCGAGCACAACGCCTTCGGCGGCCGAATTCAGCAGCCGTTCGGCGAAGACTTGCGCCAGGATTTGAGGTTCCGGAACCGTCATTCCTGGTCCCCTTTCACTTCGCTCCTGGTGTCGTTCCGTGCGTCGTGCTGATCCAGCATTTCGCGTAAGCGTTTGAGCTGTCCAGCGTCGATCTCTTCGTCCTGCAGGATGTTGAGCAGCAAGGCCTCGTGGGAGTTGCGAAAGAAGCGGCTCACCAGATGCCGGATTTCAGAGCGGGTAGCCTCCTCGCGTCCGATGGTCGGCTCATAAATGTATGCACGGCCATCCTTTACGTGCTTCACATGGCCTTTCTTTTCCAGGACCCGGATCGTGGTCAGAACCGAGTTATAAGCCAACGAGCCGGGAAGCCAATCCAGCACCTGTTGGACCGTGCCCGAGCTCTTACGCCAGAGCACATCCATGATGCGAAGTTCGGCTTCTGTAAGCGTGGCGGATTGCTTTGGCGGCACTCTGACTCTCCCTGCTAAGTCTTCGACGCGGGAAGCTCGAAAAGGTAACTAAATATTTAGTTGCTGAAACGGTGCGTGGGGATGCCCCGGGCGGTCACCTGACATGGGCTGATAGGTGACGCATCGAGTGCAGGAACTCCTCAATTTGCTAGAGGTTGCCGTTGAGGACGCTGCCGCCCTTTGAGGCTATTGAACGGGGATTTGAACGTTGGAAACGATGTTTGAATACCCGCTCTCTTGGTTACTCGAATTCACGGCGGTCGTGGCGTAGCAGTAGGACGTGCCATTCACCACCGTGGAGTCCGTGTATAACGTGCCGGTATTCAGCCCGGAGTTGATCATGGAGAAAGATCCGCACGAACTGGTGTAGGCCGCGCGATAAATGTTATAGCCAGAGATGTTTGACGACGTGCTTGCGTTCCACGACAGATCCACCGTGTGGGTTGACGCGGGCGTGCCGGTCCCGGTCAACGTTTCGGTCGTCGTAGAAGGCTGGGCATTGCTTGTGAAGGTGAGCGTCGCATTCGCCGCTCCCGCAGTCTGCGGACTGAAGGTTACGGTGAACGAAGTGCTCTGGCCCGCCGGGAGGGTCACCGGCAGCGAGATTCCACCCACACTGAACACCGAGTTGTTTGAGCTCGCGGCTGTGACCGTAACATTCGCACCGCTGGCTGTCAGGCTTCCGGATGCTGTGCCACTGTTGCCGACGACCACACTCCCAACCCCCAAGCTGGTTGGAGTCACGGTAAGCTGCCCAGGTGCCGCTGTGCCCGTCCCTGACAGTGGGATGGTCAGGGTCGGATTCGACGCGTTCGATGTGATGGTGACCGAACCGATCGCACTTCCGGCGGATTGGGGAGCGAACTTGACGGTAAAGGCCGCGCTCTGGCCAGCAGTCAGAGTTAGCGGGGCGGTGATCCCACTCAGGCTGAATCCGGTGCCGCTGATCGCGACCTGAGAAATCGTGACACTCGCACCGCCGGTATTGGTGACCGTCTCGGACAGAGACTGGTTGCTCCCCACGGTCACGCTGCCAAAGCTGAGACTGG
>Ga0075030_100000267_pt1 | contig 43905 bp, 37 predicted proteins | sample LitLauG_LLR_2012_FD_71393 | JGI IMG/M metagenome (GOLD analysis project Ga0075030, IMG submission 71393) | Freshwater sediment microbial communities from Pennsylvania, USA - Little Laurel Run_MetaG_LLR_2012 | ecosystem: Environmental > Aquatic > Freshwater > Creek > Sediment | place: USA... | reverse complement strand
ACCCGCTCCGCCTCCACCTGCGCACCGGCCCTCCCGTCTTCGACGACACCCGCCCGAAGGACCAGGTCGTCGCTCAGGACCCGCCGCCAGGCGCGCGTCTGCGGGAGGGCCGGTGCGCAGGTGGAGGCGGAGCGGGTCGAGCCTCGCCTGCGCGTCGCTCCGCGTCGTGCCCTGCAGGTCCGGCACGACGTGGGTCACCGGGCGGGGACGGCCGAGCGCGAGCAACCCGACCGCGACGAGCACGGCCCCGGCCACGAGCGCGAACCACCAGCGCAGCCGGCGCAGCCGGCGGCTCCGTTGCGGCGGCGTGGCGCGGGCGCGCTCCTCGACGCCCGGCGGACGGGGATCCGCCCCTTGCGACGCGCCCCGGGGCACCCGCGGCGCGCTGTCCCGCAGGTCGAGGGTCTCGGGGAGCGCGCCCGACGACGGGACCGGCCACACGAGGAGGTCGTCTCGGGGGGCCTCCGCCTCGGCGTCGAAGAGCACCGGCATGCCGGGCATGGCGGTGGGATCGGCGTCGCGCTCCAGCTCGCCCGTGAGGAGCGGTCCGGCCAGCGGGAGCGCCTGGGGTGCCGGGAGGGCTTTGGCGGCCTGCTCGAGGGCGGCTGCCAACTCGCCCGCGTCGGGGCGCTCCCCGGGATCGGGCAGGCCCGCCTCGCGCAGCATCGGCGCCAGCGGTCCGAGATCGTCGGAGACGGGGAGCGGCTGGTCGACCCGGGCCATCAGGGTCCCGAGGGTGGTGTCGGAGGCGAACGGAACCAGACCGGTGACCGCCTCCACCAGCACGATGGCGAGCGCGTACACGTCGGCCCGACCGTCGAGGGTGGCGCCGCGCACCTGCTCGGGCGCGGCATAGCGGGCGGTCCCGAGGACCGCCCCCGAGGGCTCGGTCCACGTCGCCTCGGCCAGGGCGCGGGCCAGGCCGAAGTCGGCGATGCACACCCGGCCCTCCTCGTCGAAGAGGAGGTTGGCCGGCTTGATGTCGCGGTGGACCAGGCTCCGCCGGTGGGCGTGATCGAGCGCTCGGGCCGCGTCGGCTCCCACCACGGCGGCCTGGGCCGGTGACAGCAGGTGGCCGCGGTCGAGCAGCGATCGCAGGCTGCCGCCTTCGAGCAGCTCCATCACCAGGTATGCGGCCCCGTCGTCGTGGCCCCAGTCATAGACCCGCACGATGTTGGGGTGGCGCAGCGAGGCCACCACCCGGGCCTCGGCCTGGAAGCGCCGCTGGAACGCCTCGTCGTCGGCCAGCCCCGGGTGCAGGAGCTTCACCGCCACCCGGCGGCGCAGGGAGACGTCCTCGGCCACGTAGACGTGTGCCGACCCCCCGGAGCCGAGCGGGCGCATCAAGCGGTAGCGGTCCCCGAGGACGCGCCCCACGTGGTCGGCGATGCGGGACGTCGCCACGAGGCGAGGGTACCGGCGCGGCTCGCTCGGTCGGGGGATGCCACCAGGCGATCCGGGCGTCGAGCCCGCCGGGCTCGATCAGGTCCTCGCGCCGCAGGGCGAATGTCGACAGCACCCCGCGGTGGGGGAGACTGGTGCCGTCCCCGTCCACCGTCGACGGTCCGCCGGGTTGCCCGGAGGGACCACCGAGGTCCGCACCCGCGTTGATCACCCCCCGCCGCATCGTCATCTCGGTCCTGCTCGCCATCTGCCTCGTCGGCATCCCCTTCGGGTTCTCGCTCGGGCGCTCCGACACGGCGCCCATCGTCTACAAGGACCCCGCGGTGCGCTCCCTCACCCCCCAGCCCGGGGATCTCGCGCTCCGCCAGGCGCGCATCGGCGTCACCCTGGCGACACCTTTCACCCTCGCGGAGGCGTCCACCGACGGCATGTCCATCGACGGCATCGGGATCCCCGAGGACCAGCTGGAGATCATCCCCGGCCTCAACCAGTACTTCTTCACGCCCGGCGCGGGCAAGGACGTGAGCAGCCTCCCGCCCGGCCGCAACTGCGTGCAGATCCTGATCAAGCGGGTGATCGACCCGACCGACCCGGGCCGATCGTTCAGCTGGTGCTTCAACTCGCAGTGACCGCCGCCACGGCCCGGCCGTGGCCGCTCAGGGCAGCTCGCCGGTCTCCAGCAGGTGCGCGAAGGCCGGCTCGTCGATGACCGGCACTCCGAGCTCCTGCGCCCGCGACAGCTTGGCGGCCCCGGGTTCGGCGCCGACGACCACCGCCGTCGTCTTCTTGGACACGCTCCCGGGCGCCTTGCCCCCCCTCGCCTTGACCGCCTCCTCCGCCTCCTCCCGCGACCACCGATCCAGGGTCCCGGTGACCACGATGGACATGCCGGCCAGGACCGGGGCGACCACCGGGGCCGCGGGGCCGACCAGGTTGACACCGGCAGCCCGGAGCCGGTCGACGACGACGCGGTTGCGATCGAGGGCGAAGAACCCCGCCACGCTGGCCGCGATCGTCGGCCCGATCCCCTCGATCGTGGCCATCTCCTCCGCCGAGGCCGCCACGATGCGATCGAGGTGTCCGAGCGACGCGGCCAGGACTCGGCTGCCGGTGCCCCCCAGGTGGCGGATGGAGAGGCCGACGAGGAGGTTGGCCAGCGGCCGCGCCTTGGACGCCTCGATGGCCCGGCTCAGGTTGCCCACCGAGACCTCGCCGAAGCCGTCGAAGCCACGGACCCGCTCGAGGTCCAACTGGTAGATGTCGGCGACATCCGCGAGGAGGCCGGCGTCGCAGAACAGCGCGACGGTCCGCTCCCCCAGGCCCTCGATGTCCATCGCCCCCCGCGACGCGAAGTGGCTGATCCGCTGGACCCGCTGGCCGGGGCAGTCGGCGTTGACGCAGAAGGTGTCGCTCTCGCCGGGGAGGCGGACCAGCGGTGAGGCGCAGACCGGACACGCCGCCGGGAACCGCCACTCGGCGAGGCCAGGCGGGCGCATCGACAGCACGGGCCCGCGCACCTCGGGGATGACGTCGCCGGCCCGCCGGACCACCACCGTGTCGCCGGGGCGCACGTCCTTGGCCCGCACCTGGTCCTCGTTGTGCAAGGTGGCCAGGCCGACGCTGGCGCCGCCGACGACGACCGGCTCGAGGACCGCGAACGGCGTCGCCTTGCCGGTGCGGCCGATCGACACCATGATGTCGCGCAGCCGCGTGGTCCTCTCCTCGGGGGGGAACTTGTAGGCGATGGCCCATCGGGGCGCGCGGGAGGTCGAGCCGAGCTCGCGTCGCTGCGCCAGGTCATCCACCTTGACGACCACGCCGTCGATCTCGTAGTCGAGGTCGTGGCGGTGCTCGAGCCACCCCTCGCAGAACGCGCGCACCGCATCGAGGCCGTGCAGCGTGCGGATGTTGGGGTTGACCGGCAGGCCGCACGAGCGAAGCCAGTCCAAGGTCTCCGCGTGGCGCCGGAAGGTCGGGCCTCCGTCGACCTCGCCGAGCTGGTACGCCCAGAACGCGAGCTCGCGGCCGGCGGTGACGGATGCGTCCTTCTGGCGCAGCGAACCCGCCGCCGCGTTGCGCGGGTTGACGAAGGTCCGGTCACCCTCGGCCTCCTGACGGCGGTTGAGGTCCTCGAAGGCCGAGAGCGGCATGTACACCTCGCCGCGCACCTCGACCGTGGCGGGCGGTGGCGCGCCGACGACGTGGAGCTGGTGCGGGATGGCGGCAACGGTCACGACGTTGGCCGTGACGTCCTCACCGGTGACCCCGTCGCCCCTTGTGGCGGCGCGGACCAGGGTGCCGTCGTCGTAGAGGAGCGAGAGCGCCAGGCCGTCGATCTTGAGCTCGCAGGTGAAGGCCACGTCCCCGGAGATGAACCGCTCCATCCGCTTGGCCCACGCCAGGAGGTCGTCGAAGGTCATCGCGTTGTCGAGTGACATCATCGGCTGGCGGTGTGCGACCGGTGAGAACAGCGGGGTCGGCGCCCCGCTCACGCGCTGCGTCGGGGAGGCGTCGGCCCGCAGGTGCGGGTGGGCCTCCTCGAGCGCGACGAGCTCGCGGACCAACGCGTCGTAGTCGGCGTCGGGGATCGCCGGCTCGTCGAGCTCGTAGTAGCGGCGGTTGTGCTCCTCGATCTCGGCGCGCAGCGCGTCAACCCGCGCCGCGGGATCCTCGGCCTTCGTCATCACCGCCGAAGGCTAGCGAGCGGGTGTGACGCGGCGGCCGGCGGTACGCGACGATGCGGACCGCTCATGGATGCCCGTCGCTCGTTCCCCTGGCTGCTGCGCGTGGTGTGGGTCATCCTCCCCTTCGCGGTGGGACCCGCCCTCGGACCGGCCCTCCACCCCTCCAGCGAGGCGGTGCGCGTCGCGGCCGCCGCGATCGCGTGGGCGGCGTGGGCCGTGGTGCTCGTCGGGACCCTCGTGCACCACCCGATCGGGTTGACCGCCCTGCGCATCGTCGCACCTGCGGCCACGGTCGTCGCGGTGCTGGCGGCGACGACGGGGCGGCCGTCGACGACCGCGTCCGGCCTCGCCGTGGGCGCCGCCGCGCTCGCCGCGGCGCTGGCGTTGCTCCCCGCCACCGGGCTGCTGTACGTGAACGGGCCGGCCTACCCCGACGAGCGCCGGTTCCCCCTCCGGCCCCCCGCACCCCTGCTGCTCGGGCCGATCGAGCTCTCGGCGGCGGTCGTGGCCGGCGCGCCGGTGGTGGGCGCGCTGCTCGTCGCCGCTCGTGCGTGGATCCCCGGCGCGGCCGTCCTCGTGGCGGGGATCCCGGTGGCCTACGTGCTCGCGCGCTCCCTGCACGGCCTGTCGCGGCGGTGGGTGGTGTTCGTGCCGGCGGGGCTGGTCCTGCACGACCCGCTCACCCTCGTCGAACCGGTCCTCTTCCCGCTCGATCTCGTCGAGTCGCTGGGCCCCGCCCGGGCCGGCTCCGACAGCCTCGACCTCCGCCAGCGGGCTGCCGGCCTCGATCTCGAGCTGCTCCTGCGCGAAGAGGTCCCCGTCTCCCTCGTCACGCCGGGTACGCCCGGTGGGACCCCGGGATCATCGGCCCGGGTTCGCTTCACCCCCAGCCGTCCCGGTCAGGTCCTCGCCGAGGCCGCCACCCGCGGGTTCCCGCGCGGCTGACGGCGCCGCCCCCCGGATCACCCCGCGGCCGCCACCCCACCGCCGACCACCAGATCGCTCTCGTACAGCACGACGCTCTGGCCGGGAGCCACCCGTCGTGTCGGGGCGTCGAAGCGGACCACCCCCGGCGTCCACGTGGCCGGCAGCGCCGGTCCGTGCGCGCTGCACTGCGCCGTCGTCGGGCTTCCCGGCGCGAGGGGGTCGCCGACCCATCCGACCCCATCGACGGGCACCTCGTCGACCATCAGGTCCTCGAGGCGCCCGAGCACGACCCGGCCCCCGGGCACATCCACCTCGACCGCGTACCGGCGTTCGGAAGGGTCCCCGCCCATGGCCAGACCCCGCCGCTGGCCGACCGTGACGAGCTCGACGGCCGGGACCTCGCCCAGCTCCTCCCCGGAGCGGGCGTCGATGACCCGACCGGCACGCAAGGCGATGCGTGCCCCGAGGAACTCCGAGCGACCGCCCGAGCGGCTGATGAAGCAGACGTCCTGGCTGTCGGGCTTGGTTGCGGTCCGCAGCCCGAGGCGCACCGCCTCGGCCCGGACCTCGGCCTTGGTGTGCTCGCCCACCGGGAACAGGATGCGCTCGAGCTGTTCGGTGCGCAGCATGTGGACGACGTAGGACTGGTCCTTGGCACGGTCCCGGCCGCGCCCGAGCGCCGGGCGCCCGTCGGCGGCGGTGGTGACCCGGGCGTGATGACCGGTGGCCACCGCGTCGAATCCCAGCTGGCGGGCGCGCACGAGGAAGCGATCGAACTTGAGGTGACGGTTGCACGCCACGCACGGGTTGGGGGTCCGGCCGCGACGGTGGTCCTCCACATAGGGACCGACCACGTCGCGCTCGAAGTCGTCGGTGAAGTTGAAGACGTGGTGCGGGATCCCGAGCTGCTGGGCCACCCGGCGGGCGTCTTCGACATCGGCGACGGAGCAGCAGCCCGAATCCGACGGCCCGCCCCACAGCTTCATGGTGGCGCCCACCACCTCGTGGCCGTCGCGCTGCACCAGGGCCGCCGCCACCGACGAGTCGACGCCACCGGACATGGCGACGAGGACCCTCACCGCAAGACCACCTGACGGAGCCGGTGCACCGCGGCCGCCACGACGTCGAGGGCGCGGGCCACGTCGTCGTCCCCCGTGGTCGGGCCGAGCGACAGCCGCAGGCTCCCGAGGGCCTCGGCGCGGGGCACCCCCATGGCCGCGAGCACGTGGCTCGGCTCGATGGCGCCGCTGGCGCACGCCGAACCGGCCGATGCGCACACCCCCTCCTCGTCGAGCAGCACGAGCAGGGCCTCGCTCTCGACGCCGGCGAAGCACAGGTGGCAGTTGCCCGCCACCTTCGCGGCGCGCGCCCCTGTCTCCCGGGACCCCTCGACCGAGGCCAGCAGCCCGTCGGCCAGGCGATCTCGCAGGCGGCCGACCCTGGCCACCGTCTCCGCCCGTGTGCGCCGCGTGGCCGCCATCGCCGCCGCCATCCCGACGATGCCGGCCACGTTGTGCGTGCCGGATCGGCGGTCCCTCTCCTGGCCCCCGCCGTGGAGGATGGGGGTCAGCGCCACGCCGGGGCGCACCGCCAACAACCCCACGCCCTGCGGACCGCCGAACTTGTGCGCGCTCAGCGAGATGAGGTGCGCCACCCCGGCCAGCTCGGCGACGTCGACCCAGGGGAAGGCCTGGACCGCGTCGGTGTGCAGGAGCGCCTGCGGCGCCCGACGGGCCATCAGCCGAGCCACCTCCGACAGCGGCTGGATCGTGCCCACCTCGTTGTTGACCAACATCACCGAGACGAGCGCGACGCTCGGATCCAGCGCGTCCGCGAGGCGCTCCAGGTCGATCACCCCATCGGACCCGACCGGCACCTCGCGGCGCTCGGCCGCCGGGCGGGCTGCGATCGCGGCGTGGAGCACGGCGTGGTGCTCGATGGCGCTGTGGACGACCGCGCCCCCCACGCGCCCGAGTGCACCGAGGACGGCCAGGTTGTCCGCCTCGGTCCCGCCACCCGTGAACACGATGCCCCCGGGGTCGACGCCGACCGCTGCCGCCGCCAGGTCCCGTGCGTCGTCGATGGCCGCTCGTGCGGCCCGGGCCACCTGGTGCGACCCCGACGGGTTGCCGTAGCGCTCGGTGAGCCACGGCAGCATGGCCGCCGCCGCGTCGGGGTGCAGGGGGCTGCTCGCGGCATGGTCGAGGTAGACGAGCGCTGGCACTGCCCCACAGGGTACCCGGGGGCCCCCGACCGACGGTCGCCTGGCCGCCCGGCGCGCGCGTCAACCACACCCCTGCTCCGCGGGGTACGTTCGTCTTGGTGACCCAGACCTCGACCCGCGCCCGATGAGCCAGCTTCGCCTCGACCCGCTGACCGGGAGATGGGTCGTCATCGCCACGGACCGCTCGGACCGGCCGTTCGCCTTCTTGCAGCGGACCCTGCCGGTGGAGGGCGATCCGGCCCGTCCGTGCCCGTTCTGCCCGGGCAACGAGGTCTCGACCATGCCTGCCCTGGAGACCTACGGCCCGGGCGGCCAGTGGTTGGTCCGGGTGGCGCCCAACCTCTACCCCGCGTTCGAGGGCAGCGCACCGATGGTCGTGACCCACCTCGGCCCGGTCTTCACCCAGGCTCCCGCGAGCGGGATCCACGAGGTCTTCGTCCTCGCGCCCGACCACCGTACGAGCTGGGCGGACCTGTCCGGATCCCACGCCGCCCTGGTCATGGAGGCCATCCGTGACCGCATGCAGGAGCACGCGTCGATCGCCGGCCTGCGCTACAGCCAGGCGGTCGTCAACAGCGGACGCGAAGCGGGTGCTTCCATCGAGCACCCGCACGGCCAGCTGCTCTCGATGCCGTTCGTCCCCGGCGAGATCGCCGACGAGCTGGCCGGCTTCGCCCGCTTCCAGGGCAACTGCCTGCTCTGCGCCGTCGCCGACGCCGAGGATGAGGCGGGGCACCGGGTCGTGTACTCCGATGACCGGGTCGCGATCGTGTGCCCCTTCTGGAGCGGGACGCCCTACCAGATGCTGATCCTGCCGCGCGGCCACAACCCCCACTTCCACCGGGCGCCGGCATCGGACCTCGCCGCGGTCGGTCGGTCGATCCAGCTGGCACTGGCGGCGCTGCGGGCCAAGCTCGGCGACGTCGCGTACAACGTCATGTTCCACTCGGCGCCGTACCGCCTGAGCGGCGACTACCACTGGCACGCCCACGTGCTCCCCAAGGTGACCACCCGGGGGGGCTTCGAGCTCGGCTCCGGGGTGCTGATCAACGTGATGACCCCAGAGCGCGCCGCTGACGAGCTGCGCAGCGAGGTCAACGCCTTCGTCTGAGAGGCGACCGGCCATGGCTCGCATCCTCGTCACCACGTCCCTCCCTGCGACCCCCGAGCAGGTGTGGGACGACATCCGCCACATCGACCGCCACGTCGAGTGGATGGCCGACGCCGTCGCCATCCGCTTCGTCACCCCCGAGCACGACGGCGTCGGCGCCCGCTTCGAGACCGACACCCGGGTCGGCCCCCTCCGCCTCACCGATCGGATGGTGATCACCGAGTGGGAGCCCGGTCGCGCCATGGGCATCCGCCACCAGGGCGCCGTCACCGGCAGCGGGCGCTTCACGCTCGTGGCGGAGCAGGGAGGCACCCGGTTCAGCTGGGAGGAGGATCTTCGCTTCCCCTGGTGGATGGGGGGTCCGCTGGGCGCGGCCGCGGGCGGTCAGGTGCTGAAGTGGGTGTGGTCCCGCAACCTCCGGGCCCTCCAGGGCCGCTTCGGGTGAGGGAGGGGAGCGCCGGCGTCAGGTCGTTGCCGGCGTCCACTGGGCCCACGGGATGGTCCAGTCCATCGTCCCGTGATCGGTCGTGCTGGCCGGCCGCGGGGATCCCGCCACCACGACGACGTCGCCCACCCGGCTGAAGTTGAAGAACCACGTGGCGTTGTCGACGCTCAGGTTGATGCAGCCGTGGGACACGTTGCTGTTGCCCTGGGCCCCGGTCGACCAGGGTGCGGCGTGCACGAACTCGCCCCCGTCGGAGATGTTGACGTCCCAGTAGACGTGCTCGTCGTAGCCGTCGGGCGAGCTCACCGGGATCCCGACCGTCGAGGAGACCATGTGGACGTCCTGCTGCCGGTACAGCGCGATGTGGGTCCCGGCCATGGTCGGGTACTGGGTCCTGCCGGCGCTGATGGGCACCGTGCGCACCACCTGCCCGTTGGAGGTCACGGTCATCACGTGGGCATTGACGTCGGCGGTGGACACGTGGGCGTCGCCGACGGCGAAGTGGACGGTGTGGTTGGCCAGGGCGAAGATGTCGCCACCGGCGTCGACCCCGTCGAGGTTGGCCGTCAACGTCACGGTCTCCCCCGCCGGCCAGTACACCTCGGGACGGAAGTGCAGTTCGCGGTCGCCGAACCAGTGCCACCCGCCCGGCACGGGCGTCGACTCGGTCACCTGCATCGCGGCCACGACGGCATCCTTGTTGGCCACGGGGTGGTTGAAGCGGATCTGGATGGGCATGCCCACGCCCACGGTGGTGCCCTCCGTCGGGAAGATGTCGGGGGTGAGCGTGCCCTTGGGCGTCAAGGTGCTGAACTGCGTCGTGCGCTGGATGAGGCGCCCCGACGGGGCCACGGCCTGGACCGTGACCGAGTAGTGCGTCGCCGGGGCCAACGAGGCATCGAGCTGCCACGACTGGCTCGTGCTGTCCGGCGTGCCGGCGACGGCCTTGCCTCCCGGTCCGGTGACCTGCACGGACCGGAGCTGGCCGCCGACGGCGGTCACCGCCACGATCAGGTCGAGCGTGGTGCCGACGGCGCCGTCGGGGGGTTGCACGAGCAGGGTCAGATCGTCGGCCGCCTTGATCACCGCCGTGGCGGTGGTGGGCGCAGCGGTCGCCCCCCGCTTGGCCGGTGTCGGCGACGTCGAGCCGTCGCCCTGGGTCATGGCGTAGGCGGTCACCCCGCCCACCGCGACGACAAGCACGCAGAGCGCGATGAGGACCACTCGCAATGCCACCCCGTGTCCCGGGGTGCGCTTCACATGCGCCTTGGCCGCCACCGCTACCCGAGGTTAGGCAACCATAAGGTCCGGTGCACGTCGCCCCGCGGTCCCGGCGGCGCCTCTCGTGGCCGCGGCGCGGCCGCGCTACCTCCGACCGGGCACCTCGGGGACCAGCCAGAGGACGCCGAGCGGCGGCAGCGTCAGGATCGCCGACGCCGGCAGACCGTGCCAGGGGGACGCGTCGGCGTGGACCGATCCGAGGTTGCCGACACCGCTGCCGCCGAACTCCACCGCGTCGGTGTTGACGACCTCGAGCCACGTGCCGGCGGACGGCAACCCGACGCGGTATCCCTGGCGGGGCACCGGCGTGAGGTTGGCCACGCACGCGACCACTGCCCGGTCCTCCGGCCCCGAGGCGCCCGCCGCCGGTCCGGGAGCCTCCGACGGTGCGGCGAAGCGCAGGAACGACAGCACGCTGTTGTCGCTGTCGCTGGCGTCGATCCAGCGGAAGCCGTCGCCGGTGAAGTCCTGCTCCCACAACGCGCGCGACGCCCGGTAGGTGTGGTTGAGGTGGGCGACGAGCGACTGGACCCCCCGATGCGCCGGGTCGTGGAGCAGGTACCAGTCGAGGCTGCGATCATGGCTCCACTCCCCCTCCTGGGCCAGCTCGCCTCCCATGAACAGCAGCTGCTTGCCGGGATGCGCCCACATCCACGCGTAGAGCGCCCGCAGGTTGGCGAGCTGCTGCCAGCGGTCGCCCGGCATCTTGGCCAGCAGCGAGCCCTTCAGGTGGACCACCTCGTCGTGGGACAGCGGGAGGACGAAGTTTTCGTGCCACGCGTAGATCAGGCCGAAGGTGAGGTCGTTGTGGTGGTAGCGGCGGAAGACGGGGTCCTTGGAGAAGTAGTCGAGCGTGTCGTGCATCCAGCCCATGTTCCACTTGAACCCGAAGCCGAGGCCCCCCAGGTAGGTCGGTCGTGAGACCGCCGGCCACGCGGTCGACTCCTCGGCGATGGTCATCGCACCCGGGTGCGTCTCGTAGACCGCCTCGTTGAACTCCTTGAGGAACGCCACCGCCTCGAGGTTTTCCCGCCCGCCGAACTCGTTGGGGATCCATTCGCCCGGCCGGCGCGAGTAGTCGAGGTAGAGCATCGATGCGACGGCGTCCACGCGCAGGCCGTCGATGTGGAGCTCGCCCAACCAGTAGAGGGCGTTGGCGATGAGGAAGTTCTTGACCTCGTTGCGTCCGTAGTTGAACACGAGCGTCCCCCAGTCGGGGTGCTCCCCCTTGCGTGGGTCGTCGTGCTCGTAGAGCGCGGTGCCGTCGAAGCGCGCCAGTGCGAACTCGTCGCGGGGGAAGTGCGCGGGCACCCAGTCGACCAACACCCCGATGCCCTGTCGGTGCAGCGCATCGACGAGGGCCCGGAGGTCGTCGGGCGATCCGTAGCGCGCCGTCGGCGCGTAGTAGGACGAGACCTGGTAGCCCCATGAACCGCCGAAGGGGTGCTCGGCGACCGGCATCAGCTCGACATGGGTGAAGCCGAGCTCGGCCACGTATGGAGGGAGCCGTTCGGCGAGCTCGAGGTAGGTCATGGGCCTCCAGCCACCCTGGTCGTCCTCGATCCAGCGCCATGAGCCGAGGTGGACCTCGTAGACCGAGTGGGGGGCGGACCAGCGGTCGCCACGATCGCGCTCCTCGAGCCACGCCGCGTCGCCCCACCGGTAGGAGCTCGGCGCCGTGACCACGCTGGCGGTGCCGGGCGGGATCTCGGTGGCAAAGGCCATGGGGTCGGCTTTGAGGATCAAGCGACCATCGGCTCCGATGAGCTCGTACTTGTAGCGGGCGCCGGCTTCGACGCCGGGGACGAACAGCTCCCAGACGCCCGAGGACCCGAGCGAGCGCATCGGATGGGTCCGGCCATCCCAGAGGTTCCAATCGCCGACCACGCGCACCGAACGGGCGTTTGGTGCCCACACCGCGAACGCCGTGCCGACGACGCCGTCGTGGAGCCGGGGATGAGCGCCGAGCGCGTCCCAGAGGCGCCGGTGCCGGCCTTCGCCGAAGAGGTGCAGGTCGAGCTCGCCCACGGTCGGCCATGCGCGGTACGGGTCGTCGAAGACGTGGGTGGTCACCTGCCCGCCGAGCACGTGGTCCGCCTCCAGCCGGTAGCTCGACGCCGAGGGAGCGAGCGGCCCTTCGAAGACACCTCCCTCGTGGATCCGCACCATGTCCGCGCGCTGCTCACCGCTGCGGACGCGCATGGACACCGCGTCGGGGCGCAGCGCCCGCACGACGCCACCGTGGTGCCCGAGGAGCCGGTGGGGATCGGGGTGCTCACCGGCCACGAGCCGGTCCAGCGCGCGGCGGTCTGCGACCTCGGTCGGGGTCCTCATGGCCTCGGTCACGACCCACCCCTACCCGAGGCCATCGGATTCGGATCGTGCGAGGAGCCGGCGGATGGCGGCAGACGGGATGTCGACCCACTCCGGCCGGTACGCCCGCTCGTAGGCCAGCTCGTAGAGGGCCTTGTCGAGCTCGAAGGCCAGGCTCACGGCCGCTCGAGATGCGCCGTCCTCGGGCAGGAGGGCGGTGATGCCCACCGTGGCGAGGTAGCCCTCCAAGAACGCGGCGCGGTTGCGGCGCTCCCACGCGTCCGCCAGGCGCTGCAGCCGTCCCGAGGATTCCTCGCCCCGCTCGAGCAAGGCGAAGTGCGCGGCGTACTGGAAGCTGCGCAGCATCGCCGCAACGTCCTTGAACGGCGAGGTGGGGGCGATGCGCTCGTGCAGGGGCCGAGCCGGTTCGCCCTCGAAGTCGAGGACGAACCAACCGGCATCGGTCCGCATGACCTGACCGAGGTGGTAGTCGCCGTGCACCCGGATCGCGGGGCCGGGATCCGCCGCGGCCCGCAGGGCGGCGATGGTGTGCGCCGGCGTCCCCGTCCAACCCGCTCCCGCTGCCCGGTGAAGGCCGGACTCGATCTCGGCGACCAGTTCGTCCCACGCGCCGGCGCGCAGGACCTCCCGGTCGACACCGAACGCCGATGCGAGGGCCAGGTGCATCTCGGCGGTGGCCCGTCCGAGCCGGCTCGCCTCGGACGAGAAATCGCCTCCGGCCTCCGAGGGGTCGTCGGGGCCGGCGGCATAGAGGTCCCGCAACGAGGTCAGCGCCAGCGCCCACCCCTCCGAGCCGCCCGCCAGAAACCGCTGCGCGAACGCGAGCACGTCGTCGTCGCGGCACCACGTCGCGACCGGCGCCGCGACGTGAGCGAACCCCGCGGCGGCGAGGGCCTCGGTGACCTCCACGTCCGGGTTGGCACCCCCGGAGAGGCGACGGAACAGCTTGAGGATGATGCGGTCGTCGTATACGAGGGAGGAGTTGGACTGCTCCGCGGTGATGGGCCGGACACGATCGGCGTGCTCGCGTCCGCCGGTCACCAGGCCGAGGATCTCGATCGACAGCTCGGGATCGACCATCGCGTCGTAGTAGAAGTGCTCTGCGGTCGCGCCGACGAAGGCAGCGTCCTGGCCGTTCAGGAACTCCGCGTGCTCCCCGGCCCGCCGCTCGCCGAGGACCAGTTGGTATCGGCCGCCTCCGTCGGCGACGATCGCCCAGAGCAACCGGTGACCGCCGCGGGCGCTGAGCTCGGCGGTGGCCACGACCTCGATCGGCACCGCCTCCCGGTCCGACCCGCCGTACCAACGCTGGCGGAGGAGATGGGGCCCGATCATGGGCTCGACACCATCGGGGAGCGCCGCGGACGGATCCACCATCAGTGGTCCACCAGTTCGAACCAGTAGAAGCCGTAGGGCGCCAGCGTCACGAAGTAGGGCAGCTCGCCGACGCGGGGGAACGGCACACGGCCGAGCAGCTCGATGGGCAGCTTGCCGGCCCATCGCTGCAGGGCCAGCTCCGCGGGCTGGGCCAGCCGGCTCAGGTTGCACACGCAGAGCACGGTGTCGGGCTCGCCCACCGCCTCGGGGCCGTTGGGCACCTGGCGGATGTAGGCGAGCACCGAGGGGTTCTCCACGGAGAGGACCTCGAAGGAGCCGGTGCCGAACACCGGGTGCTGCTTGCGCACCTCGAGCATGCGCCGCATCCAGTGCAGCAGCGAGGACGGGTCGCGCATCACGGCTTCGACGTTGATCGCCTGGTAGCCGTACACCGGATCCATCAACGGCGGGAGGTAGAGCTGTGCGAAGTCGGCCCGGCTGAAGCCGGCGTTGCGGTCGGGAGACCACTGCATCGGCGTCCGGACGCTGTCGCGGTCTCGCAGGTAGATGTTGTCGCCCATCCCGATCTCGTCCCCGTAGTAGAGGATCGGCGAACCCGGCAGGCTGAAGAGGAGCGCGTGGAGGAGCTCGGCGACCCGCCGATCGTTGTCCACCAACGGTGCGAGACGCCGGCCGATCCCGATGTTGCGCTTCATCCTCGGGTCCTTGGCGTACTCCGAATACATGTAGTCGCGCTCGTCGTCGGTGACCATCTCGAGGGTCAGCTCGTCGTGGTTGCGCAAGAAGATCCCCCACTGGCAACCGGGCGGGATCTCGGGCGTCCTGGCGAGGATCTCGGTGACCGGGTGGCGCTGCTCACGGCGCACCGACATGAACAACCGGGGCATGACCGGGAAGTGGAAGCACATCTGGCACTCGTCGCCATCGCCGAAGTAGTCGACCACGTCCTCGGGCCACTGGTTGGCCTCGGCCAGCAGGACCCGACCCGGGAACGCAGCATCGACCTCCTTGCGCACCCGTCGAAGGTACTCGTGGGTCTCCGGGAGGTTTTCGCCGTTGGTCCCGTCCCGCTCGTAGAGGTAGGGCACGGCGTCGAGTCGGAAGCCGTCGAGACCGATGTCGAGCCAGAAACGGACCACGTCGAGCATGGTGTCCGCCACCGCGGGGTTGTCGTAGTTGAGGTCCGGCTGGTGCGAGAAGAACCGGTGCCAGTAGTACTGGCCCCGCTGGGCGTCGTGGGCCCAGTTGGACTTCTCGGTGTCGACGAAGATCACACGGGCGTCGGGCCAGACCTGGTCGTCGTCGCTCCAGACGTACCAGTCGGCCTTGGGGTTCGTCCGGTCCCGGCGCGACTCCTGGAACCACGGGTGCTGATCGCTCGTGTGGTTCATGACCAGGTCGGCGATGATCCGCATGCCTCGTTTGTGCGCCTCCTCGACCAGCTCGACCGCGTCGCCGAGCGTCCCGTACTCGGGGAGGACCGAAAAGAAGTCGCTGATGTCGTAGCCGCCGTCGCGCAAGGGCGACTGGTAGAAGGGGAGGAGCCAGAGGCAGTCCACGCCGAGCCACTCGAGGTAGTCGAGCTTGGCCGTGATCCCGCGCAGATCACCCATGCCATCTCCGTTGGCGTCGTAGAACCCCCGCACGAGGATCTCGTAGAAGACGGCGCGGCGGTACCACTCGGGGTCCAACCGGTCCGGTCGGATCGGAAGGTTCATCGCGTCACGGCCCTCCTGGGGTCACTTGGAGCACGTGCGCGACCCGAACCCAGGGCTCGAGCTTGACGTAGGGGTTCGGCCCGCTCCACTCGTAGCGCTCACCGCTCAGCTCGTCGACGACGGTGTACGGATGGTCGTGACCCACGCCGAGCGCGCCGAGATCGAGGGCCAGCGTCGTCTCGTGCATGGCAACCGGGTCGAGGTTGACCACCACGAGGACGACGTCGCCTCCGTCGTCGGACGACTTGGAGAACACGATCACGCTCGGGTCATCGCAGTCGTGGAAGCGGATGGAGCGCAGGCGCTGCAGCGCCGGGTGCCGGCGACGGATCCGGTTGATCTTGGAGATCAGTGGGGCGAGGGACCAGGGGACTTCGAAGTCGCGCGACTTCAGCTCGTACTTCTCCGAGTCGCGGTACTCCTCGTTGGCCGGCGACGCCGGCTCGTTCTCGAACAGCTCATAGCCGCTGTAGATGCCATAGGTCGGCGACATCGTCGCAGCCAGCACCAGGCGCAGGGCGAACGCGGCGCGCGGCCCGTCGCGCAGGGGACCGCTCAGGATGTCGGGCGTGTTCGGCCAGAAGGCCGGACGCATGTAGTCGGCCTGGTCGCCGGCGAGCTCCTCGACGTAGGTGCGGAGCCCCTCCGGCCCGTCGCGCGCGGTCCTCCAGGTGAAGTACGTGTAGCTCTGGCTGAACCCCACCTCGGCCAGCTTGGCCATCACCTTCGGGCGGGTGAACGCCTCGGCCAGCCACACGACGTCGGGGTGCTCGGTGCGGACCGCATCGATCAACCACGCCCAGAACGCCACCGGCTTGGTGTGGGGGTTGTCGACCCGGAAGGTGCGCACCCCCTTGGCGATCCAGAAGTCGACGATCCCCTTGCACGCTTCCCACAGCGCCCGTCGGTCCGCCTCCTGCGTCGGCCAGAAGTTGAGGGGGTAGATGTCCTGGTACTTCTTCGGAGGGTTCTCCGCGTATCTGATGGAGCCATCGGGTCGGTGGTGGAACCATTCGGGGTGCTCGTGGACCCACGGGTGGTCCGGCGAGCACTGCAGCGCGTAGTCGAGCGCCACCTCCATGCCGTGCTCGCGCAGTCGGCCGACCAGGAGCGCGAAGTCGGAAAAGGTGCCGAGCCCGGGGTCCAGTGCGGTGTGGCCCCCGACCGCGCTGCCGATGGCCCACGGGCTCCCCGGATCGTCCGGCCCGGGGGCGAGCGAGTTGCCCTTGCCCTTGCGGCAGGTCGTGCCGATCGGATGCACCGGCGGCAGGTACAGCACGTCGAATCCCATGGCGGCGAGCGCGGGGACCCGCTCGGCCGCGCCTCGGAACCCGCCGAAGCTGCGCGGGAACAGCTCATACCACGCGCCGACGAGCGCCCGTTCGCGCTCCACCCACAGATCGACATCGTCGAGGGAGGTGCGGTCGGCGTTGCCCACCGGTCCCGCCATGGCGGCGCGGACGCGCTCCGACAGCGCTCCTGCGACCCGCTGATCGGGGGGCAGGTCCCCGTCGAGCAGGCTCGCCAGCGCGGGGCCGAGCACCGCTCGGTCGCCACCCGCGTCGAGGCGGCGGCGGATCACCGCGCCGCCCTCGGTCAGCTCGGCGTCGACCTCCTGGCCGTCATCGAGCTTGGCGCGGATCCGCTGTGCCCAGCTGGCGTGCAGGTCGGTCCACGCCTCGACCCGGAGACGGTGGAGGCCGAGCGAGGCAGGGCGGAAGGTGGCACGCCACTCGTCGTTGCCCACCGGCTCGAGGGCGACCGCGCGCGACGCGCCCGCTCCAGGCGGCCCGACGACGGTCACCTGGCCGGCCAGGACGTCGTGGCCGTCCTTGAAGATGACCGCGCGGACGACGACCTCCTCGCCGACGACCGCCTTGGCCGGGAACCGGCCCGTGGGCGTGCGCGGCCGGATGTCGTCGATCACCAGGTGCTCGTCCACCGCGACCAGGCTAAGGGCTGGGCGCCGCGCTTCGGCCCGTCTTGCGTGTTCCGGCACCGATCGACCCACACGGCGCGAGAGGTGTGCTCCCGTGCCCTACCGTTTCGGCGATGAAGGCACTGCGGAGCTTCACGGTCCGAGCCAAGCTCCCTCCCGAGCTGGCGGCGCTGCAAGAGATGGCGTTCAACCTCCGATGGTCGTGGGACGAGCGCACCCGGGAGCTGTTCCGCTGGGTGGACCCCCGCCAATGGGAGGCGTCCGGGCACGATCCCGTTCGCCTGCTCGGGCTCGTGAGCAGCGACCGGCTCAACCAGTTGGTGGCTGACGCCGCCTTCGTCAGCTTCCTCGGAGAGATCCACGGCGAGCTCCAGCGGTACCTGGAGGCGCCGCGCTGGTTCCAGAACCGCCGTCCGGGCGCACTTCGGGCGGTTGCCTACTTTTCGCCGGAGTTCGGCATCGCCGAAGCCCTCCCCCAGTACTCAGGTGGCCTCGGCGTGCTCGCCGGGGACCACCTCAAAGCGGCGAGCAGCCTCGGCGTCCCGCTGTCCGGTGTCGGCTTGCGCTACCAGCAGGGGTACTTCCGCCAGGTCCTCAACTCCGAGGGATGGCAGGAGGAGCACTACCCGGTCCTCGACCCGCACGCCATGGCCCTCACGCTCGTCCAAGACGCCCGGGTCGAGGTCGACCTCGCCGGCGAAGCGCTCATCGCCCAGATCTGGATGGCCCAGATCGGCCGGGTGAAGCTCTACCTCCTCGACACCGATGTCGAGGAGAACAGCGACGACCTCCGGGCGGTCACCGACCGCCTCTACGGCGGTGGATCCGAGCACCGGCTGCGCCAGGAGATCCTCCTCGGGATCGGCGGTGTCCGCGCCCTCGACGCGGTCGGGCACCAGGCGCAGGTGTTCCACACCAACGAAGGACATGCCGGGTTCCTCGGCTTGGAGCGCATCCGGCGGCTCATCACCGGGGCGGGCCTCTCCTTCGCCGAAGCCGTCGAGGCGGTCCGATCGGGCACGATCTTCACGACGCACACCCCGGTGCCCGCTGGCATCGACCGCTTCCCCCGCGATCTGATGCAGCGCTACTTCTCCCGCTGGACCGAGGAGTGTGGCGTGTCGATGGGCGAGCTCATGGACCTCGGCCACTTCCCCGGCGAGGCCCCCGATGCGCCGTTCAACATGGCGGTGATGGGGTTGCGACTGGCCGGCATGTCCAACGGCGTGTCCCGGCTGCACGGCCGGGTCAGCCAGGAGATGTTCCAGGCGCTGTGGCCTTCGGTCCCCGCTGACGAGGCACCGATCGGATCGGTCACCAACGGCGTGCACCCCCGCACCTGGGTGTCGGCCGAGATGAACGACCTGCTGAGCCGCCACGTCCTGCCCGCGTGGGACGAAGCGGGCCCGGGCGAGTGGGCCAGGGTCGACGACGTCCGGGACGACGAGCTGTGGCGGGTGCGGGAGCAGGGTCGAGAGGCGTTGGTGGCGCTGGTGCGCTCGCGGCTGCGCCGCTCCCTGACCGAGGCCGGGGTCAGCCCGAACGACGCGGCGTGGGCCGAAGACGTGTTCGACTCCCGCCTTCTCACCATCGGCTTCGCCCGCCGCTTCGCGTCGTACAAGCGAGCGACGCTGCTGCTGTCGCAGCCCGAACGGCTCCGAGCCCTGCTGCTCTCCGCGAGCACGCCGATCCAACTGGTGTTCGCGGGCAAGGCGCACCCGGCGGACGACATCGGCAAGGAGATGATCCGCCAGATCGTCCAGTTCGCCAGCGACCCCGCCCTGCGGCACCGGATCGCCTTCGTGCCCGACTACGACATCGGGGTCGCCCGCACGCTCTACCAGGGGTCGGACGTGTGGCTGAACACCCCGCGCCGGCCGATGGAGGCGTCGGGCACCAGCGGGGAGAAGGCGGCGTTGTCCGGTGCGTTGAACTGCTCCATCCTCGACGGCTGGTGGGCCGAGATGTTCGACGGGGAAAACGGCTGGGCCATATCGTCCGCCGAGTCCTACGAGGACCTCGACCACCGCGACCGCGTGGAAGCCAACAGCCTCTTCGAGATCCTCGAACGTCAGATCATCCCCCTCTTCTACGACCACTCCGAGGGCCGTTTGCCGCACCGCTGGGTCCGCCGCATGAAGGCCTCGATGCGGTCGCTCGGCCCCAAGGTCGTCGCCTCCCGCATGGTCAAGGACTACGTCGAGGACATGTACGAGCCGATGGCGTCGCGCGCCGACCGGATGGCGGCGGCCGCCCACGAGCGGGCACGGGCGCTCGCCGGATGGAAGCGGCGCGTGGTCACGGAGTGGCCTGCGGTCCGGGTCACCGCGACCGACGGCGAGAGCGGCCCAGCCATCGTCGAGCTCGGAGCCACGCGTCGGGTCACCACCGTCGTGCACCTCGGCGAGTTGTCCAGTGACGACGTGGCCGTCGAGCTCCTCCACGGACCGGTTGGGCCCAACGACGAGCTCGCCGGCACGACCCTGGTGCCCCTCGAGCTGGTCGGTGCGGGCGACGCGGCCGGCGACTACCGCTACGAGGGCAGCTTCGTGTGCGGCCCGGCGGGGAGGCACGGCATCACCGTGCGCGTCGTGCCTGCGCACCCCGATCTCATCGGCTTCGCCGAGACGGGGTGCATCACCTGGGCCTGAGCCTCCCGGCGAGGCAGGCCGCGGCGGACGAGCAGGGTGCGAGGGTCAGCGGCCCACGAAGCGGGCATGGCCCGGCCCGGACTGGCGGAAGGACTCGACGCCGATGGCGGCGTCCTCGGTGTCGAACGCGTCGGCGAACAGCGTGGCCTCGAGGTCGAGGCCCGCGGCCAGGCTCCCCGAGATCCCCTGGTCGATCGCCCGCTTGATCATGGCGTGCGCCACCACCGCGCCCGCCGCCAGGCCTGCGGCGAGATCGACCGCGGACGCGAACACTCCATCATCGGGCACCACCCGATCCACGAGCCCGATGCGCAGCGCCTCCGCCGCACCCAGCTGGCGCCCGGTGAGGACGAGGTCCTTGGCCCGCGAAACGCCCACCAACCGGCTGAGGCGTTGCGTGCCACCGGCGCCGGGGATGATCCCGAGCAGCACCTCCGGTTGCCCCAACCGGGCACGCTCGCCGACCACCCGGAGGTCGCAGGCCAGCGCCAGCTCGCAACCTCCCCCGAGGGCGTAGCCGCTGATCGCGGCGATCGTCGTCCGCGGGATGGCGGCGACCGCGTCGAAGGCGGCCCGGAACCTGGCTGCGATCCGGGTCGCTTCAGCCCGACCGGCGAACTCCGAGATGTCCGCCCCGGCGGAAAACGTGCGCTCGCCGCCCCAGACGACCACGGCGCCGGGCGGATCGGCGATCAGCGCCGACGCGGCCGACTCGAGCTGCTCGAGCACCGAGACCGACAGCGCGTTCGCCTTGGGGCGGTCCAGGCGGACGACGGCGACGCCGTCGTCGCGGCGATGGAGCGTGACCTCGGTGTCGGGCATGGCCCGACGCTACAAGCCGAGCGCCTCGAGCAGGTCCTCCGCGGCGGTGTAGGGGTCGCACGCGCCGGAGACCACCTCGTCGCGGGCCCGCTGGTAGCGAGCACCTCCTTCGAGCGCGGCCACCCGCTGCTCGATGCCTCGCGCCAGGACCGCAGAGAGCTCCTCGCAGAGGCGGGCGGTGCGACGCAGGGCCAGCTCGCCGCTGCGCTCGAGGTGCTCGCGGTGCGCGGCCACCGCGGCCCACAGCTCGCCCACGCCCTCGCCGGTCGATGCCACCGTGGAGACGATCGGCGGGCGCCACGGCCCCATCGTGGAGCTCATGTCGAGCATGTTGTCCAGGTCCCGGCGCGTCTCGGCCACGCCGGGCCGATCGGCCTTGTTGATCACGAAGACGTCGGCGATCTCGAGAAGACCGGCCTTGTTGGCCTGGATGGTGTCCCCCCAGCCCGGGTTGACCACCACCACCGTGGTGTCGGCCGCCCTGGCGATGTCGACCTCGACCTGTCCCACACCGACCGTCTCGACGAGCACGAGTCCGATGCCGGCCGCCGCCAGCACGCGCACCGCCTCCGGGGTCGCGAGCGCGAGGCCACCAAGGTGGCCCCGGGTGGCCATCGACCGGATGAAGACCCCCTCGTCGAGCGCGTGGTCCTGCATCCGGACCCGGTCGCCGAGGATGGCGCCTCCGGTGAAGGGCGACGACGGGTCGACGGCGAGGACCGCCACCGGCCGACCCGCCGCACGGATCTCGGCGATGAGGCACGAGGTCAACGTCGACTTGCCCGCGCCGGGCGCGCCCGTGAGGCCGACCGTGTAGCTGTCGCCTCGGCCGTAGGTCAGGCGGGAGACGCGCCGCGCGGGGTCGCCGCCCCGCTCGATCAGGGAGATGAGGCGCGAGATGGCGCTCTTGTCCCCGCCCGCGGCCGCCGCGATGAGCGTCTCGGGATCGCTCGAACGCAGGTTCACCCCTCCTCGACGCGCCGGACGTCGGCACCGAGGAGGCGCAGGGAGGCCGGCAGGTCCTCGTAGCCCCGGTCGATGTGATGGGCGTCGGCGACGACGGTCTCGCCGTCGGCGGCCAGGCCGGCCAGGACGAGGGCGGCACCGGCGCGGATGTCGCTGGCGCGCACGGGCGCGCCCGAGAGGCGATCCACTCCGCGCACGACTGCGTGGTGTCCCTGCGTCCGGATGTCGGCACCCATCCGGATCAGCTCGGAGATGTAGCGGAAGCGCCCGGCGAAGAGGTTTTCAGTGACGATCGCCACGCCCTCGGCGATGCTCAGCATCGTGACGAAGAAGGGCTTGTAGTCCGTGGCGATGCCTGGGTACGGCAGCGTGGAGACATCGACGGACTGCAGGCGCCCCCGGGCCGTCGCCCACAACCCGGAGCTGCTCGGCGCGATCCGCACCCCCATCTCACCGAGCTTCTGGATGTACATGTCCATGTGATCCGGCCTGGCCCCTTCGACATCGATCTCGCCGCCGGCGATCGCGACGGCGCTGAGGTAGGTCGCGGCCTCGATGCGGTCGGGGACCACCGTGTGGTCGACCGGGGTGAGCTCGTCGACCCCTTCGATCTCGATCGTCGAGGAGCCGGCGCCGATGATCATCGCGCCCATGCGGTTCAAGAACGCGGCGAGGTCCGCGATCTCGGGCTCCCTCGCGGCGTTGTCGATCACCGTGGTGCCCTTGGCCAGGACGGCGGCCAACAGGAGGTTTTCGGTGGCGCCGACGCTGGGGAACTCCAGGACGACCCGTGCGCCGAGCAGGCGGTCGGCCCGGGCCTCGATGTAGCCGTGGCGCACCTCGAAGGACGCCCCCATCTGCTCGAGGCCGCCGAGGTGCATGTCGATCGGGCGCGACCCGAAGTCGTCGCCTCCGGGGAGGGCGACCCGCGCCCGGCCGAAGCGGCCGAGCAGCGGGCCGAGCACGTTGATCGAAGCCCGCATGCGCTCGACGAGCTCGTAGGGCGCCTCGGTCAGGCAATCCGGTCCTCGGCGGATCACCAGCTCGTGGTGTCCGGTCCGCGTCACCTCGAGGCCCATCTGCACGAGCAAGTCCGCCATGGTGTCCACATCGGTGATCGCTGGAACGTTGCGGAGCCGGTACTCGCCCTCGGCCAGCAGCGTGGCGGCCATGAGCTTGAGCGCTGAGTTCTTGGCGCCCCCGACTCGGACGGTGCCCTCGAGCGGTGGCCCGGGCCGGACGATGATCTGATCCACGGCGCCCCAGTATGGCCGCTCCGGCCCCGAGGATCGGACCTGCGGGCCGAACGAGCGATCGTCCGCCATAGGCTCGGCCGGATGAGGAGACACGTGGTCGTGGACGAGGTGGTCGAGCTGACGCGCGCCATGGTGGCCGTCGACACCCGCAACCCGCCCGGCAACGAGCGCGCGATCGCCGGCGTCTGCCGCGACGCGCTCGCCCCCTTCGGCGCCACCATCTCCGAGATCGAGCCGGCGCCCGGGCGCCTCTCGCTCCTCGCGACGATCCCCCACCCCCATGCCGGCTCGTCCCGCCCGACGCTCATCGTCAACGGGCACCTCGACGTCGTGCCGGTGGAGGAGGGGGCCTGGAGCCATGACCCCTTCGACCCCGTCGTCGAGGACGGTCGCCTCTACGGTCGGGGCAGCGCCGACATGAAGGGGGGGATCGCGGCGGCGATCTGCGCGCTCGGTGTCCTCCGCCGGGCGGGACAGGTGCCCGCGTGCGACATCGTGTTCCACCTCGTCGCCGACGAGGAGCGCGGTGGCGCCCTCGGTACCCAGGTGCTCGCGACGCGCGGGCTCATCCACGGCGACGCCTGCCTCGTCCCGGAGCCGACCGATCTGGCTCTGTGCATCGCGGAGCGCGGGCTCCTGGTGGCCGACGTGACCGTCCACGGCCGGCCGGGCCATGGCAGCCGACCCCGCGAGGGCACCTCGGCCATCGAGCACGCCGCGTCGGTCGTGCTCGCGGTGCACGCGGCCGACTTCGGCGACGAGCCTCACCCGCTGCTCGGCGCCCCGACGGCCAACGTCGGCGAGATCCGCGGCGGGTCGGGCCACAACACCATCGCCGAGTCCTGCCACCTCGTCGTGGACCGCCGGGTCCTGCCGGGAACGACCGAGGAGGGGGCGGTGGCCGGGCTTCGGCGGCGGATCGAGGCCTGCGGAGTCAGTGGGCTGCGCTACGACCTCGCCGTGCGCGTCTTCGGCGAGGCATCCGAGCTCGACGCCGGCCATCCCTTCGTCGACGTCGTCGGGGACGCGGTGGCGACCGCCACGGGCGTGACCCCGCCGCTCATCGGGATGACCTTCACCACCGACGCACGCTTCGTGCGCAACCAGGCCGGGGTCCCGGCCGTCGTCTGCGGCCCGGGCGACGTGGCCCAGGCCCACACCAACGACGAGTGGGTCGGGGTCGACCGCCTGGTCGACGCCGCCGCGGTGTACGCCGAGATCTTCGCCACCTTCGGCCGACGGGGGTGACCACCGCGACCGCGGAGGCGGTCGTCCCCGCCGAGGTGGTCGAGGCCATCCTGCGACCTCGCACCGGCCTGGTCGCCGAGCGGGAGGAGGCGCCCGGGCTCTTCGTGCAGGAGGAGGGCGCGGCGGCCAGCTACCGCAGAGAGGTGACCACCCGGGCACTCCTCGACGGGGAGGTCCGGGTACGTCAGGTGGTCACGTTCGACCTCGATCTGCCCTTCTTCTCGTGGCTGTTCATCCTGCCGGTGCGCCGGGCCGTGGGGGGCCTGCGGCCGGATCCCGACATGCCGTGGTGGGCTCCACCCCAGCGCTTGGACCGCCGCGCCGCCGTGGTGCTCGCCACCCTGGCCGGCCTGGCCGTGGTGGCCGGCTACCTGGGGGCGCTGCTGAGCCTCACGATGACCTACGCCGCTCGCGAGTTCGGCGTGGGCCGGACCGGCCAGGGCGTGGCGTTCGCGGTCGTCCGGATCAACATCGTGCTCGCCTTCGGGATCCTCGTCGTGGCGGATCGCCGGGGACGTCGCAACCTGGTGCTGCTGAGCGCGGCTGTGGGCGCGCTCGTCTCCGCGCTCGGTGCGGCGGCGCCCTCCCTTGCGTGGCTGACGGTCTCTCAGGTGGGTGCGGTCAGCCTGGTGGCCGGCCTCCTCATCCTCATGAGCGTCATGACCGCCGAGGAGATGCCGGCCGGTTCGCGCGCCTGGGCCATCGGGGTGCTCGGCATGGCCACCGGCCTCGGTGCCGGGCTCGCCACCATGGCCCTGCCGCTGGCTGACACCGGACGGCGCGGCTGGAGATGGCCCTATGCGTTCGCCGTCGTCGCCCTCGTGATCGTCGCGTTCGCGGCGCGACGGCTCGAGGAGAGCCGTCGCTTCGCCGCGGCCCCGCGGGGGCCGGGTCGGGCCACGCATGGGACCCGAGGCCGGCGCCGCCTCGTGCTCATCGCGACCGGCGCGTTCCTCTTCGCCCTCTTCTCCACCCCGGCGGGCCAGTTCCACAACGAGTTCCTGCGCACCGAGCGGGCGTTCTCCGCGGCGCGCATCAGCGCCCTGTCACTGGTGTCGGGGACGATCGGCGGTCTCGGGGTGCTGGTCGGCGGGCGGATGGCCGACCGGCGTGGTCGCCGGCTGGTCGCGGGCGTCGGCGTCGCGCTCGGGGCGCTCACGACCATCGGCTCCTACGCCGGTAGGGGGTGGTCGCTGTGGGCGTGGGGCATCGTCGACAGCTTCCTCGGCTACGCCGTCGGGCCGGCACTCGCCGTCTACGGCCCCGAGCTGTTCCCGACGTCGCTGCGCAGCCGGGCATCGGGCATCGTCGCGGGCGCCTACGCGCTGGGCGGGGTGGCCGGCCTGGTGGCCGCAGGGGTCCTGTCCTCCGCGTTCGGCACGCTCACCCCGGCGTTCGGCGTGTTGGCCGTCGGACCCCTCGCCCTGGTGATCCTGATCGCGGTCGCCTATCCGGAGACTGCGGGCATCGAGCTCGAGGACCTCAACCCCGAGGACCGGGGGTCGTCGGAGGTGGTGCCGCCTCCTCCATCCGGCGAGTGATCCATTCGGCGACCGTAGCCGCGACCTCGTCGTCGACGCCTCGGAGCCCGTGGTCCCGGCCGGACAGCCAGACGTGGGTCACGGCCCCCGGGATCGCCGCCGTCGCCTCCTCCATCTCCTCCGGTGTGCCGAAGGCGTCCCTCGTCCCGGACACGAACAGGCACGGCACGTGCAGGGACGGGAAGTGGGCGGTGCGCAACCGCTCCGGCTTGCCGGGCGGGTGCAGCGGGTAGGAGACGAGCACCAGCCCGAGGGCTTCGAGGCCGCCGGCGACCGCGAGCGAGCACATCCGCCCTCCCATCGACCGACCGCCCAGCCAGCGACGGCTCCGAGCCAAGCCGGGTAGGCGGGCCAAGGCGTCCGCCTCGCGGGCGACTGCGTCGAGGAGCACCGGCTCCCGGTCGGGTGCGCGACGGCCGGCGAGGCGGTACGGGAAGTCCATCCGCACGACGCGCACGCCGAGCGTGCTGACCGCGTGGTCCATCGCGACCAGCGCGGACTGGTTGCGGTCGGCCCCGGCGCCCGGGGCCAGGAGCAAGCCGTGGCGGGAGCGCGCCGCCATCCGCATCAGGGCTCCGCCAGCAGGATCTGCTTGGCCATCGTGAGATCGGTGATGCGCTGCCCGGCCGCCTCCGAGCTCCCCCCGTGGTCGGGGTGCGCGCTGCGCACCAGGCGCCGGAACGTCGCCAGGATGGCGTGGCGGGACGGCTCGGTGTGCGCGGCGAACCCGAGCACCTGGAGGGCCCATCCCTCGTCGTGGCGGGCGGTGCGCCAGGGGCGGTAGCTGGCCTCGTCACCGGTGAGGTACCCGACCAGTCGGTCGTCGTTGCCGCCGGACCACCGCGTCGCACGGCGCAGGAGGCGGAAGACGCTGCCCCTGGCCCGGTACGACAGCTTCGACGCCGCGTACGCCGCGCCGAGCACCTGCGGGAGCACCGCTCCGTGCTCGTCGAGCTCGAGCGCCATCGCCTCTCCCGAGCCGACCAGCCGGTGATGGCTGCGGTCCAGGCCCACGACATCGGTCTGGAAGCGGTGTCGCAGCCTCGGCTGGGCGATGCGCGCACCACGGTCGAGATCGTCGAGCAGGGCGTCGAGCTCGTCGCGCAGGTCGTCGTCGAGCACACAGACGTTGGCGGCGACGATGCCGGCCAGCAGGATGCCACCGAACCCGGGCGCCGGGTCCGTCGGGAGCCAGAGGGCACCCAGCGCGACCCGTCTCGTCGGAGCGACCGACCGGGAGTGGCGGATCTCGAGCTCGGCCAGCAGCACGATCCGACCGTAGACGCGCCAGCCCGGCTACACGAAGGCGCGCAGCAGGTCGCGCAGGCGCGCCGCGCCGTCGCGCACCTCGGGGCTGTCGGCGTCACCGTCGATCGCCGCTCGCAGATCGCCCGCTTGGATCGAGATCTGGCGCCACTGCTGATCGGTCAACCCCAGCGGCGTCGCCCATCCCTCGATCGCCTCGGCGCAGCTGCTGAGGTCGTAGCGCTTGCCGGTGTCGTCCGGATCGCCCGCCAGGCGGTCCGCGGCGCCGAAGAGGTTGGAGATGACGTGGTAGCGGTCCTCGTCGTCTGCGCCCTCGGGCGCGCTCGGCAGTACCCCGCTGCCCGAGCGGTCGACCCGGTCGAGCAGGGGACCGACGACCGCGTCGTCCTGCTCGTCGATCACCAGCTCTGCACCCTCCCAGGCATGCGCGATCCCGGCTGCCTCGAGGTACAAGGTCAACTCGGTGCGCTCCTCGAGAAGCCACTGGTCGAGGGCGTACACGAGCTCGCGCTCGCTGTCGGCGACCCGGGCGGCCGGGTCCGCATCCAACGCCTCGACCTCGGTATCGGCGTCGGCGTCGCCGTCGGCGTCGGCGTCGGCGTCGGCGTCGGCGTCGAAAGCAGGAAAGGTGGGGGGCGCGAACCCGGCGTCGTCGTCCTCGAGGTGCGGCAGCCCGAGCGGCGGCTGCTCGACCCAGGGCGTGGCTCGGTCCTCCTGCGGCGCGACGATCGGCTCCAGCAGGCGGCACAGCACGGCGGAGTCCGTGGCGATCTCCTGCTCCAGGGCCTCGTCCGCTCCGAGGGCGCCGAGCAGGCGCCGGGTGACCCGCCCCACCGCCGCCCACGCGTCGTCGTCGACGCCGTAGAGGCGCTCGATGCCGAACACGCCGATGGAGGCCTCGGCCAGGTCGCCGTCGGCGTGCATGTCGGTCGGATCCTGGCGGAGGCGCACCGCGGCGTCGTAGAGGGCTTCGACCGCCGCGAGCGTCGCTTCGTCATCGGGCTCGGTCGCAGCATCGCCCTCCCGCTCGCCGCCGACGCCCACGAGGTCGTCGACGGCCTCCTCGTCGTCGGCCGCCACGACAAGCTCGTCGCCCTCGAAGCGGTGCCGGATCTCCTGGGAGACCAGCGCCTCGATCAGCGCACCTCTGGCCTCGTCCGCCCAGCCGTCGAGGCGGTAGCCGACCTCGTCGTCGTCCTCGTCGGCTGCGAGCTCCTCGAGACCCGCGACGAGGTGCTGGCGGCAGTTGTGACAACGGCCGCCCCGCTCGACCTCGTAGCCGCAGCTGCGGCAGTACCACATGGCGCTCATCCCCGTCTCCTCAACACGTGGCGGCGCAGGAAAGCCCACGTCCGCTCCAGCTCATCCTCGACGACCTCCGGCCGGGACCACCCGTGCCCCTCGCCTTGGTACACGTGGTACTCGACCACGGCACCGCCGCGCTCCAGGCCGGCGACGAGGGCATCGGCCTGCGCCTGGGGCACCACCCGGTCAGCGGAGCCCTGCAGGACCAGCACCGGCGCCGCGATCTGCCCGACGTGGGTGATCGGGGAGCGCTCGCGGTAGCGCTCGGCGGCGGCGGGGAGGGGCCCGACGATCGAGTGGAGGTAGTGCGCCTCGAAGCGGTGCGTGGTCTCGTCCAGGTCGAACAGGTCGGTGACGCCGTAGAGGACGGTGCCGGCCGCGACGAGCCCGGGGTGCCGGGCGAGGAGGAGCAGCACGGTGAGCCCTCCGGCCGAGCCGCCGATGATCGCGACGCGCCGCGGGTGGGCCCACCCCCGGGCGCACGCCGCCCGCACGCCGGCCGCGGTGTCCTCGACGTCGAGACGACCCCACTCGCCGCGCAGGGCCTGCGCGTACGCACGACCCCAGCCCGTGGAGCCCCGATGGTCCACCTGCAGCACGTTCCACCCCCGGGCGACGAAGAACGCCACCCGGGCGTTCCAGCTGACCTGGTTCTGCCCGGTCGGGCCGCCGTGCGCCCACACCAGCAGCGGAGGTCCCTCGCCCGGCTCCAGTCCCTGCGCCGCTCCGGGCGCCCGGTAGAGCCGGCCGTGCACGGTCGTGCCGAGCCCCGGGACAGGCACCGAATCCCACGCGACGACCTCCGGCTCGACGAGCCCGGCCGCCTCGAAGCCGCCGAGCGGGCCTCGGGCGAGCGCCGCGCGGCTGCTGGCGCCCCGATCGGGGTCCAAGACGACGACCTGCGTGGGCGTCCGGGCGCCGCTGCGGACACCGGCCAGCCGGGCGCGCACCCAACTCAGGCCGCCGTAGACCCCTCGGTCCAGCGCGTCCACCCGCCCGGAGGACCGGTCGAGCAGGCACAGCTCGCCGAACCCGCGGTCGTTGCGGCAGAACGCGAGCCGCTCGCCGGACGGTGACCACGCCCACGACCGCTCTCCCGGTCCCCACGACGGCCCACCGTGCTCGAACGGTTCCTCGAGCAGCGGTCGAGCCGGACCCCCGTCCAGCTCTGCGATCCACAGGTTGAGCCATCCCCCCGCGTCGCAGAGGAAGCCCACGCCGTCGCCGGCCGGCGAGAAGCGCGGCTGGCTGACCGCGGCCGGACCCGGGACCTCGACCGGGCGGGGCGCCGCTGACCCGTCGGCGGGCGCCAGCATGATCCGGCTGGCATCCCAGGGCATGTCGGGCACATCCCACTCGACCCACGCGAGCCACCGCCCGTCGGGCGACCACACCGGGTCGAGACAGAAGTCGGGGCTGCCCGAGATGCGAACCGGCCAGCCGCCGGCCGGTGCGAGGGACACGACGACCACCTGGCGACCGTCGATCACCGCAGCGACGCGCGTCCCGTCAGGCGACACCACCGGCGCCGCGGCCGGACCGCGGTCGAGGACCACACGTGGTGGACCGCCCCGCCACGGTTGCCACTGCAAGGACCCATCGGCGCCCACGTAGACGAGGGCCTCGCCCGTCGGCGACCAGTCATAGACACCGCCGCCGTAGGCCGCCGCCGCGGCGGGCGCCGGGGCGGATGTGACGGTCACCTCGGCACCGCCGTGCGCCGGCACGATCACGAGGCAACCCGATCCGCCCGCGGTGACCGCGAAGGCGACGACCGAGGCGTCCGGTGAGAGGCGCGGTTCGGCGACGACCCGACCCCGGGCACACATCGCGGCGGTCACCGCAGCAGCAGGCACCGCCGCATCATGGCCGACGCGGGCACCTCCGGGCCGCCACCCGCTGCCGCCGCGGGGGTCACCGCGCCGGCGGGCTCTTCCAGCGGTAGCGAACCGCGAAGAGCGCGAAGACCTCCCGCTCGGCCGACACCTCGGGCACCAGTTGGGCGACGACGGGCGACGCTTCGAGATCGATGTCGAGGGTGACGTCGTCGTCGGCGCCCTGGTTGGGGTCGTAGACCGCCAGCCGGGCCCGCCCGGAGGCGGCCTCGTAGCCGTAGGCCAACACCTGGTGGTTGCGCCCGAGGAGCCTCGGGTCGGCCGAGCGAACCTTGACGAGCCCGAGCGGGCACGGGTGCCCCTGGTCGAGGACGGCGCGGATGCGGCTCCACTCGTCGCGGGTGCGCCGGCTCCGACCTCGCAGCGACAGCGGGCCGACGACCCGGTCGCCGTCGCCGAGCAGGGGGCTCATGAGCCCCAGGTAGACCAGCGGCCCGACGGGGAGGTCCCAGCTGTCGATGAGGCGGCGCACGAGGTACCGGTAGAGGGGCGAACCGGGCGCGGGTGGCGCCGGATCCGAGGGAGGAGGCAACCCCGCCCGCCAGTGGTCGAGCGCGGCGAACACCATCCCGCCACAGACGCCGTCGGCGACATCGCCCACACCGACCTGCACGGCGCCGAGGGACCAGGACAGGGCCGGTGCCGACGGGAACCCGTTGGCGAAGCGCAGGGCGTGCTGGCTCGGCACGAAGGCGTGCTCGGGCGGGGCGAGGCCCGCCGCGCCGGGGCGAGGCCCGGGCGCACGGCGACCCGAGGGCCTCACGACGAGGTCGTAGCCCCCCGCCTGGGCAGGATCGGCGCGTCCCGTCCGGTGCCCCCGCCCGCCGGCCGGTGCTCCTCGTGGTAGTCCTCTTCGACGTTGACCGCCCAGACGTCGTGGTCCGCGCCGAGCATGTTTTCGACCGTGAGCACCGCGGTGTACATCGAGTGGTCCTGGTTGTTGTACTTGTGCATGCCGTTGCGACCGACGGGGTGCACGTTGGGGGCCTCCGCGGCCAACCACCCTCGGAGGATGTCCACGTTGTCGCGGTAGTCGGCGTCGTAGTACGGGTACGCCTTGGGCATGCGGACGACGTACCCGGCCTCGACCTGGTCGGGCTGCACCAGCCCGAGCACGGCGAGCTCCTTGGTCCCGAGCGCCACGAGATCGGCGTCGGGCATGGTCCACAGCTCGTCGCCCTCGAACACGAAGTACTCGAGCCCCAGGCACGTGCGACCTTCTTTGACCAGGTACGGGGACCAGCTCCCGAAGTTCTGGATGCGCCCGAGGTGGACGTCGGGTGAGTGCACGTAGATCCAGTTGTCGGGGAAACCGGCCGACTCCGGGACCACCAGCGCCACGGTGAGGAAGTCGCGGTAGTGCAGGTCGCGCGCGGCCTGGGCGACCTCGGCGGGCACCGGGGGGTCCATGGCGAGGAGCAGCGCGGTGATCGGCATCGACGACACCACCGAGCTGCACGCGTACTCGGTCCCGGTGCCGTCGGCGGACTCCGCGATCACCGCGCGCGCCCGGCCGTCGGCGTGGCGGATCTTGGTCACCCTGGTGTCCATCACGACCTTGGTCCCGGCCGCCTCGACCTTGTCCCGGCACCGCTCCCACATCATCCCCGGGCCGAACTTGGGGTATTGGAACTCCTCGATGAGGGAGGTGATGTCCTTCTGGTTGCGCCTCGGCAGGAGCGCGTTGGTGATCGCCTTGGCCAGGGAGAGGTTCTTGATGCGCTGCGCGGCCCAGTCGGCCTGCAGCTCGGTCGCGGGCACCCCCCACACCTTCTCGGTGTAGGTCTTGAAGAAGTGGTTGTAGAGGCGGCGGCCGAAGCGCCCGGTCACCCAGCCTTCGAAGTTGCTCTGGTCCCTGGGTGGACGGATCCGCGCCCAGACGTAGGACAGCACGCAGCGGGTCGCTTCGACGACCCCCAGGTTGGAGAGCGCGTTCATGGCCCGCAACGGGTAGTCGTAGTACTTGCCCTGGTAGAAGATCCGGCTCATGCGGGGGCGCAGGAGGAAGTCCTCATCGGGCAGGATCTCGTGCCAGAGGTCCTCGACGACCTGCACCTTGGTGAAGAACCGGTGGCCTCCGATGTCGAAGCGCCAACCGTCGCGCTCCGCGCTCCGGCTGATCCCTCCGACGACGCTGTCAGATTCGAGGACGGTTGCGGTGCGACCCTGCTTGGCCAGCTGGTAGGCCGCCGTGAGACCGGCGGGTCCTGCACCGATGATGACGACGTTGTCCGCCTCGTTTGGCACCTGCGTTGGCAAATCGCCTCCTGATCAACGGCCGGACCCTCAACGCGACCGTGCCTCGTCTTTCGCCACGCTAACCAACTTTCGGGCTCAGGACCCGGCACCGCTCACTCGGGGAACCTCACCAGCGCCTCGTGCTCGTAGTACGACGTGTCGCTGTGCACGAGCTCCTGGCCGTTGGAGCGCAGGTCCTGCAACCAGGTGTACAGCTTGGAGCACTTCCCGTCCGTGCCGGGATACCCCGCTCGCCACACCAGCCACAGGTCGTGGCCCGCAGCCCGGTTGATCATGTCGACGGCGAACTGCTGCACGTTGGTCCGCGCGATCACGGAGCGGTAGTCGACCCAGTCGACGCGCTCGGGGCTCGCCGCTCTGGGGAAGGTGGCCTGCTCCACCGGCACGTGGATGAGGCGGCTGGCAGCGGGGCCGAGCTGGTCGGGGCAGTAGACCACGAGATCGCCCGGGCTGGCCACCCGGTTGATCCAGGACGCGACAAGGTTCGCCTCGGTCCGCTGGTCCGTGCTCGCCCCGATGGAGACCATCAAGCCGCACAAGCACGTCCAGGCCAGCACCACGGCCAGCACCCGCCGGTCCGCGAACACGGTGGCGCCGAAGCCGATCAGGAGGATGAACAGCGGGAAGACGACCGCCGTGTAGCGGCCGACGAACGCCGCCTGCGCCACCGCCCCACAGGCGACGGCGACCACCAACGTCCCGAAGAACGCGATCGCCAGAGGCTGGACGCGGCGCCTCGTCCGCAACCGGAGGAGCACCTGGCGACCGTCGATGGAACGGCCGAACAGCCCGAGGAGCAGCAACGTGAACAGCGTGAGGCCGAGGGCCGTCCCCCACGGACCGGTCCCGGAGTACTCGCCGAGCACGCCGACGATGTCGCCGGGCCCGGCCGCGTTGGACCACGGGGTGCCGGTGTGGAGGCTCTGGAACACGAACGACGGCAGCCACGGGACGAAGGTCACGGCGCCCACCGCCATCGCCACGAAGCAACGTCGCATGGCGCCGCGCTGCTCCGACGACGCCCCCGAGCGCGCTCTGCTCTGCCAGAGCAACCACAGCCCCACCACCCCCAGGAGGTACAGGCTCCAGTAGTGGGTGTAGAGCGCCAGCGCGGTGGCCCCGCCAAGGGCGCCAAGCCGCGCATGGGTCGGCTGCTCGATCGCCCGGGCGAGCGCGAGGAAGCCGAGCAGCGACCACAAGATCATGAACGAGTACATGCGCGCGGAGGTGGCGTACTCGATGGCGAACGGCGAGCTCGAGATCAGCACGACCGATGCCCACGCTCCGGCCCGCCCTCCGAGGCGCCGGCCCGCCACGTAGGCGACGGGCAGCGTGACGAGAGACGCGAACCCGGAGAGCGAGCGCACCGCCAGGTCGCTGCGGCCGAACATCCGCATCCAGAAGTGCAGCAGCACGTAGTACAGCGGCGGCGCCCCGTCGTGGCGCAGCGCCCCGGGGATCTTGGCCACGGGGAGCTTGGCGATGTTGACGCTCAGCGCTTCGTCGAGCCAGAGCGCGGAGGAGGTGAAGAACCGCAGGAACGCGCCCAGGACCACCACGCAGAGCGCGCCAGACAGCGCGTAGCGCAGGATCAGCCCACCGAGATCGGTGGGCCGCCGCGCGGGGTTGGCCGGTGAGGTGTGCGCCGACCGGTCGACGATGGTCGCCACCCCCCCGAAACTACCTATTCCGGATCGCGCCTTCATGTCAGATGGGGCCCGACGGAGAGAATTCACATCTCTGTGACCAAAGACCGTGCCCTGGAGTTCCCCATAGGGTCGATTCGTGCCGCCCGGGGCACCGACCGGGTCGCCCCGACCGCTCGTCCAGTACATTCCTGGCATGAGCAGCCCCGGCCCGCAGGCACCTGACCGTAACCTGGCCATGGAGCTGGTCCGGGTCACCGAGGCGGCGGCACTGGCCGCCGCCCGCTGGATGGGACGAGGCGACAAGGAAGGCGCCGATGGCGCCGCCGTCGACGCCATGCGGGTGACCCTCCAGAGCGTGCCCATGGACGGCCTGGTCGTGATCGGCGAGGGCGAGAAAGACGAAGCACCCATGTTGTACAACGGAGAGCGGGTGGGGGACCTCACGCCGCCGCTCACCGATGTCGCGGTCGACCCGATCGACGGCACCACCCTGACCGCCCTCGGCCGGGGCAATGCGCTCGCGGTGATCGCGGTGAGCGAGCGCGGCACGATGTTCGATCCCGGGCCGTGCGTCTACATGGAAAAGATCGCCGTCGGCGCCGAAGCCGCCGGGGCGATCGACATCAACGCCAGCGCCTCGGACAACATCAAGGCCGTCGCCAAGGCCAAGGGCGAGTCGGTGCGAGACGTCACCGTCGTGATCCTCGACCGCGACCGCCACCGGGACCTGATCGGCGAGGTGCGCGCCACCGGAGCCCGGATCCGGCTGATCCCCGACGGCGACGTGGCGGGTGCGATATCGACGGCGTGGGCCGAGTCCGGTGCCGACATCCTCTTCGGCGTCGGTGGCACGCCCGAGGGGGTGATCGCGGCGGCCGCCCTCAAGTGCATGGGAGGGGAGCTGCAGGGCAAGCTCTGGCCGCGCAACGAGACCGAGCGGCAGGCGGCCCTCGACGCCGGGTACGACCTGGATGCGGTGCTCACCACCGACGACCTGGTCCGCGGTGACAACTGCTTCTTCGCTGCAACCGGGATCACCGACGGCGAGCTCCTCCGCGGCGTCCACTACGACAAGAGCGGTGCGACCACCCAATCGCTGGTCATGCGCTCGAAGTCCGGGACGGTGCGTCGCATCGACGCCCACCACCAGCTGATGAAGCTCAACGCATATTCGGCCATCCGCTTCGGTTAGCGCCCGTCGCCCGGGCGTGCCAAGCGGCTCCGGGCCCGGTAGAACGCCGCGGGGCCGAGCGCGTCGAGCACGGTGCACCCCCAGCCCCGGTCTTCGACGGCGGCTTCGAGCTCGGCGAGCAGGCCGCCCCCGAGGCCCTGGCGTCGCAGGCCCGGGTGCACGATCACGGCGACGGTCCCCCCGTCGGGTCCCAGCCACGCCGCGGCGACACCTGCGACCTCACCCTCCTGGCGTGCGGTCACCACCACCCGCCGGGACCGCTCCACGGGCAGCAGCGTGGCCAGCTCCCCTGCTCCGGGCATCAGGAGCGCCTCGGGATCGACCAGCTGGCTGCGGGTGAGCTCACGCGCCAGTCCGCCGCGGCCCACCACCGCAGCGCGCCCGAGGACGGCATCGGCGACGGGCTCCCAACGTCGGGCGCCGTCGTGGCGCTCCTCGAGGAGGTGGATCCGCTCGATCGCGAGGTCGGCCCGGTACCCGTCGAGCGCGAGGCGAGCGGCCGCGATGCGCTCGGGCCCCAGCCCGTCGCCGAGGGTCACATGGGCCACGAACGGCCAGGTCAGCGGGCGGGCGAGCGGCTCGACGAAGACCCGGTCGCGCAGCGCGGTGAGCGCTGCGACGTCACCGCTCAAGGGCAGGTACAGGACGGCGTTGTCCGGCAGGAAGTCACTCGGGGCGCCGAGCGCCAGGGACACCCGGGGAGGTGCCTGCGAAGCGGCCTGGCGCAACCGCGCCAGCGCGGTGGGGAGGTCTTCCTCCCGGACGTTGACCGGCGGCACCAGGGTGATGTGGGGCGGGATCCGCTGCAGGGAGCGGTCGCCGAGGGCCCGGCGCAGGCCGTCGACCTCGGCCCCGACGGCTCCGTCGAGCAGCAGCGCAACCCCGAGACGTCTCCTGGCCATGCACCATGGTGGCCGTCCGGACGGGCGCCCGTGGCCGCCCGGGGCAGGCGCGTCAGGCGATGGGCACGTCCGCCAGCTGCAGGCGGACGTGGGCGCGCCGCAGGGCCGCCTCGCACTCGACGTCGTCGGTCTCGGCCAGCCGGCGCTCGGCCGCCTCCTTGGCCCGGCGGGCCCGTTCGACGTCGATCTGGTCGGGGAGCTCGGCGACATCGGAGAGGATGCTGACCCGGTTGTCGCGGACCTCGACGAAGCCTCCGTGAACGGCCGCCTTGGTCTCACTGCGATCGGCGAGCAGGATCCGCACGATGCCCACGCCGAGCGCGCCGACGAAGGGCGCATGACCCTGCAGGAAGGCGATCTCCCCTTCGGACGTGCGACAGATCACCATGTCGGCTTCGCCGGTGAAGAGGATCCGCTCCGGTGAGACCAGGGCGACGTCGAGGGCCACGGACGTCAGTCCTCGAACGTCTTCGCCTTGGCCAGCACGTCCTCGATGCCACCCACCGCCACGAAGGCCTGCTCGGGCACATCGTCGTACTCGCCTTCGGACAGCTTCTCGAACGCCTCGACGGTGTCCGCGATCGGCACCGTCGTCCCCGCCATGCCGGTGAAGGTCTCGGCGACGTACATGGGCTGGCCGAGGAACTTCTCGATCTTGCGGGCCCGCCCGACGAGCACCTTGTCCTCTTCGGCCAGCTCGTCGATGCCGAGGATGGCGATGATGTCCTGGAGCTCCCGGTACCGCTGGAGGATCTGGACCACCCGACGGGCCACCGCGTAGTGGCGTTCGCCGACCACGTCGGGCTGGAGGATCGTGCTCGTCGACGCCAGAGGGTCCACCGCGGGGAAGATGCCCTTGGCGAACACGTCGCGCGACAGGTTGGTGGTGGCGTCGAGGTGCGTGAAGGTGGTGAAGGGTGCGGGGTCGGTGTAGTCGTCCGCCGGCACGTACACCGCCTGGACCGACGTGATCGAACGACCCTTCGTCGAGGTGATGCGCTCCTGCAGCTCGCCCATCTCGTCCGCGAGCGTCGGCTGGTACCCCACCGCGGACGGCATCCGGCCGAGGAGGGTCGAGACCTCCGAACCCGCTTGGACGAAGCGGAAGATGTTGTCGACGAAGAGCAGCACATCCTGGTTGGCCACGTCGCGGAAGTACTCGGCCATCGTCAGGGCGGAGAGCCCCACCCGCAGACGCACCCCGGGCGGCTCGTCCATCTGCCCATAGACGAGGGCCGTGTTCTTGATGACCCCGGACTCCTGCATCTCGAGCCACAGGTCGTTGCCCTCGCGAGTGCGCTCACCCACGCCGGCGAACACCGACACGCCTCCGTGCTCCTTGGCAACACGCGTGATCATCTCCAGGATGAGGACGGTCTTGCCCACGCCGGCGCCACCGAACAGGCCGATCTTGCCGCCCTGGACGTACGGCTCCAGGAGGTCGACCACCTTGAGGCCCGTCTCGAACATCTTGCGCTGGGGCTCGAGCTCGGCGAAGGGAGGGGCGGAACGATGGATCGGCCAGCGCTCCTCGATGCCCTCGATGGCCGCGCCGTGGGTGTCGAGAGGCTCACCGAGCACGTTGAACACGTGGCCGAGCGTCGCCCTCCCGACCGGCACGGAGATGCCCTGGCCGAGGTTGCGCACGGGCTGCCCCCGGCGCACCCCGTCGGTCGCCTTCATGGCGATCGCCCGCACCCGGCTCTCGCCGATGTGCTGGGCGACCTCGGCCACGATGATGTTGCGCTCACCTTCGACGTCGGCGTCGAACTCCAGGGCCCAGTTGATCTCCGGCAACGCATCGGGGGGGAACTCGACATCGACCACGGGGCCGATGACGGCGACGATGCGCCCCTCCTTCAGCCCGGTCTGCTGGTCTTCGGTGACGGTGCTCACAGAACTCCTTTACCCCGTGGGGAACTCAGACGGCGGCGGGCCCTGGTCACGCTACGACGCCTCGCGAGCACTGGCCTGCGCCAGCCCTTCGGCGCCACCGACGATCTCCATGATCTCGGTGGTGATGGAGTCCTGACGGGCCCGGTTGGCGATCCGCTCGAGGTTCTTGATCAACTCGTTGGCGTTGTCCGTGGCGGACTTCATGGCCCGCTGGCGTGCGGCATGCTCCGACGCAGCCGCGTCGAGGAGGACGGCGAACATCCGGCCCTCCACGTAGCGGGGCAGGAGCTGGGCGAGGATGGCCTCGGGTGTCGGCTCGAACTCGTAGCCGGCCACCGTGGCGGTGTCGTCCGCGCCGCCGGCCTCGGTGATGGCGGCGGAGTCCATCGGCGCGAACCGCCGCTCGATCACCCGCTGGCTGCCCACCGAGAGGAACTGGGTGTAGATGAGCTGCACCTCGTCGATGTCCCCGGCGTCGAAGCGCTCGAGGACGGCGCGCGCCACGACCCGGCCGTCCTCGTAGGAGGGCTGCTCGCTGAAGCCGGTGAAGGAGGCTTCGATCTCGTAGCCGCGGTAGCGGAAGAACGTTTGTCCCTTCTTGCCGGTCACGAAGAGCTGGTAGGAGCGACCCTTGGCCCGCTCGCGGGCGATGGCGCGCTCCGCGGTGCGCTCCACGTTGGCGTTGTACCCGCCGCACAGCCCGCGATCGGCGGTGACCACGACGAAGGCGACGGTGCGCACCTCGTGGCGGGGCACGAGCAGCGGCTGGTTGAGACCGGCCCCCGCCTTGGACAGGTTGCGGATGACGGCGGTGAGCTGATCGACGTAGGGGCGTGCCGCCGCAACCCGTTGCTGGGCGCGGAGGATGCGGCTCGCCGCGATCAGCTCCATCGCGCGCGTGATCTTCTTGGTCGACTGGACGCTCTTGATGCGGCGTCGAAGCGCGCGCTCTACACCACCGGCCATGCGGTCAGCTCTCGCCCGCCGCCGGGTGGTCGGCCACGAAGCGCTCCTTGAACGACTCGACGGCCCGGCTGAGCTCGTCATCAGGCAGTGATCCACCGTTGCGGATGTCCGACAGCACGCCGCTGCCGCGGGTCCGGACGTCCTCGAGCAGCCCCGTCTCGAAACGGCGCACATCAGCGACGTCGAGATCGTCGAGGAAGCCGCGGGTGCCGGCGAAGAGCGACACCACCTGCTCCTCGACCGGCAGGGGACGGCCGTTGGACTGCTTGAGCAGCTCGACGAGGCGCCGACCGCGATCGATGAGGGCCTGCGACGCCTTGTCCAGCTCGGAGCCGAAGGACGCGAACGCCTCGAGCTCGCGGAAGTTGGCCAGGTCGAGCTTGAGGCCACCCGCCACCGACTTCATGGCCTTGATCTGCGCGGCGCCGCCGACGCGCGAGACCGAGGTGCCGACGTTCATGGCCGGGCGGACGCCCGAGTTGAACAGGTCGAGGTCGAGGAAGATCTGGCCGTCGGTGATCGAGATGACGTTGGTCGGGATGTACGCAGAGATGTCGCCGGCTTTGGTCTCGATGACCGGCAAGGCGGTGAGGCTCCCCGCCCCGAGCTCGTCGGAGAGCTTGGCGGCGCGCTCCAGCAGCCGGCTGTGGAGGTAGAACACGTCCCCGGGGTACGCCTCGCGCCCGGGGGGGCGGCGCAGCAGGAGGGACATCTGGCGGTACGCCTCAGCCTGCTTGGAGAGGTCGTCGTAGACGATCAGGGCGTGGTCGCCCCGCTCCATCCAGTGCTGTCCCATCGCGCAGCCGGAATAAGGCGCCAGGTACTTGAACGGCGAAGGCTCAGATGCCGGGGCGTTGACGACCACCGTGTAGTCGAGTGCACCGGCACGCTCCAAGGTCGCGACCGTCTCCGCCACCGTCGAGGACTTCTGCCCGATGGCGACGTAGATGCACTTCACCCCCAGGCCCTTCTGGTTGATGATCGTGTCGACTGCGACCGATGTCTTGCCGGTCTTGCGGTCGCCGATGATCAGCTCGCGCTGGCCCCGGCCGATCGGCGTCATCGCGTCGATGACCTTGATCCCGGTCTGGAGCGGCTCCTTGACCGGCTGGCGGTCGACGATCCCAGGGGCCTGGATCTCGATGCGGCGGATGTGATCCTGAGGGACCGGTCCCTTGCCATCGATGGGTTCCCCGAGGGGGTTGACGACCCGGCCGAGCATCCCGTCGCCGACGGGGATCGACAGGATCCGACCCGTGGCGCGCACCGGCTGCCCTTCCTCGATGTGGCCCACATCGCCGAGGATGACGGCGCCGATGGACTCCTCGTCGAGGTTGAGTGCCAGGCCGAGGGTGCCCCCTTGGAACTCGAGGAGCTCGTTGACCGACACGAGGGGGAGCCCCGTGACACGGGCGATCCCGTCGCCGACCTCGGAGATGTAGCCCACCTGCTGGGTGTCGAGCGTGGGGTTGTAGCCCTCGAGGCCCCGCCGCAGCGCGGCGGTGATGTCATCGGCGTTGATTGTCAGGTCGGCCATGGCCGGGTGCTCCTCAGCGGATCGGGATCTACAAGGACTCGCGCAGCTGGTCGAGGCGGTGCCGGATGGTGCCGTCGATGACGGTGTCGCCGACGCGAGCGACCACGCCTCCGAGCACGCTCGGGTCGACGATCACCTTGAGCGAGACGTGCTTACCGGTCGCCAGGCCGAGTGCATCGGCCAGCTGCTGGCGTCGGGCCTCGTCGATGGGGTATGCCGTCCTGACCTCGCCGACCGCCTCGTGGCGCTCCTGCGCGGCACGGGCGACCAGCCGGTCGATGATCTCCGGCAGGCTCTTGGAGCGGCCGGCGGCGACGACGAAGGACACGAGCGCCGTGGTGATGGCGGATGCGCGGCCTCCGAGGAGCTGCTCGACGATCGCCTGGCGCCGCTCGACGGGGATGGCGACATCCGACAGCGTGGCCCGGAGCTCCTCGCTACCTTCGAGGGTGCGCGCCACGCGGAAGAGCTCGTCCTCGACGGTCTCCAGGCTGCCTTCGGCCCGCGCCACCTCGAAGAGCGCGGCAGCGTAGGCGTCGTTGCGGTCGGTCATGACCTGCTGGCGTTGAGCTCGGCGATGAACTGGTCGACGAGGGACAGGTTGCGTTCCCGGTCGAGGCTCTGGCCCACGACCTTCTCCGCCAGGTCGATGGCGAGGGTGCGGACCTGGCCATGCAGCTGGGAGATCGCCCGCTCCTGGGCCGCCTGCAGATCCTCGGTGTTGCGCCGGCGCAGCTCGGCCACCTCCTCGTCCGCACGGCGGACCAGGTCATGGCGCAGCTGCTCGGCGGCCTGGCGGGCCTCCTCGATGATCCGGTTCGCCTCGTTGCGGGCGTCGGCGAGCTGGGCTTGGTAGTCGGCCAGGATCTGACTCGCCTCGCCGCGGACGCGCTCGGCCTCGTCGAGGCTGCCGCGGATCTTCTCCGTGCGGGCCTGCATCGACTTCTGCACCGCCGGAAGAGCGAACTTCGCCAGGATGACGAAGAGCAGCACGAAGGAGATCGAACCCCAGACGATCTCCGCCAACGACGGGAGGATCGGGTTCTTGGACTGGATTGACGCAGCGGCGACAAGACCGCTCGTGGCCACGATCACGAGAGTTCCTAGGTGAACTTGAGGAGGATGAACACGACGAAGCCGATCAGCGCCAAGGCTTCGGTGAAGGCGATGCCGAGGAACATGGTGGTGCGCACCATGCCAGCCGCCTCTGGTTGACGCGCCATCGCAGTGATCGCGTTGCCGACGACGATGCCGATGCCAACACCTGGGCCGATGGCGGCTGCGCCGTATCCGATACCGGCTCCAACCGCACCCAGTCCTTTCAGGATTTCCTGGGCATTGATGTTTACGTTGCTTGCAGCCAGCAGGCTGGTGATCACCCGATTCCTCCTATTTAGTGCTCGGGATGCATGGCGCCGCCCAGATAAACGGCGGCAAGAATACTGAAGATGAACGCTTGCAAGAGCGCCACCAACACTTCGAATCCTGTGATCGCCACATCCATGGCAGCTGGAAGGACCGCCACAGGCTTGAGGAACGTGACCGTGTTGTGGAAGAGCAGGGCGTCAGTCAACAAGGCGAACGTGACCAGCAGGAGATGGCCGGCCAGCATGTTTGCGAAGAGACGAACGGCGAGCGAAAAGGGGCGGACGAGGAACGTGGACAGGAACTCGATGGGTGTGACCAGGATGTAGAGCGCCTTGGGTACCCCAGGAGGGAACAGGGTGGATTTCAGGTACCCGAAGAAGCCCTGGCGCTTGAATCCCATGAACAGGAACATCACCCAGACGATGAGGGCCAGCACCAGCGGGTTCGCCATGCGGGCATTGGCCGGGAACTGGATGATCGGGATGATCTCGAAGATGTTCCCGACGAAGATGAAGCAGAAGAGCGTGGTGAGGAAGGGCAGGAACTGCATCCCGTCCGGGCCCATCGTCTGCAGGATGATGCCGTCGGTGATGAACTCCAGGATCGACTCGGCGAGGTTTTGTGCTCCTCGTGGCACCAACGCCTTCTTGCGAGCGGCAACGAAGAACACCGTCAACGTGATCAGCACCGCGACGACGTCGATCAGTGCTGTCTTGTTGAAGCCGAGCGGCCCGAACTTCTTCCAGTCGACCAACTCGCCGATCGGCGGGAAGCTCAGCTTTGCGAGAAGCTCCACCGATCAACGTCCTTTCTGCTTGACAACGCGCCGGGACTGGGGCTTGAGGCTCGGGTACGCCAACGTGGCGGACACGTACCTCGTCTCCCAGATGAGGAGACCGAGGTGGGTGATGATGAGCGTCGCGCACAACGGTATGGGGGAGAACCATGACTGCCCCGATATGGCGAGGACGGCCACGGTGATCAGGCCCAGGCGCGCCAGGTAACCGAACAGGGCGACGCCCATCAGCAGGTTGAGCGACGTGCGGGCGGCCCATGCCAGGCTCACGGCGGAGAGCACGAAGTTCAACAGGACGAGCCCGATGGCGAACCCGGCGGAGAGCGCGCCGTGCAGACCCCATCCGAGCGCGGCTCCCACCACCAGCACCGGTGCGAGGGGCACGCTGTGGCGCAGGATGTCGGTCACCACCTGCCGCTCAACCGGTGGGCAATCGGTGCTGCTGAGGATCTCCGAGCTCACGCTCGCCCCGGCCGTTCGCGATCCGAAGCCGGTCGCGGGATCCGCTTCCACGGAGCGTCGCCTTCGTGCGCCTGCATGCTGGCATCGTAGCTGTACCACACCCGCACGAACATGCCGAGGACGCACAGGAGGCTGAGCAAGATCGTGAACAGTGGCACGGTATCGATGCCCCGGTCGATGAGGTAGCCGATGAAGCCGAAGATCGCAGGCGTGACCGCGAATTCGAACGCGAGGGCGAGCCCGTCGCCGAACCCGTTGTACAGGTCGCGCTTGTCTTGGTGGTCCACTTCGTCCTTGCTGTCGGGCGCCACTCGACCTCACCGGGGGCGGCATCCGCCCGCCCGAGATCGTGAACTTCTGCAATGTAGGGAAACGGCAGCTCGGTCTGCAAGTTCGCTCGTGACGGGCCGTCGTCGCCTCACCGGGAGCGGGCGGGCACCTCGGGGACCGCGGTGCGGGAGCCGTTGCCATTGCCCGTCGCGGCCGGCGTCGGCCGCTGGCCGACGCCGGGCGGCCCTCCGCC